>ERZ1292632.22-Hain-H43-01um-R2-22-length-155998-cov-10_pt1 | contig 155998 bp, 151 predicted proteins | sample MGYA00564407_ERZ1292632 | MGnify/ENA primary metagenome ERZ1292632 (study PRJEB36523, sample SAMEA6512637) | groundwater metagenome | collected 2019-01-08 | study: AquaDiva: Metagenomics assemblies of 32 groundwater samples | reverse complement strand
TCAACAAATTCACCGATTGTTTCAAATCTTTCAAACTCAGCTCCTAGGTCGGTTTTAAAGTTGTCGTAGAAACTCTCTTGATATCCATTTTCCCAAGGGCTGGCTTTGGCAGACATACTGATTTTAATTCCCAGGCCTTCCATAAACTTGGCGTAATCCTTGGAGCTGTACTCACTGCCTTGATCGGTATGGACAACGAGAGATTTTCCGACTGTCCGGATAGTGTCTAAATAGGCTTCGATAACAAGCTCTGTTGTGTGTTTAGTGGAAACTGACCAGCCTACAATTTCCCTTGTAAATAAGTCAATAAAAGTTGCAAGATAAATAACTTTCTCGTTCCAAATAAGCCTTGTAAAATCTCCGGCAAAGAAAATGTTTGGTTTAATTGGACAGCTGCCTTTGATAAGGTTGGGAAACTTTGAGGGTGGGTTACCATAATCTTTTTTCTTTGTCCATCTGGCTTTTCTTTTGTAGGGTTTAATCCCAAATAGCCTCATTACTCTCCGAGCTCTCTTTTTTCCAATTCCCAAGGCTAAAGCAACTCTCCGATGTCCGTAACTTGGGTTAATTTCCAGAACCTTTAGAATCTGGTCTTTTAGGATTAGGTCAACCTTTTCCTGTTTGGTGTTTTGGTTGTAAAGATTTCTTTCCCCGATACCAAGAGCCCGGGAGATAAGGGGTTTACTGACTTTGGGAAGTTTAGCCTCCAGTTCTTTACCTACCTGTCTTTTTTTTTGATTTGGCTACTTCAAGGGATAAAACCCCAATGATCTCCTTTAGTTGCTGGTTTTCTCTTTTTAACTTGGCGTAATCCAGCCAGCTAACTCCCTTGACCGTATTCCATCTCAACCAGCCATAAATGGTTTTAACTGAAACACCAAACTTTTGGGCAACTGATGCTGCGGTTTCACCGGTTTTGACTTTAGCTAATATTTCTTCTTTGACTTCTTTTGCGATAACAGGTTTCAAAAATAATCACCTCCTTAAAATTAGGGTTCCTAATTATATAGAAACTTCTTGCATTTTAAGGGGTACCTGTCAGGTCATTGGAATCTGGGCTGGGAGACTTGGATTCGAACCAAGATAAATAGATCCAGAATCTATTGTCCTACCGTTAGACGATCTCCCAGCTCAAACCCCAGCAATACAGCGTATTATAGCAAAAAGAGAAACTATTCTATTATTTCTTCTTCCTTTTTAACCGAAATGAATTGAACCCAGGAATCAAGGAATCCTAGAATTATTTTAAATGGTGCTTCTAATATAAAATCAAATGCAAAAGCTAGAAAATTTAGTTTAGATAGTCCTCTGGAGAGCCTACTGCCTATTGCTAAAATTGGAAGCGAAATGATATCAGTTAGGCTCGATCTTTCTGCATTACCTTTCCAGGTATATACCTTAGCAATTTGGCTAATTCTATATGCAAAAAATGCAATTATGGTTAGGAAGAATATAAACATTAATTTGCTGGCAAAGCTAAATCCGATTCCTCCTAAAATAAAGTAAATTAATCCAAAGATTGCAAAAAATATTATTATATATAAAGCCGAAAATACCGAATAAATTGGGGATGATTTTTCTTTAATTGTATCTGTTAGGTCATCACCCTCACCACCCAATTTATCGAAATCAACGAGCGTAAACCAGGTCCTTTCAACCAACTTCTCTTTTTCACTTTCTTTAGGAAGGTGGTTCTGCAGGGTTGTAAGCCACATAAGAGCAGGGGGGAAAACAAGGTTAATCGCAAGTGGAATTTTTGAAAGTTGTCCGTATACAAAAATTTCAAATGGAACTTCTAACCCAATCGCTATAACCATTTTGGTTAGAAACACATAAATAATGCTTCTAACACTTGCCGTTGCGATTCTTCCCGACATTTGGGTTAGTTGGTTTTCTAACACCTCTGTTGCGGTTTTTGTAAATATTTCTTTATTTGAAATTACATTTTTAAACACACTTGGAGAATAAAAATAAATATCGCGAAGGAGAATAAGTGGTGGTATTTGACGGCGAACAAACTTGATTATTCGAGATAGATCTTTGTGCTTTTTCGCTAAATTAAAAAGCTGATACGCCTCGTTAATTTTATCTTGGGTTATAGGGGTCCCTGCAAGTTTCAAAATGTGGTATGCAATTTGTTCATCGTCGCTTCCTGCATAAACTTTGTCTACTGCAAAATAGACCAAAAGGTCAGAGTTTTTATCATCTATTTTTACTTTCTGCTTAATTACTTGAAAGGCTAGGAGTGAAAAATCGTTATAATCGGTATTAAGATTAAAGGTTTCTTCGATTTTGGCCGAGGCAATTTTTATCACCCATTCTTGTGGAATTTGTCCATCTAAATAATTTAGATATTTTTCTAAAGTTATTTTTAATGAATTAGTAAGGGTCGTATCAATTTCTACAAATGGTAAATACCTAGCCCATTTAAGTTCTGTCAAAAGATGTTTGGCAATTGAATTTGGATCTTTGTCTATAACGGCCATTCTTTTAATTATTCTTTCAATTGCTGCCCGCCTGACTAAATGATCGGCTCTATATTCAAGAGCGTTTCTGGCTCTTTCATAAACTCTTGCCAAAGATTCAATTACGCCATTTGATCCTGTTTCTTTTTTAATATTTTCACTTTCACCATATGTGAGCCTGGAAAGAAAAGTTTCTATTACTTTATTCATATCGTGGCAATTGTATACTTCCTAGAAGATTTTGGGAAGAAAAAGAAGGAGTCCAATAAATACCGAAGCTATCGAAGCAATAAGAACTGAAGCAGCTGCCACATCCTTGGCAATTTTTGCTTCATTTCTGATTTCAGTGCTCACGATATTTACAATTGATTCGAGTGATGTATTAATAAGTTCCAATATTAAAACTAAAGTGATGGTTATAACTAAAACAGCCCACTCGTGAGGAGTAAGTCTAAGTATAAGTCCAAGAATACAGGCGAAGACACCTAAAATAAATTGAATTTTAAAGTTTCGTCCTTTTATTAATGCAACCTTGAACCCTTCAAAGGCAAAACTAAAACTCTTAAAAAGAGTATGTTTTGATTCCATTAAATATATGCTAGCATGAATTCATGACCAAAAGAAATATTTCTGTTCGAAAAAAGTTTTTTACTTTTTTTATCATTGCATCAGTGTTTATCCTTGGAGTAATCATTCTGGTTTCCAAAAATAAATCTACAACCCTAGCCTCTGGTTGTGGTGGAAATGATTTGAGCCAGGAAGTTTCAAATGATAAGTTTGCCTATTTTGAAGGTGAAAAAATAGAGGCTCCGATAATCGCAAATAGAGAACTGCAGGGTCCAGTTTTGGGGGTAAGTAGTGGCGAAAAGTGGGTTGAGGTTGATTTATCTGAACAAAAGATAAAAGCTTGGGAAGGGGATAGACTCTTTTTAGAGAGTTTGGTTTCAACAGGCCTTCCTTGGTGGCCAACCCCACCCGGGGAATATAGGGTTTGGTCCAAAGTAAGGGCTACTAAAATGGAAGGTGGAAGTGGTAAATATTATTATTACTTACCAAATGTTCCTTATGTAATGTTTTTTGAAAATAGCAAAGTCCCAGGATGGAGAGGATTTAGCCTCCATGGGACTTATTGGCACAATGATTTTGGGAAGGTCCATTCTCATGGATGTGTAAATTTACCAACATCAGTTGCCGAACAACTTTATTTTTGGATCGGTCCAGTTATGCCTGAAGGGAAAAGTTATGTAACTTCAACTCCAGAAAACCCTGGAAGTCGCGTGGTTATACATGAATAATATAGTCATAACTTTTTTAGCCAGTTTTTTAATATGGATTCTTTTTTTAGGGCTCTTTGTCTTTTGGGTGATTGATGGAAAAATAAAAAAGGAACAAGCAGTTCATGGTTTTTTTGCCTTTAACATAGCTTGGATTCTAGCCGACATTCTTAAAAATTTTTTCCCATCGGTTCGACCCTTTCTTGCGAATGGCAACCCAGCCTTGGTTTTGTCGCCCGGAGAAAATGGTGCATTCCCTTCGGGCCATACTGCAGCAGCGTTTGCCCTGGCTGTTACTATCTTTATGCATAACAGAAAAGTGGGAATATTTTATATAATTGCAGCTATTCTTATCGGTTTTGCTAGAGTCGCCGCCAATGTTCATTATCCAATTGATATTTTGGGTGGGGCTTTATTAGGGACATTAATTGCCGTTTTGATAGAAAAAGTACACTTCCCATTGACAATTAGCAGACGGTGATTTAGACTGCTAAAAGAATATAATGAAAAGTCAACAAATTTTAAGACAGGTTCCAATTGTTGCAGTACGAGGTTCAGTTATTTTCCCTAGAACCGATACACTTCTCTCGTTTGGTCGACCAAAATCTGTTTCAGCTATTAATTCTGCATTTCAAGAAGATCGTGTAATTGCAGTTTTTTCCCAAAAAGACCCTAGGGCAACTGATCCAGATATAGATGGACTATATGAAGTTGGTACTATTGCCACTATAACCCAAATGATGTCGACAGAAGGTGAGATCCACGCTCTTGTTCGAGGTCAGGCAAGAATAAAACTAAAGGAAGTAACGGCCCATGAACCTCATTTAGTTGGTTTGGTTGAAGAAATGGATGATAAAGTTCAAGATTCGCCAGATATTAAAATTTTTGTCAAAAAACTTCAAGAGCTTTTCAAAAAAGCTATAAGTCTAGGTAAGCCTGTAGAAATTACCACAGTAATGAAACTAATTGGTGGGTCGGTTGATACTCCAGAACTAGTTGATCAAATTGCTGGCATTTTAGAAATTAATGTACCTGAAAAGCAAAAACTCTTGGAAGAAGTAGATTTCAAGAAACGTATTGAAAAAGTGTTAGATTTATTAACAAAAGAAGTTAACGGTCTTGATGTTGATAGAACCATTTCAGTAAAGACTCAAAAAAGATTTGAAGATCAAATGAAGAGAAACATGCTTCGTGAAAAGAAAAGAACAATCGAGCAGGAGTTGGGGGAACTTAATAGTGATGATAGCGAGTTTGGTAGTAGCGAGGAAGTTAAGGAATATAAAGCGAAAATAAAAGCGGCAGAAATGCCAGACGAGGTTAAGCAAAAAGCTGAAAAAGAATTGAAAAAATTTGCCCAAATGTCTCCACATAATCCGGAAAGTGGATACGTTCGAAATTATTTAGATTGGTTGACAGATATGCCTTGGAGTAAAGTAAGTTCCAATAATGTTTCCATGGGGAAAGCCAGCGAAGTTTTGAGTAAAGAACATTATGGGATTGAAAAGGCAAAAGATAGAATTCTGGAATTTTTAGCGGTAATGAAAATAAAGAAAGATCAGAAAAAATCGGCGGATTCAGTGTCTCACCCAACAATTTTATGTTTTATAGGTCCTCCCGGAGTTGGAAAAACTTCGATCGGTCGCTCGATTGCCAAAGCTTTAAATAGAAAATTTGTCAGGGTTTCCTTGGGTGGGGTTAGAGATGAAGCTGAAATAAGGGGTCATAGACGAACCTATATAGGGGCACTTCCCGGACGTATTATTCAGGGTATTAAAAATGCGGGAACAAAAAATCCAGTTTTTATGCTTGATGAAATAGACAAAGTAGGTGCTGATTTTAGAGGGGACCCCACCAGTGCGCTTTTAGAAGCCCTTGACCCTGAACAAAATAAAGAGTTTTCAGATCACTATTTAGAAGTTCCTTTTGACCTTTCTGACGTAATGTTTATTTGTACCGGAAACATGCTTGATACTATTCCCAACGCCCTTCGAGACAGAATGGAAGTTATAACTTTTCCAAGTTACACAGAAGCTGAAAAGTTCTATATTGGCCAAAAATTCCTTTGGCCCAAAACTCTAGCTAACCATGGATTTGCGGAGAAAAAATTTGAAATCACTGATAAAGCATTAAAAGAAGTTATTAGTAGATATACGAGGGAGGCGGGAGTTAGAAATTTGGAAAGGAACCTAGCCAATATTAATCGAAAAGTGGCAAGACTTGTAGCGGAGGGAAAGAAGTATCCTAAAAAGATTGAAGTTTCTGATATACACAAATTCTTGGGGGTTCAGAAATTTAGCTCAATGATTGCAGAGAAAAAGGATGAGGTTGGAATGAGTACAGGGCTATCTGTCACGCCTTTTGGGGGAGAAATACTTTTTATAGAAGTTTCTTTAATGCCAGGAAAGGGTCATCTTACATTGACCGGTCAGCTTGGAGATGTAATGAAGGAAAGTGCAAGAGCAGCATTTACTTGGACCCGGTCTCATTACAGGGAACTTGGTTTAAAAGAAAGTTTTGCAGGGAAAATAGATGTTCATATACATGTTCCAGAAGGGGCGGTCCCTAAAGATGGACCTTCGGCTGGGGTTGCTATTACCACCGCTCTTTCTTCTGCCTTAACTGGAGTTCCTGTGAGACGAGATGTAGGAATGACTGGGGAAGTTACACTTCGCGGTAGAGTTTTGGAAATTGGGGGTCTTAAGGAAAAAAGTATCGCAGCTCATAGAGCAGGGCTAACAACTATAATCGTTCCAAAGGAAAACAAAAAAGATTTGGAGGATATTCCGGCACAAGTTAAAAAAGATCTAAAATTTATTTTTGTTGAAGGAGTTGAAGAAGCCCTAAAAATTGCCTTAGTTGGATGGCCAACAAAACGCAAAATCGAGAGTGAATTTATCCCTATCTATTCTGTCCTCGCCGCAAATTAGGGTATAATACCTCTATTGACACTATCGTCTGTGGCAAAACCAAAAGCCGTAGGCGATGTGGCCCAGGACACTTTTAAGTCGCCATCATCTAACGGTTTAGGATACTTGGTTCTCATCCAAGAAATTGGGAGTTCGAATCTCCCTGGCGACACACTCCGGTGAATAACCAATTTCAATTTGATTGGAATTGTCAAATCCGGATAGCGTCACATAATTTGATCTATTTTGATTTCTTGACAGGAAAGTTTCTTGGGTTTACAATCACCTTCGTTAACCTCTCTGGCGAGGGGTTTTTTAATGAGTATGAATATCCAAATTACAAAATCTGGTTTAGAGACTTTAAAATCCGAACTATCTGTTTTAGTGGATGAAAAAAGGCCAAAATTGGTCGAGAGACTGGCATATGCCAGGTCACAAGGAGATTTATCTGAAAATAGTGACTATCAGTCAGCTCGAGAAGAGTTAGAGTTTTTAGATGGAAGAATTGACGAGGTTCGTGGGGTCATACAAAAAGCCAGTGTGGTCAGCGTCAAAAATGGTGCTAGTGAGATTGGAGTCGGTACCAAGGTTACCTTAAAAGTTAATGGAAAAAATCACCTTTACGAAGTTGTGGGAGAGTGGGAAGCTGATCCTGTTAACAAAAAAATTTCTCATACTTCGCCTTTAGGTCAAGCACTTTTAGGTAAGAAAAAAGGTGATAAAATTGAAGTCGAAGCTCCAGTCGGTAAAATCTCATATGAGATTCTTGCGATTACCTAGCCTCTCGGAATATACTTAAAGCCATGGATGATCGAATCTCAAAATTAGAAGAAATTAAAAAACTCAAAATAAATCCGTATCCTTCTAAATTATTTTTTAAAAGAATAGAAATTTCAGAAGCTTTAAAAAAGGAAAGTAGAGAAGTGGCAGTGGTTGGAAGGATTCTTGGCTGGCGCGGTCACGGGAATGTTATTTTTGTTGATTTGGTTGATGAATCTGGAAAAATACAATTATTTTTCCAAAAGAAGTTGCTTGGTGACAAATTTAAAACCTTGAAGTTAATAGATATCGGGGATTTTATAGAAGTAAAAGGTAAAGTTTTTGAAACTGTTGCAGGAGAAATTTCAGTTGATGTTGGTAAATTTCAACTTCTTACAAAATCAATTAGACCACTTCCTTCTACTTGGTTTGGACTTAAAGATGAAGAAGAAAGATACAGGAGAAGATATTTAGATCTAATCTTAAGTGAAGATTTAAAAGACATTTTTAGAAAGAAAGCGGTTTTTTGGCAATCAATGCGGAACTTCTTAATTGAAAAAGGTTTTCTGGAAGTCGAAACTCCAGTTTTAGAAAATACTGCCGGGGGAGCTGATGCTAATCCTTTTGTAACACATCATAACGCACTTGATATTGATCTCTATCTCCGTATTTCAATGGGGGAACTTTGGCAAAAGAGGCTTATGGTTGGTGGATTTGAAAAAACATTTGAGATAGGACGCCAGTTTAGAAACGAAGGACTTAGCCGTGAACATCTTCAAGACTATAGTCAGATGGAATTTTATTGGGCTTACGCAAATTATGAAGATTCAATGGCATTGGTCGAAGAAATGTATAAACATGTTGCAAAAAGTGCTTTTGGAAAACTTGATTTTCAAATTGGAGAGCATAAAGTAGATCTTGGTAAAAAATGGGAGAAGATTGATTATAGGCAAACACTGATTGATAAAACTAAAGTTGATATTGCTAAAATTAGTGATAGTGATTTGAGAGAAGAACTTAAAAAGAGAAAAATTGGATTTGAAAAAAATGATGAACGTGGAAGGCTTATTGATTTACTCTGGAAATCTATTAGGAAAGAAATTTCAGGACCTGTATTTTTAGTTGGTCACCCCGTTGAAGTTTCGCCACTTGCAAAAAGAATGGAAAAAACTCCAAATTTCGTAGAACGTTATCAGATTATTATTGCTGGAAGTGAAATGGGAAATGGCTATTCAGAGTTAAATGACCCAATAGATCAAAAAGAAAGATTTGAAAGTCAGCAAGCCATGCGTGATAAAGGTGATCTTGATGCCCAGATGGAGGACGATGATTTTGTAAGAGCTTTAGAATACGGTATGCCGCCAGTAAGTGGATTTGGTGTGAGCGAAAGACTTTTTTCTTTTTTAGCTGGTAAACCAATTCGTGAAACTGTATTATTTCCTTTGTTAAGACCAGAGAATCGGGGTGATAACTAATGAATGAAAATTTTTTAATGTCTATTGCATTTTCAGTTTTTGGAATGTTACTTGTTTTTGGCCTTGGGTTTATATTTCCAACAATGAATCCATACATCGTTATAAAATGGATTATTATGGTTTCTGGAGCAGTTTTTGTGTATGCAGTTTTATCTCACTTTATTGGAGCTTTTAAAATGATGAAAAAGTCAAAAAAGAGCAAAAAGTAATGATTAGACAAGAAGCTTTAGAAATTTTACACAATATGGTGCAATCGCAAAATTTGCGAAAGCATTGTTATGCGGTCGGTGCAGTTATGGCTACACTCGCCCTTAAATTTGAAATGTCAAATGACAAATGTCAAATTTGGGAAATTGCAGGACTTCTTCATGATGCAGATTATGAAAAGTATCCAAAAAAGCACCCATCGGTTACTATTGAGGAGCTCGAAAAAAGAAAGGAAGATCCAGAATTAATTGCTGCTATCAAAGCCCATGCTTGGGGCTATAGGGAGGGATACCCTAAACCTGAATCAAAATTTGAATGGTCGCTTTATATTTGTGATGAACTTACAGGACTGATTGTTGCTTGTGCGTTAGTTCGACCAGACCGAAAATTAGCTTCCGTTGACGTTGCTTCTGTTATGAAAAAGTGGAATCAAAAATCATTTGCTGCGGGGGTTGATAGAAGCCACATTGAATTATGTGATGAAAAATTAGGAATCAAACTTCCTGATTTTATTCAAATAGCTTTGTCTGCCATGCAGGCAATTGCAATTGATTTGGGATTGTGATATAAAATAAATAAGAAAAGCGTTTGAGGGGTAATTCCATACCCCAAAGCTAAGAAGGGTAAAAAACTTCTTCGGGTAAGACCGTAATATCTTAAAAATTAAGTATCGCTTCAAGGTGGCACCTCTTAAAAGCCGGAAGCTTCGGATTTTTGCTGTATAATAAAAATATGTTAGATATACAAATAATTAGAGATGATCCTGAAAAAATAAAATTAGCTACAAAAGCTAAGGGTTTTGATGAGACAGTTATTGACCAACTACTTAAAGTTGATGGTGAAAAAAGAAAATTGCTTCAAGAAGTTGAAGAATTAAGGGCTAAAAGAAACAAATTTACAAAAGATGATATTGAAGAGGCTAAAAAATTAAAAGTTGATTTAAAAGAAAAGGAGGACGGTCTAACTCAAGTAGAAACTGACTTTGATGAGTTAATGCTCAAAGTTCCAAATCCCGCAAGCGGCGATGTCAAAGTTGGGACGCCTGATGACAATGAAGTAGTTAAAACCGTTGGAGAAAAAACTAAATTTAGTTTTACTCCAAAAGACCATGTTGATATTGGGCTTTTGACTGATACGATTGATTTAGAACGTGGTGCAAAAGTTTCAGGATCCGGTTTTTATTATTTAAAAGGTGATGGGGCACTACTTGAAATAGCTCTTATAAATTTTGCCATTCAAAAACTTGCAGAAAAAGGGTTTACTCCAGTAATCACCCCCAATCTTGCAAAAGAAAGAAGTATCGTAGGGTGTGGCTTTCAATCAAGAAGTGAAAAAGAAAGGCAGATATATCATGTCGAAGATGAAGACCTTGATCTTATCGCAACAGCAGAGATAACCCTGGTTGGATTACATACAGATGAGGTTATTGATCTTAAAAAGTTACCCTTAAAATATGTTGGATTTTCCAGTTGCTACAGAAAAGAAATCGGTAGTTATGGAAAAGATGTGCGTGGAATATTAAGAGTTCATGAATTTAGAAAAGTTGAGATGGTTGTTTTTTGTGATCCGGATGAATCAGAAAAAATACACGAAGAATTACTGGCAATTGAAGAAGAAATTTGGCAGGAGTTAAAAATTCCTTATCAGGTTATTAAAATGGCTACGGGGGATTTGGGAAACGCTGCAACTAAAAAATATGATATTGAAGCTTGGATGCCCTCTCAAGAAAAATATAGAGAAGTAACTTCAACTAGTAATACAACTGATTTTCAGGCAAGGAGGTTGAATATTAAATATAGGCAAGACAACCTGAATAAGTATCTCCATACTTTAAATGGGACAATTTTAGCTTTGGGGCGAGCCATGATTGCGATCTATGAGAATTTTCAAAATGAAGATGGATCGGTCAACATTCCCGAAGTTCTTCAAAAGTGGATGGGAAAGGAAAAAATTGGTGTAAAATAGCTTCATGATTGGAACAAAGGTTTTGGAAGAGAGAACTTCAAAGTATAACAATGACATAAAAGTTGTTAAAACTTTTGGAATGGGGACATATATTCAAGTAAATGGCCTTACTCAATCTGGTGGAATTGTTGAGTCTATCTGGAAACGAACCCTCAAAAAAATTCATAGTTCATACCCTGTAATTCATAATTCACTTATTCTAGGTCTAGGGGGTGGGACGGTCGCAAAATTAATCCATAAATACTGGCCACAGGCAAAAATTATTGGAGTTGAGATTGATAAAAATATGGTTGAGTTAGGAGAAAAATATTTAGAATTAGATAGGTCAAAAATGAAAATAGTAATTGGTGATGCATCGAAATTTAAAACTAATAATTACGATTTAGTGATTGTAGACACGTATTTAGGCGATAAAGTTGTAGATATCACAGGGTCTCACCTTGTGAATGCTGGAATCACTATATTTAATAGATTGTATTTTGGTGGTAAAAGGCCAGAGGCTGTCAGGTTTGGTAAAAAACTAGAAAAGATTTTTACAAGAGTTGAATACTTTTATCCCGAAGCTAATTTAATGTTAATCTGTTACAATAGTTAGGCTCATGTTTAATATATTTTCCAAATTTCTTGATCTTAATAAAAGAGAAGTTGACCGGTTGTCCAAGATTGTTGATAGAGTAAGTGGATTTGAAAAAAAATACAAGAAATTCAAAGACTCAGATTTCAAGCAAGAAACTGAAAGATTTAAAAAACTAATTGCTAACGGCCAACAATTAGAAACAATTTTACCCGAAGCTTATGCTTTGGTTCGAGAAGCTACAGACAGAGCATTGGGACTAAGACATTTTGATGTCCAATTAATAGCAGCCACCGCCCTTTTTGAAGGGAAAGTTGCAGAACAAAAAACTGGAGAAGGTAAAACATTATCTGCAGTTCCAGCACTCTATTTACGTGCCTTAACAGGTAGAGGGGTTCATTTAGTTACTGTTAATGATTACCTGGCCCGGAGGGACGCTGGCTGGAATGCTCCAATATTCCACCTTCTAGGGATGTCTACAGGAACAATTATTCAAGAGGGAAAGTCGTTCGTATATGATCCAAAATTTAACGATTCGAGCCATGGAGATGAACGACTGGCACATTTAAAACCGTCCGAAAGAAAACTTGCTTATCAATGCGATATTTTGTATGGAACTAATAATGAATTTGGTTTTGATTATCTTCGTGACAATATGGTCCAAAGTTTGAATGAAATGGTGCAAAGAGATCATTATTTTGCAATTGTTGACGAGGTTGACTCGGTTTTAATTGATGAGGCGCGAACCCCACTTATTATTTCAGCTCCAGACACAGAGCCGACCCAGAAATATTATAAGTTTGCAGAAATCGTAGAAAAACTTAATTCCGATACAGATTTTAAGATTGACGAAAAAGCAAAAAGTGCCTCCTTAACCGAAACTGGTATTACCAGGGTAGAAAAAATTTTAGGAGTAGATAATCTTTATGAAAAAGATTTTGACTCAATTCACCATATTGAAAATGCGCTTCGGGCTAAAACTTTATATCTACGTGATAAAGAATATGTTGTTAAAGACAATCAGGTGACAATTGTCGATGAATTTACGGGCAGACTTATGTTCGGGCGACGTTGGAGTGATGGTCTTCATCAGGCGGTTGAGGCTAAAGAGGGAGTTGTGATTCAACAAGAAAGTAAAACACTGGCTACAATCTCTTTTCAAAATTATTTCAGAATGTACGAGCACCTCTCCGGGATGACTGGGACTGCGGCGACTGAAGCAGAAGAATTTAGAAAAATTTACAAATTGGAAGTAGTTGTAATTCCTACCCATCGATCAATGGCAAGAATTGATCAGTCGGATATGATTTACAAGACACTACGTGGTAAATATGGAGCAATAGTTGAAGATATTGGTAATCTTTATAAAAAAGGCCAACCGGTTTTGGTTGGCACAACTTCAATTGAAAAAAACGAAATAATCTCTGAATACCTTAAAAGAAAAAAGATTCCTCATCAGGTTTTAAATGCCAAAAATCACGAGAAGGAAGCAAGTATTATTGCCCAAGCAGGTAAACTGGGTGCCGTAACAGTTGCTACCAACATGGCAGGGCGTGGAGTTGACATCGTGCTTGGAGGCGCACTTATCAACAAAGGAAATAAAGAACTAACGAAATGGAAAGAATTACATGAGAAGGTGGTAAAAGCAGGCGGGCTACATGTGATAGGAACCGAAAGGCATGAAGCAAGGCGTGTTGATAATCAGTTAAGGGGTAGATCGGGTCGTCAGGGGGACCCTGGATCGTCTAAATTTTATCTCTCACTCGAGGATGATTTAATGAGAATTTTTGGTGGAGAGCAAATTTCGGGCCTTATGGATAGACTAAAACTTCCCGAGGATCAGCCAATTGAAAATATGTTGATTAGTAAAGCCATAGAGCAAGCGCAGGTTAAAGTTGAAGGATTTCATTTTGATGTCAGAAAACGTCTTGTCGAATTTGATGATGTGGCAAACCAACAGAGGGATATTATTTATAAAATGCGTCGACGCATTCTTGAATCAGATAACTTAAAAGATGAAATATTAGAAAAAATCCAAAAAAGATTAACCCCAGATACGTTATTTGAAATTATTCCATTTGATGATATTTCATTGAAAAAAATAAGTCAGGAATTAGAAAAGATAGAAAACAAAGAAGAATTTTTAAATAAAATCTTAACGGATATTTATGTTAAAAGGGAAAGAGATTCGGGAGAAACTACAATACGTCAAATTGAGAAATATGCTTATTTGGGGTCTATAGACCATCTATGGATGGATCATATCGATCACATCGATGATTTAAGAGAGGGGGTTTCACTTCGGGGTTATGGACAGCGGGATCCATTGATTGAATTTAAAAACGAAGCCTACACCTTATTTGAAAATTTAATTGATAGAATTGATGAGGAGCTTTCCCATAGAATATTTAGAATTGGAGTAACAACTCCTGCAAGTGAAATCCCATTAAATCTTGCAAGAGAAAATATTGATACATCTGATATGACCGGACTTGTTGAACCGGATAACCAATCAACTAATCAACCAATCAGCCAATCAACCAAAATTGGTCGCAACGATCCCTGCTGGTGTAATTCTGGAAAAAAATGGAAACGTTGCCATATGTATAGCGATTTGGCCCGAAAATAAGGAACAATTCCAAGCTAGATTTGACACGATCGTCTCAAAATGAGACGATATTGGCATGTGAATGAGACGATGTTAACAAATAGACAAAAATCAGTCTTGAATATAATAAACCAATCGGATGGTGTGTCTCGCGAAGAGATTCAGAGACTTCTTGAAAAGATAGAGCCAGTTTCAAGACCAACTTTAATTCGGGATTTGAATATTTTATTGGACGGAAAATTAATAAGGGTGGAAGGGAGGGCTTCTAATACAAAATACTTCCCGAGGGGGAACAACCCGCTTTTGAGATATTTTGACTTGGATACATATTTCAAACTTGATCTTGATCAGAGGATTGGAACAAAGAAATCGTTTGATTTTGAAGTTTTTAAATATCTAAGAGATCTTTTTTCTCAAATTGAGATAAAAGAAGTCAAAAATATCAGTAAGAGTTTTTCCGATCGGGTTTCAAATTTAAGTTTTGATATATATAAAAAAGAACTGGAAAGATTTGTAATTGAGCTTTCGTGGAAATCGTCGAAAATTGAAGGTAATACTTATTCCTTACTTGAAACTGAAGAGTTGATAAAGAAGGGCGTGTTAGCCGATGGGCACTCAAATGATGAAGTGACAATGATTCTAAATCATAAAAGAGCATTTGAAGAGATCTTAGAAGGTAGGGGTGGATTTAAAGAGTTGTCAGTTTTAAAAATAAATCAGTTACACAATATCATTGTCCAAAATCTAAATATAAATACTGGAATTAGGAATGAAGCGGTGGGAATTACTGGCACAGTTTATATACCTCTTGATAATAAATTCCAAATTGAAGATGCAATAAAGGAGACACTAAATTTAATAAACGACGATAAAAACCCACTTGAAAAAGCTTTTATTGCAGCTCTTATGATTCCTTACATTCAACCATATTCAGATGGAAACAAGAGAACAAGCAGAATGCTCGTAAATGCGATTTTGCTTGCAGGTGATAATTACCCCCTTTCTTATAGAAGTGTTGATGCAGATGAATATAAAAAGGCGTTGATTCTTTTTTATGAGCAGGGAAGTTTATTCCACTTTAAGAGAATTTTTTTGGAGCAGGTAAATTTTGCCTATAAGAATTATTTCCGATAATGAATCTACAAGGAAGATTTATTGATGTATAGTGGGTTATTGCAAAATTATGCAACAAAACACTGAAAACAAAATGGGATTTGAGTGGGGGAGATTAGGACTTTTTATCTTATCGTTCTTCTTGGTTTTAGGGGTTGTAATGCTAATTGATCAAAAGTTAAAAATAGGTCAAAATACTCCCATGCAGGAAAATGTTGAAGAGCTAAAAACTGAAGATTTGACATTTGGAACTGGAGACGAAGCCATTTCCGGTAAAAAAGTAACAGTTCACTACACAGGAGCTCTGATTGATGGAACAAAATTTGACTCATCTATTGATCGTGGCACCCCTTTTACTTTTACACTTGGGGTGGGTGAGGTTATACGGGGTTGGGATCAAGGAGTAGTGGGAATGAAAGTCGGTGGCAAACGTAAACTTACAATCCCTTCTTCGTTGGGTTATGGCGAGACTGGATCTGGCGACACGATTCCAGCAAATGCATCTCTAATTTTCGATGTTGAGCTTCTTAAGGTCGAGTAATGGGGCCTAAATTCTTTAGATTTAGAACAAGGCCTTGACAATCACTTTTCTTTAAGCATATACTTGCGCACTTGTAAAATTATGGAAGAAAATCAGGGTGAGACACAAACACAGGTTGTCCAAGAAACAACACATACGACAGAAAGTTCTTCGAGTGGCGTTTCATTTCCCACAGTTGGTCAACCAAAAAAATCTGGTGGACCCAAGACATTACTTGTTCTTGGTGTTCTTGTTCTCCTTGGAATTTTAGGATTTGTGATTTTTAAAAATTCTTCAAAAAAAGTAGAACCGGAGCCAACTTCTTCTTCAACCTTAACACCTGTTGAAATGCTATCACCAAGCGCGTCTTCGACGGCAAAACCTGCAGACAAGAGTAAAGTTAAGATCCAAATCCAAAATGGAACTGGAATTACGGGTGAGGCGGCTTTTCTTCAAACTCAACTCAAGACCTTAGGATATACAACTGTAACCGTAGGAAATGCTAGTTCGCAAGATCAAACTGTTACAACTGTTACTTTTGCAAAGAGTTTGTCATCTGATTCAGTTGATGAATTAACTAAAAAGTTAAAGGAACTTTATAAAGAAGTTGAAGTTAAGACAGTGGCAACATCAACAAATGATGTAGTGATCATTACTGGTTTAAGAAAAGGTGCAACTGTAAAGCCATCAGCAACTCCAACTCTCAAAACAAGTGCCTCACCAACTGTAAAGGCAAGTTCAAGCCCAACTCCAACTCCAACCCCAACTTCGACTTAAGTAGTATAATTAGTGGATGCAGTATCTTAATTTTGATTTTTTGAATCTTAATTTAAGTAGTTCGTCATGGAAAGCCTTTGCAATTGTTGGATTAATATTTTTACTTGTCTTAACTTTGGCACAAGTCAGGCGTCATTTTATAGACTGGTCTTTTAAAGGTGCAGTTTTTGGAATATTTTTTGGATTTTTACTTGCCTTATTTTTAGAAGGATTCTTGATTATTGGCGGAAGAACTGCGGTGACGGAATTACTTGGATGGAAAAGCGCTCCAAAACCAGTTCAAACTGCAATTGATGCGGGGCGAGCTAGGCTTGTTGATGTTTTGGGTATCACCGATATGGTTCCACAATCAAATGCCCAAAGTGATTTAATAGATATTTTTCAGAGTTTGAATCCAATAGAAGCAAAAAGAATAAAATCCCTCATCTGCGAGCCTTGACAAAAAGTAACAAATATTGTTAAATATTAACAATATGGCAACTTTTAGCATTTCACTACCTGATCAAATAGCCCAAACTGTAAATATGGAGAGCAAAAAACTTGGATTTGCTACTCGCTCTGAGTTTATACGTGACATATTGAGAAAATATTTTTCCCAAGAAACTGGGTTTGAAGTTTTTAAACCAGTTTTACTGGATGAGGTTAAGTTCCAAATGGCAAAAACTGGCAAATATAGTCAGAAATTTATAGAAGGTGTGACTAAGGGTCTATCAAAATCTTCAGTTTATGCAAATTGAGCCTCTAAGAAGTGATTTATTGATTTATTTAAAAAAACGAGGTTTGTACAATAAGTACATCAAGCAATCAAATCTTTATAAATAAGACTAATAAAATCCCATGGATGTATTTCAGTACCGATGAGCCTAAAAAGGCGAAAGGTCAATGCTTCTTCTGATATACTTCAAAATATGGATGATTTAGTTGATAGACTAGAAAAACTTAAAACGGCAATTAAGATTGGAGACAAAAAGAAAAAGATTGAGATTTTGGAATTTGAGAGTGCGGACCCCAATCTTTGGGATGATCAGGATAAAGCCAAGAAGGTTATGCAAGATCTTTCTGACCTCAAAAAAGAAGTTGCTGAAATTGAAGAATTGTCTGAAACCCTCGAAATTCTAAGAGAAGTTTCAGATGAGAATGAGCTTGCAAAAGCCAAAAAGGTTTTAGAAAAACTGGAAATACTATCTTATTTTTCAGGAGAACATGACGCAAAAAACGCAATAGTTTCAATTCATGCCGGTCAAGGTGGAACTGAAGCTATGGATTGGGTAAGTATGCTTTTTCGTATGTATAGCCGTTTTTGTGAACGAAGAGCGTGGAGTATGGAAACAATAGATTTTACAGCTGGAGAAGAGGCTGGAATAAAAAGTGTAACCTTTGAAACTCGAGGTAAATACGCTTACGGCTATTTAAAAGGTGAGGCAGGGACTCATCGTTTAGTTAGACAGTCTCCATTTAACGCAGATAAACTCCGTCAAACTTCATTTGCACTAGTTGAGGTAATGCCACAGCTCGAGGACATGGATTTACCGGACATAGAGATTAAAGATGATGATTTAGATTGGGAATTTATTAGAAGTAGTGGGCATGGGGGTCAGAATGTAAATAAAGTTTCAACTGCAGTAAGGCTTATTCACAAACCATCAGGTATTGTCATAAATGCTCAAACTGAAAGGTTTCAAGAGCAAAATAGAAAAATCGCTTTAAATTTATTAAGAGGTAAGCTCTGGATTCTTGAACAGGAAGTTGCAAAAGGACTTAAAAAAGAATTAAAAGGAGATTATAGGCCAGCATCGTGGGGGACTCAAATAAGAAGCTATGTTCTGCATCCCTATAAAATGATTAAAGATTTAAGAACAAATGTCGAAACCGGCAATACTGAAGCTGTTTTAGATGGGGAAATTGACGAGTTCATTGATGCAGAATTAAAAAGTGTGGTATAGTTGATTTGTGACTTTTTCGAAATTAGAAATTAAAAAATATTGGCCATATATCGCAGGGTCACTTGCAGTTGTTCTTTTGGGAGTCGGTACTGGTTGGATGCTATCTGGCAAAGCAGGGTTAGGTGGATTTTCTTCTGCGCCAAATGTAAAAGTGACAGCCAACGAAGCCGGGATCCTGGATGAGAGCACATTTAAAGGGGATACGGCCGAAGGGACCCTAAAAGATGGTGGTGTAAACGGCGAAGGTACACATCACATTGAAAGAGAAGGGGGAATATCACAAACTGTTTATTTAGCTTCAACCGTAATTGACCTTCAAAGTTTTGTGGATAAAAAAGTTAAAGTTTGGGGGGAAAGTCAGGCTGTTAAAAAAGCTGGTTGGTTTATGGATGTAATCAAAATTAAGGTACTTGAATAATATGCCCAGATGGTTAAATTTAAGAATGTTACAAAGAGATATGGCGAAGTATTAGCTTTAGAAAAAGCATCTTTTGAGGTTTCTAAGGGTGAGTTTATCTTCATAACAGGACCTTCCGGTGCAGGAAAAACAACAATCCTAAAATTAATTTTGGGCGAGATGTTGGCCGATTCCGGTGAGATTGAAGTTGATGGCGTAAATATTGCAAATGTAAATGAAAGGGATATTCCAATTTATAGACAAAAAATTGGGACAGTTTTCCAAGACTTCAAGGTTTTACCAGAGAGAACGGTTGCCGAAAATGTCGAGGTAGCCCTTGCCGTTATTGGTTTACCTCAAGATGATTGGGATCAACGTGTCAAACACGTCTTAAAACTTGTGGGGTTAATTAACCAGATAGGCCTTTTTCCGGCCCAACTTTCGGGCGGTGAACTTCAGCGAGTTTCGTTGGCTCGTGCATTGATAGTCAATCCTAAACTGCTTTTGGCAGATGAACCTACCGGGAATCTTGATTGGCAAACATCGGATTCTATAATGCAGATTTTTGAAAAAATAAATAAAGAAGGTAAAACTATAATGATGGCAACCCATAATCAGGAGATATTAAAAAAATATAAAAAGCGTGTAATTCACCTTGAGAGTGGTAGAATCACTAAATGAGCATTCACTTTAAAACAGCTAAAGATTATATTAAAAGATCACCTTTTCAGACTTTGGCTGCAGTATTTGTTTTAACTTTAACTTTTTTTGTGGCCACCCTTGTCTCGATTTTAACCTATTCGTCGTCAAAAGTACTTAGATATTTTGAGACCCGTCCCCAGGTAATCGCATTTCTAAAAGATGGAGTTTCAACCGAGGTGGTTGTGGCACTTCAGGACAGGCTTTTAGCTGATGTTAGGATTAAAGAGGTCAAATATGTAAGTAAAGAAGATGCTCTCTCGATTTATAAAAAGGCAACTAGTGACAACCCATTATTAGGAGAGCTTGTAAGTCCTACAATTTTTCCTGCATCTTTGGAATTTTCGGTTAAAAATCTTTCTTTTGCACAGGCAGTGATTGATGAAGTTAAAGCTGAAAACATAGTTGATTCTGTTGGTTTTACAGCTGCGCTGGGGGGAGAGAGTGAATTAAAAAATGTAGTGGGGAGACTGCGAACCATAACGGCTTATGTAAGAATTGGTGGGGCGATATTTACAGGTATTTTGGCTATGGCATCATTTATGGTAATTCTTTTTACAATTAGCATGAGAATGACTACCAGGCGCGATGAAGTTGAAATTTTGAATTTAATAGGTGCAACAAAAAAGTTTATAAGGGGCCCAATAATAATTGAATCGTTAATTTACGCCGGAGGCGGGGTACTAATAGGTTGGACCGTGGCATTTATTGCTGTACTTTATTCTGCTCCTGGGGTTCTTTCCTATTTTGGAGAAATCCCGGTCCTTCCTAAGAATACATTCGACCTTCTATCTGTCTTTGGAATAATTTTAGGTTTTGAAATTATCTTTGGCTTTTTATTGGCTTATTCGGGAAGTGTTATAGCCATTTCCCGTGTAAAAAAAGCGCGATAATGTTTTTCAAAAAGTTATTAATAGGAATTTGTCTTTTTATCATATCTGCGGGATTGGTTTCGGCTAAAACAGCTACAGAGCTTCAGCAGGAAATCGAGCAATATGAGGCAGAGCTTCAAAAATTATCTTCTCAAGCAAAAACACTTTCTAACCAGATTGCACAATTTGATGCTCAAATAAAACTTGCGACTCTTAAAATTTCTCAAACTGAAGAGAAGATACTACTGTTGGGTGGAAGAATTAACCAGCTTGAAGATTCACTTGGAAGTTTGGAAAAAGCTTTTGGATCAAGGGCGATTGAAACTTATAAACTATCTAAATTTGAGACCAACTTTGTTTACGTCTTGACTGCTCCAGATATTAATAACGCCGTTTCAAGATTTCACTATCTACAAAAAGTTCAAGAGGCAGATAGGAATCTTTTTGACAGACTTCAAAAGGCACAAACTATTTATGTCGGAGAGAAAGATGATCAGGAGCAATTACAAATTAAACTCAAAGAGCAAAAAATTGCACTAGATTCTCAAAAAATAGCCAAAGCTAAACTGCTACAGATTACCAAAAGTGATGAAAAAAAATATCAGGATTTACTGGCAAAAGCCAGAGCGGAAATTGAAGCTATCCAATCGATCGTTGCCGGTCAAGGAAAAGAAACTGAAGTAGGAAAAGTGTCCGAAGGAGCAAGAATAGCATCCATTATTCCAGGATCGTCTGCTTGTTCTTCAGGAGGACACTTACATTTTGAGGTTGTGAGGGATAAGGCTCATCAAAATCCTGCAGCCTATTTAAGTAGCAAGAGTGTGGTTTGGGATAATTCGCCTGATGGTCAATTTTCCTTTTCAGGAAGTTGGCCCTGGCCAATCAATGATCCTATAAGAATTACTCAAGGATATGGGATGACATATTATGCAGCGAGTTTACATTATTACGGGGGTGGTCCCCATACAGGTATTGACATGGTAAATACTGGAGACTATACAGTTAAAGCGGTAAGGCCTGGAACTTTATCTTTAGGGTCAATCGCTTGTGGCGGAGGAACCCTAAAATATGTTCATGTAAGACATGACGATGGCTATGATACGTACTATCTCCACGTTAATTATTAGTTTATTTTTATTACTAGCTTCCACGTCAAAAGCTCTGGCAGTGACTGTGGTTGTGAATAGTTCTCCTGCAACAATTTCATCAGACGCTTTTGAGGTTAACGCATCCGTATCTGGTGTCTCTGATGGAACAAACTTTTTGAGAATTGATTTATATAAAGATGCAACAACGAACTATTTTGGTGAAACTTACAATGGGAGTACGTGGATTAGCGGTTCAGATGGAACTCAATATTTTCCAATTCAAATTCAAAACGCAAGTGCCTCCGCGACATTTCAAGGTAGGTTAGGTAACCCAAGTGTTGGGGATTATCCTGGCCCAGGAAGTTATAAATTAAAAATTAGGCGTTATACTTCTAGTGGTTCGAGTTACACATTTAGTGAATCAGTTGATATTCAAATTACTTATTCTTCACCAACCCCCAGTCCTACTCCAGTTGCCCAGACACAAACTCCGGCGACGAGTCCTCCGACGGTTGCTCCGACAAAATCACCTACACCACTACCGACAAAAACTCCCACGCCAAAGCCAAGTAAAACACCCCCTCCAAGTCCTTCGCCAGAAGTTCTAGGTGAAGAAGCTAGTCCCGAGCCTGAAACTCCTACGCCTTCGCCGCTTGTTACAGAGCCACCTAAAAAGAAATTACCCATTGTTCCAATAGTTCTTATTTCTTCTGGCCTTTTAATGATAGGCTTCGCCGTATTACAATTGATACGTGCGTCAAAAAATTCTATTCAAACTTAGTCTTTGGGGGCCACCCGCTATCTGGGCTTTAGTTATTTTCCTATTTTCTTCACTTACTGTAGCCCCAACCTCTGAAATTTATTGGAAAGATTTTATTGTAAAAAAAGTCGCACACATTGTCGAATATGGAATTTTTGCAATACTTCTTTATAGAGCACTTCGGGGAAGCGGAATCGAGAAATTAAAAGCGTCTTTGCTTTCAATCTTTATTTCGGTGATTTACGGGGCAAGCGATGAGTTTCATCAAAGTTTTACTCCCGGTCGTGAACCTAGAGTTCGGGACGTTGTTTTTGATACAATAGGAGCAGTCGTAGGAATTTATTCATGCAAAAAATACTTGTAACAGGTGGGGCGGGCTACATAGGCAGTTTTATGGTTCGTGAGCTTCGAAAGAAAGGCTTTGAACCGGTAATTATAGAGGATATGTCTTCTGGTCATGATGAGGCAGTTAAAGACTTTGAATTACACAAGATAAATTTGGTTGACGATAAGGAGAAATTAGATCAGCTTTTTTCGGAAAATAGTTTTTTGGGTGTAATACATATGGCTGGATTTATCCAAATGGGAGAATCATATAAAAATCCAATTAAGTATTTCGAAAACAATTTAAGGTGCGCCCAAAACGTTCTGGGTGCAATGGAAAAATATAAAGTACCCTACTTTATATTTTCTTCTTCGGCAGGAGTTTATGGCAATCCAATAAATACCCCTATAAAAGAAGATGATCCCAAGAATCCAGAAAATCCATATGGTGAGACAAAGCTAATGATTGAAAAAATGCTGTCCTGGTGCCATAAGGCTGGAATAATTAAATTTATGAGTATTAGATATTTTAATGCTGCAGGAGCGGCACTTGATGGTTCAGTTGGAGAAGACCATTTAGATGAAAGTCATTTAATTCCAAATGTAATTAAAAAAGCGATCAGGGCAGAAGAGATTGAAATTTTTGGAGACGATTACGACACCCATGATGGAACAAATATCAGAGACTATATTCATGTATTGGATTTAGTAGAGACTCATAGTCTGGCACTCGAAAAATTAATTGGCGGAGCTAAAAGTGATTTTTACAATGCTGGTATAGGAAAAGGTTATTCAAATAAAGAGGTAGTAGAGATGATAAAAAATGTGACAGGAATTCTTCCAAAAATTAAATACGGTTCCAGGCGTGAGGGAGATGCTAATGAGCTTGTGGCATCAATCGACAAAATCAAGAAAGATTTTAATTGGTCTCCCAAATATGGTTTAAAAGAAATAATCGAATCTGCATACCTCTGGCACAAAACCCACCCAAGTGGGTATAATGTGAAGTAGTATGTCTTTTGGTAAATTTTTAATTCATCTTTTTTTGCCACACGAGAGCAATAATCAAAAGGCAAAAATTCTCCACGTAACAGGGTTAACACTCCTTTCTTTATTTCTTGTTTTTTTTCAGCTTGCAATAAATTTTGCCCCCAGAGTCTTTCCTAGAGTTTTGGGTTATGCGGCAAATATTTCTCCTAGTGAGGTAATTCGCCTTACTAACGAAAGAAGGATCCAGGCGGGGTTAGGAGCACTAGAAGAAAATGGAACTCTTTCTTCGGCTGCACTAGCTAAGGGGAATGATATGTTGGCGAAGGGTTATTGGGCACATTCTGCTCCGGATGGTACCCCCCCTTGGAGTTTTTTTAATCAGTTTGGATATAAATATAGATATGCAGGGGAAAATTTAGCTAGGGATTTTTCAAGTCCCGGAGGCGCTGTTGAGGCTTGGATGGCTTCCCCGACACATAAAGAAAATATTTTAAATGGAAATTACAAAGAAATTGGGATTGGGGTAATTGAGGGAAATTTATCAGGAGTTGATACAACTATAATTGTCCAATTTTTTGGTACAAGAAGTCAGGCCCAAGCTACCATCCCCGTCGCACAAGCGGCTCAAGTGGCACCAATCCCAACATCAACTCCAACACCTACACCCACAGTTTTGCCGACACCCACTCCTACCCCCGTTCTAATTTCTCCATTTACGTCTACAAAAAATGTTTCCTTGGCGGTAACTGGAATTCTTCTTTTGGTTTTATCAATTGATTTAATGGTCATTAGACGCCGAAGGATAATGAGAATTGGGGGAAGAACCTTGGCCCATATGGCATATCTAGGAATGATTTTTGCGGTATTATTAATTCTAAAGGCGGGTCAAATCATATGAAGTCATTTGCAAAACATCTTCCTCATTATCTTTTACTTTTTGGGATATTATTATTCGGTTTTTCTGGCCTAGTACTTTTTTCCTATGACAGAAATTTCCAAGTTGGTGTTGGACTAGCTACAGCAATTGGCTATGTAGCATGGGGAGTGGTTCATCATTTTTTACACAAAGATTTATATATCGAAACATTTATAGAATATGTGGCGATTGCGACACTTGGCCTTGTCATAATGTTTTCTTTGATTAGCTCATAGAGTATAATTCCTATTCAATGATCAAAAAAGTCCGTAAAGCAGTAATCCCCGCCGCAGGGTTTGGCACAAGGTTTCTTCCCCAAACCAAGGCCATGCCTAAAGAAATGCTTCCGATTGTAGATAAGCCTGTTATCCAATATGTAGTTGAGGAAGCTGTTGAAAGTGGAATTAGGGACGTAATCATTGTAACTGGAGCTTCTAAGCGGGCAATCGAGGACCATTTTGATATGCCCAATGCGGATTTAGTAAATAATTTGATCGCTTCCGGAAAGGATGAGCTTTTAAAAGAAATAACCCGAATTGCAGAAATGGCTAATTTCGTTTATGTCCGTCAAAAAGGGTCTTATGGAAACGGAACCCCAATCCTTTCAGCAGAGCCAGCTATTGGGGATGAAAGTTTTGCCATTATGTGGGGGGATGAATTTATTAAATCAGATCCACCAAGACTTTCTCAAATGATTAAAGTTTGGGAGAAATTTGGGGGGGTTGTAATCTCTGGAGTCAGGATTGAAAGTAAAGATAACTTAAGTAGGTACGGAATAGCTGACTTAACTCCTGTTGAAGACGGGGTATTTAAAATAGAAAAGATTGTAGAAAAACCGCTACCTGACGAGGCTCCATCAAACCTTGCGACTCATGGGGCATATATTGTTCCACCTGAAATTTTTGGTGCCTTAAGAAGTCTCAAACCCGGAAAAGGAGGGGAGATATGGTTAGTTGATGCCATTAATATTTTAAAGGAAAAAGGTGTGCCCATTTATGCTTGTGAGATTAAAAATGGTAAGTACTATGACACTGGCAACAAACTTGAATATTTAAAAACAGTTATCGAATTTGCATTAAATCACAAGGGATTAAATGGCGAGTTTCGTGAGTACCTCAAGAATTTAAAAATCTGATGACCCAAGCGAATGATTTATTCCATAGCCCTACAAAAGGCGACTTAAGTGTTGATGATATGATTTCAGAGATTTCAGGTTTTATAGATGAAGTCCCTAACGATTTTTATAGGATTGTGATAGGCTCTGATTCTCAAGCCAAACGAGTAGGAAAAAAAGCAGAAATAGACTTTGTTACTGCGGTTGTTATTCATAGACGTGGGAGGGGTGCAAGATATTTTTGGAAAAAAGAAAAACAAATGAAAAACCCGGTTTTACGGGATAAAATCTATACTGAAACATTAATGTCGCTTGCCTGCGCCCAAGAGATAGTACCACTCTTGAGGGCTTCAATAACGCCAACTAAATATGATTTTGAGATTCACATTGACGTTGGCCCACTAGGGCCCACTCGTGACATGATTAAAGAGGTAGTTGGAATGGTACAGGGAAGTGGGTTTACTGCCAAAACCAAACCAGATTCTTGGGGAGCTTCCTCTGTAGCGGATAAGCATACGTAGTACGCAATCCCGCATAGCGGGACAAACATACATAAATAAGCTATTTATTTAATTTTCTTTTGGTGCCCAATCAAAAAACAATTTATCGCCTTTGGGGCTATAGGATGTTTGACCCTTTATTTCAAAACATGAGAATAAATCAGTTAGTGGGACTAGTGTATGAATAGCTCCCGGCTTAATCTCCACGAAATTTGCCTTAAATCCAGTGCCAAAAGCCAATTCATTTTTAATCTTTCCGTTTTCTTCGAATTCAATTAGTTTTGCCGCACCTCGAATAGCTATAAAATCTTCTGTGGTGTTAGGATTAATGTGTTTATGGGGAGGCGCATATGTGCCCTTATATAGGGTATTTATCATTCTATGTACGGTTTCTTTTAAATCATCATGGATAAGAATCAAAAATCTTTTTCTTGGGGAAGCTTTAGCCAGTTTTTGGGCTAAATCTAAAACTTGGTTTTCTAAGGAAAAAACTTGACCTGTTTTTTTGCCTAATATTTTACAGAGATCTTTGTAATGAATTGCTGGTGGGATTTGCCCGTATTGTTTTTTGACCAAACTAACAATATCCATACTTTCAAGTATACATCAAAACAAAAAAGTACCCTATAATGCTTGACTTCTTCTTCTTCTTCTTTATGTATCCTATAGCCAGGTTTGTTCTGGTGTTCAATTCATCTACCCCAATAAGGAGAATTAGAATGGACACGAAGTTTTCTAGGAGCGATTGGCAGGTTCTGCTCGAGCCTGGAGAGGAGATCGAAAATTTTCTCATCCAGAGAGTCAAAGGTCAGCACTTTCACATCTCAATGGTTGGCGACACCGCTGTTAAGCCTGATGGTGATGTTGCCAACTTCCGCCAGCCTTTGATTTTTGAGCATGATCAGGGCCTAAACAAAGCGGGCGACGTGGTTAATCAGATTCGGAAACACCCGTCTACTGGACGCTATATGGTCCGAGTGGAACAGGAAAATGTTTTCGAGACTGAAATCATGGTCAAAAAGATCTGGCGTACCATTAAGAGTGGAGTCGACAACATTGCGCAAGCAGTGAAGAAGACGGTTGTTCACTCCGGTTGGATTTACTCCAATCCTCGCCGTATTGGTGGCATGCCGATCAAAACCCACTACGTCATTGCAGGATGGGCGCCACAACTTGTGGATCAAATGATGGATGTGTACGATTATGTTCAATCGTTTGATACGATGGGATTGGCCGCTTTCATCAAGGCACTGCAAAATATGCCAGATCGTCCGCACGTGCCATCTTTAACCAGATGCGCACACCGCCCAACGGGAACGGCGGATAAATAGTTCCGTAAAATGCCTGAACAAACCTACCACGCTGCTTTTGCAGACGATTAATCCGCAAGCTGGGTTAACTCGTGAGCGATTAAAGCGCAAAATTTCTGCCCTCGGGGAACAATAAATTTTGGTCCAAAAGATCAAGATTTACCCCGGGGGCAAGAGAAAGTTTTCTCCAAAGACGCGAGAGATTATTTTTTCGGTTTTGGTGCAAAAAGAAGATATACAACTATCGCAACAAGAACCCAATAGGTCCACGGATTATTTACAATTTTCAATAAAATATCCATCACTTTTCAATTTTACTGTTTCTAAACAAAGTCAAAACAATAATTGCCAGTATCATTGTGAAAATTGAAGCTAAATTAAACATGGTTGATATGGAAAAAGAATTATTCATTATATTATAAATTTCTCGCTAAATAATAAGAAATTATAGCACAAATAACCCCGTTTATTATTCCAGACATCGAATTTACAAAACTAGTTGGTGTAACGAAACCTGCAATAAACCAAGCGATAGAAAAATTTGAGAAGAATTCAGAAAGCATTCTTGTTTGACCCTTTGTAATAGCGGTTATCACAAATTTATTGTAACATACCCTGTGATATAATTTTTTTATGGATATAAATAAATTAAGAGATGAATTGGTTAAGGCGGTTAAAGAAAAATATCCCAAAGATTTAACTCCGGAAAACAGATATATAAACCTTACTGATCAGGTTGCCGGTTTTGGTAAATCCCTGCAATTATGGTTGATCTTTTTATGTTCAGTGATTTTTTAAAAGCCGATTTAGAAAAAGAAATTATTGCTGTAATAAAGTGGTTTAAAACTGGAGAAAAAGGTGTATAATTTTGACTCATGAAGGCGATTATTCCCACAGGAGGAATGGGGACAAGGATGAGGCCGATGTCTTTTTATATCAATAAGCACTTTCTTCCTGTTGCCAATAAGCCCCTTATTTTTTATCCAATAGAAGCTGTTGCCGACTCTGGAGTTAAAGAAATTTGTATTACTTATAATCCTGGTGGGCTTGACTTGGTTAAGGAGTATTTAGGTGACGGTAGCCGTTGGGGTTTAAAATTTAATTATGTTGTCCAGGAAAGTCCTCGTGGAGGCTTGGCTGATATTGTTCGAGTTTGTGAAAAGGATTTGGAGGGAGACAAATTTTTACTTCATTTAGGTGACAATATTTTTACTGATGGCATTAAACTTCAAGTTGATAGATTTTTAAAAGAAAAATTAAACGGAATGGTAACTATGGTTAAGCATAAAGACAACAAACGCCTTGGTGTTCCGGTTTTTGACAAAAATGGAAAATTAACGGATTATTTGGAAAAACCAGAGAATCCGCCCAATGATTTTGCTATCCCTGGACTTTATTTTTTTGATAACAATGTTTTCAAGTGCTTTGAAGGCAAGGGAAAAATAACCCCTTCAGATAGAGGCGAGCTGGAAATAAGATCCCCCTATATGTGGTTAATTAAAAACGGATTTAGGATTGATGTCGTAGAGTACAAAGGTAAATGGCTTGATCCTGGTAAATTTGATGACTGGATTGATTCTAACCAGTATCTTTTAGACCGAACGCTCGATCCGAAAATATTAAGTGATGTAGGCAATGACTCAAAAATTAGCGGTAGAGTTTATGTTGGTAAAGGCTGTGTAATTAAAAACTCCGAAATTAGAGGCCCGGTTTCGATTAAAGATAACGTATCGATTATAGATTCATACGTTGGCCCATATACATCGATTGATGAAGACTGTTTAATTGAAGGATCTAAAATTGAAAATTGCGTTTTAATGACAAATGTCAAAATCCTAAAAGTAAAACAGCAAATAGATAATAGTCTGATTGGACCCGAGGCAGAAATTTCTGGAAATGGCGGGCATAAAGATTGTTATGAATTCTTCGTTGGTGAAAAAGCAAACATTAAATTATGAAGCTTCTTGTAACCGGAGGTGCTGGGTTTATTGGATCTAATTTTATACGCTTCTGGTTAGATAAATATCCTCAAGCTAAAGTGATCAATTTAGACAGTCTGACTTATGCTGGGCATTTGTCTTCAACCCGGGACTTTAAAGATAATCCAAATTATGAGTTTGTAAAAGGTGATATTTGTGATCCTAAAATAGTAGATAAGGTGATGAGCCAGGTCGAAGTCGTTGTCCATTTCGCCGCTGAAACCCATGTCGATAGATCAATAGTCGGGCCACAGGTCTTTTTAGAGACTAACGTGATTGGTACACAAGTCCTTCTAGGCGCTGCTTTAAAACATAAAATTAAAAGATTCCACCATATCTCTACAGATGAAGTTTTTGGCGCTTTATCACTTGGTTCTAAAGAAAAATTTGGCGAAGAAACTTTGTATAGTCCCAGAAGTCCATATTCAGCCAGTAAAGCAGCTTCTGACCATTTAGTTAGGTCATATTTTCATACTTATAGACTTCCAATCACGATTACTAATTGTTCAAACAATTTTGGCCCATACCAAGACCCTGAAAAATATTTTTCCAGAATGGTAACTAATCTTATCGATAGTAAAGCTCCACCTATATATGGAGATGGCTTATATGTCCGTGATTGGCTATATGTAGTCGACCATTGCCGTGCGATTGATTTAGTTCTAAAAAAGGGGATTATTGGAGAGACATATCTTGTTGGAGGATTGACAAGCGATATTAATAATCTAGAAATCGCAAAAAGATTAAATAAAATTTTTGGAAAAGATGAAGGGTTTATAAATTTTGTAAAGGATAGGCAGGGGCATGACAGACGCTACAGTGTTAACTGGAATAAAATAAAAAAACTTGGCTGGGAACCTGAATTTGATTTTGACAAATATTTATCCAAAACTGTAGAATGGTACAGAGCTAATGAGTGGTGGTGGAGACCACTTAAAAAGGTGGCAGAAGAACTATATCAAAAGACTGGCCAAAAATGACAGACGATATTAAAATCATACAAGAAACTTCAATTGCAGGACTTTTGATCATAGAAAGGCCAACCTTTGCTGATGACCGGGGTTTTTTTAGGGAGGTTTTTAGACTTAATGAGCTTGAAGAGTTTACAGGTGAAAAATTTAATATTGTTCAAGCTAACCATTCATGTTCACTTCCAAGAGTAATTAGAGGGCTTCATGCTGAAAATTGGAACAAATTAGTTTACCGGGTGACCGGTAAAATGTTTGTAGCCCTGGTTGACATTAGACCGGAATCAAAAACATTTGGAGAATATTTAACATTTACATTTGATGAGGATTCCCGAAAAGCACTATTTATTCCAAAAGGTTTGGCCAATTCTATTTGTGTAATTGGGGATTCTCCAGTTCATTATTTTTATTTAGTAGATGCTTATTATGATGGTAAAGATACACGGGCCATTGCTTGGGACGATCCTGATTTGAACATTAAGTGGCCACTAAAAGATCCTATTATTTCTGATCGGGATAGAAATAATCCAAAATTAAGAGATCTGTTTCCAGAAAAATTCAAATAACATCTGGTTATTTTTTCCTCCACTTTTCTAGAAATTCTTTTTGTTCCTTTATCATATTTTCCGGAAGCCTTTGAAAGATTTTTATTTCGGATGATTGGCTGTCTGGTTTTAGCTTTCCAGAGAGTTGTTTTACCAAAAAAACAAGGCTAATTGTATGACAAAAACCATTTGGTTGTGTCCATTCAGGTATTTCCCAAAATCCTAAGAATTTTTTAATTTTTACTTTGATACCCAATTCTTCCAAGGCAACTCTTTCAACAGCATTTTTAACTGATTATTTGTATAAAACACTCCCACCTGGAGTGTGCCAATCCTTTTTATATGGATATATATTTCTTAGTGTTAACGTAACTCCATGTTTTGTTAATAGAACTAATTCAACTGTCACGCGAGTAACCTTACTATATATTCTTTTAAATTCCTCGTAAGGAATTTTTGTTAATTTTTCTTTCTCCATTTTCAATTTTTTTGTGATCCCCACATTTTATTTATGAGAATTGAGTGTTAACTCTCCTGTTTTGAAATTTATTTCTACATTAAAATTTTTTATGTAGCTCAAACCCAATAAGCCATCGACACCTGATCCTTCTGGTAAATCTTTTACAATCGCTTTAACATTTTTAACTTCTTGTCCCAACACGCTTATTTTTGGGATTGTAATAATTGTGGCAGTTTCGACACTTGATGCTGTTGTGGTTTGAATTGTTTTTGTCGGATCGATTTTGATTCCCAATGCTGTTACTATCTTCCACGGCAAAATCACAAGTGATGCCCCCGTATCGAAAACCAATTGTGCGGTGGTTGCTAAACTTGTGCCCCAAATCTTAGTTTCAAGTACAATAATATTTTGATTGGGGTTAAATTTTAAGCTTGGCATTAAAAGCGTAAACCATTCCTTTTTGGGGAAGTTTACCTGTGTAGATTGTCGTTACATGTTTTTTCCCTTTAACCTTGGTTAATTCTTTATAAACAACAGATCTATCACCACTATGAGCAATTGGATTAGCTTCAGTAACCTGGTTTAGCTTATCTTCTTTAATCACTTCGGCAAGTATCCATTCGTTTTTATATTTCTTTTTTAGTTCTGCTATTTTCATCTCAACTTTATTTTAACACATTTCTCCATTTTTCAATTTCTTTGTGGTTGCCGGAAAGAAGGATTTTTGGAACTTTCCAATTATGGTAAACTTCGGGCCTAGTATATTGAGGATACTCTAAATAACCAGGCTTTTTATGTGATTCATCGAATGAAGACTTGTCTTTACCAAGAACCCCAGGAATTAGGCGAATTATGGAGTCAGTTAAAACCATTGCTGGTAACTCTCCCCCTGTTAAAACATAATCACCAATTGAAATAACCTCGTCCACCAAGTGTTCATGAACTCTATGGTCCACGCCCTCATAGTGACCAGCAATTAAAATTAAATGATTTAGTTTTGAAAGTTTTTTGGCCTTAGCTTGTGTATATTTTTCTCCCGTTGCATCCAGCAGGATAATTTTAAATTTTAAATTATTAATTTTTAATTTTAGATCGTGCAGTGCTCGATCTATCACGTCAACTCTTAATATCATCCCAGCTCCTCCACTATACGGCCTATCATCAACAGTCTTCCTTTCTGTCAGCCCCCATTTCCTTAAATCATGAGTTTCAATTTCGACTAAAGACTTGTCTTGTGCTCGTGCAAGAATAGATTCTTCAAATGGTCCTGTAAACATTTTAGGGAATAAAGTAAGTATGTCTATTTTTATCATCATTTTGTATTATACAAGAAATGCGCGTTGTAATAATCATTCCTACCTATAATGAAAAGGAAAATATAGAGAAGCTTCTTTTAAATCACTTAAATATTCTAAAAAATAAAAAGGATAATTACCTTTTTTTAGTAGTCGACGACAATTCACCGGATCGTACGGGTGAGATCGTAAAAGAGTTTAGTTCTAAACATAAGGGAAAGATACAGCTTTTAAAGGGGAAAAGAAGGGGTCTAGGTATTGCGATGACTAGGGGCTATTTATTTGCCTTAGAAAAATTTAAACCGGATATCGTTATTTCAACGGAGGCAGATTTTGCATATGATCCGAAACATATCTCATTTTCAGTCGATAAAATCAAAGAGGGTTATGACGTGGTTGTTGCCTCGCGCCATATTGGAATTGGAAAAACTAAGGGTTGGACTTTGAGTCGTAAATTAAATCACTGGGTGGCAAATCAATTTTTTGCGACGTGGGTAGCTGGGGTAACTGAAGTTTATGATCATAACGGCGCTTTTCGCGCGATAAGGGTGAAGGGGGTATTGGGTAAGCTAAACTTAAAGAAGTTAAAAGTTTCTGGTTTTGGTTTTTTTAACTATTCACTTTTCAAATTAACTCAAGTTACAACTAAGTTTTATGAATTTCCTGTGACCTATAGATTTAGGACGAGAGGAGAGTCAAAAGTATCTTTTAATCCAAAATATTTTGGCACATATTTAAAGGATGTTTTTGAATATATAAAATTGTCATTCAAAATAAGGATGGAAAAGAGTAGTATTAAATTTAGATGAAAAAAGTTGTAATTGTTATGCCGGCATGGAACGAGGCTGAAAACATAAGCCGAATGGTTGTGGAACTTGTAGATGGCGAGTTTCCAAAAATTAACGCCCAGATGCACCTTCTAGTTGTTGATAATTATTCAAAGGACGAAACCAAAAAAATAGTAGATGAAGCTTCAAAAAAGAGAAAGAATTTACATTTTATACAGCAGGGTGATAAATCCGGTCTTGGCTGGGCATATGTTAAAGGATTTAGATATGCAGTTGATGTGTTAAAGGCTGATGCTGTAATGGAAATGGATGCTGATTTTCAGCACCCTCCAAGATTTGTACAACCAATGATTGAAGCCTATCTAAACGGGGCGGACTATGTTATTGGGAGTAGATACATTAAAGGTGGTTCGATTCCTAAGGAATGGGAACTAACCCGTAAGCTTATGAGTTATTTTGGAAATTTATATGCGAGAGTTGTTTTGACTAAATTTAGTATTCACGATATGACTACCGGTTTTAGATTAACCAAAGTTAAAGGAGTTTTGGATCAGATTGACCTAGAGAATGTAATGGAGCTTACAAGATTTGCTTATAAAATTGACCTTTTATACCAAAGTCTTAAACATGCAAAAAATGTTAAAGAGGTTCCGTTACAGTTTGAGTCTAGGACAAATGAAAAATCAAAATTTAAGATTAAAGAAATGATTGTTAGTTACAAAACAGTTATGATTCTCGGAATTAAAGACAAAATAAGATTTATTAAATTTGGGATAGTTGGCTTTTTAGGTTTTTTGGTTAACTTTTTCTTTTTGAGATTCTTTAGAAGTTTGGAGTTGCCGGAAACTTTATCCTGGTTTTTTTCAACAGAGTTGGCAATTATTAACAATTATGTTTTAAATAACGTTTGGACATTCAAAAGCGATCAAATCGCAGGTTTAAAAAACACTATTTTTAAATTTTTGCAGTTTAATTTAACTTCAGCAGGGGCACTTTTAATTCAGTCAATCTTTGGCCCGCTAGGGGTTAAACTTGTCGGAGTTGAGTATGATGGGTTAGTTTTGGCTTTTGTCGTACTCTTCTTGGTTATGCCTTACAATTACACTATGTACAATCTTGTTATCTGGAGAAGAAAAAGAGGGTAGTCCAAGATTTGTTTTCTTATTACATTCTAAACAGACTGGCCTTGGCGGAAAAGAGATGTGTCCGTCTTCACAAGTGACTCCTTGCATTTTATATCTTGGACCACTGGTTCTCCAGTATCTTACAACCTCCATGTTAGAGAAATGGTGCCCAGTTACTTATTGGCATTACATTTTGAGATATAAATGAAAGGGAGAAAAGATAAATTGGAATTATAATTACAGCTAGTGCAATTTTAAATTCCTTTTTCAGCAAAAAATCTGAGTAGGCAATTAGTAAAAATGGAACTATGGGGAGTGAATATCTGACAAGATCTCTATGTGAAACAAAAAGCGTTGATAGGAAAAAGACGGTGGAAAAGATTCCATATTCAAATTCCTTTTTTTGAAATAATTTAGAAATTCCAATTGCTCCAAGTAGATAAATAAATATGATTTCCTCTAACCAAAATGTTCCCACCCAAGGTGCTGAATAATTAAATATTTGAAAAGGAGGGAAGAAAATATGTATATTGTCTCCTGAATTGAAATATGCAAAGAAATCTCCAGTTGTAAAATAATAGAATGTAAACACAATTAATAATGAAAAAGGTATAAGTAATAATGGAAATGATTTTTTTATGTCAAATCGTTTTTCCCAAATAAAATAAGCAAAATAAGAGATGAAAAGTAATATACCGGCAGATTTTGTGAATTGGGCAACGGCTCCCCAAATTCCTGCCCAGAGATATTTTTTATCTTTAAAGAAATATAAAGATGCGACAATAGCTGCTACAAATAGTGGATCAGCAGAACCAACTGAACGTACAATTAGAAAACGAGCTGGAAATATGGAAAAAACAAATGTTAAAAAAAGATTTCCCGTTAATTTGTAAAAGAAATAAAGTGCCAAGAAAGATGAAAGAAGAGTAATCCCAAGCATTGCATAAGGATAATTTGTGATAGCTGAAAATATTCTAATTAATAAAGGAAAAAGTGGGAAGTGGGCTGTATAGTATTCAGTCGAAAGTGGAAATTGATAAGTGGTTTTAATCGCCTCTTTATTGTAAAAAGTTTTTGCTGTGACCAGATAAAGTGGACCATCATAATTAGCTACAATTGTTGCAAGTCCATCTTTAGGAAGGGGTATTTTCCAAAATGAAGGAGTTCTAAATAAAAATGGGAGCCAGATTAAAAAAGTGGGTGTTAAAGTGAACGAGATAATTATAAGTATTTTTTGGACTTTCGGCCACATTTACTAAATGATATCATAGCAGGAGAATGATCAAAAGCCTTTCGGTTTTTTTTCCAGCATATAATGAGGAGGGAAATATTAGAGATGTTGTCTTTAAGGCAAAAAAAGTTCTTGAGAACATAGCTCATAATTGGGAAATAATAATTGTTGACGATGGCTCAAAAGATAAAACAGCCCAAATAGCACTAAAACTTCAGAAAGAGGATTCAAGAATTAGGGTCATAAACCATAGTGAAAATCGGGGTTATGGATCTGCACTCCAAAGTGGATTTTACGATGCTAAGCATGATTGGGTTGTTTACAATGATTCTGACGGACAATTTGATTTTTCGGAAGTTACAAGATTTATTGAGAAAAAAGATAAGTTTGACCTTCTTATTGGCTATAGAATCAACAGAAAAGATTCATTTTACAGGAAATTTTTGGCTAAAGGCTGGGGTGCATTGGTTTTTATATTTTTTGGATTAAGGCTTAAAGACGTTGATTGTGGGTTTAAAATGGTAAAAAAAGAAGTGATTGCCCAGATCCCACATTTGGAATCAGAAAGAGGTGGAATGATTAACGCAGAGCTTGCTATCAAAGCAAAAAATGAAGGATTTAGAATAGGACAAGTTGGAGTAACCCACTATCCTAGACGTTCAGGTCAGGCAACTGGATCTCAAGTTAGAGTTATTATAAAAAGTATTTTTGACTTATTGAAGTTATGGGGAAAGCTACACGCTATAACAAAACCAGAATTTGTAGCAATTCTTGGAGTTTTAGGTGTTGGAGCTTTTTTACGTCTTTATAAAATTAGTGAATATATGACATTTCTGGGTGACGAGGGGCGTGACATGATTATTGTACGAAGATTGTTGGTAGAGTTGCATCCACCACTGATCGGTCCCGGGACTTCAATAGGGCAGATGTATTTAGGCCCTCTTTACTATTACATGATGGCAATCCCAACACTTATTGCTAGCTTTTCACCTGTAGGGCCTGCTGTAATGGTGGCTTTATTGGGAGTTGCTACAATTGCCTTAATTTGGTGGGTTGGCAGGGAGTGGTCGGGGAAAATTGGCGGATTTATTACCGCCCTACTATATGCTATCTCCCCAACTATTATTATATTTTCTAAATCTTCTTGGAATCCGAACATTATGCCATTCTTTTCGCTACTTACTATCTATTCGATTTGGAAGGTTTATGCCAAAAAAGATTATAAATGGCTTTTAGTAACTGGCATTTCATATGCTTTTGTTTTGCAATCACACTATTTAGGGCTTCTTCTTGCCCCAGTTATATTTTTGTTTTGGATTTTAAGTAAACCAAAAAACAATATACGATACACTATATACACCGTAATTATTTTTTTGGCGTTAATGAGCCCACTTCTTTTTTTTGACCTTCGTCATAATTTTCAAAACTTTTCTGCCATGAAGCAGTTTACTTTGGAATCTCACGGTTCATTTAATGGTCCGATTAGAGGAATTCAAAACTTTATACCAACATTAACTCAACTTAATACAAGGACTATCGGAGGTAGAAATAATTTAGCTGGAATTATTGTCACAGCCATTTTAATTTTCGGAACAATTTGGCTATTAAAGAAAAAGAAATTAAATTCAGTTTTGATTTCATGGATTATAGTAGGAACTTTTGGTCTCTCAATGTATAAAAGCGATGTCTTCGATCATTACATGGGATTTCTTTTCCCTTCAGTTTTCCTGCTTTTCGGTGCAATTATTTCCAAGCTCCCTAAATATTTAATTCTTATTGCAGTGTTTTTACTTGTGATAGTCAATATCATAAATAACCCCCTCAAACACCCTGCCAATAGACAATTTCAAAGAAGTAAAGAAATTGCATCTTTTATTTATGATAAATCAGGCGGAGAAAGATTCAATTTGGCCACACTTTCTGAAAGAAATAATAGAGATGTTTATCAGTATTTTCATTTAGTTTGGGGAGCAAAAGTAGTTGACACTGATCCAAATGCAGTTTTTTATACAGTAACTGACCAATTATTTGTTGTTTGCGAAAAGTCTAAAGAGTTATGTGACCCAACCCATGATCCATCAGCTTGGATTACAAATTTTGGTTGGAGTACAATAGTAGATCACTGGGAAGTATCGGGAGTTAATATTTACAAACTAAGCCATTCTATATGAATTACAAAGAATCAACTCAAATCCTAAAGGAAATTAAAAAAGCAAAAAAAATTCTAGTCAACTGTCATAGAGGTCCAGATTCTGATTCTGTTGGCAGTGCTCTAGCGATGTATGGAGTACTTGAAGATATGGGAAAAGATGTGTCTATTGTCTGCCCTGATGAAATTCCAGAAGATTTAAAATTCCTAGAAAAAAGTAGTTTAATTAAAAAAACAGATTTTGAAAAATTTAATTTTAATGATTTTGATCTCTTTATAATTTTGGACTCATCGACTTTTGGTATGGCATCCGGATATAAAGAACTTGAATTGCCAAAAATCACGACAGTAATTCTGGACCATCATTACACAAATTTAGGTTATGGGACACTCAATTTAGTTGATAGCAAAGTTACTTCTACTTCTGAACTTTTGTATTTGATTTTTTCTGATTGGGGAGTATCTATGAATAAAAATATTTGTGAAGCACTTCTAGTTGGAATCCTTGGAGATACTGGAGTTTTTCAGCATAACGGAGTTGGATCTGGAACTTTGCAGATTGCGGTTGATTTAATAAATAATGGGGCTGATAAAGACAAGATTATTTTAAATATGTATAAATCTGTAAATTTTTCGACAATAAAATTTTGGGGAAAGATTATTGAAAATATGCAAAAAGACAAATTGGAGAGATTTGTTTGGTCGGCGGTATCAAACAAAGATTTTTTAGAGTTTGGTGGGGACAAAAACGCAAAGGAAGATGCTGCAAATATGTTTTTTCCAATTGTTAAAAATACCGACTTTGGAATAATAATGATTGAAACAGAAATTGGAAAAGTATCGGTGAGTTTAAGGTCAAGAGGTAGCTTTGATGTTTCATTGATTGCTAATGAGATTGGTGGGGGCGGACATAAAGCCGCATCTGGGGCGAAGGTTGAAGGATTAGCGTTTGATAAAGCAGTTGAAAAAGTTTTAGGGGCCTGCAGGAAATATGCTAAGAAAAATCTTAGAAGAAATTAAAAACCATAAATTTATCTATCTACTTCTTTCATTGGTTTTAATTGGCGCTACTTTTGTAAGAGTTTTTAATACAAAAGAAATATTGGGTTTTTATTACGATCAGGGCAGAGACGCACTTGTTATTTGGAACTTTTTGCATAAAGGTGATCTATTTTTAGTAGGGCCAACAACTGGGATTGAAGGAATTTTAAGAGGTCCTTGGTATTATTTTTTAATTTTACCTTTTTATTTTTTGGGTGGAGGCAATCCGGTTTGGCCTGCGAATTTTCTTGCGCTAACTACGGTTGTGGCAATTGTTCTTCTTTATATTTTGGGCAAAGAGATTTTTGATAGATCAACAGGGTTAATTGCGGCTATTATAGCCTCATTTTCATATTATCTATTAGTCGCATCACGCTGGCTAAGTAACCCCACCCCCATGCTACTTATCAGCATGCTTCTTGTAATGTCTATGTTTATGATTGTAAAGGGTAAAAAATTTGCATGGATATTTATCGCAATCCTTTTGGGACTTTCTATGCAGTTTGGAAGCGCGACAGAAACCTTTTATATTCCATCGGTAGCAATTTTTGCACTGAAATACCGTCCGACTAAAAAGATTTTTTTTGTTTCATTATTTTCGTTTTTTTTAATTTTTCTTCCCCAGATTATCTTCGATATTGTTAAGAAAGGGGTTTTAAGCCGGTCTATTTTAGAGTTTTTGTTTGATGACGGAAGTTTCAAATTTTCTTTTTGGGAGGTAGTATCTGCCCGGCTATCCTTTTATTGGGAAATGTTTTCATTCAAAATTTGGGTTGGACCAAGTCAAGAATTTACAGGATTATTTTTATTATTTTTTTCAATGATAGTTTTCGATTTTAAAAGATTGTGGAAAAAAGACGGCTTTAAGATTCTAATTCTACTTGGTTTAGCACCACTTATTGGGATGATATTTTTCCAGGGAAATGAAGGAAATATATTTGATTATTACTTTACAGGTTATTATTTGATTTATGTTTTGATCTTTTCTGCTGGTTTAGGTATTTTGACAAAAAATAGATTTTCGTCAATTTTTGTCATCGCCTTTTTCTTTTTATTCTTTAAATCGCAAACCACGGCCATTAAAGGTTATCTAGACAATGGTCGATCTAATGTTGGTTTTAAAGAACAGATTTTAGCAATTGATTGGATTTATAAAAATGCTGATGGAGAAAATTTTAATGTAGATATTTATGTTCCGCCTGTAATTCCATATGCCTATGATTATCTTTTCACTTGGAAGGCAATTTTATATCATAAGTCGCCACTAACAGAAAATGTAAATCTTTTATATACTCTTTATGAAGAGGATATTCCAACACGCCTTGATCCTTGGACCAGGCGTCAGGATAAAATTGGAAAGATTGAGGAAGAAATTGTGTTTAGGGGGATAACTGTTCAAAGAAGGAAAAGGTTATGGCCAAGAGAATAATAATTATTTTACTGCTTTTTGCTTCTGTTTGGTGGGCAGGTAAGGGTATTTTTAAATACAGTGTTTTTAGTACCCATGACCTTGATCATCATTTAGCTAGAGCATTTGATGCGGTCCAGACCATCAAAGAGGGTCAATTTCCATTAAGGTGGGCAGGTAGCTTGAATTATTTCTGTGGAGTTCCAATTTATAATTTTTTCTACCCTTTAATTTATTACCTAATAATTTTAATCAATTTTTTTAGCCAAGATATAACAATAGCTTTAAAGATAATTAACTTTGCATCTCTTCTGGTTGGAACTCTTTTCTTTTATTTCTGGATGAAGGTTGAGACCAAGAAAAATACTCCAGCAATTGGTGGGGCCTTATTATATTTATATGCTCCCTATAGGTTTTCATTAATCTTTGTTCGAGGAAGCCCTGAATATTTAGCTTACGCGATCTTACCAGTAGTTTTATATTTTTATGCTTTATTTTTCGAATCAAGTGGAAAGAAGTCGGTTTTATATGCATTTTTAGCAAGTTTTACAGGTGCACTGTTGGCAATTTCTCATAACTTCACAGTAATGTTTCTGTTTCTCATAATTCTTTGCTATCTTGTTGTTAAATCTATTCTTTTGAAAGTAGATTTGAAAAAAACCGCTTGGACAATATTTACATTTATTGGGAGCTTTGGAATGTCAGCTTTTTTTATTGGCCCAGCTTTAATGGAAAAGCAGTTTACAAGAATAGGAGAGAACTTTTTATTTTGGAAGGAACACTTTCCTACACTGGGACAACTTATTAGATCTCCCTGGGGCTATTTCTATTCATCTCTTGGAACTCATAATGATGGCATGAGTTTTATGCTTGGATATGCTCATTGGCTGGTTTTAGGTTTAGCTACATTATTTATCATTTTAAGATTATTTAAAAGAAAATTTGATATTTGGGTGATTCTTACTTTTTTGGCTTCTCTTTTAACAATTTATTTAATTCTGCCTTGGTCGATTCCTCTGTGGGAAAAAGTTAAACCCTTACAGGAAATTCAATTTTCTTGGAGACTTTTGGGAGTGGCTATTTTTACAATAAGTGCTCTATTTTCCTTTATTTTAGATAAAATTAGTTCTAAATATTTATTATTACTAATTTTTACAGGAGTGGTTTTATTGGGATTTTATGGCAATAGAAATCATTTATTACCTCAACCAATTTCTGTTCAGGATTTATACAGGTATGCGGACTTTGAAAAGCTTCACTACCATCGTTACTCAACTACTACATTAGGGGACGACATCATTGCAAAGGGGGCGGGGCAGGCGTGTTGGTTTGACGTACCAATTATAAAGGCAGAAAAAGATGTGATTGAATATAGCATTGTTGAAAAAGGAAATACTTATGGGTTCGTTAAATTCAATATTCCCAAGAATCCCAAAAGCAAAATAATTACAATGGGTTTAGGATATTTTCCAAAGGCATATAAATTTGATGTAAATGGAAAAAATATTTTATATGACAAGTGTGATGGAAAGGTTTGTTTTGATATATCAAATACCAGAGAGGGTGGGAATTATATTTCTTGGAAAGTTGTACAAACACCTATTCAATCATTTTTCAATAAAGTTAGTCTAGCCTTTTTTATCATCTGGATACTATTACTTATCGGGATTAAAAAAATAAAACCTCATATTTTATTAATCATAATTCTTGCGTTATCCATTTTTTTCAGAAGTTATAATCTTCCCGGCAGGATTGGGTTTGGTTGGGATCAGGAAAGAGACGCAAATGCAGCTGTTGGGATTCTTTCAGGGGATTTTACACTCCTTGGCCCAAGGGTTCAGGGTCCAAGTGGTTTTTTCTTACCCCCTTACTTTTTTTATCTACTAGCTCCTTTTTATTCAATAAGTAGCCTTAGTCCATATGCGACAACTGTTTTTATAACCTTTTGGGCAATCGTAACTTGTCTGATTGGATATTTTGTCATATCTCGTGTATTTAACAAAACGATCACCCTGTACTTTTTAGCTCTTTGGGCGGTAAATCCATTAGCGGTTTCAATCGATACCATCGCCTGGAATCCAGTTATTATTCCCATTTTATTTCTTCTTTTAATTTACCTTATTCAGATGAGATACCTTTTTTTATCAGGAATTGTCTTTGGATTAGGAATAAGTTTTCATCTTCAATTTTTATTTATTCTCCCAATATTTATTCCATTAATTTACGATATTGTAAGATCTGGAAAATTTAAAGATTTGGTATATCTTTTAGTAGGATCACTCTTACCATTTTTGCCGATTTTACTTTTTGATTTAAGACACAATTTTCTAAATCTCAAACAAATAATTGAATTCGTAAATGGTAGCGACATGGGTATAAATAGGGTAATGGTGGTTTGGGAAAGAGCATCGTCTTTTATGGTTGGGGGTTCACCATCTAGGGTTCTTGGTGCCACTATCTATCTGGCAGTTTTAATTGGACTTTTTAGCTGGGGGAAGAAGTTGCTGGGAATTTCCCTAGTCTGGGCCTTCTCGCTTCCTTTATTCTATCTTTTAGTAAAAAATCCTTCTGAATATTATTTTAATTATTTACTAGTTCCCTTTATTCTTTTCTTAAGTATCTTATTTGGGAGTTGGAAAAAATTTGGGGTTTTAGTTTTGGTCACAATAGCTATTTATTTTGGTTCACAAGCAAGCCCACTTTTGAGAAATGTGAACTTGAGTTTAAGGGAAAAAACTTATTCGGTTCAGGTTTTAGACAAGATAACGAAGGATACTGAACCATTTAATGTCTCTTTTGATGTTCCACTAAATGAGGATACTGGTTTTAGATATCTTCTTAAGTTTTATAAAGTGCCCGCAAGTGGCGACTTTAGAGATCCTTTAATAGAATTTGTAATTCCAAGTAGAATAAAAAAGGACACTTTTTCTGTGGGGCCGATCGGGTTTTCTTTTCCCTCACCCTGGATTAATCGTAACTGGATAAGGTAGAATTAGAGTTAAGAATATGACTAAGTATCTTTCTATAGTTTTACCTGCGTATAACGAAGTTAAAAATCTAAGACGTGGAGTGCTGTCTTCGGTTAATGATTTCTTAAAAAACAAGAAGTTTAGTTGGGAAGTTCTAGTGGTTGACGATGGATCAACCGATGAGACAGTTCAAATGGCTGAAGAATTTGCCAAGGCCCACGAAGGATTTAGTGTGTTAAAAGAACCACATGGGGGAAAGGCGGCAACTGTAATTGCTGGAATGCTTCAAGCCAAGGGAGAAGTAATTCTTTTTAGTGATATGGATCAATCTACTCCTATTGATCAAATCGAAAAACTTTTACCAAAATTTAAGTTTGGGTATGATGTGGCAATTGGTTCCCGAAACGGGAGGCCTGGTCAAACATATATTAGAAAATTAATGGCTTATGGTTGGATTTTTTTAAGAACTCTTATTTTAAGGCTTCCTTATAAAGATACTCAATGTGGTTTTAAGGCTTTTAAAAAATCCGCTGCCGAAAAGATTTTTAGTAGGATGCAGGTTTTTACCCAGGCTTTGGACAGGGGTTCTGAATTTAGTTCACCAGCTGTTAATGCGGGCTTTGATCTTGAAGTTCTCTATATAGCAAGAAAATTAAAACTTAGAGTTGCTGAAGTACCTGTTGAGTGGTATGAATATGGCGAGAGAGAGGAAGTAAGCCCCATTAAAGATTCATTAGAGGGTTTAAGAGATCTTTTTAAAGTTAGAATAAATGCTTTAATGGGAAAATACAAACAGTGAAAAAGATTTGGCAGGAATGGAAGTGGGTAATATTAATTTTAATTGGGGTTATTGGGGTTGCTCTTTTCTTGAGACTTTATAATTTAACCCTGCTTCCCGTTTTTGTTGATGAAGCAATTTATATCCGCTGGAGTCAAATAATGGGTAATGAGCCAACTTTAAGATTTCTCCCACTCTCCGATGGAAAACAGCCATTATACATGTGGGTCTTGATGTTTTTTGTTAGACATTTTTCGGATCCGCTTTATATAGGCAGGCTTATTTCAGCAATTAGTGGAATAGGAACATTGCTGGGTATATTTGCTCTTACATTTGTTTTATTTAAATCCAAAAAAGTTGCCCTGATCGCATCTTTTCTCTACTGTCTATCTCCATTCTTTGTCTTTTTCGATAGGATGGCTTTGGTAGACTCTATGCTTAATTTTTTCGGGGTTTGGACTGTGTTTTTTGCAGTTTTAACATCTAAAACAAGAAGGCTTGATATGGCCATGATCACAGGGTTTTTCTTGGGGTTCATGCTTCTTACTAAATCCCCGGCAATATTTTTTGTGATACTTCTACCTTTTACATGGTTCTTAGTTAAAGAAAAATTTCAGACTTTAAAACTTATAATTCTTTATGGGATTACCTTAATTATTTCTTATGGAATGTATAACATACTTCGGTTGGGGCCAAATTTTCATCTAATCGCAATGAGAAATTTAGATTATGTTTATCCTTATAGCCACATATTAACTGATCCATTAAATCCCCTTAAGGGTCATATGGGTGGAATTATTAGCTACTTTATTCTCCTTACTCCATTAAGCCTGGTTCCGCTTTTTGCTTTTGGAATATTTTTAAACTTGAAGAAAAATCTAAAAACAATATTACCCATTTTGGCATTGGCTATTGGGCCACTAATTGTTATCGCTGAATATTCAAAAGTTGTTACGGCACGCTACATCCTTTTTACTATTCCATTTTTTATAATTTTGGCAGCTTCCATATTTATTTCAAAATCAAAATTGATTAAATATTTTAGTGTTTTTTTCTTAATTATTTTTGTAATTCAAAGCATAAATTTTGATTATAAATTACTAACTAAAGTTGAAACTGTACCACTTCCCTATGGGGATCGATCGGGGTATTTAGAAGAGTGGACTGCGGGGCAGGGCATAAAAGAGATCGCAAGCTATCTCAAGAATGAAGCAAGAGACCTACCTGCCGGTAGACAGATTATAATTGGTACCGAAGGATACTTTGGGACCCTTCCTCAAGGACTTGAAATGTATTTAACAGATACCGATAATGTCTTAGTCATTGGGGTTGGACTTGGGATTAATCAAATTCCTCAAAGCCTAAAAGAATCAAAAGAGGCTGGAAATAAAACTTATTTAGTTATTAACAGGTCTCGCCTCTCAGTGGAACCAGAAAAAATTGGACTAAAGTTAATTAGCTCCTACGAAAAACCGCCAAGGAGAGTGGGGTCTATGGAATATACACTGTACGGTCCCCAAGAGGCACTTTATTTTTTTGAAATAGAATAATGGATGAGATAAATATTGATACAGTCAAATCAAGGGCAGTTAAGGGGATTGTGGTTTTGACAGGTAGGACCTTTTTACTACAGGCAATAGCACTTGTTTCCCAGTTTTTTTTGTTTGCATACCTAGGCAGGTATGAATTTGGCGTTTTTGCAATTGTGTCAGCAATAATAAGTTTTTTGATCTATTTTTCTGACATTGGTTTAGCTGCGGCTTTGGTTCAAAAGAAAGAATCTCCGACCCAAACCGATTTAAGAACGACATTCTTTGTTCAGCAAGTATTAGTATTAGTAATTATCGGGATAGTAATTTTATTAACTCCTTTTTTTGTTCAAAAATACTCGTTGACTTTTGATGGTCAGATGCTTCTTTATGCGCTTGCTCTCTCGCTCATGTTTTCTTCATTAAAAAGCATACCTTCGGTTTTACTAGAGAGAAAATTAGAGTTTGTTAAGTTGGTTTTTCCTCAAATTTTAGAACAAACTGTTTATTATATTGTATTGGTTTATTTAGCAATGAAAGGAATGGGGCTTAAGAGTTTTACATTCGCAGTAATTACCAGGGGTGTCGTGGGGCTTGTTGCAATTTATTATTTACAACCCTGGAAACCCGGGATAGCATTTTCAATGGAGACTTTAAAGGGTCTTTTCAAATTTGGAATACCGTATCAGGTTAATACATTTCTGGCTACACTTAAGGATGATGGGATAACTCTAGTATTGGGTGGAATATTGGGGCCGGTTGGAGTAGGAATACTCTCATTTGCACAAAAACTTGCCAGAATCCCACTTACCTTTTTTATGGACACGGTAACACGCGTAACTTTCCCAGCCTTTTCTAGAATGCAGGACGCTTCTGACCATCTTGAAAGAAGTGTAACCAGATCGATATTTTTTATTTGTTTTTTGGTTTTTCCAAGCTTGGTTGGGATTGTCATCTTGGCTCCAATTCTAGTTAATGTAGTGCCAAGATATAACCAATGGACACCGGCTTTAATCCCTCTAATATTTATTTCCATTAATTTCTTTTTTGCAGCAGCAACAACACAGCTTACAAATCTGCTTAATGCTATCGGAAAAATCAAAATTACATTTTATCTGATGATAATGTGGACAATTCTTTCATGGCTATTTATTCCATTTCTTGCTGGTAAATTTGGTGTGGTCGGAGCATCGGTTGGATATGCTTTAGTGGGAGGATCTTCGATTATCGCAATAGTAGTAGCTAGAAGGTTTGTTAAATTTTCACTAACCAGTTCAATGATTAAGCCTCTCATCGGGTCTTTGGTAATGGGGGCCGTACTTATAATCGTTAAACCATTTATGGCTCTAAATGTGGCTTCAATGATTACGCTTACACTCCTAGGATCTTTGGTTTATGGTGCATCAATGTTATCTATGACTGGTCTTTCACTTGTCAACGATGTTAAAAGGAGCTTCAGAATGATAAAATAGCATGTGAGCAAGATTTCGGTAGTTATAAATACTTTTAATGAGGCTATAAATCTACCTCGGGCAATTGCTTCAATTAAAAGCCTGGCTGATGAGATAGTTGTTTGCGATATGCAATCTACTGACAATACTGTTGAAATAGCCAAGAAACTTGGGGCAAAAGTCTACACACATAAGTATATGAGTTATGTCGAACCTTCCCGCAACTTTGCTATTTCAAAGGCTAATGGGGATTGGATATTTGTGTTAGATGCTGATGAAGAACTCCCAAACTCACTAATTAGCCGACTCAAAAAATTTGTCAAAAATCCAACTGCTGATTATTACAGGATATCAAGAAAAAATATTATCTTTGGTAAATGGATAAAACATTCCAGATGGTGGCCCGATTACAATATTCGACTTTTTAGAAAGGGATTTGTTTCTTGGGATGAGGAAATTCATTCAGTGCCAAAAACCACAGGAAAAGGAATGGACCTTCCTGATAAAGAAAACTTTGCTATTATCCATCACAACTATAGTTCAATTGGTGATTATTTAGAGAGAATGCTTCGCTATTCAGATATCCAGTCCAAAGATTTAATGAAAAATGGATACGTATTCAGTTGGAACGATTTGATAAGAAAACCTTTGGGCGAGTTTTTGAGTAGGTTTTTTGTTGGAGAGGGATATAAAGATAAAATTCATGGGTTAGTTCTTTCCTCGCTTCAAGCTTTTTCGGAGTTCGTGCTTTATCTTCGAATTTGGGAGAAACAAGGTTTTAAAGACGAAAATATTTCCAATAATGATTTTTCAAAAGAATTTGAAAGGGTGATAAAAGAGTTTAAGTGGTGGCTTCGAAAGAAGTTCTCCTTCTTTTTCAAATTTTTTTGATGATGAAACAAAAACCAAAGGTTTCTGTGATAATTTTAACCTGGAACGCCGAGTCTAGGATCGCCGAACAATTAGATAACCTTGCCTCATTAAATATTAATGGGCTTACAGTTGAAGTAATAGTTGTTGATAACAACTCAAGTGATAAAACTACAGAAATAGCCAAGGGTTATAAGTTTTCCAATATGGGCTATCGTTTTATTCAAAATGATACTAATTTAGGATTTGCTGAAGGGAACAATGTGGGTATGAGGTATGCGCTAAATTCAGGATCTAATTATATTGCCCTACAAAATGATGATACAATCTTGGATAAAAATTTACTAATAAATATGGTAGGGGAATTTCGAAATACTCCTACAGTAGGGGCCATTTCTCCAAAAATATATTTTGCTAAGGGTTATGAATTTCACAAACATTATAAAAAATCGGACTTGGGTAAAATTATTTGGTATGCAGGAGGAAATATCGATTGGAACAATGTCTACGGTAGCAACCGAGGAGTAGATGAGGTGGACCACGGTCAATTTGACGAAAGTCGAGATACAGATTTTGCAACAGGTTGTTTCGTTGTTTATAAACGCGAAGCTTTAAAAAAAGCTGGACTTTATGACAAACGCTACTATCTATATATGGAAGACGCAGATCATGCCCAACGGTTAAAAAAGACTGGATTTAGAGTAATGTATTCACCCATGAGTAAATTGTGGCATAAAGTTTCTCAAGGGTCGGCAATTGGAAGTGAATTAAATGATTACTATTTAACCAGAAACAGAATGATTTTCGGTATGAAATATGCAAGGTTATGGACAAAACAGGCATTATTAAGGGAAAGCTTTAGGCTTCTTTTAACGGGACGAAAGTGGCAGAAAATTGGAATTAGAGATTTTTATTTAGGCAGGCTTGGGAAGGGGTCGTGGCGGTGAAAATTTCAGCAATTGTTTTAATCGGAGGGAGAATTGATAAAAATCTTTTAAGGAAGTGCCTTAAATCGCTAGATTGGTGTGACGAAATAGTGAAAATAAAGACAAAGAATCTTGAAGGAAGTTTTTCAGATTGGAGAAATGAGGGCACAAGACAGGCCAAGGGAGATTGGTTTTTTTATGTTGATGTTGACGAACAGGTTCCTCAAAATCTCAAGGAGGAGATTTTGCAAATCACAAATCATAAATCACAAATCACAAATGCTTATGCAATTCCCAGGAAAAATATCATCTTCGGTAAAGAAATGAAGCATTGTGGTTTATGGCCCGACTTTGTTGTAAGACTTATAAAAATAGATAACTTGATTAAGTGGGAAGGCAAACTTCATGAACAGCCTAAAGTTAATGGAGAAATAAGGTATTTAAAAGAACCACTTATACATTACAAGCATGATAATTTGAGTGATATGGTAGATAAAACTAACAAGTGGAGTGAGGTTGAGGCAAAATTAATGTATCAAGCAAATCATCCACCCATGAATATTTTTAGATTTTTTACAGGGGGTTTACGTGAATTTTATTTAAGAATGATTAGACAAACTGCTTTTCTTGATGGTCCGGAAGGAATAATATACGGAATGTATCAAGTTTTTAGTAGATTGATTAGTTATTCCAAACTTTGGGAATTACAACTTAAAAATGCGCGCAGCAATTTATAATCCATATTTAGATACTTTAGGAGGAGGAGAAAGATATTCATTATCATTTGCTAAAGTATTAGCCGATAACGATTGGGATGTGGATGTTGAGTGGAAAAATCAGAATATTAAAGATGTTTCTGAGAAAAGATTTGGTATGGACTTGTCTAAAATCAATGTAGTTTCAGATATAAAAAGAGGAGATGGGTATGACCTTTGCTTTTGGGTTTCAGACGGCAGTATTCCCACTTTAAAATCGAGAAAAAATCTTCTTCACTTTCAAGTGCCATTTCATAATGTTGGAGGAAATAATCTTTTGAACAAAATGAAATTTTTTAGGATAGATAAAGTTATTTGCAATTCGGAGTTTACAAAAAAAGTCATTGATACTGAATACGGAATAGAAAGTAAAGTGGTGTATCCACCAGTTTCTGTTGCCGATATTAAGTCAAAACGAAAAGAGAATTTAATAATCTATGTTGGAAGATTTTCAGAATTATTACAAAGTAAAAATCAAGATGTTTTGATTAAAGCTTTTAAAAAGTTGTTTAACAGTGGTTTTGATAACTGGAAATTAACTCTTGCTGGCGGCGTTGAAATGGGTCTAAATAGTTATGTTGCAAAACTTAGAAAAATGTCTCGTGGTTTTCCTATAGAGATAGTAGAAAGTCCTGACTTTAAAGCACTCAAAGAGCTGTATGGTAAGGCAAAGATTTTTTGGAGCGGCGTAGGATATGATGAAGATGAGAACAAATTTCCAGAAAAAGTAGAACACTTTGGAATGACAGTGGTTGAGGCTATGGCGGCAGGGTGTGTTCCTGTGGTCTACAATGCAGGTGGCCACAAAGAAATAGTTCATGATGGAATAAATGGATTTACATGGAACAATCCTTCAATGTTAATTTCAAAAACTAAAAAACTTATTTCAGGTAACGGAGTTTACAGGGCAGTTTCTAACGAATCTAAAAAAGAATCTCAAAAGTTTTCCTATGAACAATTTAGAAAAGAAATAATGAAACTAATATGAAAATATCAATTGTGATACCTTGGTATAACACTGAATGGTTGGCAGAAAAGAATTTGCCAAATATTTTGTCTGCACTTAAAAATCCAAAAAATCATATAATCGAGATAATTGTAGTTGACGATTCATCGTCTGATAATAGTGTAACCATCATAAAATCACTTTTTCCAGAAGTTAAAGTTATCCGCCATAAAGTTAATAGGGGGTTTTCAGCCAGCGTTAATACTGGTGTTCGAATGGCTAGGGGGGACATAGTTTGTTTATTGAATAGTGATGTTTTGCCAAAGGTCAATTTTTTAGAGTCGGTGTTAATTCACTTCAAAAATTCGAAATTATTTGCGGTTTCCTTAAATGAAGCAGGTTCTTTTGGCTGGGCAAAAGGTTTTTTTAGAGATGGATTTATCGGTCATGAGCCAGGAGGAAAAGGTGAGAGTCCTCATTCAACATTTTGGGTTAGCGGTGGGAGTGGAGTTTTTAGAAGAGACTTATGGACCAAATTGGGAGGGATGGACGAAACTCTTTTTTCACCATTTTACTGGGAAGATTTAGATTTATCATATAGAGCAATGAAAAGAGGGTATCAATTGATTTGGGAACCAAAAGGTATGGTCGAGCATAAACATGAGACGACGATAAAAAAACTTCCGCAAGGGTATGTAAATAGGATTAGAGAAAGAAATCAATTATTTTTTATTTGGAAAAATTTGGGGAGCCCAAATTTGTTAAGGAAAAGTATTGTAGGGGTGATAAAAAGAATTTTTTCACACCCAGGCTATGCGAGAATAGTATTGATGGCATTAGTTAAAATTAGACCCCTTCTTAAGGCTCGATTAAAAGAGAAACTGGAAACAAAAGTATCTGACGAAGCGATTTTTTCAAGATTCTAAAATGGAACTTTCAATAATAATCGTAAACTATAATACCAAAAAGTTGACTCTTGAGTGTATAAAATCAATCAAAGACTCCAATACCAAAGCCACTTATGAAACAATAGTTGTTGATAATGCCTCGACTGATGGATCAGTTGAGGCTTTAAATGAGACTCGTGGCATAAGGTTTATAAAAAATAATGAAAATCTTGGCTTTTCAAAAGCTAATAATGTTGGGATTAAGAAGGCGTTGGCAAAATTTATACTCTTATTAAATTCAGACACCATAGTTAAAAAGGGTGCTTTAGATAAACTTTTAAACTTTGCTAAATCCAAACCAGACGCAGGCGTTGTTGGGTCCCGGTTACTTAATATTGATAAAACTGTTCAGGATTCAGTTTCTAATTTACCAACATTTTTTGGGGCGATTAAAGAATTTTGGTTTAGTGAAAAAGGGATTTTTGGTTTACGCGCCCCGAAATCGAGTATTCCAATAGAAGTCGATTCTGTAGTGGGTGCTGCATTTTTAATAACTCCCGAAGCATTGAAAAAAGTAGGAGTATTAAATGAGAAATATTTTATGTATTTCGAAGACCTTGACTATTGTAGAAGTGTCAAAAAGGCTGGACTTAAAGTTTATTACCTACCGGAATCAGAAATAATCCATTATTTGGGCGCGAGTGGCAAAAAGATTGTCAAACCCGCAAATCAATGGAAGAGGCTAATCCCATCGAGTAAAACATATCATGGTTTATTTATCCATTACTTAATAATATCAATTTTGTGGACAGGACAGAGATTCGGTAAGATTATACCTTTAGTTTTACTAACACTCATAACTATTCCGGCCTTTTTTAATCTATTAAGGCCCGGGTATTTCCCGATGCAAGATGATCTTCAGGCTTTTAGAGTCCATCAAATGGACAAGTGTCTTGACGACTTTCAAATTCCTTGTAGGTGGGTTCCTGATGCTGGTTATCAGTATGGATACCCACAATTTAATTATTATCCGCCACTTCCATATTATTTAGGGGCACTCATCCATAGCCTAGGAATTCAGTATATAGATAGTGTAAAAATTCTCTTTGTAGTCGGATATATCTTGTCTGCGGCAACCATGTTCTTGTTAGTCAGTTCATTATTTAAATCATCCTGGGCAGGAGTTGTTGCCGGCGCAATCTACACCTATATTCCCTATAAAGCTGTTGAGGTATACGTTAGAGGGGCGCTAAGTGAATTTTGGGCCCAGATTTTCTTCCCACTTATTCTCTGGTCAATATATAGATTAATTAAAAATGGGAAAACTAAATATTTAATTTGGCTCTCTCTTTCAGTTGCAGCACTCGCGACTACTCATACATTAATGACAATGATCTTTGCGGCAGTTGCAGGTTTTTGGGCAATTTATTGGCTATGTAGGGAGAAATGGAATAATTTGTTTAAGGTCATCTGGGGGGGGCTACTTGGCTTTGGTCTTTCAGCATTCTTCCTTCTTCCTGTTGCCTTTGAAAGACAATTTGTTCACTTGGAAAGTCTTCTTTCGGGGTATTTTGACTACAGGCAACATTTTGTGAGCCTTTATAAACTTTTTCTTTCAATGGAATGGGGCTATGGATCTTCAGGTTTTCCCGACGAAAAATTAAATCTTTCGCTAGGAATCGTTCAATGGGTGATCGGGATCGGCGCTGGAGTTTTGGCTGTTTTCAATTACAAAAAACATAAAATGCTATCTCTTGCTACATTCTACTTTCTACTTTCTACATTGTTCAGTATCTTCATGATGCATATGAAGTCAAGTTTCATATGGGCAAAACTTCCTTTCCTTTGGTATCTGCAGTTTCCTTGGAGATTTTTAGCAATTAGTATTTTTCTTCTTTGTCTTCTGTCAGGATTTTTTATATATTTTTCTGGAAAGTTTAAATATATTGTGGGAGTTGTTTTGATAGTTGTTTCATTTGCACTAAACATTTCATTTTTTGTTCCCAAAGATTGGCTAAACATTACCGACGTCGAAAAGTTTTCAGGAATATCTTGGGAAAAGCAGTTAACTATAAGTATTTTTGATTACCTACCCATTTACGGGACACTTCCTCCATGGAGTCGCGCCCCAAGGTTTCCAGAGGTACTGGAAGGGGAAGTAAAGTTTTTGGAATACAAAAAGGGAAGTAATTATCAAGCAGGCGTTGTAGAAGCATCTAAAGATTCTTTGATTCGTATTCCACTTTTTGATTTTCCTGGTATGACTGTCACGGTTGACGGAAAAAAAGTTGAACATGTAAATAATGATTGTAGAAACGAAAGGTATTGTAGGGGACTCATTACATTTAATATCCCTTCCGGCCACCACGAAATCTTTATAAAACTCTACGACACCCCAGTACGAAAAATTGGGAATATTTTAACGTTATTGAGTTTAGGTCTAGTCGGAGTTTTGATGTTAAAATTAAAAAAGTGAAAAGGTTTTTGGGTAAATATTGGGAGATACTACTTATTATTGGATTATCACTTGCTACAGCATGGCCACTATTTGTCCCAGGATATTTTTCCCACCATGATGATCTTCATGTAATGCGGATTTTTGAAATGAGAAAATGTTTTAGCGACTTTCAAATTCCTTGTCGTTGGGTTCCTGATATGGGATATGGTAATGGTTACCCGGTTTTTAATTTTTACGGAGTCTTTCCATATTATTTAGGAGCAATTGCTAGTTATGTGTTAGGGTTTGTTGGGGCTGCTAAATTTTTATTTTTAGTACCACTTATTTTAGGTGGAATTGGAATGTATTTATTAGCAAAAGAACTTTTTGGAAGGGTTCCCGGATTGGTTGGGTCGATCCTTTACATTTTTGCTCCATACAGAGCACTTGATACTTATGTTCGTGGAGCTATTGGGGAGAGCTTTGCCTTGGCACTTATTCCATTTGTTTTTTACTTTGGTTTGCGAAAGAATTTTTTGGGTTTTACACTGTCATTGTTTGTTTTTCTAACGAGTCATAACATTATGACCCTTATTTTTACTCCCCTAATAATTATTTGGGCAATATCAAAAAATATGATTAGGCCATTAATTCTAGGCTTTGGTCTGGCGTCATTCTTCTTGTTACCAGCTTTTTTTGAAAAAAATTTGGTTCAAACCGAATCTTTAACTCGAGCCGAGCTAGACTTTAGAGCTCAATTTGTTAAAGTATCGCAACTATTTACAGACAGGTCCTGGAATTATTCAGGATCGGCTCCACTTTCGAATAACACTATTTCATATCAAATAGGTTGGCCTCATTGGTGGCTTGTGATTTTGTCAGCGATGGCTTTACTTTTTGGCAAGAAGAATAAATACATTCTACATTCTACATTTTTCGTTCTACTTTTTGCCTTCGGCATTTTTATGACACACAATAAATCAGGTTTTATTTGGGAACAATTTGAGATATTGTCTTTTGTTCAGTTTCCTTGGAGATTTTTGTCAATCGCTATATTTTTTGGAAGTTTACTTGGTGCTTGTTTTCTATCCTATTTCAAAAATAAACACCTTTATCTATTGGCTATTACATTTTCGCTACTAGCCATTATATTTAATTGGCAATACTTTAGACCTGAACACTTTTATAAGGATGTTACGGATGAAATAAAGCTAACAGGTACAAGTTTTATTGACCAACAGAAAGGCTCACTTCTTGATTATTTACCAAAGACTGCACTTGAACCAAGGGAAGTTGCTTCAAAATTGGACAACTTTGTAAATAAATCTAATAGTTGGGAATTAAAAATTAGTGTTGATGGTAAGACTATGGTCGAAGTCCCTGTATTTGATTTTCCTGGGTGGACTGTATTCATTGATGACAAAAAATCATCCCACTCAAACAAAAACGTTTTGGGCAGAATAAGCTTTAGCGTGCCACCCGGGGAACATGTGGCAACTGGTAAATTTTTGAATACCCCAATTAGGGCTCTGGGAAATTCAATAACAATAATTAGTTTATTAATTTTAGGATTTATTTATGTTAAAAAACGTTAAAATTTTTTTATTAATTTTATTTTTATCAATACCTGCTATTTGGGCACTGTTTGTTCCAGGGTTTTTTGGTGCAAGTGATGATTTACATATTGCATGGCTTCATCAGTTGGATGCTAGTTTACAGTTGGGAAAATTTCCCCCAAGGTTTGTTCCCGATCTTTCATTTGGCTTTGGCTATCCACTTTTTAATTTCGTTTTCCCGTTACCCTTTTACGTTGGGGAGGTGGTTCATCTCCTAGGTCTTTCATTTGTAGATAGTATAAAAACAGTTTTTCTTATAAGTATCCCAGTTTCTGGCTACTTCATGTACAAATTTTTGAAAGAACACACTTCTTTCTGGCTAGCTCTAGCTGGGGCCATTTTATATATTTATACGCCCTATAGGGCAACGGATATTTATATAAGAGGTGCAATAGGTGAGATCTTTGCTTTTATTTTCCCACCACTAATTGCTTGGGCTATTACACGAGGAAGTATTAGTGTAATTGCGCTTTCTGTTGCAGGACTAATTTTGTCGCACAATATAATGGCAATTATGTTTATGCCGTTTTTAATTATTTATGCGGTTTTGATTAAAAGAACACTATTTGAATCTTTTTTAGGTACGATTTTGGGGTTTTTAATAAGTATTTATTTCTGGCTTCCAGCAATTGTTGAAAGTAGTCTGATGAAATATGACACAGTTTTTAATTTTGTTGATCATTTTCCAACGATCAAACAATTGATTACTCCTTTCTTTGGCTATGGAGCTAGTGTAGCTGGTCCATATGACGGCATGAGCTTTTTTATGGGAGCAGTTAATTTAGCTTTAACTATCCTGGTTATAATTTTTTACAAAAAACTCAACAAAATTACACTTTGGGCTCTCGCAATGATTGCGACTTCAATCTTCATGATGAATTATCGATCAACTATTCTCTGGCAGAATCTTCCCTTGATTGCCTATTTTCAGTTTCCATGGAGATTTTTAACTCTAACTACTTTTGCAACCTCAATTCTTGTAATAGTTTTAGACAAATTTAAATACAATAAAAAAATTGGAATCGCAGTTATAATCGGAGCCATTTCCCTCAATTATAGTTTCTTTAAACCACATGACTTTTTGGGAAGAGGCGACGAGTACTATATAAATAGGTATATTCCAACTCCGATTGCATCAGAAGAATATCTTAAAACCCACGAAGAATATCTAAGGCTTCCAAAGGATACTAATATGAGACCAGAGGCAAGATCTACTTATATTGGGCTAGATAATACATTTGGAGTTGATTTCAAACAGGATTCGATTTTTGATTATCAAAAATATTATTTTCCTGGTTGGGTAGTAAAAATTGACGGAAAGAAAGTTGAAGCCTATCCTGGAAAGCCTTATGGCCAGGTGCAATTTAAAGTTCCGTCAGGGAGACACAAAATTGAAATCACATTTCAAGAAACCTCTTTTAGGAAGATTTTAGATATAATTTCTTTGCTAAGCCTTATCACTGCGTTTACAATTATGGTTAGAAGAGAGAAATGAAAAAGATCATTTGGTTTTTGGTTATTGGAATTTTACTCCGTTTGGGGTTGGCGTTTTCTACATACCATTCTGACATTCAGCCGTTTTATTTTGCAGGAGAAGTCATTGCAAAAGGAAATGCTTCAAACCTCTATGATTATCTAGGCAGATTACCAGAAGATGATACAATACTAAAAATTTATCCAACCAACCTTTTTAATTATCCACCGCTGGTTTATTTCTTCTTGGGGCCAATTAGCTACTTATTTTCTTTGCCTTTTAGTCAGGAACTTATGCATGATTTTATTTTTGATTTACCAAGTCTTCTGGGAAATTTACAGCTAAATTATTTACTTTTAATGCTTAAATTGCCCTATTTAGCATTTGACTTGGGCGTAGGACTGCTTTTATTCAAGTTTTTTGATAAGCCTAAAAACAAATTTTTAGCATTTACTCTTTGGATGTTTAATCCAGTTAATTTATATGCAACATACATGATGGGACAGTTTGATGTTATACCTACATTTCTTGCAATTCTTGCTCTTTACTTAACTATTAAGAGAAATAAGCAAAGCTTGGCCAGCTCCGCTGGTAAATATTTGTTGGCGGCTTTGTTTTTGGGATTAGGAGCTTCTTTTAAAATATTTCCATTTTTATTCTTAGCTCCACTTGCCTTAATGAAAGACAAATGGATAGATCGAGTTAAGATTATTGGCATTGGTGCATTAACTTATGTTGTTACAATATTACCCTTTATGAGTTCATCTGGATTTCGTGCTACAGCACTTGTTGCGGGGCAAACTACCAAAAGCCTGTATGCAACACTTCCCATATCGGGAGGTGAGTCAATTATTCTTTTTCCATTTTTAATTCTATTTTTCTACCTAGTGTTTTTATTTAAAAAAGTTGATTTGAAAAATCTGTGGAAAAGATTTTTTACAATTATGCTTTTATTTTTTGTGTTCACTCATACCCACCCACAGTGGTTTGTCTGGCTTACACCATTTTTAATAATTGATTTAGTGAAATCTAAATTTAGACATTGGCCACTAGTTGTAATTATGTTTTTAAGCTGGTTGGGACAAGTCACCTTATTCGACCCAGGTCTTTCTGTTTGGCTTTTTTCTCCAATTTATCCAAATTTGTACGGCCTTCCCGGGATTTGGGGTACCAATATTGATATAAATTTAGCAAGAAGCCTTTTCCAGACTGGTTTTGCAAGCGTCGCAACTTATTATATTTACCGATTATGGCATTAATTCTTCTTATTTTTCTCGGAGTTATATTTCAAGGGGTAATCATGTTTAGAAGTGGGGTAATATATGACTTTGGAATTGGCTACTGGGGTCCCCTTGCCCGCGACGGAGTTTGGCATGAAGCACTTGTGGGTCAACTTTTAAGAAGTGTGCCACCGGAAAATCCGGGACTTTCTGGGATAGTTTTAGCTAATTATCACTATTTTTACGATTTATTGGTTTCACTATTCGTAAGACTAGGAATTTCTACAAATCTTTTGATTTATACAGCCTTTCCAGTTATTTTTTCGATGCTTCTTGGTATTGGGACATATAAACTTGCAAATATTTTATTTAATAACAAAAAAACAAGCTTATTATCTGTGTTTTTTGCTTACTTTGCCAGCTCCTTCGGTTGGATTGTTAGCCTAGTTAAAGGTCAGGAAATTGGTGGAGAATCAGCTTTTTGGGCAAATCAGCCTGTTTCCCTGAATTTAAATCCCCCTTATGCAATTTCTTTAGTAATTATTATCTTTACAATTTTACTTGTTAATTCTTATTTAAATAGGCCAAAGATTTTTAAAGCTCTATTTATTATTCTTTTATCTGGCACTTTGATTGGATTTAAAGTATACGCAGGTGTTGTTCTATTGGGAGGACTTTTTATTTTAAGTCTCAAGAGAATCTTTTTTGACAAAGATTTTAAGTTAGCAATTATTTTTATGTTTTCGCTTTTAATTTCACTTGGGATTTTACTTCCACAGAGTAAATCCTCACTTGGTTTACTTGAAATTAAACCATTTTGGTTAATAGACACGATGATTGATGCTGGAGATAGGGTTGGGATTCCAAACTTTACAGCTAGGCGTTTTGCCTATTTAGCAGAACATAAATATTTCCATTTATTGGTTATTCAGACAATAGGCTTTCTGATATTTTTTATAGGAAATTTAGGGACAAGAATAATAGGAGTACTTGGATTTGAAAAGAAACAACTCAAGAGTGATTTATTTATATTTATTTTTGCAATGATGACTTTTTCTTTTCTGCCACCACTTATTTTTATTCAGAAAGGTAATGCTTGGAACATAGTTCAATTCTTTTATTATTTCTTATTTATTGCAGGGCTATTTGCGGCCCATGGTTTGAGAAAAGTTCCGTTTGTTTTAGCTATTTTTGTAATTTTAATTACACCAATTAGCTCAATTACAACTTTTAGGAGTTGGCTTTATCCTAATCCACCCGCCTATTTACCAGTAAAAGAATATGAAGCATTAAAGTATCTTTTATTGCAAAATGATGGGGTGGTTTTAAAATATCCGTTTGATAGTAATCTTCGAGGCAAATTTAAAGATCCGTTTCCTTTGAGTGTATATGCGGATAATACATATGTCTCGGCACATTCGGGGAAAAGTGTTTTTATAGAAGACGCTGAACAACAGATAGTGCTTAACACCGACTATAAAGAGAGGCTCAAGGAGGCTACTAGGTTTTTTATTGAGAAAGATCTGTCTTGGTCAGAAAAGTTTTTAAAAGATAATAATATAACCTATATTTATCTCCCCAAAATTTATCAGTTACCAATGGCTGAAGGTGAGTACCCGATGAAAAAGATTTTTGAGAACGATAATGTTAATATTTATATGGTTGAATGAAAAAACTACTGCTTCTTGCTATTGTCTTAAGACTTCTTGTTGCGGGACTTCTTTTTCATCCGGATATTAAAATTTATAATTTCCAATCATCTTTTCTTTCGAGGGGAATACTCGATATTTATTCATATTTAATAGAAAACAAGAAGACGCTTCCATTTAAAGAGGAATTTGCCTATTTCCCTTTAACTTATTTTGCGATTGGTGGATACCAGTGGATGGTTTCACCAATTCTAGGGAACGATTTTGATTCTTGGCTAAATAATGCAAGCTCTGGCTCTGTTGTAAAAGATCCAAATATTTTTAGATATCTAATAGTTCTAAAATTTCCATATTTGATCTTAGATATTTTAATTGCTTTTCTACTCAAAAAATACTTTGATGACAAAAAGAAAGGCGAGAAAGCCTTTACACTATGGCTTTTTAATCCATTTACGATAGTTTTAATTTATGCATTTTCAAATGTTGAAATATTTGCAGTTGCTTTAACTTTAATTGCCCTCTTACTTACAAGGCAAAAGCGATTTTTATTGGCATCTGGGGTTTTGGCTCTTTCTGCGGGGTTTAAGGTCTATCCCGTTTTACTTATTCCGTTTTTATTTTTAAAAGGAAAAGATTTGAAAGAAAAGACACTAATAATTTTAGTTCCAATATTAACTTTAGCTGCCATAATCCTACCGTTTTGGTCTTCATTGTTTGTTCAATCAGCTCTAATATCTGGTTGGACGACAAGAATTGCCAACCCCAATTTCGTAATAGTGACATCTATACTTTTTTTCTATGCATGGATTATTGATAGGAAGATTAAACTATTTAATTATTGGTTTATAATACTTCTTTTTATTTTTTCTTTCTCTCATTTTCATATCGCCTGGCTTCTTTGGGTAGCACCATTTATAGTAATTTTAGCAATTAAAAAACCCGTACTTTCGACATTTTTCTTATTTATAACAATCCTTGCATTTTTGATCCCCATGCTTTACAACGATAAATCAATGACGATTTCCCTTTTTAGGATATATAGTACTTGGTACGATCTTCTTCCTACACCATTTTCTGTTATTGAAAAGTTTTATGACCCCGTTAGTCTTCAGACAATTATTCAGTCAGCTTTAGCGGGAGGAAGTTTGGTGTTTGCATATAAGTTATTAGGAAGAGACAAAACATAATTATGAAGAAAATGATTTGGTTTACAATTTTTTCAGTTTTATTTCTAGTATTAATTGTTCCCGCAATTTTGGGACTCGCGCTTGACATAATCTCTGCCGGGGAACAGCCTGGATACGATACAAATAAAAGATTATCTATTTATGGAGAACGTGGTGTGGCGCAAAAGTTTATCTCTTCAGGTGCTAATTTGACTGCGATTGGAACTTCAATAAGAAACCCAAACCTTAAAAACAAGAAAGAAGTAATACTTAATTTATATAATGCCGACAATAAGTCAGTAAGAACATCAATTCTAAATGGACAAAATTTTCAGGATGGAGATTTTGTTAAATTTATTTTTACTCCAATTGCTGATTCTATGAATAAAACATATGTGTTTACGATTTTTTCCCCGCTTGCAGGGCCCGAAGAAACAATAGAAGTTTTCTATTTTAATTTACCGACAGAAACTATTCTTGAATTTACTTATGATGAGGAAACTTATCCGGGAGGCTTTCCTCTGGTTACGTTTCACAAGCCTAACAGTAAATTTGAAGTTGTAAAAGAAATTTACTCTAATTTATTTTCCAGACTTCAACTGTTTGGTTCTCAAAAACTTTAGTCAGGCCTAGTACTTCTGGATTAATCATGGGCCTTACGGCTTTGGGGAAATAAAGAATATTGGCGTTTGTTTGTGAAAGAGCTGTCTTAACTTTATCAATGTCTTCACTTTCAAAAATAATTTTTTTGATTTCATATCTTGGCCTATAATCGTAGCCCATGATATCTGCTTGTTCATAGTCATCCATAAAGGTTCTTCTTTCTGTAAACGCTGAAACATATGAAGTATCAAACCAATCCCAAATGTGTGGAGTTGTTCCACCCAAATTTAAATATTGATTATATGGATGAGTAAGAAGCACTGTTCCTTCTGGAGTATTTTCTTTTACAAATTTTAGCGCTACAAGTTCCTGTGACGAGATTTTTGCGAATGCGGAACGTGGGGCATTTGGTAAACCATAAAATTCTTTAATTAACCCCACTTGAGTTGGAATCATTATAATAATTATTATTGGGATTAAAAATTTAAATTTACTAGTTATTTTTGCCGTTCCAATCCCTGCTAATATTCCAAAAAGTAAGACAAAATACTGTAAAAATTGACTGGTATTGCTTGCTACTCCTTTTTGTAGAAAAAGGAGAGGAAGAGTCAGAGAAATAATTATTATAAATTTAATAATCAGTTTTGTTTTTAGGAATTCCCAGAGGCCAATAAATCTCATTCCCAAATTTCCAAAAAAGAAAATTATAAACCCCATCCCTTCCAACCAAACTACCCTTTTCCAGTTATGTTCATATATGTAGGTTTGGCGCTTAAGTTCCCAATCAACTAAATTTAAGCGGGAAGGTTCAACTATCATGGTTCTTATATACCACCAGGGTTCAAAGATTAAGAAAGAGCTAGAGGCTGTTGAATTTGGTAAATATAAAATTACAGCTAGAATTCCTGCTGGAATTGCAATTTGCCAAAGGCCAGATAAAAGTGTAGCTCCCAACACAACAATGGCGCCGTAAACTTTAAATTCGACCATAGTTGCAAGAATTAGAATGCAAATTAGCAAAGTAGATATACTTCTTTTTTTGGTCAATGAGAAGACAAAATAAAGAAATGTTAAAACTAAAAAATTAGAGATAATTTGTGGTGGATTGCCACTTGAGCTTTGAGGTTGGGTTGCCCAAAAAACACTTTCACCCTTTCCAATCACCCACCCAAAGCTTCCCGAAAAGTATGTAAAAATTGTTGCCCATATTGAGGCTTCAAAATTATTTGTTATCTTTTTAGTTAAGAAGTAAGCAGAAGCACCCAAGAAAAGTGAATAAAAGAATGGAAAAACTCTGAAATATAAATTTAAGTTAGAAATTGGTAGATATTTACCAATAATGGCAGGGGCAATATCTGAAAAAAAATGATAGTTTACGAGTTTTTCACCTGCGAAACTTGGGTTACCAAATGGATAGCCCCTTTTAATTTCTTCCATTAAAGCTATATGCCAAGATGCGTCATGGCCATGTGCCGACCAAAAGACTAGGTCTCCATTTTGAAAAACCCCACTAGGCGTGATTACAGCCATCTGCCCTGCAATTCCTAAAGTAAAAACTATTAGGATCAAAAGGGTTTGAATATTAAATTTAATTTTTGGCTTCTTAATTTTCGTGAGCATAAAAATAAATATGGGGATAATTAGCCAGGGAACATTTAATATAATTAAAATATAAGAAAGAAGGGTGAAAAGAACAAATCCTACGATTCCACCCATTAGTATTTTCTCCATAGCTAAATTATAATGGTTGTATGGGATACAAATCTATCCTAATTATTTTTGGAATAGTTCTTTTAGGATTTACTCTTCGAATTTATAGAATTACAAGCCTACCTATGTATGGAGATGAATTAACCATGGTTTATGATACCTATTCCATTTTAAAAACAGGGAAAGACGCAACGGGCGAGGGCTTTCCATTAACCTTTAGAATGGGGGCGGGCCGTCCTGGTGGGTATATTTATGCTTCACTTCCTTTTGTATATTTTTTTGGACCATCGGAATGGGGAGTTCGAGGTCTATCTGTCTTTTCTGCTTTGGGAATAATCGTTTTAATGTATTTTTTAGGAAAGAAGTTATTTAGTGAGAAAGTTGGATTTATTGCAAGTTTTTTGACATCAATCTCGATATGGGACATTTATCTCTCCAGAGGAGGGTTTGAAGCCCATTTTGCTCTTTTTTTAGCCCTTCTTGGAATTGTTGCCTTTATCAATAGTAAATATATACTTTGGTCAGTTACCTGGGGTTTTGCCATCTTCACCTACCCGACATTTAAGTTGACCCTGCCTTTGATATTTATTCTTTTTCTCTGGTATGTAGGAGTTAAAAATTTGATCAAAAACAGATTTTTTCTAATTGGAGTATTAATCTTAACTGTTTTTGGCGGATTGGTTGTTAGACAGACACTAAAAGGAAGAAGTGAAGAAAGATTTTTGAAAATAAATATTTTTTCTGATTCGAAATTGCAGCAACAAATAATTCAGAAGATAAATGAAGAAAGAAGCATCTCTACATTACCCGTTCTATCGAGATCTATTTTTTATAATAAACCCTTGGAATACTCTCGTGTTCTTCTTGAAAATTACATGGACAACATATCGCCCAGATTCCTATATTTGCGTGGAGATGGTAACCCAAGGCATAACCCAGGAGAGTGGGGGATGTTCTATCTAGTCGAGCTACCACTCTTTTTCGTGGGAATCGCGCATCTTTGGAACAAAAAGAAAAAATCACTAGTATTTTTAGCTTCTTGGATATTAATAGTTCCTCTTGCCAGTATGTTTATTAGAGATACCCATGGATTAAGAAACGGTTTGATGCTCCCGGCATTTATCTTGATTTCTGCTTATGCGTTGACTAGGCTATCTAGGAAGATGGCTATTTTATTTGTTATTCTAATGTTTATACAACTAACGTTTGTTTTAACTGCTACATACTTTTATGCACCCAATAAATTTTCTAGTTTCTGGTCGGAGGAGGCAAAGACCGCATCCCTTGAGGCGATAAAAAACCAAGGCGAAGAAAATATATTTACTCTATCAACAAAAATAGACAACATTGAATATGCCTATCCGGTTTATGCCAAGATAGACCCGGATAATGTTATCGAGCAATTTGGAAAATACCCTAAAATTTATGGCAATATAGTTATTTCTGACAAATGAAGCACTTAATCCTAATCTTTTTTTGTGTTTTAACTTTTTTGCTTTTATCTTTTAGAGTTACAAAAGTTCCACCCGGGATTAATGGAGATGAAGTCGGTATAGGTCGCAATGTTTATCTAATTTCAAAAAATTTAACAGATGAAAATAATAATTTTTTACCTTTATTTATTTTTGCCAAATCATCAGATTGGAAACAGCCTGTCACAGTTTATACGACGGCCTTAATGTTTCGAATTTTTGGAACGTCTCTAGAAGTGTTAAGGGCAACAAGTATTTTATTCGTTCTTGTTTCTATTGTTATTTTCTACCTTTTTAGTAAAGAAATATATACATCTAGGTTTTTTGCGGTAGGAACTGTAATTTTAGTAACCATGCCGATAATCATGATCCAATCACATCTAGCAATGGAAAACATCGCAGTTTTACCATTTATTTTATTTTGGTTGTGGCAACTACCTAAGCGGCCATTTATAGCCGGTGGCGGCCTTGGAGTGGGACTCTTTTCATATTTAGGAATGAGGGCCATTGTTCCTGTTCTGGTTTTTATAAGTTTATTTTACTTTCGAAAAAATATGAAAAAGGTAGTTAATTTTTTACTTGGTGTGTCACCCTTTTTTATCCTCCTTTATATTGCCAGTTTTCATTATCCAGGTGCTGTGGTGGGGCATTTTAATGCTCCCATTCCGTCAATTAATGAATTCCTTTTAAGATATTTAAGTGTTTTTGATTTAAGTTTTCTGTTTTTAAAGGGGGATGTTACTCCCTACCACTCAACTGGCAACGCCGGAATGTTTCTTATTTCCACCCTACCAATTTTCCTGTTTGGAATATGGGAAATTTTAAAGAGAAAAAAATCGTTCGAAATATTAATTTTAACTTCGTTTTTTTTAACCCCCCTGTTATTTGGTTTTGTACCTGATATTTATCGAGCTAGCCGAATTTTGGCTTTAGTCCCATTTTATACAATTATTTCTACTATCGGTTTTTTTGCTTTATCGACAAAACTAAGAGTTGCCATCCTGGTTTTAATTGCTGTTAATTATTTATTTTTTGTCAAAGATTATTGGTTCAACTACCCAGATAGGGTGAAAGATAATTTTCCATATACTCTAGAAAACTACAACTATGACTTTACTAAAAAATAATAATTCCGGCTATGCCGGTAAACTATTGGTTTTAATTTTTCTCTTGGCTGCTTTTTTGAGATTTTTTAGACTTTCGGATTACCCTGTTCATCTGGGCCATGATGAGGTAAGCCAGCTCTATGACGCGATTTCGATTAGTGAAACAGGTAAAGATATTTATAGAAACAACTTACCTTTTATTTTTAAGTCGGTTAACGATTTTAAACCTCCTTTCTACACTTATGCTACTTTTTTTGCTTACAAACTTTTTGGTTGGCAGGATGTAACAATTCGCGTTACAGGAGCAATGTTTGGAACCCTAATGGTTTTAGGAGTTTATTTCTTTGCGAACGAGTTTGTGAAGAAAAAAGAAGTAGCCCTTATAGCAGCTTTTTTGACCGCGATTAGCCCCTTCGAAATCTTTTACTCTAGGAAAAGTTTTGAAAATCAGACAGGCATTTTTTTAATGCTTTTAGGTTTTACCTTACTTAAAAGAAAAAAAATATTTTTGGGAATAGTTCTTCTAGGGATTTCTTCTTATATTTATTTCTCTCAAGTAATATTAATCCCGCTTCTCTTAATCGCATATACGATTATTTTTTGGAAAGAGGCAAAAAACTATTTTTTAAAAGGATTCATTTTATTTATTTTGATTGTTTCCCCACTTTATTACATTATTTATACTAATCCAGATGCAAGCAATAGATCAAAAGCTGTTTTTATTACTCAAGATGCAACTATAGGAGGTAGTCAGAGGATTAAAGTTTTATCAAAAATTATAGATCGTTATATCAAGCAATTTAGCCCCAAATATCTATTCTTAGATGGATTAGACATGACGAACGGAAAGCGTGATGTGGGGCCATTGTTTGCAGTAACAATCCCATTTCTGATATTGGGAATTTATTTTTTGACCAATGATCATGGGTTAAAGTTCAGTTGCTACTTTCTCGTTAGCTGGGTCTTAATCACCATGATTCCAAGCAGTATAACCTTTGAAGAATATAGCCCCCATAGAGCCCTAGCCGCATTTACCATGTTAAATATAATATCATCATTAGGAATTTATTATTTTTTCAAAAAGTTTGGGAAATTAACACTGTTTGGTGTTTTAATCCTTGTTATTCTTAATTTTGCATTTTTTATCAAAAGATATATTGTCAATTACCCCATAGAGAGGAGTGAAGCGCTTCACTATCCATTCCGTGATATTTCCAAGTTTGCCTGGGAAAATTATGATAAGTACGATACTATAGTTTTTGACCCAAAATTCGGAGAATTTGCACCATGGATAGGGACCGGCGCACATTATTATTTGGCCTACTATGGTAAATATGACCCAGCCATTATGCAGAAAGAATTTAGGATTGGAGATCAGAAGGTTCGCGAAACAAAATTTGGTAAATTCTCTATTCGTGCCGTTTACTGGCCAACAGACCATACTTTGAAGAATACCCTGATAATTGCAAGTCCATGGAGTTTACCTCCAGATATAGCCAAACGTGCAAATATAATTAAGATATTTTATTTTAAAACAACTGCGCCTGCCTTTTTTGCGATTGAATTATGAAAAAATATTTTCTATCAACCATCATTTTTTTTGTAATTTTTCTGGCTTTTTGGTTAAGGTTTTACAAAATAACCCAAAACCCCCCTTCTCTAAACTGGGATGAAGTTTCTATTGGATATAATGCATATTCGATATTAAAAACCGGAAAAGACGAATGGGGAGAAACTTTCCCAACACATTTTCGTTCTTACGGTGAATATAAATTGCCAGCACAGATTTATTTTTCAATCCCGGGGATTGCCATATTTGGGCTAAATGAATTGGGAGTTAGAATTACGCCGGTAGTTTATGGAACACTCACCGTATTAATAGTTTATTTTTTAGCCAGTTTACTGTTCAAAAACAGGTATATAGGATTAATATCTGCATTTCTTTTGGCCATTTCTCCCTGGCATATTCATTTGACCAGGGCAAGTTTTGAATCTTCATTTTCACTTTTCTGGATATCTTTGGGGGCGTTACTTTTAATTAAAGGATTTGAAAAGCCAAAGTGGTGGATACTCTCTGTTTTACCATTTGCAATATCAATTTATACGTATAACTCCGCGCGTATATTTACCCTCATCTTTTTAATTACAGTTTTTTTTGTCTATCGTAAGAACATATTAAAAGATCTCAAAATATTCTTGTTTTGTATTTTGTTCTTTGTGATAACCTTGATCCCTCTTTTAATGTTTTTTATGAGTGGAGAGGCAACTGCAAGACTTAAGCTTGTGAGCATTAGCGACGATCCTGGATTTACACTTCGAATAAATGAAGTAAGGGGAAACTTAAAGCTTCCACAACCCTTACCACGCCTAGTTCATAATAAAGTTACACATTTTACATACGTTTTTACAAAGAACTATTTAGCCCATTTTACCCCAAGCTTTTTATTTATTAACGGCGCCGGACACAAACAACATCATGTTCAAAATGTAGGGCAGTTTTATCTTTTTCAAGCACCTTTCATATTAATTGGTTTCTATTTCTTATTAAGAGAAAAACAAAAGTATAGATGGGTTTTAGTTTCATGGATACTTTTAGCCTTTATTCCAGTTTCAATTACCGGAGATAGTATTCCCCATGCCCTTCGGACACTTTTAGCTGTGGTGCCATACGAAATAATTTGTGCTTATGGAATTTATAGGGTTTGTAAAAATAAGCCCCTTATATTTGCAGTGACTGCAATTGTAATTACTTTTAGCATGAAGAGTTATTTGAATAATTATTATAATGTTTACCCGAAACTTTACTCCAGAGATTGGCAGTATGGCTATAAACAGGTTGTTGAGTTTATTAAGGATCGTTATAGCGAGTATGACCTGATAGTTTTCAGCCGTCATTATGGCGAGCCCCACATGTTTACTCTTTTTTTCATGAGATGGGACCCAGGTCAATTTCAAAACGACCCAAATCTTAATCGTTTCGAGACCTATGATTGGGTAAGGGTTTTGAACTTTGATAAATTTTATTTTCCTGATTTAGGAGACGAGGGAACAAGATATCAAGATGTGGTTGCCGCAAATCCTAACAAAAAAATACTATTTGTGGGCAAACCTGGAGATTTTCCAGATGGGACTCAAATATTAGAAAGGATAAATTTTTTAAATTATAATGAAGCTTTTGAAATCGTGGAAAAATAACTTTGTATTACTCTTAATTTTATTCCTATTTTTATTTACAAGACTTTACAAAATTAATTCCATACCGGCTTCGGTATATTGGGATGAAGCTTCAATCGGTTATAATGCCTATGCGATTTCGACAGATTTAAAAGATGAATGGGGGGAATTTTTACCGCTTCATATTAGAGCCTTTGGTGAGTTTAAACTTCCGATTTATATATATAGTGTAGCTGTTTTAACAAAACTATTTGGAATAAATGAATTTACACTCCGGATCCCCGCAGTTTTATATAGTTTAGGAACAATTATTGCACTTTACTTTTTAGTTGCCAGAATTACTAAAAGCAAAAAAATTGGACTGATATCGAGTTTTATTTTAATAGTATCCCCTTGGCTTTTTATTTTTTCTAGAACAGGGTATGAAGCTACGGCAGGACTTTTTTTCTTTTTAAGTTTTATTTGTTTTTTGATTTTTCATAAAGATAGGAAATTTTATATCTTTTTATCTATTGTTTGTGCAATTCTTGCTTTTTACAGTTACAACTCATTTAGAATTATAATACCGATTTTTTTAACCGTATGGTTTTTAAAAGTTAACAAAAAATCACTTTTCACTTTTGTAGCTTTAGGAATTTTTTTAGTAGGTCTAATTCCAGCAATTAAGTTATATTATTTTGATCAGGGAGCAGTTAGACTAACTACGATTAGGATAAAAGAACCAAAAACATTCATTAAAAACTATTTTTCTCATTTCAGTTATAACTTTTTATTTAAAAGCGGAGATATTAATAATAGAAGCCAAATGCCCGGATGGGGTGAAATTTATCTAATCAATCTTCCATTTTTACTTATTGGTATTTGGAAAATTTTCAAAAGCAAATTTAATTTTAAATGGTCAATTTTATTATTATTGATAATTGCGCCAATACCAGCAAGTATTACCCTTGAGTCACCACATGCATTACGGGCAATAGTAATGGCCCCTGTATTGGCTTTTGTTTCTGCAATTGGTTTGAATTCACTTAAACGGATTTGGTTGATAGTTACTATATTTATCTACCTTATTTTCTTTGGATTTTATTTTCATGATTTTGTTACCAATTACAATCTGAAAACTTCAAACGATTGGCAGTATGAATATAAGGAAATATTTCTAACAACAAAGGAAGGAATTGTTACAGATAAATATGCACAGCCGTATATATTTGCTTTGTATTATCTAAAATACCCTCCGGCTGAATTTAGAAGAACTGTCAAATATAACCCTCCGGATAAATGGGGATTCTCAACCGTTGAGAGCTTTGGGCAATTTAAATTTATAAAGTGAAAAAAATAATTTTAATATTAATTTTAGTTCTAGCTGTTTTTCTACGACTATTTAAAGTAACTCAAAACCCCCCTTCATTAAGTTGGGATGAGGCGGCTGTTGGATATAATGCTTGGAGCATTTTAAATACAGGAAAAGATGAGTGGGGAAAAACACTTCCCTTGGTTTTTAAATCGTTTGAAGATGATAAGCACCCCATTCATATTTATTTGACAGTTCCTACTGTTGCCATATTTGGATTAAATGAAATGGGTGTTAGGGCATCGTCCGCATTGTTTGGAATTTTAAATGTTTTAATAATTTTCTTTTTAGCTAAGCTGATATTCAAAAGTGCTTTAGCTGGGATTATCGCTTCTTTTGTACTTGCGATATCTCCATACAACATTCACTTTTCAAGATTTAATCATGAATTAAACTTTGCCTTATTTTTCTTTATGTTAGGTCTATACCTTTTTCTTATTGGACTTGAGAAAAAAAAATGGCTATTGGTATTGGGTTTTTCATTCTTGGGGTTGGATTTATTGACTTATCACAGCGCCAAAGTAGTGGTTCTGGCGATTTTAATTTTAATTATCACTTTTTATTTTAAAGAATTATTAAAAATCAAAAAATATTTCTTGTTTGGAATTTTAGCATTTTCTTTTTTTATCGGCCTATTTTTTATTGAGCCGACACTACTGGGCAAGGCAAGACTAAATCAGACATCTTCTGCTTCGGAAAGAACCATACAAGCTATAATGGGCAAATATATTAAACATTTTAATTATCACTTTCTATTTGTTAAAGGAGACACCAACCCCAGACTTTCAAGTCAAACCGGCATGTTTTATAAGATAGATATATTTTTTCTTGTCATAGGTTTCTTGGCTTTGATTTTGGGAATATTTAAGGGGCGAAAAGAATATCTAATAATATTAGCATGGGCACTGGTGGCCCCGATTCCGGCAAGTATTACTAGCGAAGTTCCACACGCGGCTCGTGCGATGTTTATGACAGGAAGTTGGCACTTAATTTTAGCTTTAGGAATTTATACTTTCTTAAACGTTTTTGGAAATAAAATGATAAAAATATTTGTTGGGTTGATAATTGTAGGGATACAGGCAATATCACTCGTTAATTATTGGAATAGTTATTTTAATGACTACAGGGATAGATATGCGATTGAATGGCAATACGGAATGAAACAAATAGTTGAATACCTGAAGGCTCACCCTGAATATGACGAAGTTTATATGACGGCGGAGCGCCAACAGCCTTACATTTTTTATCTTTTCTATCTTAAGACTCCAGTATCTAGTTATTTAAAAACAGTTAGATATAATAAAACCCTTTCTAGGTCTGCAAATACAGTAGCCAGCTATTCAAAATTTCATTTTGGCCTTTGGGATCCAATTGAAAGCCTCCCGATCCCACACATTTTATATGTAGTTACACCATCGAACTATACCGGACTTAGGCACAAGCTTTTATTTAATACCATTTCCGAGATAAAATACCCTAATGGCACAAGTGCGTTCTATTTAGTAACAGCCAAAATATATGAATAATTTGTCAGTGGTATTGGCCACAAGAAACGAGGAAGAAAATGTTGGAAGATGTCTTGGGTCTGTAAAGGGTATTGCCGATGAGATAATTGTGGTTGATGAGTATTCGACTGATAAAACAAGGGAAATTGCTAAAAGTCTTGGAGCAAAAGTGTTTTTGGAACCACATCATGACATTTTTCATATAACCAAACAGAGGGCGTTAGAAAAAGCTACTTGTGATTGGGTGCTTCAACTTGATGCAGATGAAGTTGTAACGCAGAAACTTGCAAAGGAAATAAAATTAGTCATTAGTGATCAGTCATTAGTCATTAGACCTGAAAAACAAAAATTATTTTTGAGACACCAGAAATTAATTGAAAAACGTGACGGGGGAATAGGTAGGTCGACAGGGGAAACCATAGGATATTTTATCCCTAGAAGAAATATGTTTTTGGGTAAACCATTAATTTACGCCGGAGTATATCCAGATGGGGTAATAAGATTGGTTAAAAAAGAAAAGGCATCATGGCCTCAAAAATCTGTTCACGAACAGATTAACTTGGATGGGGAAGTGTCTTGGCTAAGCAGTGATCTTCTTCACTATGATTCGCCAACTTTTGAAAGATATTTATCGAGATTAAATAGATATACAGATCTTAAAAAAGAAGAGTTTGAACAAGAAAAGTTATCAAAAAATGTTTCTGTTTTATTTTTTTACTCATTTGCCAAACCAACGCTCGTTTTTCTCAATCTTTATGTCCGCCATAAAGGGTTTTTAGACGGAATGAGAGGTTTTATCTGGTCGCTTTTCTCCGCTCTTCATTTTCCGATAGCTTATTTTAAATACTGGACTGAAGGGAGAAAAGACCGATGAAAGTTGCATTTGTGAGTGGGGTAAATAGTAACTTAGATGCCGTTCGAGGCATAGGGGCTCATAACTCTGAATTATTTAAGCAATTTGAAAAACTTAAAACTCAAATCGAGATCGTGGATAGCACGAAAAAGGCTGATGTAACACATATTACTAAGTTCCACCCTTTTTTTATTTCTTTACCTTTTATTAAACCCAGTAAAAAAGTTGTTTTGACTATTCACGATCTAATTCAACTGATTTATCCTAAACATTACCCTCCAGGACTAAAAGGAAGAATCAATTTTTTGATAAATAAATTCTTGATTTGGAAAAATGTCGATGCAATTATTACAATTTCCGAAACTAGCAAAAAAGACATTTGTAGATTTTTAAGGGTGCAACCTGATAAGGTACATGTAATTTACCTTGCCGCGAAAAAAATTTTCAAACCAATCGCTAATCACCAATCGCTAATCACTATGCGGAGGAAATACAATTTGCCCGATTCTTTCGCGCTTTATGTTGGTGATGTTAACTACAACAAGAACATTCCAGGGCTAATTGAAATGTGTAAAGAGGTTAAAATTTCACTTGTGATTGTGGGGAAACAAGCTTATGAGATAAGAGATAAGGATAGAGAATTAAATCACCCCGAACTAAATCATTTAAAAAATCTTGATTGGAGCAATGTTATCACCTTGGGATTTGTACCAGACGAGGATTTGGTGGTAATTTATAATCTTTGTGATGTTTATGTTCAGCCTTCATTTTATGAAGGGTTTGCACTCCCGATTTTAGAGGCCAGAGCCTGCGGAGCCTGGGTAATAGCGACAAGGATTCAGGCACACGTTGAGATAATGGAGGGAGATAGGAGTTATTCTTGGGAAAAGACAGCCAAAGAAACTTTAGAAGTTTACGGATATGTTTAAAAAAATTGCCTTCTCGTTTGTTATTTGGCGAATCTCGTTATTTACAGTGGCATTTGTTTCTATATATTTTTTACCGATTTTTGGGGCGAGGTTTCCATATTACGACCGGGTTTTAGAAATTACAAAAATTCCTAACTGGATTTGGGGCTTTGGAAACTTTGATGGAGTACACTATTTAAGAATAGCTCAAGACGGTTATCTTGCGCAGTATTCTCAAGCCTTCTTTCCATTATTCTCAATATTAATTAGGACTTTTGCTTCTATTTTTCCGAAAATCGATAATCTTGATACAAATATTTTTACTGATCCTTCATATTTTTATTCAGGGCTAATTTTATCTAACTTTTTTTTCCTTGTAGCTCTTTATTTTTTCTACAAGCTTATAAGTATAGATTTTAAAAAGGATGTAGCATTTTTATCAGTAATTTCACTCTTGGTTTTTCCCACCTCTTTTTATTTCGGCGCGATTTATACAGAGAGTTTATTTTTACTGCTTGCAGCCTCATCAATTTATTTAGTAAGAAAAAGTAATTTTTTTTGGGCAGGAATACTTATTTCTCTTGCCACAGCAACGCGGGTTTTTGGTGTTCTTCTTATACCGCTCTATTTAATTGAAGCATTTAAAAGTGGCAAGAAACTAAATTTGCTTTGGGTTTTGATTACACCTTTGGGAATTTTAGCTTATATGTATTTTTTGAAGATAGAATACGGTAATGCTTTTTACTTTCTAACCAGCCAATCTATTTTTGGAGCAGGACGAAGTTCGACAGAGATTATACTTTTACCCCAAGTTATATACCGATACATAAAAATATTTTTAACAACTAAAGTTTTTAGTTTATCTTTCCTAAATGCATTTTTCGAGTTTTCCTTTACATTAATCCCGTTGACTTTTTTGATAGTTTTTTTCAAAAAAATGAGATTAAGTTACTGGGTTTTTTCAATTGGTGCACTTTTACTACCAACATTCACAGGGACATTTTCCTCAATGCCTAGATATGTTTTAATCTCAATTTTTCTACTTTTTCCCCATTTAATTAGACAATATAAGAAATACCTGCGGCCTGCTATTCTTTTTTCAGCAATGTTGGGTATTTTATTAGAAATGCTTTTTATTAGGGGCTATTGGGTTGCTTGATATGCGTTTTTACATATGATGATGAAAAAAATTAAATACATAACCTCCCATCCATTTTTTACAAGTAGCGCAGTCATGGTAATAGGCAGTAATTTTGCTAACTTTTTGGCATTTGTTTACCACCTTATCATAGGAAGGCTCTTGGGACCCATTCATTATGGGGAACTTGCTGCGGTAATTTCACTGGCCACCATGTTCTCTGCAATATTTACATTTTTAAGCATGGTAGTTATAAAGTTTGCGTCTAGTGCTAAAAGTAAAAACGAAGAAAATTACATTTTCTCTTGGTTTAACCGAAAAAGTTTTGCAATAGCTTCCACCCTTCTTGTTTTAACTTTAATTCTCTCACCTGTATTTTCTAGATTTTTGAACGTCGAACTGAAAAGCATATTCGTAGTTCCGTTTTTTTTATTTTTCTCATTGCTATCTTTAGTTTTAAGAGCGTTTCTTCAAGGTATCTTAAAATTTAATCAAATGGTGGTTTCTTTAAATGTTGAATTGCTATTAAGATTAATTTTGGGAGTACTTTTGGTTTATTTAGGATTTTCTGTTTTTGGCGCAGTTTTGGGAATAGTTATTTCTGGAATAATTGGTTTTTTTATTACTCTATATTTTTTGAAGGGTTATACATTTTTTTCCAAAGATAAAAAAATTAACATTAACAGAGAAATATTTTCATACACATTACCGGCTTTTATTTTTTCATTAACCTCAACATCGTTTTTAACCACAGATATTCTATTGGCAAAACATTTTATTGGTCCACATGATGCTGGTATATATGCTTCACTTTCGACATTGGGCAGAATAATACTTTTTGGAACTGCTCCAATCGGTGCCGTTATGTTTCCCATGATATCAAAAAAATTCTCAAGGGGTCAAAAGTATTTGGGCATTTTTTTTGTTAGTTTACTTTTGACTTTTGTAGCTTCAATAGTTGTACTGGTTTTTTATAAGTTTTTACCAGACGTTGCTATAAAAACACTTTATGGCAATGGATTTTTGGGGGGAGATAAATATCTAATTTGGTTTGGTCTTTTCGCTGCAATTTATAGTCTAACTAGTTTAATTTGTTCATTTTACCTGTCTATAAATAAAGTAAAGGTTGTAATTTTACCGCTTATTTTCTCAATTTTTCAGATAATTGGAATTTTTATCTTTCATGATTCTATACTTACTATAATTAAAGTTTCCTTGCTTTCAGCTATTCTTTTGCTAGTTAGTTTGTTAATATACTTTGGATATGAAACCTACAACTTTAGTAAAAGTAGTCTCAATCGTAATTCCAGCCTATAGGGCAGAAAAATCTATTGCCAAGAGTCTTCTTAAGATCAAGAAAGTTTTAGATGAGATAAGGTACAATTATGAAATTATTTGTGTTATAGACGGTATCGAGGTTGACGGAACATTTAAAAAAGCCAATAAGATAGCTAGGAGATTTCCTAAACAAATTAGAATTGTTGGCTACCTACAAAATCGTGGCAAGGGAGAGGCTGTTAGGTTTGGTATGTCGAAAGCCAAGGGGCAGATTGTGGGTTTTGTAGATGAAGGTCTTGATATTGACCCAAACAGTATCTCAATGCTTCTAGAACATTTTGAGTGGTACGGCGCAGATATTATCATCGGTTCAAAGAGACATCCCGCCTCTAAAGTCGTTTACCCGTGGCAAAGAAAAATTTTGTCCTTTGGCTATCAAATAATGGTCAAGGTTCTTTTTGGGTTGAATGTGAGAGACACTCAAGTGGGTATGAAATTTTTTAGAAGAGAGGTCGTAGAAAAAATTTTACCGAGACTTCTCGTCAAAGAATTTGCTTTTGATATAGAAATGCTTTCTGTTGCCAGGTCCCTGGGTTTTGGTAGAATATTTGAGGCCCCAATAGAACTAAAAATGGATTTTGGTACATCTACCATTATCAATAAAGGGTTTGTAAGAACAATCTGGTTTACATTTATCGACACTCTAGCAGTTTTTTATAGACTCAAAATATTGCGCTTTTACAGTTATTCGAACAAAAAAAACTGGATTAATCGGGGTTAGTGATCCACAGTTTGCAAAACTCGCTGTCGGATAATCTTTCGATACTGAAGTCAGAAATTTTTCGAGGATAAGGAAATCTTGCTTTAGGATAGCCGGCACACAGATTTTCATTAACAATATCATATATTCCCCCTCCATCCCTTGGATTTGCAATTTTTGCAGTACCCTTTTGATTAATAAGACAGTCAACGCCTTGTTCGATGAAAATGATCGATCCACTTATTATTTCTTTTTGGGTAAGTTCATCACAGTTATTTACAAATTTGGTATTTTTATATTCGTATTTTTGTGAATCATAGACCTTATTAACATCTAAAATATCAGCCTTGGTGTTATAAAGATCGCCAAAAAATACATACTCATTAAAGGTGTCGGCGGGTTGGGCTGTAACAACTATTATTTTTTTATCACTTTTTTCTCTAATTCTTGTAATGTAATTTGCCACTGCCCGCTTATGAAAATACCAGCCCATACTTTTATCAAATGGGGTTCTATACCAATACATAGTTAAGAAGTAACTAAGTGAGACGGTGTAAATTAGGATAATCACAAAGATAACTATTTTTCTTGACCAGCCAGAAAACTTTATAAATAGATAATAGATTCCCCAGCCAGAAACTCCTGTCAGTATTGGATATGCAAGCCCAGCTCGAAGTGTGTAAATAGTATCTCCCGTAATCTTTATGGCGGCGGGGACGACCGATATTAAAAGCAGGGACAATACAAAAATGGCGGTTGGAAAGCTGGTGGCAAGTGCCATTACCCCAAATATCAAAAATGCAAAATCGGCTAAATAATTATAAGCGTGGTTAGAATCATAATAAAGATCAGTACTACCTTCGCTTTTTACATATAAAAATGTTGGCGAGAAAAAACCAATAAATTTCTCAATTCTAATCCCGACATGCACAATATATTTATTGATAAATAAATCCCTTACTAACGGAATTTCAAGTGAGACTCGCCTTTGTTGGTTTACAATTGTTGCTGTATTTTCGATATTTATTTCACCAATACGTCTTCCAGCAAATGAATTTGAAAGTATTATGGAGTATGTAACAATTGCAATTAAAGTCAGGGAAATAATTAAAGCCGTAAACTTTAGATAATGTTTTTTAAATTGGAAAAGATTGTAGCAAATCCCCCAGATAATAATTAATGGAAGGATTGGTTTGGTACCAAAGTAGAAAAGAGAGGCAATTATGGAGAGCAATGCGCCGTAAAAAAGATTGGCCCTATAGGACTTTTTCCGTGTAAAAAAATATGCAGCTAAAAGATAAAAAGCATATGAAAATGTTGTAAAATAGGCAGTTCTTCCAAAGTGTATTGCCCATGGATTGATTGCGACAAGAGTACCTACAAATAGACCAATAGCGCGATTTTTAGATAGATTTTCGAAGAGTTTACCAGTTGAGAAAACGATAAGCGACGCTACTGCAATGAATGGTATTTTTGACCAAAATATATCTAGGGGAAAAATTCTCATCCAAGGAATAAGAATAAATGGACCCAGTTCTCCGTGAATACAGTTACCCGGGCATTCATCGTTAGGAGTAAATACTCCTGCTACATGGCCAGGAGCGTGAACTCCGGCTATGGCAAGTGATTTAGCGTTGATTAATTCATTAAGCTCGTCATCGTGGCTTAGGCCAACTGGATTTAGATGTATCCCAATAGTCCGCAAAAGAAAGGCAAGCGCTAAAACAAGAATCCATGCCCTGTTTGCAGAAAGAAAATTTTTCATTTACTGTTATCTAGGCTATTATACATTAGGAATTATTAAGGGACATGAGAAAACTAAAGATTTTAATATTTTCATGGAGGGGACTAAAACATCCCTTGTCTGGTGGCGCTGAAATTGCCACCTTTGAGCATGCAAAAGGGTGGGTTAAGGCTGGTAATAAAGTTACACTCTTCACATCGTATTTTAAGAATGCGAAAGAAACTGAGTTTATTGATGGCGTCGAAATAATACGAAAAGGGGGAGATGTCTTTGGGGTTAAAATTAAAGCGTTTTATTGGTATTTATTTAACAAACATCCCAAATATGATTTAGTTGTCGATGAATTTCATGGGATTCCATTTTTTACTCCAATCTATGTAAGGACAAAAAAACTTGCCCTTATTCACGAAGTGGCTAAAGAAGTTTGGTGGTTTAACCCTTGGCCAAGGCCATTAAATTATATACCAGGAATTATTGGCACTGTTTTTGAACCAATAATGTTTAATTTTTTATATAAAAACATTCCATTTATGACAGTTTCCGAGTCAACAAAAACAGATTTAGTAAATTGGGGTGTGCCAAAAGAGAATATAAAGATAGTTTATAACGGTGTCAATCCAATCAAAGTTGATCGAAATAGGCAGACAAGAAAAACGGCCATTTTTTTAGGTGCCCTAGCAAAAGATAAGGGGATAGAAGATGCCCTCAAGGCCTTTAGTTTAATAAACATTAAAGAAGCTGGATGGCAGTTTTGGGTAGTGGGCTGGGGGACTAAAAATTATTTAACTGAACTTAAAACCATTAGTAATAAATTAAATATAAGTGAAGATATAAAATTTTGGGGATATGTTAATGACAAAAAAAAGTTTGAACTTTTATCTGGCGCCCATGTTTTTATAAATCCCTCGATAAGAGAAGGATGGGGACTAGTTAACATTGAGGCAAATTCTGTTGGTACCCCAGCGATTGGTTACCTTGTTTCTGGTATCAAGGACTCTGTGGTTAATGAAAAAACTGGTTTACTGTCTCCATTGGGGGACTTTAAAAGCTTGGCGGAAAATGCAATAAAATTATGCAAAGATTCCAAATCTTGGGAAAGGATGTCAAAAAATGCAATTTCCTGGAGTAAGAAGTTTACCTGGGGAAAATCAATAAGACAGAGTTTAATTTTAATTAAGAGTTTGGTTTGAGGAATATTTTATTTTTTAGTCCGATTTTAGCAAGTATATAAAGTAGTAATACCCAAAAGATTTCTAAAGAGTAAGCGATACTCTTTTTAAGAGTAGCACCTCTTTTTTTACCCGTATATTTTGTATCAACAGGAACCTGTGCTACTGAAATTTTCCAAAATGCAGCTTGAGCTATTAATTCAAAACTAAAAAGGAATCCAGTCGAATCATCCCCATAATTAATTTTATTCAGCAATTCTCTGGTATAGACCCTAAATCCTTGATGATAATCATTGATTTTTAATCCTAGAATTAGCCGGCTAATAAAATTCAAGATTTTAATGGGAAAATATTTCCAAACATACATACCGCTTTTGAGGGGATCATTAGATGAATGGAATCTGTTACCCAATACAAGTAAAGCACCCTTCTCAATCTTTTTTAATGCGGGTACTATTGCAGATGGCTTATATTCTCCATCTGGGTGGATATCAACCAAAACATCTCCGCCCAATTTAAGGCCAATAGACATTGCCCTTTTCATATTTCCACCATAGCCTAAATTTTTCGGATTTCGATATGATTTGATGCCAAGTTTTTTGGCTAGATAGTAAGTTCTATCATGCGATGCATCATCAACTAGAATGATCTTACTAAATAAATGTTTAGGAAAGTTTTTATAAAATTTTTCCAAGGTCTTTTCGGCGTTATACGAAATTAGTATTGCAAATATTTTTTTGTTTCTATTCATCATTTTGGGCATCTTAAGAAGGCTGTGTTATTATACTACTAATGAATGACAAGCTAAAAGGCATAGGTTTAAACGAAATGTTAAGTGATTTAAAATCTAGCCCTAAAATCTTTCACCCATCTAGTTTTTGGGAAGGTCTTAATATGGTGCATAATAATCAAATTAATAAATCGGGCCTTAAGAATTTTAAGCGGTCTATAAATGGAAAATATTTTGGTTTTGGCTGGAATATTTTTGGAATCTATATTCATGAATTTCCTGTTATAGTCTCACAGATTTTAAAAGTTAACCTAAAGCCGTTTACTTCAGTTGAATTTAATGATTTTGCTCAAAAGCAAGACGGAATAAAAAAGTTTCATCCAATTTTTGCCTATTTTTATAAAATTTATGTCGCGTGTTTATTTGATTTTGTTTCTAAATTTGATCACTTAAATATTTTTGAAAAAATTAAAGAACCGACTGTCGGCAATCCCTTTACCATATTTTATAAAGGTAAAACTATTTCACAAGATCTTTGCAATTCTGTGTATGAGTTTTACACCATTATGGATCAAATTGACAAAAATACAGTGAAGGAAGTTGCTGAATTGGGTGCAGGATATGGTAGAACGGCATATATATTTCTTAAGTTTATGAGAAAAATAAATTATACCGTGATAGACATCCCCCCAGCTCTTTTTGTGTCACAGTGGTACTTATCTAAAGTTTTTCCTAACGAAAAGATTTTTTATTACAGAAAATTTGAATCATTTAATAAAATTGAGAAAGAATTTAAGGCTAGTAGAATACGATTTTTAATGGCCAATCAAATACATTTGTTGCCCAAAAATTATGTTGATTTGATAGTCAATATTAGCTCTCTACATGAGATGAGAAGGCCTCAAATAAAAAATTATCTTCAAGAGATAGAAAGAATAACAAAAAGTTTTTTTTACACAAAACAGTGGATAAGATCAAGAGTTTCAGACAATCAATTCATTAGGAAAGAAAATTACCCGATCCCAAAAAGCTGGAAGGTTATAAATTCCCGATCTCCACATCCTATTCAAAGCTGGTTTTTTGATGTTTTATATAGAATTATAAAATGAAGATTAAATTGTTTATCTATTTATCAGTTACATTATTATTTTCGTTATTAATTTACATTGCTTTTGGTAAATCGCTCCAATTTTCACTTTTTGGTGACGATTGGTTCATGTTTTATGTAATTGATAAGCATTATGGTCCTGGAAATCAGTTTCCCTTCTTTTCCTTGAGCGGTTATACCCAACCGTGGGGAGTGATGAATCTTTGCTTGATTATTATTCGACATTTTTTTGAGTATGCTAGTTATGGATACTTTCTTGTTTCCATGGGCTTAAGGGTATTGACTGCATTTGCAGGATATATATTTTTATCCAAATTTATCAAATCTAAGGCGGCTGCGTTAATTGGAAGTTTATTTATCGCAATTGGATATAGCGGTATTGAATCCTCCAACTATGTACTTCATATGAATGTTTATTTGGTAACCTTGTTTTTATTTATCTCTCTGACTTTTCTGATAGGTTCCTTCAAAGGTACTTATTGGAAGTTTGCCATTGGTTGTGTTTTATTTGCAGTAAGCTTGGCAGTCAATCCAATTAGAAGTCACGGTCTTTTACCGTTTGTATTATTTTTTGATTTTATTTTTGCAGTGGCGATAGCCCAGGCTACCCTTAAAACAACATTGATTAGACAGATTTGTCTGTCATTGTCTGCACTTGCAGTTTATAGAATGGGTTTTTTTGGCGAAGTGCATGCAACAAATATTATCAACTTAACGGTAATTACTCGTATGTTTCAGACGGGGGACTACACTTTTATTAGCGCCTTTATAACCAATCTAGGTAAAGCTTTTTTGCCGGATCTATTTACTCCTAATCTTGGATCTATCACGCTACTTATTGGGGCTAATTGGTATAAGTGGTTTATCGCAATTGGCCTCATCGTTGAATCAATAATATTTTTTATATTTTCAAGCATAACTATCCAAAAACTAAAAAACTATCTTTTTATACTATTAATTTTGATTACCAATTTTACGCTTACTTTTTTTGTGTTCAAGCAATTCCCACACGATCAAGGAATGTATTTAATCTTAATAAATACTTTTATCGGAATATTTTTTATCACTTTTCTTATTTGGGCTATATATATCCTTTTTATATCAAAGTTAGAGAAAAAAAACATTGAATGGGTCGGCATGGCTTCTGGGCCAATTCTTATACTCACATCATTTATCGTACCATTAGTTTTTAATCCCGGAGCGATTATGGGTTCTGATGGCCGATATTTAACATTAAGTTTGGCAGGGGTAGCAATAACACTTTCCTCACTTCTTGTAATCGCCTCAAAAATCAATATAAGAGTTGCTTTTTTAACAACAGTTATTTTATTAACGATGCTCACTTTTAACATTAAAAACGATAGAAAATATATGAACAACCTCTACGCTACGAGGAACGTAGCGGTAACTGACTTAATGTGGAGTAAACTATTTAGATATTTACCAAGGGAATATCCAAATAAATTGCTTGTCTTTTATTTTGATGACAAGGAAAATCCAGGCCTTGCAAACAACACCATTCTTTTTGGCTTCCCCCCTCGAATGGCTTTGGAGTATAAAATTAAAGATGCAAGTCTAATACCGACATTTACAAATATTTACACTGAAGTAGTTTCAACAGTCACAGACGGTAAAGCCTTTTTACGTCTTGGTTATCCTCAAGAAAAAATTAGCTTAAATCAAGTTTTTGCTTTCAAGTTTACTAAAAACGGAGATTTATTAGATATAACTCAAGAAATACGAAAAAGTATTATTAAACAAAAATGAATAAAGGTTTCTGGAGAAACAAAAAGGTACTTGTGACTGGCGCATCCGGATTTGTTGGGAAACATTTGGTATTAAAATTGAAGGATATTGAGGGTGTTGATATTTCAGTTACCAAAAATTCAAAAAATGATCTTAGGAATTTTAAAACATGCCTAAAGGTCTGTAAAAATCAAGATATTGTTATACATTTAGCCGCCAAAGTTGGAGGAATCGGATTTAATAGGGAATTTCCCGCGGATTTGTTTGAAGACAATATTTTAATGGGTGTAAATATGATGAAAGCCGCGCGTTTAGCTGGTGTTAAAAAGTTTGTAGCGATAGGTACGATTTGTTCGTATCCCAAATTTACACAGATTCCCTTTAAAGAGGAAAGTTTGTGGCAGGGCTATCCAGAAGAAACCAATGCACCCTATGGTCTTGCTAAATTAATGCAGTTGGTTCAAGCCCAGACCTATAGGCAACAATATGGATTTAATGCCATTTTTCTTTTACCTGTAAATTTATATGGTCCTGGGGAAAATTTTGATTTAGCCTCTTCTCACGTCATACCCGCATTAATACGTAAATTTTTAGAAGCCAAAGAAAATAATAAGAAGGAAGTTGTAGTTTGGGGGACTGGAGAAGCAACTCGAGAATTTTTATTTATAGACGATGTTGTTAATGGAATTTTACTTGCAACAGAAAAATATAATAAATCAGAGCCTGTAAATTTAGGGGCTGGTTTTGAAATTTCGGTCAAAGACTTGGCAAAAACCATAAAAAGGCTAATTGGATTTAAAGGTAAGATTGTTTGGGATAAAACAAAACCTGATGGCCAGCCCAGACGAAAGTTAGACACAACTCGTGCAAGGCGTGAGTTTGGTTTTGAATCAAAGATGTCATTTGAAACGGGACTTAATAAAACAATTGATTGGTACTTAGCTAATAAATGAAAATATGAAAAATAAATCCTTAGTTTCTGTAATAATCCCGGTATACAATCGCCCCGATTTAATAAAAAAACTATTAATTTCAATTTCAAAACAAAAATATAAAAAAATAGAAACTATTGTTATAGACGACGCTTCAACCGATGATACGCTAAAAGTCGCTAAAAAATATTCCCCAGGTGTTTACACAAGAAAACATTTGGAAAGAAGTACCCAGCGAAATTTTGGCGCAAATAAAGCAAAAGGAGAATTTCTTCTTTTTCTTGACTCCGATATGGAATTAACAACCAATGTAATTGCAGATTGCGTTAAAGAGATAAAAATAGATAAAAAGATAGGGGGAATTGTAATACCTGAAAAATCAGTCGGTAAAACTTTTTGGGAAAAGATTAAAGCTTACGAGAGATCGTTTTATAATTCCGCTGGAGATCAAATTACAGATGCGGCAAGATTTTTTAATCGAGCAGTTTTTGAAAAAGTTGGTGGTTTTGATGAAGCAATTATAGGCCCCGAAGATTGGGATTTGGCTGAATCAATAAAAAAACGGGGATATAAAATTGGAAGAATTAAATCAGAAATAATTCACAATGAACAAATACTGGGTTTAGCAAGTTTAATAAGAAAAAAATATTATTATGCCGTTAATGCTCACAAATATTTAAAAAAACAAAACATTTCTCCATTTTCTCCCAAAACGATATATTTTTTTAGACCTGTATTTTATAAGAATTGGAAAAAAGTTATTTTTCATCCGGTTTTGGGCATGGGAATGTTTATAATGTTTTCTTTTGAACTTTTGGGTGGGGGAATTGGGTATATTGTTGGTAAATATTTCAAAAAATAAGCAAAGCTTGTTAGAATATCATGAAGATACTACAAATTAGCCCACATTTTAGTCCGAATATTGGTGGAGTGGAAACTCATATCAATGATCTTGTTTTGGGTTTGGTAGATAAAAAGCATAAAGTTTTTGTTCTTGCCTACAAGGCACTACAAACCAAGATTGCATCAAGTGTATTAGAGAGGCATAAACGTCTGAAAATTTTACGAATTCCCTGGTTGCCTGGATTATTTTATACATTTGTAGATAAGCCAATATTAGAATTCTTATATCTTTTTCCAGGCATATTTGTTGTAAGTTCACTCATAATTTTATTTGATCGGCCAGATGTAATTCACGCACATGGTTTAGTAGCAGGAACCACAGCTGTAATTTGGGGAAAAATATTTGGTATAAGAACTGTAATCTCCACACATAATATATATAATTTTCCAAAGTCGGGGTTTTATTCTAAATTTATTAATTGGGTCTTAAACAAAACTGATCATATTCTTTGCTTATCACATCAATCAATGGGTGAGATAAAAAAAATAGTTAAAGATAAAAATAAAATCAGTATTTTTGTAAGTTGGGTAAATCTTAAAAAATTTAAACCTCTTGATAAAGGTGAATCTAAGAAAAAACTTGGGTGGGGAAAACAATTTATAGTTCTTTTTGTCGGCCGTTTAGTTCCCGAAAAGGGAATATCAGAACTTCTTTCCGCAGCTAAATTATTAAGTAAAGGTATTAAACTTAAAATTGCAGGTTCTGGCCCGTTAGAATCAAAAGTGCAAAAATATTATATTGGTAAAATTTCTCAAGACGATTTATCCATTTATTATTCCGGCGCAGATATAGTTATAGTTCCCTCTACTCATGACGAAGGATTTGGCAGGGTTATTCTTGAAGCGTTGGCTTGTGGTACACCTATTATTGCTTCAAATAGGGGAGCAATCCCAGGTGTGATAGATGAAACTGTTGGTAAATTAATTGATGTAACTCCAATAAATATTAAAAGGGCTATCGAATACTTTTACAATAAACCTGATAAACTTAAAGAATTATCTAAAAATACTCGAAAGTTTGTTATTAAAAGATATGGTGACAAAAATATTGAGGCAATAATTTCGAGCTACACTAGTAGGGTTTAAACATATTGGGGTAGAGATTTTTATAATAGTATTTTTTAGCCAGTTTTTTAGCACCCGACCTATAAAAGCTATAATTATTAACAATTTTAGTAATTGCTTTAATCATATTTTCTTTTTTATAACCAATTAGTACTCCAGCATTGAAACTTTTTATTTCTTTAGAAAATTCAAAGACGTTTGTTGTTATCACGGGTAGACCAAAGCTTAAATACCCTTTAATTTTCGATGGATCGCCGTAATAGGAAACGTTCTCTTGGTTCGGGATATATGTAGCAATTCCAATATGGCTTTTGCCCAGTATTTCATCGATATCATTATCTGATGGATATCCATGATATTTTATTTTGAGATTCGTTTTTTCGCCATTACTTTTAAAATATTCTAAATCCGGGCCGTCTCCGATAATATTAATTTCTAAATTAGGAAAAGTTGTGGCGATTTGATTTGAACATTCGAAAATGAGATTAAGACCTTGACTCTTTTTCATTACGCCTAAAAAAACTAATTTAATTTTTGAGTTTGGTTTCAAATTTCTTGACCCCCTTTTTGATTTATTGGTTGTTCCTATCGGAATTATTTTATACCTATCCCTATCACTAAGTACTCCAATCTCTTTTCTAAGTTTTACAATCCGACTATTTAAAAAGACCAACATGTCTGATTTGGTTGCCCATTTATCGAACTGCCAATAAAGCCACCGCATAAAAACAATGGTTTTATTTTCATGAAACGGGGGATAGTAGTCATAAACCCAGAAAATAGTTTTTTTAACAAAACCTGTTTTCTTAAGAATATTTCCTGTCCATGCAGTAAAAGCGTTGACTGTAAAATAGTTTTCGAATCCTCCATATGTATAGGTTAGATAGATAGTGTAAAAAATTATCTGAAGGAAAATAAGAATAGAACGGATAGGTAAAAAAAGGAATATTAGTTTTTCAGGGACTTGGAAATCAAACAAATTTTTTGAATCTACTTTTTTTCCTGAAAAATAAACTTTCAATTTGTTATTTTCCAGCCTCTTGTTTAGACGATGAAAACTAAATGAAAAAAGTGCTACATATTTAAATTTCTTTTTTAGGAAATCTAATATTCCACCGGCATTTTCGTATGGCGCAAAGTTTACATAAATAATTGTTTTTTCTTTGTTTTTAATTTTCATATTTCCTCTATAATATGTGAATATTAGACAAAAGCATATGAAAAGGCAAACAGTATTAATTACGGGGGCCACGGGGCTTGTTGGATCTGCGTTTGTAGATAAACTTATAAGAGATAAAAAAATGATTGATTTATTGTGCCCACCTCACAATGATCTTGATGTTGCAGATTTTATGGCCCTAAAAAGGTATGTCGAAGTAAATAAGCCAGAGGTAATTATAAATTTTGCAGCCCACAGAAACGCAAATACAGCTGAAGAACAACGGGGGGATAAAAAAGGGAGTGCATGGGTTACAAACGTAATTGGAATAAAGAATATTGTTAAAATTTGTAAATCTTCAAAGATTCGTCTAATACATATATCTACAGATTATGTTTTTAGTGGCGAAGGACCCAAAAAAGGTCCATATTCAGAAAATGATTTAACTGAATCAAATATGAAAAGTCTGTCCTGGTACGGTTGGACCAAGAACCTAGCAGAGAAAATTGTTCTAAAGGACAACCCAAACAGCTGTGTTGTTAGAATTGGTAACGTAGTTAGGCCGGTATATGATCCCAAACTAGATTACGTGGGGAAGGTGTTGTGGCTATATGATAGAAATAAGCTTTATCCGCTTTTTGAAGATCAGTTTATTACATTATCTTACATCCCGGAAATTACTTTGGTAATTGAAAAATTGTTGGAAAAGAAAATTAGTGGGATTTTCCATGCCGCAAGTCGCGACTTAACAACTCCCTTTAAAATGGCAGAGTATTTAATTTTAAAATCTCGTTCTAAAAGCGGGGTGGTAGAAAGAACCAGTATTGATGGGTATCTTATGCAAAATTCAAATCGTTATCCAAAATATGGTGGCCTAAAAATTGGGGAAACCCAAAAAAGGTTGGGAATAAAGTTTGGAAGTTGGCGTGATGTAGTTGATAATTTTATTAAATATGCAAAAACAAACTAAATGGCCGAAAGTATCCTTTATTCTTCTGACATTTAATGGGGGGAGTGGTGTAGGCAAATGCCTGGAGTCTGTTAAAAAATTAGATTACCCTAAAAACCTTATTGATGTAGTCGTTGTCGATAATGGCTCTCAAGATGAAAGTGTCAAAATTGCAAAAAAATATGATGTTGGTGTTCTACTTCATCCAGAAGGTAATTTATATTCAAATTGGGTTAAGGGCCTGCATAAAGTAAAAGGTGAATTTGTGTTTTATCTAGAACAGGATATTGTTTTAAGAAATAAAAACTTCATTAAAGAAATGATTAAACCACTTTTAGACGATTCTAGATTGGTGGCAACTTTTACAAAAGAGTATCCAAAAAGTGATATGCATTGGGTCTGTAGATATCTTTCTTATCATTATTCGCAGTGTGATCCACTTTTGGAATTTCTTTTTTTGAAAGTGGAAAAGTCTTTTATAGAAAAGAAAAACGATTATATAGTCTGTAAGTTCGAAGATAAAAAAATTCCGCCGGCAGCTCGTATGTTTTATCGTATAAAATATTTAAAGAAAACGCCAAATTGGACTACTAAAAATTATTTTGATCATGATTTTTTAATTAATTGTGTTAGATCCGGGTACCCTTATTTTGGCTATGTCCCGGATGCTGGCTATTATCATTATCACGTTAAGAACTTTAAACATTTACTTCAAAAAAGAACGCGAAATTTGGGAATGCATTTTTTCCCAGCCTATGGAAAATATCATTACACAATTTTAAACACTAAGAATAAATGGGAAGTTTTTCGATTGATGTTATTTGTAGTTTATGCAAATTTATTTTTTCCAGCGTTAATTCGTGGGTTTATTCGTTTTTTAAAGCATAGGGATTGGGTGCTTCTCACTGAACCAATTATTACAATAGCCGTAACAGACACACTTCTTTGGAGTTTTATTAACAATAAAACCGGAAGGAGAATGATGTCGGATTCGCTTAAAAATCTTTTTTAGAGAATGAATAAAAAATATATTTTTGTTTTACTTTTTATTTCTTCGATAGTTATTTTCTCTTGGTTTAGAAATGGAAACTTTTTCGCAGGTGGAGAAGAAAGTTTATCTACCTGGAATTCGATTAAGATGGCTTCTACATATGGATCTAGTTGGATTGATATGGGCCTGGGTTACCCAAGCCCTTTTTGGTTACCTAGAATTCCCGTTTACTTTTTTACTTATTTACTAAGTTATTTTTTTAATCCTTCAACTATTCAAGCTATCTTATTTTGGGTACTAACATCAAGCGCTGGAATTGGAATGTATTTTTTGGCTAAATATTTTTTCGGTGAAAATCGAAAAACTATATCTTTACTTGCTGGTTTATTTTACATACTAAACTTATACACGCAGTCACAGGTTTGGGCCAGGTTTGTATTTGCTGGTTTTTTCGCTTGGGCCTCACTGCCTCTACTTTTGTTTTTATGGATTAAATGGTTTAGTGAGGGAAAATGTAAACATCTATTTTTGTTTGGCATTTTTTCAGTTCTGTTTTCTTCGGCATATTCACATCCTGCCTTTATAATATCTTTTTGGTCAGTCTCATTGTTATTTTCAATATTTCGTTTCAAAAAAACTTATATACCAAGGATTGTTTTAGGAATTTTTATTTGGACTTTATTTAACATTTGGTGGATTTATCCATACTTTAAATTGCAATCTACTGTAATTTCAAACATTCATGATTGGAAATATGATTTGGCGAGTTTGGGTGGGGTGAGTGTGGATTCAAAAATAAGTGATGTATTACTTCTTAGGCACAAATTCTTTTTTGAGCGCTTAAATTATTGGGGCAACTTTTATAAAGGAAGTTTATCTTATTTTGTTAGTTTTGCAATTTTAGCAATCACTATTTTCGGTTTTGTCAAAGCTAGGATTTTAAAAGAATATAAATACTTAATGACCTTGGCAATTATTGGACTTTTTATTTGTAAGGGAACAAATCCGCCACTTGGAAACGCTTTATTTGGATTTTTATTTGAGAACGTTTCGTTTGCTAGAGCTTTTAGAAGTTCATATGAAAAGTTTGGAACGGTATGGCTTATGGTTTATAGTTTATTTTTTGCTTACGGTTTTGGATTTATATATCAGAAAGCGACGCACATTTGGAAATTTATATTGGTTGGATTTTTTATCCCCCTTACTCTTATAGTTTTGGTTTGGCCAATGTGGGGACAAGGGCCTTTCTCTCCAGCCGCATCGGTTAGGGTTCCAAATGATTACAAAGTCGCTGATGATTATGTCAAAGCCCTGGGTATTACTGGGCGGATATTATCCTTGCCAATGATTCCAGGGGAGGGTGTCAAGTATGATTGGGGAGAAACTTCATATTACGGCCTTGAGCCTAGTGATATATTGTTTTCAGATCCAGTAGTTTCAAAAACTGTTCGCTATAATCTTGCTGATGATAAATATATGTCTCTATATAATACATTTACCCAAAATAAAAATATTGACAACCTGCTTTCAGAAATGGATATAGAATATTTCATTTTGCATAATGAGATTGATCCCAAATATAGTAATGCTAGCTCGTCCGCGGAAATAAAAGAAAATTTAAAGAAATATAGCCAAATTAAATTTTTAAAATCTATAGGATTTTTAGATATTTATAAAAACTTAAATTACACCCCCAACAATTATCAGAAAATTAGTCCGGGTCATTATGTCGTTAATGTAACCAATGCAAATAAACCATTTAAAATAATACTTAGGAACTCATTCAGCCCTTTATGGATAGCAAGAATTAATAAGGAGGTCATATTTGACCATTTCGTAGCTTACGGCTATGCTAATGCTTGGGATATTGATAAGGCCGGGAGTTATAGAGTAGACTTGATTTTTAAAATATGGCCATGGCAATAAAAACTCAAAATATAAAAATTTTCGCATTGGGGGCCCTTGGAGTAGGTCTTTCTGGTAGTGACAGGATATTTATAGAATTTGCGAGACGGTGGAGTAAAAAGTCTAAAATTAATATTTATCTTTGGACTGAAGGTTACCAAATGTGTAAAAGACAAGATTTAAAAAGTAAAAATATAGCTTTTAAAATTTCTTCAATGAAACCATGGAGTGACCTAGGTTTTGTAGTAAATTATTTTGCCAGAATTATAGAAGGAATTAGACTTGGGTTATCGATTAAACTTCAAAACAAAAAAGAGACTATATTGTACAGCGCGTCTGATTTTTGGATGGACACTTTACCATGCTTTATTTTGAAAATTCGTTACCCAAATATTAAGTGGGTTGCAACTTGGTATCAGACGGCCCCAAACCCCTTTAGGGGATATGCCGAAGGAGCGAGAGAAGAGAAATATAGATTTAAAGCACTTCTCTATTGGTTAAGCCAGTTTCCTATTAAACCCATAATTTCCAAATTTTCAGATTTTGTTTTAGTTAACAACGAGGGAGAAAGAAAAGAGTTCCCTGGGCTTGATAAAAAGGGTAAAACTATTGTTGTTCTTGGTGCGGTGGACGTAAAAAAGATTGAAAATTGGAAATTCATAAATAAAAATCTACCCAAGGTGTATGATGCGGTTTTTCAAGGTAGGTTCCATCCCCAAAAAGGTGTTGTCGAGATTATAGAAATTTGGAAAAAGGTTGTAGTTAAAAATAAAAATGCCAAACTGGTAATGATCGGAGATGGTCCATTAATGAAGAATGTTAAATCAAAAATTAAAGACGCAAAATTAGAGGATAACATTGACCTCTTGGGTTATGTTTTTGACGGGGACAAAAAATATCAAACTTTTTCAGAGTCAAAAATTGTAGTTCACCCCGCACTTTATGATAGTGGTGGTATGGCTTCTGCTGAAGCTATGGCATTTGGCATACCCTGTATTGGCTTTGATCTTAAATCATATTCCTCCTATTATCCAAAAGGAATGGTCAAAGTAAAGATCGGAGATTTGGATGAATTTGCAAAGGAAATTTTAAATTTGCTATCTAATAATAAAATCAGAGAAAAGATTGGCAAAGAGGCGTTAGAGATGATTAGCAAAAATTGGTCATGGGACCTGCGAGCAAGGGAGGTATTGGAACATGTTAAAGATTAATTATGCCCCCGGAGGAACCCACCCCCTTTTTTTACACCCATTTATTTCTTACTTTACGCCTATTCTCATTGGAAAGACAATACTTGATGTCGGTTGCGGAAGGGGACTAAATGGATCGCTTATTCGTGCCACAAGGGATTGGAGTGGGGCAAAACTTATCGGGATGGATATTAACACTGCATGTCTTGATTTTTGCCGTCATTTCAATATTTACGACAAGCTTGTTCATGCAGGTTTACCAAAACTTCCATTTAAGGATAAAAGTATTGATTTTCTGATTTGTACAGAGGTTATAGAACACCTTAAAAAGAAAGACGGACTAATATTATTAAGAGAAATAGATAGGGTATGCAAGGGCAGGGCAATTGTTTCTACACCAAATCTTTTTTTTGACACACTCCATGGAGAAAAAGAAGATGAACATAAATCAATATGGAAGGTCTCTGATTTTAAAAAGTTTGGTTATAGTGTTTATGGGCTTGGTTTAAAAATCCCATTGCTTCTTGAAGATAAATTTCTTCGAATAAAGCAGGCATTATATTATTTATTTACACCTGTTAGTTATTTTATCCCAAAAATTAGTGGTGGTCTTTTTTGTGTCAAGGATTACAATTTATAAATATGACGACCCTACCATATCCTAAAACATTGGTCTTGGGTGGATCTGGTTTTATAGGAAGCAGGCTCAAGGAATTATACGTGGACCTTGCACAGAATTTATTATTTGTTTCTTCTAACGACGTTGACATTTTAGACTTCGAATCGCTCCAAAATTTTATTAGGCAAAGCGGGATAGACGTTGTCTTAAATTTAGCCGCCTACACGGATGTTAAGGGTTCATTGGCTGAAATTGGTAATAAAGATGGTCTCGCTTGGAAATTGAATGTTGAAGGAACATCTAATGTTGCAAAAGTTTGTAGACAAGGTGGTCTCTATTTAAGTTATATATCGACAGACAATGTTTTTTACGGCGGGAATGGCCCATTTGATGAGTACGACAAACTCGTTAATGATGGGACGGTGGATTGGTACGGATTTACTAAAAGAAAAGCAGAGGAAGTAGTAGAAAAATATTGCGACAAATTTTCAATTGTTAGAATCGCTTATCCTTTTGGCAGTAGGGATATGAATAAAGATTATGTTTTAAAACTTATTGAAGGCATTAAAAAAGACAGACCACTTTTTAATGATCAAAAGTTTAGCCCCACCTACATATCGGTTTTAGGTGATGCTTTAAAAAATATTATCTCAAATAAGTTAGTCGGTAAGTTCCATGTAGCTTGTCGTGAAATTACCACGCCTTTCGAAATCGGTACATTTTTAGCTAAGCAAATAAAAATTGACAATGAAGTAAAACCCGGTTCAATACTAGATTATGAAAAGTTAATAGGTAAAAAATCTCCATATAACCCCAATGGAGGCCTAAAGGTCAAAAAGACAGAAGAGCTATTAGATATGGAGTTTCCTACATGGAAAGAGGCGGTCACCGATTACATCAGTAATAATTTTAAAGATAGTAAACCTCTGGAATCGGCATGAGGATTTTGGTTTTTGGATTTTTCTTTTTTATTTTGTCGTACTTTTCTTTATTGTAATTATAGAAGTTTCTGATTCCATTAAAAATAATATCTGGTGCGTCATTCATTAATTTTTCCTCCGAAACTACAGGGATGCCCATACCCGGAGTCACCTTACCTTGTTTTACATCTGTGTTATCGGCTACGTAAGAAATAACATCTTCCCCAATATGCATATAGTTGGTAAGTGTTACAAACTTTGCAGAACATCCATGGGCCACCACATGTTCACCTCTAGCTTTGGCAACATACAAATGCATGTTTATTTGATGAACTATGTTATCTACTCGGGACTTAAAATCTGAAAACTTTTTTGGGTTAAGAAATCCGGAGTCTTCTTCATCCTTTATCATTAACCAGAGGTCTCTACTCATATTTGTTGATCCACGGCCATGTTTTACAAAAATTCTCATGGAACCATTATGGATTTGAGGTAGTTTTTTTGCATGAACCATCGTCATTCCCATCGACTCGAATATTTTCTGGAGTGGAGCTAGGGAAAGGTAGTAATAGTGTTCTGCATAGAAGGTATCGAAGTCGGTATTATTTAATATATCTCCCAAGTATGGGAATTCCAAAGAAAATACCCCATTGGGGGCCAATACCTTTCTGATTCCTTCAATTGTTCCAACAAGATCGGGGATATGTTGAAGAACATTAGCCGCGGTTACAACATCCATTTTTCCTTTTTCTCTGACGATGTTGTCGGCAAGGGATGGAGTAAATGGTTCAATAATTGTTTCAATTCCTGATTTGTTGGCTTGTTTTGCATATATTGTGGCGGGGTCTACTCCAAGAACCTTCATGCCCATTTTCCTGTATTCATCAAGGCAGATACCAATATTACTGCCAATCTCAAGTACTTTTGCCCCTTTTTTTATTCCAGCAAGTGAAGCAGTTTCTTCTGCACTTTCTTTAAAATCGGGCCTCATAGCCTCTGGGGTTCGGTAGGCATAATTTTCGGCGAATAGTTCCTCTGAAGGCACGATCTCGCCCAATTGGACCAATCCACAGTCGGTACAAAGACTTGCGTCAAGTTGGAAAGTTTGTAAACCTTGTTCCAGAGCTTCCTCCCTTGTCATATAAATATTTGGTTTTGGCATAGGACCAAAATTAATAAATTTGTATAAGTTTTTACTCTGACAAGCCTGACAAGAAGTAATTGGTCTTACCTTACCTGGCACCTTTAAATTTTTCATAACCACGTAAAACTACAGCAGAGAGGATTTTTTGTCAATAGTAAGATACAATATTTTAAAGTTATGGTAAACAAAAAATCACCCTTAGTCAGTGCGATTGTAACTAATTATAATGGTTGGGAATTGGGACTTTTGGGTGACTTCTTCAAGGATTTCTTAAATGGAAGTTTTAAGGATTTTGAAATTTTTTTTGTTGATATGGTTTCCTCTGATGATAGTGTTAGAGAGGTTAGAAAGCATTTTGGCCATGATAAAAGGCTTCAAATAATACAAAACCCGGTAAATAATATGACCAAAGGTATTAACATGGCAATTAAAAAATCCAGTGGGAAATATATTTTCTTTTTGAATAACGATATATATTTTGCAAAAGGTGCAATTGAGAAATTGGTAAATTTTATGGACAGCCACCCCGAAGCTGGTCAAATTCAAGGAAAGGTTCTTTCATATTTTGACCACAAAAAAATTGATAGTGTTGGAGAGTCGATGGATATATTTGGTAACCCCGTAACCTTGGGTGGGGGGGAAGAAGACATGGGGCAATATAACAAGTTGAGGGAGGTTTTATCAGTTACTGGATCTACGTCTCTTTTTAGAGCCAGTCTTATTCCTGAAGTTGGGATTCTTGACCCCGATTATCGAATTGGTTATGAAGATATGGATTTATCCTTGAGGTTGCGACTTCTTGGCTATAAGATTTACTGTTTCCCAGAAGCTATTGTTTATCATAAGCGAGGGTCTTCAACATCGAGAGTGAGCGCTAAATTAAAGGCTGAAATAAAATTCTGGTTTAATAAAAATAGAATTTCTACTGTAATTAAAAATTACAATTTCGTGAATGCAATTAAGTCAATACCCGTGATTTTTTTAATTTATATCGCTTCCGGATTATTTGAAATATTTTACAAAGGCCTTTGGAGATTTGGTTTGGCCAGGTTTAAGGCGATTGTCTGGGCTATCCTGAATTTTTCCATACTTATGAACAAAAGGTCATCTGTTCAGGGGAAAAGAAAGCTTTCGGACAGTCAAGCGTTTATACCATTTCTAATAAAGGGGCAAACACTTCAAGGTTTTAAAACTTTTTTGGCAAGTAAACGCTGGTAGTTTATAATACCTTCGAGATGAACAAGCCTTCCATATCAGTAGTAATTGTAACAAGAAACCGCAACAAGGAACTTTCACTATGTCTTAAATCAATATTAGCTCAGTCACAGAAAATTGATGAAATTGTTGTTGTCGACAATGCCTCAAGCCAACGAGTCAAGAAAACCTCAAGCATTAATGTTATTAGAAGTGAAACAAATCTGGGGGGTGCGGGAGGAAGAAATTTAGGGCTACTCCATACTAAAGGTCAATTTGTTTTATTCATGGATGACGATGCTGTTGCAGACAGACAGATGGTTAAAGAACTTATTAAAGTTATAACAACTGACTCTAAAATTGGAATAGTCCAACCTAAAATTTATGAAATGGGAAAGCCAGATATTATTCAAGGAGTTGGACATGGCATTAACCTTAAAACCGGCAGAGTTTTTGGCATTGGAGTTCACCAAAAAGATGTAGGTCAGTTTGAGAAAGTAATCGAAATTCCAATGGCCGGATGTACTTGGTTGGTAAGGCGGGATGTGTTTGATAAAATTGGAGACTACGATGAGGAAATCTTTATTCCCTATGAAGATTCTGACTTCTCCATAAGAGCTAGAAAAGCTGGGTATAAAATATTTTATGTTCCGAAATCTCGCGCTTGGCATACGGGAGCTAAAAAAACATTTATTAACCCCTGGCTTCAATGGTTGGGGATAACAACTCCCGAGAGATCATTTAGAGTAAGTAAAAATAAGATCATATTTATGAAAAAACATGCACAAAAAAACAACTTTCTAGTCTTTATGTTTTTTTACGAGCCAATTTACATCGTTTTACATTCTTTAATTATTTTAATGACTGCAAGATTTGATGTTTTGTCTAATTATTGGAAGGGAATTATTTCCGGAATCGATTATTCTTTTTTCCCATTAAAACTTTTCTTGATTTCATTGGTTGACCCGGTTTGTAGGGTTATTGATACATCGGGTAAAACCATTTTAGATGTAGCTTGCGGGGGTGGACTTCCAATGCAGGTTTTAAAAGAAAAAATAAAATTTAAGTTTGTCCATGGAGTTGATCTTTTTAAACCCTATATCAATGAATGTAGAAGAAAGGGAATACATGATTCATATTCACTAGCTGATGTCAGGAATTTGCCGTTTGAGAATAAGTCTTTTGATATTGTTATTGCCCTGCAGGTTTTAGAACACATAAGAAAAGATGAATCTTTAAGGGTTCTAGACAATTTAGAAAAGATAGCTAAAAAGCAAGTTATTATATCTATGCCAATTGGAAGGACATTTCACCCAGCTGTTGATGGTAATCGCCTTCAACTACATAAATCAGGATTTATGCCAGATGAGTTGATAGCTAGGGGATACAAAGTAATAAAAATGGGTAGAAGCGAGATTGAAGGTATTGGGGGATTAATAGACAGATACCAAAATGGTGTATGGAAAAAGTTAATTTATTCACTTATACTCCTCGTTAATTGGCTAACCTATTTTATTCAACCGCTGGCTAATTACTACATGGTAGCTTACAAAAATGTTAAAAATATATAAAAAAATCGATAAATCATTATTCCCTATCAAACTTTGGTTGGACATGCTTGTAGACCCTGTTTGCAAAGTTATAGATAGATCAGGGTCGAGTATCTTAGACGTTGGTTGTGGACAGGGTTATCCAATGAGATTAATAAGAATGGTATTAAAGCCCGATTATGTTGTGGGAGTAGATTTATTTGAAAAATATATTAGCCAAGCCAGAAGAAGCAAGCTCCATGATAAGTATGTCCTAAGCGATATTAGAAAAATGAAGTTTCCTGCCAGAAGTTTTGACATTGTTATTGCCTCACACGTTATTGAACACCTCCCACCCCATGATGCAACTAAATTTATAAAGGATTTAGAACGGATAGCTAAAAAGCAAGTTATTATAGCTACTCCAATTGGTGAAATGTACCACCCCGCGGTTGATGGTAATAAATTACAATTGCATCTATCACACTTTTTTCCAAAAGATTTTAAGAGACTGGGTTATAAAACCTTAAAGTATGGTAACCGTTGGTTGCTTGGGGAGGTCGGTTTGGTTCATAGAGTAAAATCAGATTTAATAAAGAAATTATTGTTTTTATTTAATATTGTAATTTCCCCATTATATTATTGGGATCAGACGTTTGCAGATTATGTTTTTGTGGCATACAAAAAGATAAATGTTAAAAAAAGTAAATAGTCTTCTTTCTAAGGCACGCTACCATATTTGGCCATTAAGTATTTTTTTAGCCATTACTGTCATTATGATTTTAAGTTGGTTTCGGACAGGTATTCTATATGGCGGTGGGGATGTTGGTCTTCCTACTTACAATCCCATACGTCTTTCATCCATTGTAAAAGATATCTGGTGGGATGTACATGCCCCAGGATTTCCTTATCCTAGCGCTTTAACTTCAATCCCCCTATATTCTACTTTAGCCATATTGCAAACCGTAGGTATGTCTCCTGTAGCGATTCAAGCGATTCTTTTTTCGACACTACTCTTTCTTACAGGTTTAGGGATGTATTTGCTTTTTTTTGAAGCAACATCTTCAAAATCAAGAGTTTTATCTTTCATCGCCGCACTTTTTTACATGCTAAATCCCTACATGGAAGTTCAAATATGGCATAGGTTTGTTCATACCTCATTTTTCTTAGCTGCAATGATGCCCCTTATAACTTATGTTTATATTAAATTGATAAAATCCAAACGTCTCTTTTGGTATCTAGTTTTTCTTTTCATATCATTCGCCTTCTCATATATATATGGCAGTTTATCGTTTATGGTCATTATATGGATACCTATTTTAACTTATTCAATTTGGAACAATTTTTTTAGAAATCTAAAAATTCTTATTTTAGTATTTGTTTCCTGGTTAGCTATCAATATTTGGTGGCTTTATCCATTTTGGACGACCGGTCCGACATTATTTGCCCAAATACATTCAATTTATGCGAGTATTGCGACACTTCTTTCTTTGAGCAATCAAAACCCGATATCGGTTGTACTGCGTGGTATCAACTCCTTTTATACTTTCGGTGAAAACATATGGGTTGGTGGGTATGGTCATTTTTTAATGCAGTTAATTTCCTGGTCAATACCTTTAGTTACTTTGATTGGTATTTATTCGATTATAGTTAGCAAAAAAAGACATTTTTATGTATGGATTTTCTTATTCTTGTTAGCAATTTTTGTCTCAAAAGGAACAGCTGCCCCATTCGGACATCCTTTTCTTTTGGCTTTCAGTAAGTCATTTCTTTTGGGCGCGTTTCGTAATCCATTTGAAAAATTTGGGATATTGATTCCTTTTGCATCGGCCTTTATATTTCCAATAGGAATAGAAAAGATTTGTTTTTTCCTAAAATCCAAATTTTCAGGTAAGAGAATTTTGGCTTATGTATTTATTTCCACACTTTTAGTCCTTGAGTTTATTATTTACCCTTGGCCAATGTGGCTTGGAGAAATCTTTGGAAGTAAATCACAATCAGCATTGGTTGAGGTTCCTGAAGATTATATAAGAGCAAACGCCTGGATTAAGGATGAAAATAAATCTGGAAGAATTCTTCATTTGCCATTTGTTACTGGCGACGCTGTTACTTATTCATGGGAAAAGGGATATAATGGAATTGAGCCAAGCTCACTCCTATTCTCAACTCCATCAGTTTCAAATGGTTTCGGACTCGAACAAGTGGATCATAGTCTAGCTTCTATAAATATCATTTTTACTTCGAATAGTTTTGATCAAAAAAGCCTGGCAAATGTATTCTCAAATTTAAATATTAGATATATCGTTTTGCATAAAGATATTGATTGGAAGGCAAGAGTATTGGTTAATCCGGACGCTATCGAAAAAGTTTTATTCCAAATAAGTTTTATTCAGAAAAAAGTAACTTTTGGTGATTTGGTGATCTATGAAATTGACGATAGTTTTTTTACACCAAAGGTGTTTACAGCAGAAGTTTATAATGTTTTAACCGGTGGTAGTATTGGTTTTTCCATTTGGCCTGAGATTTATGAAAATGAATCTTGGCCCGTGTTTTTTGCAACACCAGTAAATGACAATCAAGACGAGTTGTCAGCTCAAAGCAATTTGAATTATTCCATAACCTCGACTCATACCATTCTAACTCCGTCTTCCCCCCTTGCTTATAAAGAAAATGCGCTAGCAGAGCTTCCAAGGCCACGTTTTTTACCCGACTCTCTTTTTTACTCCTTAATCTTGATAAAAGAACAAGTACAACTTGTCTCATCACCTGCTATGAATAAGCATTTTGTAGAACTAGATCATGCCGGCAAAAGATTATCTGAAGCCCATCGGTTAACAGAAAAGGGGAATATTAAATTAGCCAATCGTATGATTGCTAATTACAGCAAGAGGTTTGATAAAGCAGTCGAGATCATAAATCAAAGACAGGTGGGAGGACTAGTAGATAAAACTGAAAAATTGATATTAAAAACCATGCTCGCCAGGCATGAGATAGTTTTAAAAGATCTGAATAATTTGAGTGCACTTGAGAATATGAAGATTAAGTTGTCCGATTTAGGATTCGTACCGTTTTACGAATTAAAGGAAGACATAGGAATGAGTAAATACGGTCGAAAAGTGTTTAGATTTGATGTCCAAAAAGATGTTGAGTACGAGATATTATTAAAAAATTCCCCAAGTGACTCTCAATACCAAGGTGGTTTGAAAACTCTAGTCTTTCAAATTGACAACGAGGTCAAAGTGCTTAGTGCAAATTTAAAAATGGGGTTTCTCTCGTTTGGCACTATTAAGTTGGATAAGGGTTTGCACGAAATTAGTTATAATATGGTTGACTCTGTCAATCTTTCGCCTGAAATTGGCAGTCAAGAATGGCAATTAACTGGATCGGTTAAACAGATTGGTGATGCAACTCAACCAGTTTTTGATTTTCATACTTCTAAAACTGATTCTTCAAGCCTCTCATTTAATATAAAAGACTTTGATAAAAATAGTATTTATCGGGTTGATTTTGATTATTGGATAAAAAAAGGTCGGGGACCCATTTTGCAAGTGATGCAAGACTCTGACTGGGATGTAAATGGTAGAAGGTATATGTCGATAGATAAAATATATGACAAGGATAATTACAGCTTTTATTGGAATTCAGGGTCAATCTTTTTTGAACCTAGATTAAATACTACCGAAGCTGTTGTTAAAATTAATGGCGAGCCTTGGAACAATTGTTTGGCCATATTGGGCGATAAAGTTGCATGTAAAATCAAAGAAATCGGTGAGGATTACAACAGAGAAAGTGATTTCGCTATACGAAATATATCTGTTAAACGACTTTTGGTTAATGATGTGTTTTTAAGATCTATTGATATTGCAAAAGATGGTGTTAGAAATAGGCAAAAAATTGATATCAATCAGATTTCTCCTTCTTACTACGAGGGTAGACTATTATTGAATGGTCCAACTTCACTGGTTTTTCTTACAACTTTTCACCCAGAGTGGAAAGTTTCATTAACTAAAGATGGGGTGTCATATGTTTTACCCGAAAAACGCCATTTTTTAGCCAACGGATATGGTAACCTATGGTATCTAAACGAAGATCCTGGTGAATATTTAATAAAAATCGAATTTATTCCACAAAAAAGATTTTACAAGGGAATTACGTTTTCGGCAGTTGCAACTATTTCAAGTGTGGTTGTAGGAATATTCTTTTTAAGGAAAAAACGTAATGATTAAGAAAATACTAAAATATATAAAATCTATAGCCTTACTTTTATTTGTTTTTGCTTTCTTTTGGTTTTTAAATAGTGGTTTTTTGACTAATCCGTTGTGGCCAGTAATACAGGCAGGTTTATTCACGGTTTTAATTTTTATTATATATAAATATCCAAAAATTAAATTGTTTTTTTGGTTTTTAACTGTAGGGATTTTTTATATATCATCCTCAATATTAGAAATTTTTCAATTACGCGACATGGCTGTAATGGCGGCAAGTACTGGTTTTGGAACATTGGTTGTAATCATACTGTTTCAGATTTTAAAGAAAGACTAATATATGGCAACGATGGGTTTTATTTTATCTATTGGAAACTCGTCAGGTATTCCGCCACTGTCCTCATAAAACACCCTCAATAATTTATCCTTATAAACAAGCTGTAATCCGTCTTCGCCGTTAAGCGCATATGACGCCTGCTTGGATGTGCCTTTCCAATCTTGGGCTACGAATGGATATGTTGAGTCATTTATGAAGTAAACCCCCGAGCCTACCGGTAGAGTAGGATATTTTAACTTCACGCTGTTAATGATTTTTTCTGCCAGTTTCCCCCGACTAGAAGCCCAATAAGTTGATCTGCCTAAAATTGCAGATGATGTAGATAAGCTAACTAAAGATATAACCAGAATTACAAACAATATCCTTGACATTTTATACGATATTATCCCTAGTACTGCCCAGAATGCCGGTAATGCTGGATATAAATAATATGTTGACTTATGTTGTGGAAGGAATAATACGGGGAGTAAAATTATCAGGAACCAAATTATAAAAAACCAAAATCGTTTGTCTTTAAATATTCTACTTTTCGATAGTGCTGATTGAATTAAATAGAAAACAATCAAGGTAGCGGAGGCAAAAAAAGAAGGAAAAATTATTTTATAATAGTTTCCCCAAAATCTCATTAAACTGGGATTTAATTTAAATCCGGGACCAACGAAGTCTATAAGCGTTTCAGGGAGCCCCAGCGCCCATCCACCATACCAGGCTAAAGTGTTAATAGTCGTCTTTGGATTTAAGACAGGACTATATTGGGTTTCACTCGTAGAATAACCAATAATTTTTAGGTTGATGTAGAGATAAATTCCTACAACTATGAAATAGGGCCAAAGAATCCATATCTGTTTTAAACCATCTTTAAATTTATGCTTAATTAGTATTAAGCCGATTAGGAGAATGGGGACTGTTGCAGCTAGCTCATGTGAGGAAATTGCTCCTAGGAAAGTTATAAACGAAAGAACCGGATATTTTTCAAACAAGATAAGTGTTGATAATATAAACATCGTAGCTCCTTGGACTTGAATCCCCCCTGCCAAGTAATAAAATGAAGCGACATTTGCTGTACAAATCCCGAAGAAAAAAGAGGTGAAAAATGAAACAATTTTGTTCTTGTATATTTTTTGTACCAATCTAAAGACAAGATAAATATTTACGAAATGGATAAGAAACTGAAAGACCCTGAAAGGTAGTGGATTAAGCCCAAATAAATAATAAAAATTATTATACAAAAACTCTCTAAATATCGGCCTATAAAAGGCAATCCCCCGTGAGTCAAATGGGTAAAACTCAAATAGCTTAATAATTTCCCCGAGACCTCTGTCTGTTATACTAACTTTAAAGTGGAAAAAATCATCATGAGAGAAGTATGTAAAAAGGACCGGATAGTACAAAAAAATTACAATCGAATAAATAAGGATAAAAGGAAAATATTTTTTAAACACGATGATTAATCAATTATACACATGGCTCAAAGAGCGTAAATATTTAATTTTGCTAATTATTTTACTTGCGGTGGTTTATTGGAAATGGTGGCCATCTGGCCCCAGGGTAGCTACCGATTTTCCTAATGTTTCTTCACCTGATTTAAAAATCCAACTTAATATTCCACAGCTTTGGTTTTTAAGAGGCTCAATAGGCTTCGGTGGCTATTCAGTTTTCACGCTTTGGTCGTGGCTAATGGATTTTACTGCAGGGATATTTACCAATTTTGGGTTTACATTTGAAATTTTAGAGCGGTTAATGTTTATTATCCCCACACTTTTAGTGGGTATATATAGCATTTGGAACTTGCTTAAGAAATTAAAATTATCTCAAGTAGGGAGGTTTGTAGCGGTATTTTTTTATTTATCAAATACTTACATACTACTTTTAATTGATGGAGGTCAACTGGGTATAGGATTAGCTTATGCATGGTTTCCTACAGCATATTTACTTTTTTTAAATTCAATTAAAAGTGAGTTTAAATATAAAATATATTCTGGCCTTGCTATGTGGGTTTTGGGAATTTTAGATATTAGGTTTGTATATATTTTGGCAATTTTATTAATATTAAGGTTTATTTTTTTTGGATGGAATTTTGAGTGGATAAAGAGTGGATTCATCGTAGCGATCATTTTTATCGCCCTTAACATTTACTGGATAGCTCCGTTTATTAAATACCCACTTTCAAGTGCCAGATTTTCAGATCTTACAAAAACTTCAGACTTAAATTTTACACAGCTTAAACATTCTTTAACCTTACTCCAGCCCCACTGGCACGAAAATATATTTGGGAAAATCCCACCATTCAGGAAGGAGTTTCTTTTAATTCCAATTCTTGCATTTTTAGCCCCAGTTTTAAGATGGAAGATTAAAGAAGTTTGGTTTTGGGCTGTAGTTGCACTTATTTCTGTTTTTTTAGCAAAAGGGGCAAATTCACCACTGGCAGGTACCTATACTTGGCTATTTACTAATATTCCTGGATTTTCTCTGTTTAGAGATTCGACTAAGTTTTTCTTTTTAATTGCTCTTTCCTACTCTGTTTTGATCGCATTTACTGTTGACGTAATAACAAAAAAATATTTAAAACTTAAGGTGGTTTTTCCGCTTTTAGTTGTATTATATTTTTTATATTTAATCCGACCAGTTTATTTAGGAAAAATGACTGGTACATTTTCGACTCCCCGATATGAAAGTGGGTATTCTACACTTACTACCATATTCGAAAATGATAAGAGTTTCGGACGAATTTTTTGGATCCCATCTAGACCTCCGTTGGGATACGCCTCACCCCTTCACCCATCACTTGAAGCAAGTCGGCTGCAATCACTTCGACCCTTTGCAGTTAGCACGGTCGGCAACTATGAGACACAGAATTTTATAAGAGAAGGGAATTATATGGGTGAGTTGTTTGATATATCAGGTATAAAATATATAGCTTATCCATATTTTGATCCAAAACGCGACGACATGGGTAAAGAGAAAGTAGATTATTACAATACTTTTCATGATCAAATTAGTACCCTTCCTTGGATTTTAGGAAAGGTTTCAGATTTTCCGGTTCCAGTATTTAAAACAAAAGAAAATAAAGACAAATTTTTCCTTTCCCAAAACACATATTTTATACTTGGATCAGATAGGATTTATCAAGAAATCAAAAATTTTGGAGCCAAATTTTCTAATAATGCCTTAATATTTATCGAAGAAAAATCTGGAACCTATGATCTGTTTGACGCAAAGATAATTTTATACGATAAAAACTTAACCGATTTAGCCATTTCCTTGGTTGATAAAGATAAATTTATTTCCCCAAGTGCTGATTTGGATTTTAGCCCCAATCAAACGGAATGGCCTGCCAGCCGAAGCTTTGGCGAAGGCTGGTGGAAGAGGGAAGCGGTTGACCTGGTTTGGTTGCGGAATTTTTTGCAAGGGAAGTATGGGATTGATAATTTAGATTTTGATTACGGAAGTGGTTGGGCTATTGCGGAGGGAAACCTAGAATTAAGAATTATGAATCCCGAATTAAGGAAAGGCGGCGTACTGTATGCAAGGGTAATGGAAAGTAGTAGGGGGGAAACAGTTGAGTTTTGGCAAGAAAAAACGAAAATAGGGGAAGCTAACACTAAAATTAAGGAACCTGAAAAGATAGAGATTAAATTAAAAAAAGCAATTTATGATAAAGCAGATTTTCACTGGATAAGAATAGGCGAAGTTTTGAAAGATTTCAATTTAGATATTAAAACTAAAGGCGATATAAATATAGTCAATTCTCTGGTAACACTTTCTTTGAAAGAAGAAAAAGAACTAATTCAAAAAGTGAAAAGCCTAGAAAGCGAAGGAAAAATCATAAAGTTTAGTGCGGACTTATTTAAAGGTGAAAACAAGGCCAAAGTAATTTATGAGACGCTTGCGCCTACACATTACAAAATTAAAATTGAAGGATTAAAAAGTCCTACCACATTATTCTTTTCAGATATATTTGATAGTGGCTGGGAACTAAATTCCAACAAAGGGTATAGCCTATATAGTTTGATTAATGGGTTTTGGATTGATGGTGATGGTGAATACGATCTTTACTTTGCCCCACAGAAGTATATTGTTCCGGGGTTAATTGTAAGCCTTACCACACTAACTTCTTGTATAATATTTTTAGTATGTTCAAAGAAATTTTCCTAACTAGTACTTTTCGCAACTCTTCAATTACCCTGATTAGCACGATGATTAATGGAGCTTTGGGTGCTATTTTTTATTTTCTTTTAGCTAAATTCTTAGGTTCATCGGAGTTTGGTGTATTTACAATTTTTACAACTTCGATAGCACTTCTGACCGGGATTGTAGATTTAGGAAGCGATCAAGGGATTGTAAGATTTATCCCAAAATATAAAGACAATCCTGACATTCAAAATAAACTTATTAAGCTTTCATTGGGTATTAAATTTATTTCAGGGTTAACTATTTTTTTGTTAATTTTTATTTTCTCTGGTAGTATTTCATCGCTAGTTTTACAAAAACCAGAGTTAACCTCGATTATTGTTTTAATTGGCGTTGGAGTTTTGGCTCAAATTCTTTTCTCTTTTTCAACCTCCCTTTCGCAGTCTCTTGAAAAATATTTTTTATGGAGCGGACTTTTTATTGGAACAAATCTGATAAGACTTTTAATGATTCTTCTCCTTTTTAAGTTTCAGTCGCTTGGTGCTTACTCCGCGGCAGTAATATATTTAGTATTGCCCTTTTTAGGATTTTTGTTTTCATTTATATTTTTGGGTAAAAGATTTTTGTTTTCAAAAGGAGTTCTTGCTTATTTACCCGATCTTTTTAGTTTTAATAAATGGGTAACCGCTTTTGTAATTGTTTCAACAATTGGGTCTCGAATTGAGTTGTATTTTACTGCAAGATATTTAAGCTTATCTTCACTTGGAGTTTATGGACTGGCACTCCAAATCTCTCAAATCATTCCCCAGTTAATGATAGCGATCGGTGCGGTTACTGCACCAAAATTTGCCTCACTTAGCACAAACAAAAAGAATTTAGCCTACACCATAAAATCCGTTTTGTTTACATCGGGACTTGCGACAGTCAGCTCAATAGCATTAGTAATAATTGGTCATTTTGTTTTCAAGTTTGCGGGGAGTGACTTTGACAGCGCAACTATGCCATTTCTAATCCTTGTTGTTGCAATGGCAATATTTTTTTCTACCGCCCCATTCAGAGACAGTGTAATATTTTATTTTAGCAAGCCTCAATTTTTCTTTTACATGGGAATAGCTCACATGGTGATAATATTAGTTACCAGCATAATTTTTATTCCTCGATATTCAATCGTGGGAACAAGCTTGGTTGTCTTAATTGGACAAATATTTATAGCGCTATCTTCAATTTGGTATTTCTTCAAACTATCCAAAAAATGAGCAAATCAATAACAATTCACACACTAGTTCAAAACGAAGAAAAATATTTATGGTTTAGTGTTATGAGTGTAATCGATTTTGTAGACAAGATTTTTATTTGGGATACTGGAAGTACCGACAAAACCATTGGAATTATTAAGGAGATTGAAAAATCAAGGCCAGGTAAGGTTTACTTTAAAGAAGTAGGAAAAGTTGATATGAATGAGTTTACTTTGGTTAGACAAAAAATGCTTGAAGAAACCCAAACTGATTGGTTTATTCTAGTTGATGGCGATGAAGTTTGGTGGCAGGATAGCATTCGCCATTTAGTCTCTGTCATTAAGGCTAAAGGAGATGGTTTGGACACGATTGTCAATAAATACACAAATCTTATTGGAGATATTTATCACTTTCAAGATGAAACCGCAGGTATGTACATGATTGATAGTAAGATAGGATTTTTTAATACTCGTGCGGTCAATCGAAAAATTGATGGTTTGAACGTTGCAAAACCTCACGGTCAACAGGGTTTTTTCAACAAGGACAATGTTTTGATTCAAAACATGGAGCAGGCAAGAAGAGAATTTATTAATAAACCTTCTTATCTACATTTTACTAATCTTTCTAGATCTACTAAAAATTTTGATTTTGATGTTCCGAAGCGAAATTTGAAGTATAAATATGAATTGGGAAAATCATTTCCACTCGATTTTTACTATCCAGAGGTTTTTTTTAGGGAAAAACCGGACATTGTTAGCAATCCATGGTTAAGGAGAGGTTGTATTTATATGGCTAGGGCGAGTATTGAGACGCCACTTAAATTAATTAAACGTAAATTGCTTAGAGTAAGCAAATCTGGATATTAATTAAAATAATCATCAAACCAAAGCTGCAATGCCAGTAAATTCCAAAGTTTTAGCCCCATATCATTTTTACTGCTATGAGATTCAAGTAGAACTTTAATTTTTTCAGTTCCAATCAATTTTGATACAAAAGTGTTCTTTTTTAATAATTTATCCTCGGCGTATTTTTTAAGATTTCCTGAAAACCAATTTCCGAGAGGAATTGAAAACCCTTTCTTCTGCCTATACATATTTTCTTTTGGAACGATATCTTCAAGAGATTTTTTGAGAATATATTTTGTAATCCCATTTTTATATTTTAAATCAAAAGGAATTTGACAGGCAAGCTCAACCATTTTATGGTCAGCAAATGGGGATCTTCCTTCGAGTGAAACCAACATATTGCTTAAATCAGATTTTGCCAAAAGATCGTCGGGGAAATATTGAGTTAGGTCATAATATAAAGCTCTATCCCGAAGATCAGAGGCACCTGATTCATCAAATTTATTTCTAACCAGAATGTGTGATTGAATATCTCCATCGAAGTAGCAATTATAGGACAAGTATCTGTCGGCTAAGGGGGTTTTTCGTTTTTCTAAAAACTTAATTATTTGATTTTTACCCAAAAGTTTGGCAAGTTGTAGCCCGATTGTATTAAGAAGGGGGCCAAATCTGTCTGCACTGACATCTCTATTTAATCTAACCATCCTTGAATCGTACCCAGCAAAATTTTCATCCCCTCCGTCACCATTTAAAATTACAGTCACTTTTTGCCTCGCAGCTTTTGCTACAAGGTAAGAAATGATAAAGCTTGAATTGGCATAAGGTTCTTCGAACTGACGGATTAATTTCGGCAAAATCTCAATAGACTCTGGTTCAACCATGAACTCCGTGTGGTCTGTTTGATACATCTCTGAAATTTTTTTTGCATACCCCCTTTCATCATGTGATTTCTCTTTAAACCCAATTGTAAAAGTTTTAACAGGCGTATTTGAATTTTTGGCCATCATGGCAGTTACGGCGCTTGAGTCGACTCCCCCTGAAAGAAAAACACCAATAGGAACATCAGAAATCATACGAAGCTTGGTAGATTCCTCAAGTGTGGTTAAAATTTTTTCTTTCCAATCGTTCTCTGATAGAGATAGCTTTTTTGAAAAGTTAGGTTTCCAATATTTTTCTTTTTTTAATTTTGGGTTCTTAAGATCTATTATTAAATAATGACCAGGTTCAAGTTTTTTTATTCCGACAAATCCCGTGAGGGGAGATGGAACGTATCCAAAAGTTAGGTAATTGCCAATGGCTTCGTAATCAGGTTCTTTTTTAACCTCATCTTGTGTAAGAATCGCTTTAAGCTCTGAAGCAAAAATAAAAACTTCGGAGGAGAGGTAATATTTTACCGGTTTTTTACCCAGTCTGTCCCGAGCTATAAAAACTTTATTATTTACTTTGTCGTAAATTGCAAAAGCAAACATTCCCCTTAGATGCTCAAGACATGAAACTCCATATTTGTCATAAAGAGCAAGAATTACTTCTGTATCTGAATTAGAATTAAACCTGTATCCCTGTTTTTCTAATAACCTTCTTTCGCTTTGAAAGTTATATACCTCACCATTATATGTAATTACATACTTATTTTTGTAGACCATCGGCATATGTCCATTTTTAGATAGATCAATTATTGCAAGTCTCCTATTAACCAATCCCACTTTTTTATCGTCTGATACATATAACCCCTCATCATCTGGACCTCTATGTATGATTTTTTGAGACATCAATAAAAGATCCTTTTTTTCAACAACTTTATTTCCAAATTGAATTTTACCTGCGATGCCGCACATCGAATCTAGTATAATCTAGAGGTTACTTAAATGGAAACGGGAGAAAAAACACTTGAAATTATGAGTTCCGCTGTTTGGTACAATAATTGGCTTTTAAAACAAATATCAACATATTTGAGGGGAGAAATTTTGGAAGTAGGAGCCGGAATTGGGAACTTTACTTCAAAATTAAGTAAGTATGGAAAAGTTACTGCGATCGATTATGACTCTAGCTACAAAAACGCAAATTATGGCGACATAGAAAAAGGAAAGTATTTTTTTGGTAAAAGAACTTTTGACACAATTGTTTGCATGAATGTCCTGGAACATATAAAGAATGATAAAAAAGCGCTTAAGAATATGTATGAACTGTTAAATATTGGAGGCAAATTAATTTTACTAGTCCCTGCACATAATTGGGCATATGGACAAATAGATAAAGAGCTTGGCCACTTCCGGCGATATTCCAAAAAATCAGTGTCTGATTTACTAATAGCTAATGGTTATTCGCTAATGGTTATTCGCCATTTAAACTGGTTAGGCCTACTTGGTTGGTTCATAAACGGAAAAGTTTTAAAGAAAAGAATTATTTCCCAAGGACAGCTAAATTTTTTTGATAAAATTGCAAAATTGTTTTTGTTTGTTGAAAAATTTGTCAGACCACCATTTGGATTGTCTGTTTTGGTTATAGGAGAAAAAAAGTGATATTAACAATTGTTATCCCCGTTTTTAACGAAGAAGCAACCATAAAGGAAATTATCCGAAGAGTTAAAAAAATAAAGATTCAAAAGGAAATTGTTGTTATTGATGATGCATCAAGTGATAATAGCTTTGAAATTTTAAGTAAGCTATCGGGAATTAAGCTTTTGCGCCACAACGTTAACTTGGGTAAGGGGGCAGCGGTTAGAACTGGTATTAAGAAATCCGTTGGAGAAATAATTCTCATTCAGGATGCTGATCTGGAATATGATCCAAATGACTACCTCAAGCTCCTTCAACCAATTTTAAACGGCGAAGCTAGTATAGTTTATGGAACGAGACTTAAAAATTACCCTGTTAAAATTTTTGGAAAGAAACATACGCCATTCTTGACACATTATTTTGGAAATAAACTATTAAGTTTCGCAACAAGAATTTTATACAGCAATAATCTAACAGATATGGAAACAGGTTATAAGGTCTTTAGGAAAGATGTTCTAAAAAATATTAAGTTAGAATCAAATAGATTTGAATTTGAACCAGAAATCACAGCAAAAATTTTAAAAGCCGGATATAAAATTTATGAAGTTCCCATAAAAGTAAACCCCAGGGGTTATGATGAGGGGAAGAAGATAACATGGAAAGATGGTTTTAAAGCCATCTGGACTTTAATTAAATATAGATTTATTAACTGATATATAAGCAGAGCTTGTTAGAATATCATGAAAATAGCAATTCTAAGTTTTTATAGTGGAATTAATAACAGGGGAGCTGAAACCTGGGCGGAAGAAGTAAAAAATAATTTGAATAGTGAAGTAGAGATATTTACTAAATTTTGGGACTCATTAAAATACTGGACTAATTTTGATGTAGTTATTCCAACTAATGGCCACTGGCAGGTCTTTCTATGTCGTTTAGTAACATGGGTTAAAGGTAAGCCGATGGTGGTTTTTGGTCATTCGGGTCTTGGAGCTGATGACAAATGGAATTTATTATGTTCCCCTGATGTTTTTGTCGCATTTTCGACATATCAAAAACAGTGGGCTGAAAAATTCAAATTACCTTGGACAAAAGTAGTTATGATTCCACATGCGGTGGACATTAAGAGGTTTACACCAGCTAAGACAAAACCAAAGCGTTCCCCCCTTTCGGGTGGTAAAAATATAATTCTTTTTGTTGGAGCAAACACTCCAAGTAAACGAATTGAACTAGTCAAAGAGGCTGTTGAATTCATCCCAGATGCCGAATTTCTAGCTGTTGGGAAAGGAAATCCAATTGAAACCTCATTTAATAAAATGCCTGAAATTTATAAAAAGGCAGATGTGTTTTGTTTTGTGCCACATCCCTGGGAAGCGTTTGGTTTGGTATTTCTGGAAGCAATGGCATCCAATCTTCCTGTGGTTACAACTGACGATCCAATCCGGCGCGAGATAGTGGCAGATGCCGGAATCTTTGTCGATAGTCCGAAAAATCCAAAAGAACTTTCGGAAGCTATTAGAAAAGCTTTGAAAATTAATTGGAGTGACAAGCCAAGAGGTCAGGCAGAAAATTTTTCTTGGGATAAAATTAGAATAAAATATGAGGAATTATTTAAAAGCTTAATATGAAACTCTCAGTTACAATAATTACCTTAAACGAAGAAAAAAACTTAACTAAATGTTTAGAATCTGTAAAAAATATTGCAGATGAAATTATAGTGATTGACTCGGGAAGCACTGATGAAACTGTTAAAATCGCTAAAAAATTTGGCGCGCGAGTTTTTTTTCGAAAGTTCGATAATTATGCCAATCAGAAAAATTTTGCCTTAGAAAAAACCGGTGGAGATTGGATTTTATCAATAGACGGTGATGAAGAAATAACGCAGGAACTTGCACCCGAGATAGAGGAAGTCACTAAAAGTACTATATATAGCGCATATTCTATACCTAGGAAAAATATTATTTTTGGGAAATTTATTAAATATACTCGTTGGCAACCGGAATTAGATAGACATGTTTGGCTTTGGAAAAAAGGAATGGGGAAATGGGTGGGGGAAGTTCATGAAGAGCTTGAGGTTCGTGGAAAGATAGGAAAATTAAAAAATCCCAAAATTCATTACCAATACGATACTGTTTCAGAATTTTTAACAATGATGAATAAATATTCAAGCTTGGAAACAAAAAACGAAAACCCTATTTACCATTTTTTGGTTAGATATTTCTATAGGCTTGGATTTCTTGATGGTTGGAGAGGTTTTGTACTTTCATATCTTATGGCTATTTATTATCTCGAAATCTGGGTTAAAAAGTGGGAGAGGCAAATATGATTTTTTTAATATTAATAATTTTGGCTAATGTTTTAATTTTAAGTAAACTTAATTTTCTTCCTTATCCTGAGCTTTTTGTTTATCCCTATTTAACCAACCATGGCCTTGTTCCCTATAGGGATATATTAGATCAGCATTTCCAGGGGCTTATGTTTTTCCCTATTAATTTGGGTAGCCTAGGAATGAATACGCCGGGATCTGCAAGACTTTGGCAGTATGGAACTGTAGCCATTATCCACATCCTTTTATTTCTAGTCGGAAAACAAATTTTTAAATCCAATCTCAAATCTTTACAGCAAAGCTGGTTATTTATCCCCAATCTCTTTTTCCTGACCTGGCAACCATATTTTGAAGGCTGGGTACTCTGGATTGATTCCTTTTTACCTATTTTTACACTTACTTCGCTTTACCTCTTTAAAGTAAAGAGGGTTTTTTGGTCAGGATTTTTCTTAGGGTTAGCACTTTTATTTAAACAAATAATATTGCCTCTAATTGTTTTAGTTGGAATTTACATTTTATTTAAAGAGAAAAAGTTTAGGTCGTTAGTTATTTTTGGGTTTGGGGTGATTTTACCTGTGACTTTTTTGTCTTTATATATAACTAACTTGGGGGTTTGGAAAGACTTTATATTTTGGACAATTACATTTAATCTAACTACATTTGCCGAGATGGGTAGGAAGTTTGGAATTTTTAGCCAGTGGGTTCGCGTGATTGGAGTCTATGGATTTGCCATTTTTTCTCTCTTTAGCGGTAAGTATAGGAATGATGTAATTTTGATTGGTATATTTTTAATGGGGTCCATGGCTTCTATTTATGCAAGATTTGATTTTATTCATCTTCAGCCAAGCTTGCCATTTGTTGCACTTTTGAGTGCTATTTCAATTAATCGGCTTATCAAAAAGAAGTACTTGAAAATGTTGATAGCTGTTTATGCTTTAACTTCAATATTTCTTTTAACTCAATTCTATAGGGGAAATATGGGAGATAGAGTTTTATTTTTTGGTAGTTCAGAAAATAAAGTTGTAGCTGAAATTCAAAGATTATCATCTGCTGATGAAAAGATATTTGCTTTGGGAACCCTTCCGCATATTTATCAATTGGCAGACAGGCTCCCACCAGGTAATATCTTTGTTTTTCAGTTCCCTTGGTTTATGATTGAGGTGGAGGATAGAATACTCGAGGCTGTAATTAGTGACTCTCCCAGAGTAGTTATTAGAGATTTAACATCAGAAGTGGAGGGTCACAAACTTATTTCCTTTATGCCAAAAATTAATAAATATATTGAAGATAAATATAAAACAGTAGAAAGAATTGAAAATATAGAAATTATGGTAGTTAAATGATTATTGCGATTGATATTAGTCAGATTGTTTATGGAACAGGTGTTTCTCATTACCGAGAAAACCTTGTTAAGAGTTTGCTTCAAATTGACGGTAAAAACGAATACGTACTTTATGCTGGATCATTAAGGAGAAAACGTGATGTTTTGAATTTTTTTCCTCAAACAAAAATTTTTCCAATCCCCCCAATTCTAGCAGATATTGTTTGGAACAAATTACACATTCTACCCATTGAAAGGTTAATAGGAAGAGTTGATATAGTTCACACTTCTGATTGGGCTGAGCCACCCTCTAGTGCTATCAAAGTTACAACAGTTCATGACATTATCCCCATTAAATTCCCAAAGCTTACACCATCTATTATTATATCTACTCATAAAAAAAGACTTGAGTGGGTAGCTAAAGAATCCAAAAAGATAATCGTTCCCAGCGAGAGTACTAAAAACGATTTGATTGATTTAGGTTTTTCTGAACATATAATAAGAGTTATTCCAGAAGCTCCCAACCTAATAAAAGCTTCAAGTGATGATGTAGTTAGAATAAAAACAAAATATGGAATTCGTGAGGACTACATAATTTCGATTGGAACCAAGCCCTGGAAAAATACACAAAGAATAATTGAGGCTTACCATCTTTCAAAATTCGGAAAAAATTTAAAATTAATAATTATTGGTGAAAAAAAAGGAACGAGTTTTCAAGATGAGCGGGGAGTTAGATTTTTGGGTCATATTGAAAATAATGATTTATCTGCCCTACTAACAGGATCTCAAGTTTTAGTATTTCCTTCACTTTATGAAGGCTTTGGGATTCCAATACTTGATGCTTTTAATTGCTGTGTACCTGTGGTTACTTCCAACCTTTCTTCCATGCCTGAAGTATCAGGAGATGCGGCAATCTTAGTTGATCCATATAATATAAATTCAATTGCAGACGGGATCGAGAAAGCACTTCGTGGCCCCAAGGGCCTTATCAAAAAAGGTCTTGCTCGTGTCAAAGACTTCTCCTGGACTAAAACTGCAAAAATGACTCTGGATGTATATAATGAAGCTAAGCAGTGACGAATTTGTGTTTGAGGGTTTCGATGTTTTTTCCGTGTCTATCAAGCCTTGTTTGTTGGGCTTCAGATTTCCGATCGAGTGATTCAGTGGTCATTTTTACACCCTTTAAGTCACTTTCAATCACATCTAATCTATTATCAATTTTTTCTAGTTCAGGAAGAACTACCTCTCTAAAACTTTCTCCGAAAAGATCATAGAAATCTTGTTTATCCTTCTTATTCATAATACATAATATTCTTGTTTCAGATAACCTGTCAACGAGATATAATCAGATCATGGTTATTGGAATTGATGGAAATGAGGCTAATGTTAAGGGGCGTGTGGGGGTAAATGAATATGCCTTTCAAATTATCCGTAATCTTAGGAAACTACAGGAAAAGGGTGAGTGCCAAGATTGTCTTATAGTATATCTTAAAGATAAACCTCTATCTGATCTTCCGAAAGAAACGCAAAAATTCAAATATAAAATTATTCATGGAAGTAACTTTTGGATTATCAAAAACTTAATGCCATATCTATTTAAAAATCCAGATAAGATAGACATTTTATTCTCACCAAGCCACTATACGCCGATCATAACACCGATGCCTAGAGTTTGCGCAATTATGGATCTCGGATACCTCAAATATACGGAACAATTTGAGAAAAAAGTGTTTTGGCAGTTGAAATGGTGGAGTGCTGTCTCAATTTTAGCGTCAAAAAGAATTATTACGATATCAAATAGCACAAAAAGTGACATTGTACGACACTATCCATTCTCCAAACAGAAAGTTTACGTTACATATCTAGGATATGATTCAAAAAGATTTAATAGTAATATTTCGGATGAAGATGTGCGACGTATTAGAAATAAGTACTCCATAGTTGATGACTATATCTTATATTTGGGCACACTCAAGCCAAGCAAGAATGTCGAAGGCCTTATAGATACATTCGATAAGATTAGGGTCAACTATCCGACTTTGAGGCTAGTAATAGCTGGAAAAAAGGGTTGGCTTTATGATTCAATTTATGCAAAGGTCAAAAAATTGGGCTTATGGCCCTGGACCGTACAAACAGGCTTTATTCCAGAAAAAGATAAACCGGCACTTATTGCTGGTGCTAAAGTTTTTGTCCTTCCGTCATTTTGGGAAGGGTTTGGTCTTGATGCCTTATATGCTATGGCTTGTGGGGTACCTGTAGTTGTCTCAAATGTTGGTTCGCTTCCCGAAGTGGTTGGCAATGCCGGAATTTTAGTTGACCCTAATAGTATTGATAGTATTGGTAAAGGTTTAATAGAAGTTCTCTCGGCCGATAAAAAAAAGTATAATGGTATATCTGCTGCTGGAGTATTGCAGGCCAGAGAGTTTTCTTGGGAGAAGACGGCAAGGCAAACATTAGATATTTTAAAAAATGTTAATACAAAAAATAATTAACCGTCTATACAATTATTGGCTTGACACAGAGCTTATGTATTTAAGATGGGTAGGACATATTCCGTCACATACCATCCGCAAATTTAAATACAGATTTTTTGGGATGAAAATAGGAAAAGGCTCAACTATTCATATGTGGGCTAATTTTTTTCAACCGGAAAACATTGAAATAGGCGAAGATACTATTATTGGTGACCATGCATTTTTGGACGGTAGAGAAAAACTCACCATAGGTAGTCATGTTGACATAGCTTCAAGTGTGATGATTTATAACTCTGAACATGACGTTAACAGTGATAATTTTTCTGCTAGCTATGGAAGTGTCGAAATAGGGGACTTCGTTTTTATAGGTCCCAGGGTAACAATTTTGCCTGGGGTTAAAATTGGCCGCGGGGCAATTATTGCGGCTGGGGCGGTTGTAACCAAAGATGTTGCCGATTTTGCAATAGTCGGAGGGGTTCCAGCAAAAATTATTGGTGAGCGCACAAACAAAAATCCTCAATATAAACTAGGCAGGGCTAGATTATTCCAATGAAGAATGTATTTAGTATATTGTATATAGTATTTAGCCTACTTTTTTTGATTTATTTATCACTCCCAGAACCCAAGTTCCCTACAGCATTATGGGATTTTATGCCGTCGGATCAACCGGCAGACAGAGAAACTCCATTAAGGCGTGGCTATTATACAAATGTGACACGTGACCAGCTTATAAGCCATTATTCTAAAGAGTTTAAATGGGGGGTACGCCTTAATTATCCTCCAGAGATGGCAAAAACTTTAGTCCGTGACCAAACAAGTAGCTCGTTTTTAGAAGAAATAGTCCACCCTATGCGTGAATCTTTATATATTAACGGTTATGAACCTACACCTGACAAAGAAATCCTGACAGCAAACGGCGTTGGTTACAAGCAAAAAACCATAATTAAATATGTTGGGTCTAATATTTTTATCAGGATTTTTATTGGCATTGCCACAATGTTTGTTATGTGGGTTTTGATTAATGAATGGGTAAAAACATCAAAAAGGAAACTTTGGATATAATGGATCTCTCAATTGTAATTGTAAGCTTTAATACAAGTAGCATTTTAGCTTCTTGTATTAAATCAGTTAAAAAATACACAAAGGGTGTAACTTATGAAATTATAGTTGTTGATAATGCATCAGCCGATGATTCTGTAAAAATATCTATGAGTTTGGGAGCGAAAGTAATTAGAAATTCAAAAAATTTAGGTTTTGCTACAGGTAATAATATTGGTACCAAAAATTCCAGTGGGGAATACATCTTGTTTTTAAATTCAGATACCTTGATACACGATAATGTTTTGGGTGAGATGGTTGACCATATGAAGAAAAACCCAAAGGTTGGGGTATCAAGCAGTGGGTTAAAAAATAAAGATGGTAGTCTTCAAGCTACAGGTGGATATTTTCCGACTTTACTACGAGTTTTTTCTTGGATGATAATTCAAGACTTTCCATTTGTGGATAAACTGATTAAGCCATTCCACCCACTTCATTCAAAATCATTTTTTTCAAAAGGGACTGATTTTTACGGATCCAAAAAACAACTTGATTGGGTAACTGGAGCCTATCTTTTAACTCGAAAAGAAATTTTAAAGCAAACTAATGGATGGGATGAGACTTTTTTTATGTATGTTGAAGAGGTCGATTTATGTTTTAGAATAAAAAATCTTGGATATGAGGTTTGGTATTTACCTAAATGGAAGATTACACATTTGGGAGGTGCAAGTTCTAAAACCAGCGAATTTGCCCTACTTAAGGAGTACGAAGGAGTTAAAAAATTTTATTCCAAACATTATCCACGTTGGCAATATCCGGTTTTGAGAATGTTTCTTAAGGTGGGAGCACTGGGTAGAATTATTCTTTTTGGTATTCTCGAGGGGTTGGATTCGGTAAAAATTTATGCAAAAGCTTTTAGGATTGCTTGACAAAATTGTTAAATATTTAGGTGCGGCTTTAATTATTATTATCCCGCTTTATCCAAAGTTTCCCTTTATTCATATCCCTGGGACATATGTTTCTGTCAGGGTCGAGGACTTTTTGATTGTTCTTGTGGCTATTTATGTATTTATTAAATTTGTCTCAAACTTAAAAATTCATTTTAAAAATAATATAGTAAACTCGATATTTTTATTTCTTGCAGTTGGTTTTATCTCTCTTCTTTCGGCCAACTTAGTTACAGGAACTGTAACGCTCCACATTAGTCTTTTACATTTTATACGAAGAATTGAGTATTTTATCCCATTCTTCTTGGGTTACTTAATTTTTAGAGATGATAAAAATTATAAAAATACTTTGTCATTTTTGTTTAAGTCATTAATAATTGTTATTATTGTTGCATTTATCTATGGATTCGGGCAAAGATATTTTGGTTGGCCAGTTATAATTACACAAGATCAAGAATATTCAAAAGGTGTAGCATTAAAATGGACTTCTGGTAGCCATTTAAGCTCAACATTTGCAGGACATTATGATTTGGCGAGCTATTTAGTGTTAATCCTGCCTACTTTTGTAGTCCTTTTTTTTACTCTTGGGGGAAAAACTCAAAAAATTATATTAGGTTCTGTGGTTATAATGGGATTGTGGCTTTTAGCTGGAACACTATCTAGAATTTCAATTCTATCCTATTTTTTATCAACCGCATTTGCCCTTTTTTTTATCAAAAAATACAAAGAAATCATTTTCGTGTTTATTTTAAGTATTATTTTGTTTGGGTCGAGCATGAATCTTTTAGGACGATATTCAAATTTAAGAAATATTTTTTCTTACTTAACCCCAACGGTTAAGGCTCAAGAGCTATTGGTGTCTACACAAAAACCGCCAGTCATTGAAGATAGATCAACCTCAATAAGACTTAATGCAGAGTGGCCAAGGGCAATTCGAGCATTTTTGAAAAATCCGCTTCTAGGAACCGGGTATTCTTCTATAAGTCTAGCAACAGACAATGATTATTTAAGACTTTTGGGAGAGGTGGGAATATTGGGTTTTTCAGCTTTTGTTTTAATAATCGTACGAGTCGGCCATCTTTTTATTAGAATAAGACCCTTGATTAGCAGTTTTTCAAAGATAGAACAAGCTGTTATAACAGGAACTGCGGGAGGAATTTTAGGAACACTTTTAAATGCGTTATTTATTGATGTCTTTGAGGCATCAAAATTTGTTACGACCTTTTGGCTTATGATAGGAATGTCCGTGTATTTGATACAAAAGAAACTAAATGAACAAAATATTTAGACTTGAGTATATAATATTATCAGTAATAATAATTTTGGGCTTTTTAGTGAGACTTTACAAAGTAGATAGTCCAATTGCAGATTGGCATTCGTGGCGTCAGGCTGATACCGCTTCTGTGTCACGAAACTTTGCTCAAAATGGAATTGATATGTTGCGTCCCAAATATGACGATATATCAAGTATACAAACGGGTATTTTTAACCCAAATGGATATCGGATGGTAGAACTCCCTATTTATAACGCAGTTCATGCGTCCCTTTTTAACTTGTTTGGCAGATTCAGTCTAGAAAAATGGGGTAGAATATTGACTGCATTTATATCAACCATCACAGGTCTCTTTTTATTTTTATTAGGAAAAAAACATTATTCAGTTAAGGTCGGGTTAGTTGTCTCCTTTTTTTATATGTTTTTGCCTTTTAACATTTATTTTACCAGAGTAGTTTTACCAGATCCTTTGGGGGTACTTTTTGCTATTTCTGGCCTTTATTTTTTCGGAATTAATACGTTCTTATCAGGAATGCTTTTTGGACTAGCTTTTCTTCAAAAGCCATTTTTTGCTGTATATTTATTTCCACTGATACCTGAATTATTAAAAAAAGAAAATTTCAAAAAAAATTTAGCATTTGGTTTTTTGGTATTTAGCCCCTTTATTTTTTGGAGATTGTGGATTAGTCAATTTCCTGAAGGTATCCCATTTTATAAATGGGCTTTTAATGGGGATAGAATTAGATTTCACCCCGCCTTTTTCAGATGGTTATTTGGAGAGCGAATTGGAATTTTGATTTTAGGCGCTGGGGGAGTTGCTCCATTTGTTTTTGGGCTTACTATAAAACTGAAGAATAAATTTAATTTATATTTTGTAATTGGTGCGATTACCTACCTGACGGTGGTTGCAACTGCCAACGTTCGACACGATTATTACCAAATATTAATAATACCAATGATTGCCATGACCCTTGCCCTGGGATCAATTTCACTTTGGAAACGATCAAAAATAATATTGTTAACATCAATTTTGGTGATGTTTTTGATTGGATGGGATAGAATCAAGCCTTTTTATCAAATTAATCATCCAGAGTTAATGGAAGTGGGCAAGATAGTTGATGAAAAATTACCAAAAGATGCTGAAATTATAATCCCATATAACGGAGATACGGCATTTTTATATCAAACTAAAAGACGTGGTTGGCCAGCCGTTGATGATTCTATAGAAAATATTATTAAAAAAGGTGCAGATTATTATGTCTCTCTTGATATAGGAGGTATAGATTCAGTTAACTTTGCCAAAAAATTTAAAACATTAGTTAAAACCGACAAATACATTATCCTCGACCTTCACGCAAAATTATGAAAATATTAATGCTCACGCCGTATTTACCCTTTCCTCCATCTTCTGGTGGGCAAATTAGATCGTATAATCTAATAAAGCACTTAAGTAAAAAACATGAGATTACATTATTTTCATTAATCAAGGATGATTCAGAAAAAAGGTTTATTCCTGAACTAGAAAAATATTGTAAAAAGGTTAAAGTCTTTAAAAGGTCAAAATCTCCCTGGACTCTACGTAATATTCTATTAACTGGTTTTGGTCCTTATCCATTTTTAGTTATTAGAAATCTTTCATCGAAAGAAAGATCTGCCGTTAAAGAAGAAATCCAAAAAAATAAGTATGACTTGATTCATGCAGAGACTTTTTATGTTATGCCCCATATTCCTAGTACTAAAGTTCCTATTCTTTTAGTAGAACAGACTATCGAATACCTTGTTTATAAGCATTATGTAGAGGGACTTAAAAATCTCTTGTTAAGATTGCTTCTTTCTATAGATGTGGCAAAGCTTAGATTTTGGGAAACTAAGTTTTGGAAGAAAGCTGATGGAGTTGTTGCTGTGTCGCAAGAGGATAAAAGAGTAATGCTTGACCTAGCCCCAAAACTTGAAGTGGGTCTTGTACCCAATGGAGTGAATTTAGATTTTTTTAAATTAAAAACATCATGGAATGAAAATGAACAAAAAGTATTGTTTGTAGCAAACTTCAAGTGGCTGCAAAATATCGAAGCCGCAGAACTTTTATTAAATGATGTTGCCCCTTTCATATGGTCCAAAAATCCAAAAGTTAAAATATGGATTGTTGGTCAATATATCCCGAAAAATATTTTATCGAGAAAATCTAAAAGAATATTCGTAGATAATTTAAAAGAAGATGACCAGGAAGGTATAAGGAATGCTTATTATAAAGCCTCGGCTTTTGTTTCCCCTCTAAAGGGGCCGGGGGGAACCAGACTGAAGCATTTCGGGGCAATGGCAGCCAAGCTTCCCCTTATTACAACCTCTGTGGGATCTGAAGGATTGGGTGCGACTGACGGAGTTAATATTATCATCAAGGATGATCCAGAATCAATGGCGGAGGCGACTGTTAATATTCTTTCGGATGAAAAGTTTGCGAAAAAAATTTCAACAAATGCCAGGAAGCTGGTTGAAGAAAAGTATAGTTGGTATAAAATGAGCCAATATCTAGATCAAATCTATAACAAACATAGTTTGATATAATCTGCGATTATGAACAAACTCGAACTCTCAATAATAATTCTTAGTTTTAATACAAAAGACCTTCTTCGTGATTGTCTTAATTCATTAAAAAAGGTAAAGGGTGAGGCTTTATTTGAGGTTATTGTTGCCGATAATGGTTCAATTGACGGAAGTATTGAAATGGTTGAAAGCGATTTCTCAAACGTCAAGCTTATTAAAAACGATGATAACCTGGGATTTGCTAAGGGTAATAACGCTGCAAGAAAAGTCGCCATGGGCAAAAACATCCTTTTTCTTAATTCCGATACAGTTGTATATAAAAACACAATTAGAGAAACGATCAAATATTTAAACAGCAATAAAAACATTGGGGCTGTGACTTGTAAAACAGTTTTGGTTAATGGGAAGCTGGATCCCGATTCAAGACGGAGATTTCCTACACCTTTGATTTCCTTTAATAGGTTGATTTTGGGGAACGGCAAATTATATTGGTATAGGGATGTAAATGAAAATTTGACACACGAAGTGGAAGTTATCCAGGGGGCATTTTTTCTAACGCGTAAGAAAATTTTAGATGAAGTTAACTGGTTTTCTGAAGAATATTTTCTTGATGGAGAGGATATTGATCTTTGTTGGAAAATTAAAGAAAAGGGTTATAAAATTTATTACTTTCCAAAAGTTTCCATACTTCATCTTAAAGGAGCTTCTAAAGGAAAAAATGAAACAAAGAAAAAAGTCCCACTAACTTCACGTCTAAAGTTTCGGATGGCTTCAGTTAATTCAATGGAAATTTTTTACAAGAAGTTTCTATGGAAACGTTACCCGTTACCTATAAATCTTCTTGTTTTAACTGGAATAAAGTTATTGAAATTGGGTCGTTTTGTTAGAACCATACTTCATTGAAAATATTGATCGACGCCAGAATTTACGGCCCAGAACATGCAGGCAACGGTAGATATACAATGAATTTAGTAGAAAATCTGGCAAAAATTGACAAAGTGAATAAATATGTAATATTGCTAAGAAAAGATAAACTTGGTATAAATTTACCTAAAAGTTGGCAAAAAGTTAAAGCAGATTTTAGACATTATAGTTTTTCAGAGCAACTTTATCTTCCTTTTCTTATCTCAAAATATAAACCAGATATTGTTCACTTTCCCCATTTCAACGTACCACTTTTTTACTTTGGAAGATTTATTGTAACAATTCATGATCTTATTATGCATAAGTTTATTGGCGGGGAGGCCACAACCAGACCGTTTCCTATTTACCAAATTTGGCGACTTGGTTATTACATATCATTTGCAAAAGCTGTTATGGGTTCGGTCAGAATAATAGTTCCAAGTAGTGTCATTAAAAACGAACTAGTTAACTGTTACAAAATAAAAAATGAAAAAGTGGAGGTAATATATGAATAGTTATTTTTTATATGTGGGTAGTGCCTATCCACATAAAAACCTTGATAGATTAATTAGTGCAATTAATTTACTAAAGGTAAATTTATGTATAGCTTCAAGTAGAGATGTATTCACTAAAAGACTCGAAGTAAATAAAAACAAATACGTAAAACTTTTGGGATTTGTACCAGATAACAAACTTAAAAGTCTTTATAAAAATTCAATTGCTTTTGTGTTTCCGTCTCTTTCAGAAGGTTTTGGACTTCCTGGAATTGAAGCGATGAAAGCAGGGACCCTGGTTTTATGTAGTGATATTCCAGTATTCCGAGAAGTTTACAAAAATGCAGCTATATATTTTAATCCGCTTGATTCAAATTCAATTATAAAGGTTTTAAAGATGGCACTAAATTTGTCTGAATTCGAGAGAAAATCTAAAATCACCTACGCTCAAAAATTCGTCAAGCGCTACAGCTGGCACAAAATGGTCAAAGAAACGTTAAATGTTTATGAAAAATCCGTGTACTAGTACACGGATACAAACTACCTTTTAACATCTGTTCTTTTAAACCCTGTATACTCAATAAATTTTTTGAGATATTTGGGATTACCTGTTTTAATATAAGCTTTTTTACCAAATTCTATTTCTACCTTTTCCACCCTTTGACTAATTAATTCAAAGCACTTTGGGTATCTATCTTTTAATTTTTGCACTTGGAGTGCAGTTTGCTTCCCGATTCTATAATCTTTACTAATAGCTTCAAAAGTAAGCCCTTCATCTAGAAGTTGAGAAATCAAAATTCTTCTTCCGATTTTAATTCTTTCGTCGCTGGTTAGTATTCCTCTTATGATTTCTTCAACTTCATTGCCATCTTTTGCTGCCAAAAACGCAGCCCTTAACTTATTTAAAGCCTCAAACACTTCCTCTTTAAGTAGAAATTTATATCTTCTCATTTAAATCTATGTACTAGTATACGGATATAAGTTTAGTATAAACGGTTTTTGGTGTAAAATTCAAACGATGAAAACGGCTATTGTGTATGACAGGGTAAATAAGTGGGGTGGGGCGGAGAGGGTACTTTTAACTCTCCATGAAATGTTCCCTGACGCACCACTTTATACTTCTGTTTATGATCAAAAAAATGCGGCTTGGGCAAAGATTTTCCCCAAAATCCACACTTCATTTATACAAAAAATTCCTTTTGCCAAAAGTTGGCATGAGGGATTGGGATGGCTAATGCCCCTAGCTTTTGAGCAATTTAATTTTAATGAGTATGATTTGGCAATTTCGGTTACTAGTGAGGCGGCAAAAGGAATTATTACAAAACCGGGTACAAAACACATTTGCTACATGTTGACACCTACTCGTTATTTATGGAGTCATTATGATTTGTATTTTAAAAATCCGATTTTGCGGTTTATTTCAAAACCAGTTATCAACTATCTGAGAGCTTGGGACAAAATTGCGTCTACTCGTCCTGATAAAATAATTGCAATATCAACTGAAGTAAAAAGAAGAATTAAAAAATATTACGATCGAGATTCTGAAGTAATATTTCCATCATGCAAAACCTGAAAGAGTATTATTTATATGTGGGTCGACTGGTAAATTATAAAAAAGTTGAACTTTTGGTTAAAACTTTTAATAAACTAAATAAAAAACTAGTAATTATTGGCACTGGAAGTCGTACATATAGCTTAAAGCATATGGCATATAGCAATATTAAATTTGTTGGTCAAGTTAGCGATGAAGTATTAATAGATTATTATAAAAATGCCAAAGCTTTGATAATGCCACAAGAGGAGGATTTTGGAATTGTTGCAGTTGAAGCACAGAGCTTGGGTGTTCCAGTAATTGCACACAAGAAAGGCGGAGCTCTTGACACTGTTATAGATAATCAGACTGGGATTTTATTTGATGAACAAAATGAAGAGAGTTTGACTCGTGCAATTGAAAAGTTTGATAAAATGAGCTTTAATAGAAGAACGCTAATAGCCAATGCTCAAAAATTTTCTAAAGAAGTTTTCAAGAGACGACTACAAAAAGCACTTATTCGCTTTGTTGGTGGTTGGGGGTGGCGGAACGCGTCTATGGCCGGTTTCAAGAGTTAACTCTCCAAAACAATTTTTAAAGCTTTTTGATAATAAAACTTTAACCCAGATCACTTCGTATCGTTTTAACAAAATTCTTCCCTGGGAGAAAATTTTTGCAGTGACGACTTCTAGCCAATATAAAAAAGAAATTATAGATGAGGTACCCGAATTTCTAGCCGAAAATATTATTGTTGAACCGATGAAAAGAAATACTGCGGCTGCGCACGCGCTAGGAGCTGTCTATATTTTAAAAAAAGATTCTAAGGCAGTTATTCTAAACGAAGCAGCGGATCATCTAGTTGACCCCCAAAGAGAGTATTTAAAAAATTTACTTTCCTGTGCTGGGGCAGTATATGAAAAGGATTTATTGTTGGCTATTGGTATTAAACCGACATATCCAAATGTTGGTTACGGGTATATTAAATTGGGAGACAAATTAAGTGAATCCGACGGTAAACATATATTTAAATTAGAAGGGTTTACAGAAAAGCCAGAATTGAGTGTTGCAAAGGAATATTTGCAATCAGGAAAATATTTTTGGAATGCCAATCAATATGTTTGGGGAGCACAGAGTTTCCTTAATGCCTTGAATCTACACGCTCCTAAAATAGCAAATGGCATGCAGAAAATAGCCGATGCTTTAGGGCAAAAAAATGAATCAGAAACGACAAAATCTGTATATGAGGACTTACCTGACATATCAGTTGATTATGCGGTAAGCGAAAAAGCCAAGAATTTTATTATGGCAATTGCTGATTATGGATGGACTGATATAGGTGATTGGAAAGAAGTTTGGGAAAATATCCCAAAGGATCATGGTGGCAATGTGATAATAACTAAAGAAGAAAATAAAGCTGAAGTTATAAATATCGACACAACTGACGCTTTGATATATACAGATAGAAGGCTCATTGCAGTAGTTGACGTGGACAATCTCGTTATAGTCGATACCGAAGACGCACTGTTGGTAACAACCAAAAGTCGCGCACAAAGTGTTAAGAAAATAGTTGAAAAACTAAAAGAGGAAAACAGAAAAGAGCTTCTATAAAATGTACTACGAAATAGTTAAAAGAATAATAGATATTTTATCCTCGATTTTTTTAATTGTTTTATTTTCTCCTGTAATGCTTGTGGCTTCGATGATAACAAAGTTGACCGCTCCTGGTCCTGTGCTTGTAGAAAAGAACAATGCCCATATGAGAAGGATTGGGAAGGATGGCAAAATATTTAGGTTGTATAAATTTCGATCAATGCCGGTTAATTCGGATCGGTTGATAACAAAGGACCCACGATTTAAAAAACTTTATAAAGAGTATAAGAAATCTAGTTTTAAATTGCACAATGACCCAAGAGTTACAAGATTTGGTAAATTTATGAGAAAGTATTCTATTGATGAGATGCCGCAACTTTTTAACGTTTTAAGGGGTGAGATGAGCCTTGTGGGGCCAAGACCTTATCATGCCGATGAGCTTACAGAGCAGAAAATGCAATATCCTGGTACAGAGGGGTCTATTAAAGAAACGCAGACTGTCAAACCCGGAGTTACGGGTTTTTGGCAAGTTTCAGGAAGAAGTGAGATCAATTTTGATAAGCGAATCGAAATGGATGCATACTACGCTAGAAAAAAATCTCTACTTTTAGATATCCTAATAATAGTCAAAACTCCATTTATAATGATAAGTGGTAAGGGAGCAGTGTGATATTATATTTATAAGTATGGAAGAATCTGTCTTAATTCCGAAAATTGATTTAGGAAGTAGCCCTCAACCTCAACCAGAACTTGAGGTTAAACCCAGAGTTTCAAAAAAAACTCTACAAGTTATTGCTGTAGTTTTAGGTATTCTCCTTTTAGGAATTATTATTCCTGCTTTTTTTGTTTATCAAAGTGGACAAAATTTGTTAGTTTCATCCCAAAAACTTGCCACTCTTGCTGATACTGGGAATTTATCTGCAGTTAAAAATGAAATTCCAAATGTTAAAAAAGACTTAAGCAGGGTTAGAACGAGCTATTTTATTTTTTCTTGGACTAGAATAATACCCTTTTTAGGTGGTTACACTAAAGACTTGGGCCATATTATAAAGGCGGGCGATGCTGGCCTTGACGCTTTTGACATTGTTGTCACAACTGCGCTACCGTACGCTGACGTTTTAGGATATACATCAGAAGTAGATGGAGCAAAAACAACACAAGAGAGAATCGATTTTATAGTTAAAGCAATCCCTGACATCATACCTAAGCTTGATGAGATCTCGTCAAAACTTAAGATAGTAAAAACAGAAATTGACGAAATTGACCCTGAAAGATATCCGGACAAATTCAAAGGAAAAGAAATTAAGAAAATTATTATTAAAGCTCAATTCTTCATTGATCAGGGAACGGACTTTGTGACTGAAGGCAAACCACTTTTAGAAATAGCCCCGTACATTTTAGGGATTGATGGACCACGTAAATATCTGGTCCTTTTCCAGAATGATAAAGAACTTCGTCCCACCGGAGGATTTCTTACAGCATATTCAGTTACAAAAGTAGAAAATGCAAAATTCGAGCCAGTTTCTTCTAATGATATTTATAATTTGGATGCAAAATACAAACCAAATATCCCAGCACCCGACCCTATCATCGCTTATATTAAGGGTCCTTACGTTCTTTCGAAAAATTGGCGCTTGAGAGATATGAATTGGTCCCCCGATTTTGAGGAGAGTATGAAGCTTTTTAGTCAGGAAGCTAAAAGTGTGGGGATTGAAGAGTTTGATGGAATAATCGGAGTAGATACCCAGCTTCTTGTTAATTTATTAAACGCAATCGGACCTATTGGCGTCCCTGGATTTGGGAATTTTAGCACGCTAGTTGAGCCCAAATGTAATTGCCCTCAAGTAATTTACGAGCTTGAGAGCTTTGCAGATACCGAAGGACCCATTGTTTGGGATCCTGTGTCTGGCAAAATTGTCTTTACACCTCCAAATTATGACAACCGTAAAAAAATTATCGGACCCTTAATGAATTCGGTACTAGCCAATGCTCTGGGTCAACCTAAAGAAAAATTACCAGCGTTATTTGGGGCGGCATATAAATCTGTTACCGAGAAACATGTTCTGTTTTACCTATTTGATGAAAAAGTTCAAAAAGCTGTAAGTGATTTTGGAATTGCAGGTAAAATCGAGGAATATCAGGGTGACTATCTTCATATAAACGACTCGAATTTGGGTGGCAGAAAATCAAATTTATATGTAAAGCACGAGGTGGGCCAGGAGATTGAGATAGAAAAGGGTGGAGGTATTGTTAAAACCATTACACTTACCTATAATAATCCGGAAAAGCACGACGGTTGGCTTAATTCTGTACTTCCAAGTTGGGTCAGGGTTTATGTACCTAAAGGCAGTGAGCTTATTGAGGCTACAGGGTTAGAAGATAAAGCCCAATCCTATGAAGATTTAGGTAAAACTGTTTTTGCAGGTTTATATAAACTGCGACCCGAGGGGGTAGTTAAAGTTACTTTTAAATATCGACTTCCTATGAAATTTAGTAAAAGCTATAATATTTTAATCCAAAAACAACCAGGAACTGATGGCCCTCTTTATACAATTAATTTAGGTAAATTTGAAGAAGAGTTCTTCCTCACAACTGACAAGGAAATCAAAATCAAAATTTGACGAAACCACATTCTTATTCTGATATCGGTGTTGTTTTAGCTAGACGGAATTTTGGAGAAGCAGATAGAATTTTAGTTATTTATTCAAAAAATCATGGTAAAACCTCATTAATAGCAAAGGGTGTGAGACGCCCCAAAAGTCATAAAAGGGGGCATATTGAAATATTTAATTTAGTTAACTATCAAGCTGTTAGTGGCCATGGTCTAGATTTAATGACCGAAGCTGATGTTATTGATGACTTTAAAGAAATTCGGAATAATTTAAAGAAAGTTTCCCTCGCTTATTATTTTTGCGAAGTAATCGGAAAAATTACTCATGGCAACGAAGTCAATCTAGAAGTTTACAATTTAATTATTGAAAATCTTGGAAAACTTAAATCCACTGTTGAGTTAAAAGCGCTTCGATTAGATTTTGTTTTAAGACTTCTAACTATCTTGGGTTATTGGCCAAAAGGAAATGTTTTATCTAATCACGATGAAAAATTAGAAGAGGTAATCGAAAGACAACTTTCGAGTATCCGAGTAGGTAAATCAATGTTAGAATAATTTATGTTAATGCTTTTGGGTTTGACTATTCTGGGTAGCGTAGCTGGACTTATTGGTGGAGTAGTTTTTCTTTTTAAAGAATCTTGGGCTAAAACACTTTCTATCTATGCAATCCCATTTGCTGCTGGGGTACTTCTTTCTGTCTCGATGCTTCATTTGATGCCTGAAACAACCGAAATACTTGGAGAGACAGGATTTTTTTACATTTTAATAGCTTTTTTGGCATCATTTCTTTTTGAAAAATATTTTGCTTTAATGCATCACCATGAAGGTCACGATGGAGGAGAGAAAAAATCTTCAATTCCTTTGGTTCTTTTTGGAGACACAATTCACAATTTGATTGATGGAATCGCAATTGGGGCGGCATTTGTAGCAAACCCTAATCTAGGCCTTGTCGTTGCCCTTTCCACTTTTTTACATGAAACTCCACACGAAATCGGGGACTTTGGAGTTTTGATATCCAGGGGTTGGTCCACTAAAAAGGCATTTTTTGCGAATTTTTTTTCGGCACTGGCAACAATACCCGGCGCCTTTTTAGTTTACTTTTTGGTTCCCGATATAAATAGCGACACTTTAGCAATTGTATTGGCAGTTGCTGCAGGAGTATTTTTGTATCTAGGGGCATCTGATTTTTTACCAGAAATAGGTGAAAACGATACTAAAAAAAGAACATTCATAAAAGCCCTACTTGTAATTGCTGGAGTTTTTGTAATGTACAGTCTTTCATTTATTCTTCCAGAAGGTTAAATTGATATGTTTGAAGTTTTTTTGGTAAAATAGAGTTGCTTAACACCGTTATCAACTTCAGATACAATATATCCATAATGGTTATGGAAGATAAAATCATTTCATTTCAGGGTAAAACTGTCCGGAGATTATGGGACGATAAAAAAGAGAAATGGTATTTCTCAGTGATTGATATTATTGAAGTGTTGACAGGGAGCACAATACCAAGAAGATATTGGACCGATTTAAAGCTGAAGTTAAAACAAGATGGAAGTAAGTTGTACGAAAAAATCGTACAACTGAAAATGGTTTCTCAAGACGGAAAAAGGTATTTAACAGATACAGCAGACACAGAAACTCTTTTTAGAATTATACAATCAATTAGACAAATTGCGGAAACAGAACAAGCGAAGGGATTAAAAGAGAATAAGATTCCGGCCAAAAAAGGTGGTAGGATTGCAAAAAATGCGCGATTGGCGCTTGAAAAAAGAACAGGAAAGAAAATTATTACTGGAGAAAATTTCAAGAGAAAACTAATTTCATGAATACAAAAATTGAAGTTGTTTTTGATTGTGAGACGAAGAAGTTTTTTGATGAGATTGCGGGGAGCGACCCAGCTGACTTGGGTGTATCAATAGTCTCACTTTATGTTGAAGGTAAAATGATGAGCTTTTGGGAAAAAGATTTTCCTGAAATGTTCAAGATTTTTGAAAAAGCAGATAGGATTATCGGTTTTAACTCAATTACCTTTGATGTTCCAGCACTTTCTCTCTATTTACCTAGTCATTGGTCCAAACTTCCACATTTTGATATTTTAGCTAAAATTAAGGAATACTTGGGTAAAAGAGTTTCACTTGATGCTCTTGCTAGGGCCACTCTTAATTTAACCAAAAATGATAGTGGTGAGAATGCTATTAAGTATTGGAATAAGGGAGACAGCGAAAGTCTAGCTAAGCTTAAAAAATATTGTGAAATGGATGTAGCTATTACAAAAGATATCTACGACTTTGGAATGAAAAACGGATATTTAAAATATATTGATTTTTGGAATGAGACGCATGAAGTAAAAGTAGATTTTAACTATCCCAAAAAAGAAGATGAAAAACAAGCAAGCCTTTTCTAATTTAACACCAGAACAGTACAATATGTTTCCTTTATTTTGCTAAGTAACTTTTAATTTCCGAAAAATTAAAATTTCCAGCTTTGGGGAAAAGTATATATGCACCAGCAGAGCTTTTTCCTTCATTTAATACATTAGTTGTGGAAAGTTGAATTTCTGTTATTTTGTAGGAATTTGGGTCCCCAAACGTTTTAACAAGGTCTTTTGTTGTTTTTAGATCAATGTCGGTTTTTACAATTTTTCCCATAGATTTATAAATATCGTCGATATTGTTTAGAGCGTCTGTCGAAATTAATTTACCCAACACCCCTTTTAGAATTGCAAATTGACGGGCACTTCTGCCAAAATCGCTATCTCCGTGTCTGGACCTGGCAAGCTTTAGCGCTTCTTCCCCTGTAATTTTGGTTAATCCTTTTTCAAAATGGATAGTCTCATATCTGCAAGTAAATTGCTTTTCTAATTCAAAACCAGAATATTTCTGATGAAACTCGGCAATCTTTTCATTAGACATTCCACAAGTTTCATTTTCACGACCTTTGACAGGATAAAAATAATCATCAAAAGTTTTGGGAATATTAACTTCTATTCCTCTCAAGTCATCAATGATTCTAGTTAGTCCTGTGAAGTCTACTGAAATATAATTTTGCACTTCAAGCCCTGTTATTCCCTGGAGCGTGCTTTTTAATCCTCCGAAACCGTTAGCTGATATCTCGGCATTAATTTTACGGTTACCAGGAACCCATAGATCCCGAGGGATGGAAATGAGGCTGACTATATTATTTTTAGAGTTAATACTTACGACGATAATACTGTCAGTCAAAGTTCCTCCAGAGTGTCCCTCACCACCAGAACCAAGTAGTGCCAGATTGTATGACTCCAGGTTGTTAATGGGCTCAAAAGGAGCTTGGATATCTTCATCTGTTCCACTAGCGGTTATTGTTTTGTCTATCGTCTTTGGTTTTTGAGTTAATGAAAGAACAAAATAGCTCCCGAAAAATCCAATTAAAAACACTAGGATGGATATAATGACAAATTTGTATTTGTTAAACATCTAGATAATCATTATACACAAGGTTATAATCAAGGCATGGACATTATGGAGAAGATTGCGAGTTTGGTTAAAAGACGGGGATTTATTTTTCAAGGAAGCGAAATATATGGTGGTTATCAAGGTTTTTGGGATTATGGACCACTTGGGGTTGAACTCAAAAATAACATAAAGCGTGAGTGGTGGAAAAGTATAGTTTACTCCCGCGAAGACGTTGTGGGGCTTGATGCTGCAATTATTATGAACCCTCAAGTTTGGGAAAAGTCTGGGCATCTTAAAGCCCTTAGTGACCCACTGATTGAATGCAAGATTTGCCACAAACGGTTTAGAGACGATCAAAAAGCTTCTCATGAGCATGATTCATGGACGAAAGAAAAAACTTTTAATTTGATGACAGAGGTTTTTTTAGGAACTACGGAACCGAAAGAAAAATCTTACTTACGAGGAGAAATAACTCAAGGTGTATTTGTTAATTTTAAAAATATTACAGATTCTACAAGAATTAAAATCCCATTTGGAATTGCCCAGATTGGTAAAGCTTTTAGAAATGAAATTACACCAGGGAACCTAACTTTTAGATCACGCGAATTCGAACAGATGGAACTTGAGTATTTTATGAAGCCTGATGATCAAGGTTCAAAAGAAACTTTTGAATATTGGAAGGATAAAAGAGTTAAATGGTACGAAAGTTTGGGAATGGATAAAAATAAATTAAGATTTAAAGACCACGAACCAGAAAAAAGGGCACACTATGCCAAATATGCCACAGACATCGAATACGATGCCCCTTTTGGTTGGAGCGAATTTGAAGGAATACACCATAGGGGAGAATTTGATCTTAAAAATCATAATCTAACATATAAAGATGAACTAACTAATGAAGAATACACTCCTTGGGTAATAGAGACTTCGGGTGGTGTTGACCGTGCCACTTTGTTTTTCCTAATCAATGCTTACCATGAGGACGAAAAAAGGGTTTATCTTAAACTTAATCCCAAATTAGCCCCCTATAAAGTTGCCATTTTTCCACTTCTATCTAACAAATTAGAATTAGTTTCGAAGGCACGTGATCTCTATCTCTTACTCAAATCTCGATTTTTGTCAGTAGCTTGGGATGATAGAGGAAATATTGGCAAACGTTATTTTGCGCAGGACGAGATAGGAACACCATGGTGTGTCACCGTTGATTTTCAAACACTTGATGACGATTCTGTAACCGTCCGCGACCGAGATACCGCTAAACAAGAAAGAATCGCCATTGACAAACTTTCTGATTACTTTCACAATAAAATTGGGATATAAATAAACTAGATAAATGAAAAAGTATCTGCCATTAATACTTCTTGGGGTTGGGCTTTTTGTAGTTGTTGGTGCTTTTGTTTTTGTTAAAAACTCCCGTAATAATGGGGAAGAGGAAGAAGAAACTGTAAAAGAGATCCCCGTAGGTGAGAGACCACTAGTATCGTTGATCCCTACCTCCGATGGTCATTGGTTAAAACTTATGATCGAAAAAATCAAAGTTTCTGGAGCCACTTCGCTCGATTATGAACTTCTATATTCTCTGCCTGATGGTAGAACACAAGGTGTTCCTGGGACGGTTAAATTAGATGGGAATGATGTTACCCGAGATTTACTATTGGGTTCAGAATCATCAGGTAAATTTAGATATGATGAAGGGGTAACTGGAGGAACAATCACAATTAGATTTAGGGATAGTAAGGGTAAATTAATCGGCAAACTTTCGACACAGTTTACCTTGACTTCTCCTAAAAAAGGTGCCTTTGAGGTTACAATGGACACATTTGCCGACGGTACCAAAACTTTCTCTTCAAAATAAATAGCCTCGGATGATATATTTTGTTCGGTGAAAATTGGGGTTGACAGTTCGTGAAAGAAGATGAATAATGGTTAGTAATGGTGAGAAATGGAGAGAGCCTGCCCGGCTCCACTAGTAATTTATATGCTTTTAGGAACATATCCGGCAAAGCTTGCAGTCAATCACAGAACTTCTATTCCTGCTCCACTTCGTCACGAATTAGGGGAAGCAATTATTGTCGCCAAATGGTACGAGGAATGTTTAGTATTAGTAGCTAAAAGTTTACTAAACGCACTTTTAACAAGAATTACAGGAAGAACGAACTTGATAACTAATCCTGTCAGAGGGTCTGAACATTTTATTTTTAGTTCAGCCTACGAAGTAATTCCTGATGATCAAGGACGAATAGTTATACCTGAAAATTTAGTTTTATACGGTCATTTAGGTGAAGATATATATTTTTTAGGTGTAGGAGACAGAGTAGAAATTTGGAATAGTCAGGTTTGGGAAGAAAGAGAGAAATTAATTATAAAAGAAGCGCCAGGATATATAGAAGAATTGTCAAAGAATGATAAATGACAAATACCACGAATCAGTAATGGTTCGAGAAGTTTTAGAGAATTTGCACATTAATAAAAGCTCGCAATATATAGACGCAACACTAGGGACTGGAGGCCATTCATTAGAAATTATTAAAGCTGGTGGTGAAGTTTTAGGGATTGAAGCAGATCCTAAGATGTTGGCGATTGCAAAAAAAAGAGTACCTGGAGGCAATTTTATTTTAGGGAACTTTATTGGTATAGATAAAATCGCCAAAGAAAATGATTTTAATAAAGTTTCCGGGATACTTTTTGACTTGGGAGTTACAAATTTGCATTTGACAGGTGACGATCGAGGTTTCTCTTTCGGCAGCTCAAATCTCGAATCTGGTTTGGATATGAGGCTCAACCCCGAAGTTCAGGGGGTAACAGCCGCCGATTTACTTAACGGCCTTAGAGAAGATCAGTTAATTAGCTTATTTGAAACGACAATGGAAATGGGCAATGCAAGATGGCTGGCCAGAAGAATATTTTTAGAGAAACCAACAACCATAGGGGGTCTTTTAAAAATTTGTCGAGAATTAAAATCGAAGTCAAGTTTAAATCCTGCTACATTACCTTTTTTAGCAGTTAGAATTGCAGTTAATAGCGAGCTTGATAATTTAAGGGATGTTTTACCAAAGGCTTTTGAACTTTTAAAACCTGGTGGAAAGTTAATTGTCATAAGTTTCCATTCGGGTGAGGATAGGATAGCCAAGGAATTTGCTAAAAATAGGCTTATATTGCCTGGAGCAGGTGAAATTAGGCGCAATCCCAGGGCCAGGAGCGCAAAATTAAGAATATATGAAAAAATTTAAATACATTTTAATAGTAGTTTTTGCCGTATTTGCCGCAACTTCGGTATTTTTGACGATCGAGGCTGTGGCTACGGGGAGTCAGATATCAAAATTAAACCTTGAAGAAGGGATGTTAATGGCTAAACAGGGAGAGTTAAGAGAGTCAATTGTTCGTGGAATTTCGATGTCGAATCTTGAAGAAAAAAGTAAAGAACTGGGTTTTACTTCAGCTACAGAGATTGTTTATATAAATGAAAATGAGGGAGTGGCAGCTAGATAAAATTAAGGTACTCTCCGTTGTCTTTTTGATTCTTTTTTTTGGGTTAATTGTGAGGCTTTCATATTGGCAAATTATTAAGGGCGAAGAATTGGGCATGCAGGCAAAATCTCAATATAGGTCTACTCAGATTTTAAAAGCCCCTAGGGGGCAAATTATGGCTCCAGACGGAAGCTTTTGGGCTATAAGGTCCGAAGTTTGGCGAGTAATAGCAAATCCCACAAAGATCAAAGATGATCCATCTAAAATTGCTCGAGTGTTAAGTGATGACCCAGTCGAAAAAGATAGGATTGTTGAACTTTTGGAAAAAAAAGATTTAGTATGGGTTTCGCTTAAAGAAAAGTTAACCTTAGATGAAAAAAGAAACATTGAAGCTATGGGTCTAGTTGGAATTAGTTTTGAGTCCATGGAATCTAGATTTTACCCAGAAGCTTCTGTGGCCGGGCAACTCTTGGGGTTTGTAGGAAAAAATATTGAAGGTGAGAATGTAGGTTATTTTGGTTTAGAGGGATATTACGATTTACCATTGTCGGGAAAAAGTGGATTTTTAGGAAGGGAAACTGGAGCGGCTGGTTCCCCGATTCTACTTGGCAACGCCAGGCAAACCGAGGTTGTTTCAGGTACTGAACTTGTAACAAGTTTGGATAAGAGAATACAAATTACGCTATATAACAAATTAAAAGAAGGCATGGAAAAATATGGAGCTAAGGGGGGTAGTATTATTGTTATGGATCCTGCCAGCGGAGCAATTTTGGGAATGGAGTCCTATCCTTCATATGACCCGGGTCAGTATTGGGAATATGGTGACTTATTTTTTAAAAATCCCGCAATTTCAGATTCATTTGAACCTGGAAGTATATTCAAAGTTATTGTAATGTCCTCGGCACTTGATGCTGGTGTTATAGAGCCTGACTCTAAATGTGACATTTGTGATGGGCCAGTAAAAGTAGATAAATACTCAATAGAAACTTGGGATAGAAAATATTTTCCTGATTCTGAGATGACCGACGTCATCGTTCATTCTGACAATGTCGGTATGACATTTGTAGGTCAAAAGTTGGGGGCAGATGTTTTATATGATTATTTAGACAAATTTGGCATAGGCAAGCCCACTGGAATTGATTTACAAGGTGAGGCTTCGCCCGGACTGCGAAAAAAGGGAACATGGAACATTGTTGATCTAGCTACCGCATCGTTTGGACAAGGTGTCGCAACTACCCCAATCCAAATCGTTAGAGCGGTTAGCGCTATTGCCAATGACGGGATTTTGACCACACCTAGAATCGTCACAACTACACAAAAAGAGGAGAATGTGAGAGTGATAAGCGCTGAATCTGCTGACGAAATTACGGCAATGATGGCACAAGCCGCGAAAAATGGAGAAGCTAAATGGACAAATTTAAGAGGTTTTAAAGTGGCAGGTAAAACAGGTACTGCACAAATTCCAATTGCAGGCCATTATGACGATGAAAAAACAAACGCAAGTTTTATTGGATTTGCACCATATGACAAACCTAAATTTGTAATGCTTGTCACTCTTCGTGAGCCACAAAGTTCGCCCTGGGCAAGCGAAACTGCAGCCCCTTTGTGGTATTCAGTTGCAAAAGACATCTTTCCATATTTGGGAATCCACCCTGAATGAGGTAAAATACAAAGACTAACGTGGCAAAATTTATTGTTACAGGAGGTAATAAGCTTGAGGGAGTCGTCAAAGTGTCTGGTAGTAAAAACTCTGCCCTAAAGCTAATCCCTACTAGCCTTTTAGCTGATTCCCCTGTAACTCTTACCAATGTTCCACAAATTCGCGATGTAGATGTAATGCTCGATTTAGTCGAAAAATTAGGTGCAAAAGTTGATCGAAAAGCTGGTGAGGTAACAATAGATTCTAGTAAACTCTCGAGTTACGAGTTAGATTCTGCTTTGGCCTCAAAAGTTCGGGCATCGGTTGTCTTTGCTGCCCCACTACTTGTTAGGTTTGGTAAAGCCATTATTTCTCTTCCCGGGGGAGATCAAATCGGTGAGCGAGTTTTAGATACCCATTTTTCAATGTTAAAAGAATTTGGAGTTGAAATGACACCCCAGAATGGTAAATTTTTACTCGAATGGAAAGTGCGAAAATCTCCCAATATATTTTTAGAAGAGGCATCAGTAACTGCAACCGAAATGGCGCTTATTATGGCAGCTGGACAGAATGGTAATATTCAAATTGAGGACACAGCTTCTGAACCACATGTTTCAGATTTGGCCGACTTTTTGACTAAAATGGGAGCGACCATTGATGGAGCAGGAAGTAGTACAATTTCAATCAAGGGGAACTCAAAATTAAGAGGTGTTATTCACAAAGTAATTCCGGACCACATTGATGGGGGGACTTTTGCAATTGCAGCCGCTATTACTGGAGGAAAAGTGGAAATAAAAGACTTTATTTATGATCATTATAAGATGATTTTGAATTACTTGGGTAATATGGGGGTAGATTATGAAGTTAAAAAGGATAGCTTAATTATTAAATCATCAAATTTAGTAGTCACTAAGCGAAAATTCCAGACTAGACCATATCCGGGTTTTCCTACCGATTTAATGAGTCCATTTATAGTTTTGGCTACTCAAACTGAAGGGACAGTCCTTTGTCATGATTGGATGTACGAATGGAGAGTCTTTTTTGTTGATGATCTAATTGGGATGGGGGCCAATATTTTTATAGCAGACCCACATAGGGTAATAGTAACCGGACCAACTAAGCTTCGTGGGGATAAACTATTTTGCAAAGATATTAGAGCTGGAGTATCGATCTTACTTGCAGCTTTAGTGGCCCAAGGAGAGAGTCAAATCGAGAATATTGAAATGATCGAAAGAGGTTATGAGAAAATCGAAGAACGATTTACTTCACTTGGCGCCAACATTAAAAGACAATGATACGGTTTGACTCAAGAGATGTTAAAAAAGGCGATATTTTTGTCGCAATAAAAGGGTTGCATCATGATGGGAATGATTTTATAAATGATGCCAAAAAGCGTGGTGCAAGCAAAATCTACAGTGGAAAAGAAAAATTAGGTGAATTAGCCTCGGAATTTTACGGTAATCCTTCATCAAAATTAGAAGTCATTGGAATTACAGGTACCAAGGGTAAGACTACAACTTGCCATTTAATTCATCATATTCTAACCAAGCTTGGTCATAAAACCGGATTAATTTCCTCTATTACGGCTCAAGGATTTCATACTACAACACCGGATGTTGTAACTCTAAACAAGGAGCTGTCAGAAATGGTTAAGAAGGGGTTCGAATATGCAGTAATTGAGGTTAGCTCTCACGGAATTGATCAGGGCAGGGTAGCGGGCGTCAAATTTGAGGTAGCGGCACTAACCAATATTGCCCCAGAACATCTCGATTACCATGAAACCTATGCTGAATATAAAAAAACTAAGCTTTCTTTTTTAAAAACTGCAAAAACTTCAGTGATAGCCGCTAAGAATACAAAAATCGATGTTTTGCCTGGAATATTTAATAACCTTAACGCTCAACTAGCGGTGGACGTAGTTGCTAAACTCGAAATTGATGAAAAAGATGCCCTAAAAGCACTTTATTCATTCAAACTACCCGAGGGTCGGCTCGAAGAAGTAATCAATGATTTAGGATTTAAGATCTATATAGATTTTGCTCACACACCCGAATCTTTAGAAAATGTGCTTACATATTTAAGAACTCAAACTTTAGGAAAGCTTATATCGGTTTTTGGTTGTGCGGGAGAGCGCGATCCGAGAAAGCGACCCAAGATGGGTAAGATTTCAACTCAAATAGCTGATTTATCCGTATTTACGGCAGAAGATTCTAGAAGTGAGGATATTTTTGATATTTTTAGAGAAATGGAGAAGAATGCAGTCAAAAACAAATTTGTTTCAGTTCCTGAAAGGGGTGAGGCAATTGCCTACGCACTTTCAATCGCAAAAAAAGGAGATGTTGTTGGTGTATTTGGTAAAGGACATGAAAAAAGCATGGCATATGGAAATTTTGAGCATCCATGGAGTGATAAAGAAACGATAAGGGGTTTAGTTGATAGTTTAAAAAATACTTCAGCAATTATTCTTGCTGCAGGTCGGGGTTCTAGGATGAAAGATTCAAGGTCAAAAGTTTTACGAGAAATTTGTGGCCGACCAATGCTTTCGTATACCCTTGAAAATTTAAGAAAAATTGGTATCCACGATTTAGTTGTTACGGTTGGGTTTCGAAAAAACCTGGTTATTAATAGATATAAAGGGATGATTCAATTTGCCAAACAACAAAATCCTAAAGGTGGAACAGCAGATGCAGCTAAAATTGGTCTAACCAAAATAGCTAAATCAACCAAAGTTTTGATTATTATAAATGGTGACGACAGTGCTTTTTATCGGCTTAAGACCGTTAAAAATATTCTTTATATTCATAATGTTAGAGATAGAAAGTTGACTTTTGTATCTCTAATTAAAAACGATCCAACTGGACTTGGAAGAGTGGTAAGGGGTAAAAACGGTCTAATCACTAAAATTGTTGAAGAAAAAGATGCGACAGAGAAGGAACGTAAAATTAAAGAAGTAAATGATGGTCTTTATGTTTTTGACAGACTATGGTTTGAAAAAAATATTACAAAAGTAAAAAAAGGTCCACAAGGAGAGTATTATTTGGTTGATTTGATAAAATTGGCAATTGACCAGGGGGATAGAATGGCAACATATACTTTACCAAATGATGACGAATGGCATGGAATAAATACTCCTGAGCAATTAATCGAGGCTCAAATGAAAATGGAATTACGTTTGAATGAAAAAGTATAAACAAAAAGTTATGACATTTGGTGGAGGAACGGGACAGTTCCACCTTCTATCTGGACTTCGTGAACTTAACGAAAACTCCTTAATTACTGCAGTTGCTGGCACATGGGATAGCGGAGGAAGCTCTGGAAGGTTAAGAACTGAAGCTGGTGCGTTACCACCTGGGGATATTAGGCGCTGCATTTTGGCTCTAATGCCAGATGAGGAACAACGCATGGTTGCCCAAAGATTATTTGATGATAGATTGGAAGATTTAACAGGGCCACTAAAAGGCCATGCTTTTGGCAATTTGTTAACAGCGAGACTTGAAAATATATATGGAGGTCAAGATAGGGGAATTGATGGAGAAAGACAACTTTTTGGTGTTACAGCTAAAGTTATGCCGGTAAGTATTAGCCGTGTTGAACTTATCGCAGAAACTTCCAAAAAACACGAAATTGTCGGTGAATCAAATATTGACTTAAGAATTATGGATAAAAATTATGATAAAGACGACAAAATAGTCAGAATCTATTTTGATACTAGAGCAGATGCAAACTTACAGGTTTTAAAAGAAATAGAAGAAGCAGAAAAAATTATTTTTTCGGCGGGGGATTTGTATACCAGCGTTTTACCGCACCTCCTTGTAGATGGTATAAGAGAAGCTATAGGAAAATCAAAAGAAAAACTTGTTTATGTTCTAAATCTATTAACTAAGCCAGGTGAAACAGATTCATACAAAGCTTCAGATTTTATTGAAAAGCTACTTTTCTATTTAGATACGCCAGGAAGGCTCGACTATATTATTGTAAATGATAACCACCTAGATCCTGAAATATTGGAAATATATAAAGGTGAAGGACAGAATTTAGTTCAAGTTGATACAGACAAAATTCAAAAGATGGAGCCCAAAGTGAAAATTATAAAAGGTCAAATTACGAGGTATTTGAAAAAAGAACATCTCCTTCGCCACGACCCATTTAAATTGGCATCGGTAATTTTGGATCTTTAGTGGTGGCAAAATAGAAGATTAATTGTTAGAATATTTGCTTGTATGAAAAAATGTGATTGCGAGCTTTGTAAATTTGAAAACCCAAAAATTTCTACAGCAGCAATTATTATTAAAGATCAGAAACTTCTAGTTGCCAAGCGAAATCAGGAACCATTCAAAGGAGTATGGGATTTTTTGGGAGGTTTTTTACAAAAAAATGAAACCCCAGAACAGGGCCATAAAAGGGAGATAAAAGAAGAACTTGGTGTAAGCTCTGAAGTGGTGTTTCTTGGCGCCTTTCCAGGAAGCGCTAGCTACAATAAATTCAACTTTCCTGTTATTGGCTTTGCATATCTAACTGAACTTAAGGGAGAAATAAAGCTTAAAAGGTCTGAAATAACAGACCTTAAGTGGGTTTCATTAGATGAGTTGGAAACAATAGCTTTTGATTCCAACCAAGATATCCTTAAATTTGTTAAGGGGAAATTTACATATGATTTGAAACAAGTTAAAAAATTGGTCACACAACTTGATTCTTCTGCGGTAGTGAATGAACAATCTCTCTATCGAGCTATGTTGAATGGACATGTAAGCAAAATTGAGGAAAAAGGAGAATTGCTCGGAATGGGCTGGATTTTTCCTCGCCAAACTCTATTAAGACGACAGGCAGTTGTAGAGGACATGATAGTTGATGAAACTCAGAGAGGGAGGGGTTTGGGGGAGAAAATTCTCAAAGATCTAATTGAATGGGCAAAAAAAGATGGAGTCGAGGTAATTGAACTTACAACTAACCCCAAAAGGGTTGCAGCAAACTCACTTTATAAAAAGGTTGGATTTAAATTTCATGAAACAAACCACTACCTTCTTGACTTAAGGTAGAAAGATTTATGTGTGGGATATGTTGAAAGTTGGCCAACTGTTAGCCTACTACCTAACCACTAAGAAAGGTTTGGACCCTGACAAACCCAGAAATCTGGCTAAAAGTGTCACAGTAAAGTAAAATACCATTGAGCTTATGTGGATGCATTTCACATCGAAGATGGAAATGAAGCCTCGGCTTCATTTCATGGGGGTTAAGGGGAGCGGGATGGCTGGAATCTACTCTCTTGCCTCAAAAATGGGATATGATGTAACGGGTTGTGATTTGGAGGCAGACGGGCATGACGTATGCCACCTTAAGGGAATAGATATCTTAGTAGTTACCCCTGCAGTTTTTTACAAAAATTCAAAACATCCCGAGCTTATGGAGGCTCAAAAAAGGGGGATAGTGCTTACGTGGCAGGAGTTTTTAAGTAAATATCTGCTTAAAGGTAAAAAAGTGATTGCTATAGCCGGTACTCACGGTAAATCAACGACAACTGCCATGATAGGTAAACTTCTGATTGATGCTGGGCTTGATCCGATTGTCGTGCTTGGCGCAAAAGTTCCTGCTTGGGGCGGTAGTTCTCGGTTCGGTAAAGGCGAATATGCAGTAATTGAAGCCGATGAATTTAATAATAATTTTTTAAATTACACCCCCGAAATAACTATCGTTACCAATATTGAGTTTGACCACCCGGATTTTTTTAAAAGTGAAGTCGAAGTAAAGGAAAGTTTTAAAAAGTTTAAGGCGCAAAGTAAATTTATTATCGATAGTGCACAAGTTAGAAAGTTTAATTTAAAAGTTTTGGGCGAACACAATCAAAGGAACGCGAGTTTTGTATATGAGTTAGGAAAAAGATTGGGAATAAGTGAAGAAAAAATAATAAAGAGCATAGAAAGTTTTGAAGGTATTGGGCGAAGAATGGAGCTAATTAGTAACAAAAATGGAGTTAAAATTTATGATGATTATGCTCATCACCCTACTGCAATTAAAACTACTCTGGAAGGATTAAGATCTAAATATCCCGATGCAAAAATTTTGGCAATTATCGAACCGCATGGATATAAACGTACAAAAGCGCTTTTACCTCTTTATAAAAATATCTTTGATTCAGTTGACGAAGTTATTATTGGCCCAATTTTTCAAGCAAGAGACAAAATTGATAAGTCGATAACACCGGAAAAAGTAGCCCAAATATCGAGGCACCGAAATATCCAGGTAATTAAAAATATTAAAAATTTAAAATCAGTAACCGGCAAAGCCGTAAAAATTAGGAATTACGACGTAGTCGTTGTCATGGGTGCTGGCAAAAGCAATTTATGGGCACAAAAACTTTCCGTGAATTAACTAGCTTTAGAGTTGGTGGACAAATAGCTCATTATAAAGAGGTAAAAAATAAAGGTGAGTTGGTTTCTGTTGTCAATTTTGCCAAAAAAAATAATTTACCGATATTTATTTTGGGTGGAGGAACAGATATTTTAGTTAGTGATAGTGATTATACTGGTGTAGTCATCAAGTGTATGGGGACTAGTATATCGTATATAGGTAGTACCGTAACTGCAGAAGCGGGAATGGTTTGGGATAAATTAGTTGAAGAATGTGTAAATAAAAACCTTCAAGGAATAGAGTGCCTTTCTGGAATTCCAGGCTCGGTGGGAGCTACCCCAGTCCAAAACATAGGGGCATACGGTCAGGAGTTAAAAGATGTTTTTGTCTCACTTACTGCATATGATATAGAAAAAGAAAAGTTTGTTGTTTTTAATAATGAAGACTGTGGTTTTTCATATAGGGAAAGCATTTTTAAAAAGACGGATAATTGGCAGAAGTTTATTATTACTAGTGTTACTTTAAAGCTTTCTATTTATAGCGATCCTGATTTGTCACTACAAAACATAAGGGATGAGATATTAAGAGTTAGAGGGGAAAAATTTGAAAACCCAAAAGAGGTTGGCAACGCCGGTTCATTTTTCAAAAATCCAATAGTAGATACGAGAAAGAGACATGAGTTAGAGAAAAAATACCCTGATATAAGAGCATTTGGTAACAAAATTTCAGCTGGTTGGTTAATTGAAAATGTTGGGTGGAAGGGGAAAAGTTATAAATCGGCTGCTGTTTCACCTAACCATGCACTTGTTTTAATTAATCCGAATGGAAAAACTACAGCAAGCGACATCTTTGAACTTTCGCAAAAGATTATTAATGATGTGAACGATAAATTTGGAATAAAATTAGAAAGGGAAGTACAACTAATAAATTTTTAATATGAATGTCAATAATAGTTTAGTTATTTTTCAAGAAAAACAAATTAGACGTAAGTGGCATAATAGTGAATGGTATTTTTCTGTTGTGGACGTTATTCAAGTTCTAACCAATCAATCAAGCTTTCAATTATCAAGAAACTATTGGAAAGTCCTCAAAAGCAGGTTAAACAATGAGGGAAGTGAACTGGTTACAAGGTGTAACCAGTTGAAGTTAAAAGCTGAAGATGGTAAATTTAGACTTACTGATACTGCTAACACCGAAACCTTACTTCGTTTAATTCAATCAATCCCCTCTCCAAAAGCAGAACCATTCAAGTTATGGCTTGCACAAGTAGGTAAAGAAAGACTTGATGAAATCGAAAATCCAGAACTATCACAGGAAAGGGCAAAACAGATTTACGAGCAGAAGGGTTATTCAAAAGATTGGATTGAAAAAAGACTTAGAGGTATTGCTATTAGACAAGGATTAACTGATGAATGGAAAGAAAGAGGGATTAATAAACAGACTGATTACGCAATCTTAACATCAGAAATATCTAAGGCCACTTTTGGGATGACTCCAAGCGAATATAGAAAATTAAAACAAATACCATCCAAATCAAAAATCAATCTACGTGACAATATGACAGATTTGGAACTAATTTTTACCATGCTTGGTGAAAGAGTTACTACTGAAATATCAAAAAACGAAAAACCAAAAGCTTTCAATGAAAATAAAAAAGTAGCCAATCGTGCTGGTTCTGTTGCAGGTAGAGCAAGATTAGAAACTGAAAAAGAAATTGGCAAAAGTATAATTACCAAACAAAACTATCTAAAATGAATAATAAAAACATAAAAGTTGCAATTTTAGGCTATGGCCTTGAGGGTCGGGATGCTGAAAAATATTTCAAAACTAAAAAGGCCAATGTAACGATATTGGATCAGAAGTTCGATAATAATTACCTCAAAAATTTAGATAAATACGATCTAGTTGTAAGATCGGCTGGAGTTTATCCCTATAAACCAGAGTTTAAAAATATAAATATAACATCACCCACTCAATTATTTTTTGAAAACTGTAAAGGAAAAATCATTGGTGTTACGGGTACGAAAGGAAAAGGAACAACGTCTACATTAATTTATGAAATCATAAAAAAAAGCGCTAAAAAAGTTTTTTTGGCGGGGAATATAGGTAAACCATATCTTGAACTTTTGCCAATCATTGACCCCGAGACATATGTGGTTCTTGAAATGTCTTCATTTCAACTTATTGATATGGATGTTTCACCACATATTTCAGTTGTGCTTAACATCACCTCTGACCACATGGATTGGCATAAAAATCAAGACGAATACATTAGTGCCAAAAGAAATATCGTTCTACATCAGTCAAAATCTGATTTTGCTGTAATTAATAAAGAGTATGTTAGTTCTAAAAACTTTGGAAATTTAACTAAAGGAAAAGTTATATATTTCTCCAAAACCAGTCTCAATAAAAAATATAAAAAGGGGTTGCTTTTAAGGGGACAGCATAATTTAGAAAATATTGCAGCGGCAGTAAGAGTTGCCGAAATTTTAAAGATTACCGATAATACTATTTTAGATACTGTTTTAAATTTTAAAGGTTTGGAACATAGACTTGAGCTTGTTAAAACAATTAACGGCGTAACCTTTTACAATGATTCATTTGCTACAGGACCTCAGCCTACAATCGCTGCAATTAAATCATTCACAGTTCCAGAAACATTAATTTTGGGAGGAAGCGATAAGGGATTGGACTACGAAGAGTTGAGACGGGAGATAGAGAAAAGAGAAAATGTTAAAAACTTAATTTTAATTGGTGAAATTGGCCAAAAAATTGCAGGGAATATTAAAAACAAAAATATTATAAATTTAGGTAAAACTGATATGAATAAAATAGTTAAAAAAGCTTATGAGATTACCCCTAAAGGAGGAGTTGTAATTTTCTCTCCAGCAGCAGCAAGTTTTGATATGTTTGAAAATTATAAAGATCGCGGGAACCAGTTTAAAAAGGCCGTTGAAAAATTAAAATCATGAAACTTAAAAATTTTGTTACATGCCAACAGATTCATTCTACAAATATACACGTTGTAACAAAAAACGATATTAATAACAAGATATTAAACTGTGACGGATTAATTACTAATCTAAAAAATGTAAAGTTAAGTATTCACACTGCTGACTGCGTTCCTATCTCAATTTACGATGAGAATAAAAGAGTGGTTGGACTTGTTCATGCAGGTTGGAGGGGCACTGTAAAAAATATTGTTAAAAATGCAATATCGTTAATGATTTCAAAATTTGGTTCTAGTCCCATTGATATAAAAATTAAAATCGGTCCTGCAATTGATAAAGATCACTATTTAATTAAAAAAGATGTTGCAAGTCGTTTTATTGATAAGTATCCAGAATCTTTAGAAAAAGTAGATATTGATCGCTGGAAATTTGATTTGGCTGGAGTGAATATTAAGCAGTTATCGTCTCTTGGAATATTGTCAAAAAATATAAAAAATTCCAAAATTTCAACATTTAGAAATAAAAAATATCCTTCCTTTCGCCACAACGGAATAACAAAAGGTTTTGTTACAAGCATAATGTTAAAATAATTGATTATTAAAACGTTTAAAAAATACATTTATCACCCCCTAAAGAATTTTATAGCTAAGTTCTATTTAGTGTTTTTAAAACAGTTTACTAGAATAAAAGTAATCGGAATTACAGGAAGTTCCGGAAAGACTACGACTAAAGAAATGGTCTCATCAATTTTAAAACTTGATGGACCAACTGTGAATAGTCGTGAGAATATTGATCCTGTCTATAATATTTCATCAACAATATTGAGATGTAATTTAAAGACACAGTATTTAGTTTTAGAAATGGGTGTTGAATATCCTGGTGAAATGGATTTTTACCTTTGGTTAGCCCAACCAGATATTGCAGTTATCACAAATATCTTCCCAACCCATACAGAATTTTTTGGAGATGCCGATGGCGTATTAAGAGAAAAAGCTAAACTGGTTTTTGGTCTTCCTAAAAATGGAATTGCGGTTCTTAATAAAAATGATTCTAGGTTAATAACTCTTGCCAATAAGTTAAAGGTGAAAATTATTTGGTTTGACGGGGAAAATGAGTCGGCAGCCAAATCGGTAGGAAAGTTATTTAATATTGATAGCGATAAAATAAACAAAGGGTTACAAAATTACGAAAGGCCCAGGCATAGACACGAAATTATAAAACACAAATCAGGAACTATAATTTATGATGATAGCTATAATAGTAATCCCGAAGCACTTCTTGCCACACTTAAGAAATTTAGTGAGCTTGCAGGGAAAAATACAAAAATTGCAGTTTTGGGAGATATGCTAGAACTAGGTAAATTAGCAGAAAGTGAACATATTAGGGTTGGAAAAGAAATTAAAAAGTATAACTTTGATAAAGTATTTGGAATTGGCAGTTTCGTCAGGTTAATTACCCCCAATGTTTATTCTAGTATTGATGATGTGCTGTTAGAACTAAAAAGATACTTAAAACCGAAAACATACATTTTAGTTAAAGCATCACGATCTTTCGGTTTAGACAGGCTTGTTGATAAGCTGTTATAATTTAATTCAATGGGACCTATAAACTTTCTACCCCTTGCCTTAGGACTTATAATTTTCTCCTTTTTAATCTCAAGTATTTTGATAGTTCCCTTTATCGATCTACTTTATAAACTACGGCTACAAAGGGGAAAAGAGGCTCCTAAAACTGGAAAAATTCCTCTATTTGATAAACTACATGATAGTAAAGCAGGTACCCCAGTGGGGGGTGGGGTATTTATTATTACTTCAGTTGTTGTCCTTTTTTCTATTATTTTCCCATTAGCTTCAAGGTTAGGAGTTTATGTTCAAAGCGCTTATGCGATGAAATCAGAGCTTTTTGTCATCTTTTTTACATTTATTTCTTTTGGGATATTGGGTTTATTTGACGATCTGCTTAAGATTTTTGCAAAGCCAACTCGTGGTGTACTTGGCCAGTGGTTTGGTTTAAGGCGAAGACAAAAGTTTATTCTTCAATGGATTTTGGGTGGATTTATTGGCTATGCGATATATCAATATTTAGGAATTCATATAATTAACATTCCTATGATTGATCGTGTTTTTGACCTTGGTGTTTGGTATATTCCTTTTTCTGCTTTTATAATCGTTTCATTTACAAATGCCTTTAATATAACAGACGGGCTTGATGGGCTCGCATCTGGTCTTTTACTAATTTGCCTTACCGTCTTTGGAGTAATTGTGGCCGGAAACTTGGACACTCCACTCTCGCTTTTTATAGCACTTTGGATGGGTACTCTTTTGGCCTTTTTATATTTCAATATCTGGCCGGCTAGGCTTTGGTTAGGTGACTCTGGGGCATTGTCTTTTGGTGCGACTTTGGCTGTAATTGGTCTTTTAACGGGGAGCATTGTTGCCTTAATTGTAATTGGTGGGATATTTGTAATTGAAATATCCTCATCGTTAGTCCAGATAATGGGCTGGAAAATACTTAAAAGACCAATTTTTCCACTAGCACCACTTCACCATAGCTTTTTAGCTATTGGCTGGGAGGAACCAAAAATTGTGATGAGGGCTTGGTTACTTGGAGTAGTTCTTGCCATATTCGGACTCTGGCTAGCTACAATATGAGAAAGTTAGACAGGACTTTATTTTACCTTGTTCTTACGTTAACTTTTTTAGGGCTTATTGCCGTTGCTGATGCATCAGCTCCCCAAGCCTTAGCCTCTTTTGATGATAAATTTTTCTTTCTTAAGCAACAAAGTTTGTGGGCAGTTATTGGTGTTATAGCACTTTTTATTTTTTCAAAAATTAAATATACATTTTGGCAAAGGTTTGCCACTCCTTTTTTTTGGACATCAGTAACACTTTTAGTTTTGGTACTAATTCCCGGGTTAAGCTATAAAGCCTTTGGGGCAAGGCGCTGGATTGATTTGGGATTTTTTTCATTTCAACCCACAGAAATAATTAAGCTGGCTCTAGTTATGTATTTTGCTAAGTTGGCAAATAATGCGAAAGCAACCTCTTCCTATTTGATCCCGATTGTGGCAATACTGGGACTTATTATGCTTCAGCCGGATTTAGGTACAGCTTTAGTAATTAGCGCAATTAGCTTCTCTCAAATTTTTGTATCTGGTATAAGCCTAATGCACCTTATTGTTACTGGAGTATTGGGATTATTGAGTGTAGCCGGCCTAATTCTAATTTCACCTTATAGGCGAGACAGGCTTACGACATTTTTAGAAGCTACGTCTGACCCATTGGGTAAGGGTTATCATATAAGACAAATTCTTTTGGCACTTGGTTCAGGGGGACTAATTGGCATTGGGATTGGAGGGTCCCGCCAAAAATATTTATTTTTACCTGAAGCTTCATCAGATTCTATTTTTGCCGTTATTGCAGAAGAAACTGGATTAATTGGAGCAACTATTATTATTTCACTTTTTATTTTATTTTTACTTAAGGGCTTCAAAATTGCCCGAAACGCTCCTGACAAATTTTCTAAAGTAGTTGCCGTTGGGATTACGTCATGGATAGCGGGCCAGGCATTTTTAAATATTGCTTCAATGGTTTCGCTTGTTCCACTAACCGGTGTTCCACTACCATTTTTCTCATATGGTGGAAGTTCACTCGTAATGATTTTGTCAGCCTGCGGTATACTACTTAATATAAGCAAATGGACAAAAAAACAATAATACTAACCGGTGGTCATGCGGGATCAACTGCTGCTGTAGTTATAACAGAGATTAAAAGAAGACAACTGAATTGGAAGACAGTATGGATAGATGAAAAAGCAGTTCCGGGAAAAATTCAAACAATTTTTACCAAATCAACCTTACCAGATTTATTCAAAATCCCATTAGGGTTATTAAAATCATTTTTTGTAGTACTTAAAATTAAACCTGATTTGGTTTTATCTTTTGGTGGAGGCTCTGGTTCTTTAGTTTCTTTTATTTCTTTTTTGCTTGGAATTCCGGTTGTAATTCATGAGCAGACTGCAGTTATGGGACGAGGGAATAAGTTAACCGCAAAATTTGCTAAAAAAATAGCAATTTCAAGAGAAAGTTCGAAAGAATTTTTTGACAGCAAAAAGATAGTTTTAACCGGAAACCCTATAAATCCGCTCTTTAATAAAATTCGAAACAGGGATGAAGTAAAAACAATATTTATTACAGGTGGATCAAGGGGATCTGAAAAAATAAATCAGACACTAGTCAAAATTCTGCCAACACTTTTGAAAAAATACAAAATTATTCATCAAGCAGGTGAAAAGCATGCCCACAAATATCGTGCTTTTGGCAAAGTTGACATGCTCAAAACTCTAACAATCGTTGATATTGTTATTGCTCGGGCAGGTGCAAACACTGTTTCAGAAATAATTGCCGCTAAAAAACCAAGCATTTTAATTCCCATTCCTTGGAGTTATATGAATGAACAAACAAAAAATGCCGAATTTGCAGAAAGTCTCGGAGTCGCCAGAATTATCTCCCAAAATGAACTAACACCCGAAGGACTTGAGATAGAAATAGAGAAAATGGTTAGAGATTATCCTGAAATAATTAAGAAAATAAAAAATATAGTAAGCCCCGACCTCAACGCTTCTAAAAAATTGGTGGATTTATTGGTAAAACTTTTGTGATTAAAAAGATCCTTTTTGTTATAAGTATTATTTTTATTATTTTAATTCCCATTTCTATTCCCAGACTGATAAAAATTGAGAAGATTGAATGTGCGACGCAATATGGAACATGTTCAGAGGACATGCAATTTACAATTACCAATTTACCTGCCCGTCCGGCAGGCGGGCAATTTACAAATTTGCAGAAAGCAAAAAAAGAAATAGGGGAAGTTATGAAAAGCTATTATTATGTTTCTGATTTTTCAGCTCAATTTAAAATCCCCAATTCTCTTAAAGTGCAGATTTTAGTTAAAAAACCTACTTATGCCATTAAACAAAAAGGGACTGAAAATTTTGCGCTGGTAGATTTCACAGGGACAGTGCTAGGGATCTCTAATAGTTCCAGCCTTCCCAGAATTGAAATTGACCAACAAATAAAAAGTGTTGGTGAGAAAATAAGTGATTCTGAACTTTTAGCTCTAAATCTTGTTGGTGGTGTTTTTTCTATGTATCAAGTTGGTTTAGGGAGAGTTGAGGGCCCATCTTTGCTCGTTGAACTTCCACAGGGTAACAATGTAATATTCCCATTAGACGGGGACAGGGATATTTTACTTGGAAGTTTGAGACTAATATATTCCAAAGTTCAAGACAGGGAAATAGACTTGCGTTTTGCAAATCCCGTATTAAGATAGGATACATGACAAAATCAAAAATAATTGCAGGAATAGAACTTGGCTCCACAAAAATTGCCACACTTGTGGCCCAAGTAGTAGTTGACCCTGCTGGTATTGAAACATCAATTAATGTGGTTGGGGCTTCGCAAGTTGAATCAAAAGGAATAAAAAAGGGTCAGATTGTAGACATAGAAGAAACTGTTGAAGCCACAATTGCTTCAGTCGAAGCAGCCGAAAGAATGGCTGGGTATTCAATAGAGACTGCATATATTGCAATTGGCGGAGCGCATATCAGATCGGAAAATTCACATGGAGTGGTAGCTATAAGTAATCCGGACAGCGAAATCACACAAAGCGATATTGATCGTGTTATTGAAGCCGCTTCCGCTATTTCTATTCCAACGTCAAGAGAAGTGGTCCATGTTTTACCGCGCGGCTTTGTAGTTGACGGTGAGAGTGGTGTTCGCGACCCAATCGGGATGAGTGGGGTAAGATTAGAGGTTGATACACACTTAATTTCTGCGGGAACTTCGGCTATTAAACATGTACGGAAAGCCATTAATGAAGTTGGAGTAAATATCGAAGATCTGGTTTTCTCGGGACTGGCATCAGCCGAGGCCTGTCTAACTCCAACTGAAAAGGAGTTGGGATGTGTCTTAATAGACATAGGTGGCGGTGTAACTTCAATTGCTGCCTATTTAGAAGGGTCGTTAACATATTCCGGTGTGATTCCTGTCGGGGCTAGAAATGTTACTAATGATTTAGCAATTGGGCTTCGTGTGTCCCTCGAGACCGCCGAAAAAATTAAATTAGTACTTTCTGCCAAGACCAAGAAAGATGAATCAGACGAAGTAGATTTAGAGGCCTTTGGGGTTACAGAAGTTAAAAAAGTTTCCAAAAAAACTTTACTTGAAGGAATAATTAGACCCCGTTTAAACGAAATTTTTACCATGGTAAGGCTTGAGCTTGAGCGAGAGGGAATTATAAATAGAATCCCATCGGGTGCAATTATTACGGGTGGAGGAGCCGAGACTGCTGGAGTTTTAGAATCTGCTAAACGAATGCTATCTTTACCTGTAAGAATCGGAATTCCAAGGGGAGTTAGCGGGCTAATTGACGATATTATAAATCCATCATTTTCAACACCAGTAGGGCTTTTGATTTATGCTGGCCATGAAATGCCAAAGGAAGGATTGACAAGTTTTGGGAAAAAGATAAAACTACCTACTAAGGGAATTTTTGGGAAAATTATAACAACAATTAAAGATCTATTACCTTAGCTTGTATTTTTCTTCTGCCCACTATACAATCTGCCTACTTAAAAAACTATGGCTCTTGTAAAACCTGATAGCGCACGAATAGCAAAAATAAAAGTAATTGGAGTGGGTGGTGGTGGTGGGAATGCCATTACTTCAATGATAGACGCAGGTAGTGTTAGTGGAGTTGAATTTATTGCTTTAAATACCGATGCACAAGTTCTTCTAGCTTCTAAAGCTCCAACAAAACTTCAAATTGGGGAAAAATTAACAAAAGGATTGGGTGTTGGTGGTCATCCTGAAATTGGTGAACAAGCCGCAGAAGAATCTCAAGAAAAAATTAAAGAATTACTTCTTGATAGCGATATGGTTTTTATAACTGCTGGAATGGGTGGGGGAACTGGTACTGGTTCGGCAGCGATTATAGCCAGACTTGCAAAAGAAGCAGGAGCTTTGACAGTCGCCATTGTTACCAAGCCATTTGCCTTTGAAGGAACCAGGAGAATGGTTGTAGCAGAAGAAGGAATAGAAAAGCTTAAAGATCAAGTTGATACTCTTATAGTTATTCCTAACCAACGACTGATGGATGTAATTGATAGGAAAATGACTTTGATTGAAGCTTTTAAGGTGGTTGATTCAGTTTTGGGTCAGGCTGTTGGAGGAATTGCAGATATTATTACAACTGCGGGTCTTGTTAATGTCGATTTTGCAGACGTTAAGACAATAATGAAAGATGCAGGAACTGCGCTTCTTGGAATCGGAACCGGAGTGGGAGAAAATAGAGCTCAAATGGCGGCAAGGGCCGCGATTTCTTCCCCACTTCTTGATCTTTCAATTGAGGGAGCCCGTGGAGTTCTATTTAATATAGCGGGAGGCGCCGACCTTACCATGTTTGAGGTTGATGAGGCGGCAAGGATTATAAGCTCCACTGCAGATCCTGATGCAAATATAATTTTTGGAGCAGTTGTTAAAGAGGATCTAGTTGATCAGGTTCGAATTACAGTTATTGCAACGGGTTTTGATGAAACCCGCGCCCGCTTGGCTCAAATGAGTAAGCCTGTAAGCTCGCCAATTGTTCAGGGTGTTGTTAGTGAACCTCCTCAAATGCCAGACGAGGGTATGGAGGAAAGAAGAACCCAGTCACAAGACGACGATGATAACGGTGGGACTGATGAGGATGTTTTTGGAGAAAAATTCGAAATCCCCGCATTCCTTCGCAAAATCCACTAA
>ERZ1292632.21-Hain-H43-01um-R2-21-length-159244-cov-20_pt1 | contig 159244 bp, 179 predicted proteins | sample MGYA00564407_ERZ1292632 | MGnify/ENA primary metagenome ERZ1292632 (study PRJEB36523, sample SAMEA6512637) | groundwater metagenome | collected 2019-01-08 | study: AquaDiva: Metagenomics assemblies of 32 groundwater samples | reverse complement strand
CGAGCGTTATTGCTGCTGCAATAGCCATATTCACCAATTCTAATCTCTCTGAACTCCCCTTTGGACTTATACGATATCTAATACATGGTATACCCGAAATCGCTGCTTATTTCATTGCTGCATTGGCGGGGGGAATTATTTCAGTGGCAGTCATACGCCATCAAGTTGGCTCGGAAGACTTCTGGGAGATACTTCAGGATTCGCTTAACCTTGTGATTGTTGCAGTTATTGTTCTCTTTCTTGCGGCCCTCATGGAAGTATTTCTTACCCCTCTGCTTTTTTAGTTTAAAGCGACACTTCTTTCAATTAACCCTCGGAGTAACGTTTAAATAACTTTGAAAGATCTAGCCTCATGAAGACCCTATGTACTCTGTGCGGCTACCGGTTTGAGACTCCCACCATTAAAGACGTCTGTCCCTATTGTGGCGAACGTAGAACGTTGTCTGAAATTGAGAATGCCGAAAACTTGGTTAACGAGTTGTAAGATGATTCTGCAAAAAAAAGGAGACTCTCGATTATAATGGCTGACGCGCTACTCCTTAGTGTCCCCTTCTTGAGTTTTCTCCTTGCATTGCTGATTGTGCCTTATTGGATTCGTAAGGCGCACCAAATTAAATTGGTTTGGCCCGATGTGAACAAATATAGCAAACCCTTGGTTGCGGGCTCCGGTGGTGCGGCAGTTGTGGGTGTTTTTGTAGTGTCCATGTTAATTTTCATTGCATACCGCGTATTTTACTTACACTCTTCATCCTACCTTGTTGAAATGTTCGGGCTCTTGGTGACGCTTGTTCTGCTCTGCGGTATAGGATTTATGGATGATTTATTGGGTTGGCAACGAGGAGGACTTTCACGGCGCTCGCGCATCATTCTTGTGATTGTTGCATCGTTGCCTCTTGTCGTTATTAACGCGGGAAGGGCCACCATGGATATCCCTTTTCTTGGACTTGTGGACTTGGGGCTCTTGTACCCGCTCGTTTTGATACCGCTTGGGATTGTTGGGGCCGCAACCACGTTCAATTTTCTTGCAGGTTTCAATGGACTCGAGGCGGGACAGGGAGTACTTATTCTTGGCTCACTTAGCCTTGTCGCGTACCTTACAGGAAACACATGGCTTGCTCTTTTGGGGCTCTGTTTTGTTATGGCCCTGGTTGCATTTTTAGTGTACAACTTCTTCCCTTCGAAAATATTCCCTGGAGACTCGTTAACCTATCCGATTGGAGGTATGATTGCGATGATGGCAATCTTGGGGAATTTTGAAAAAATTGCGATGTTCTTCTTCATGCCTATCATGGTTGAGGTGTTTCTCAAGTCCCGAGGAGCATTCATTAAGCCTTCGTTTGGAAAACCTGCGTTAGATGGAAGCTTAGGGCTCCTACATCCGCGGGTATATGGGCTTACGCATTTGACGCTGTACCTCCAGCAAAAGATAGGCATTAAAGCAACCGAAAAACGTTCTGTTTACATAATCTGGACGTTTCAGCTCGTCGTTATACTTTTAGGATTCTTTATTTTCAGAGAAGGCATATTTTCACATGTTTTCTAAACTTTTTTCCATAGGAAAAGATGAATTATTTCGGGGGAGCGTTGTTCTCTTTGTGATGTTTGGATTTTACAACGTGCTTAACTACATATTCCAAATGTCTATGGCTCGAACGCTTGGCCCTTCTGATTACGGTGTGCTTGCTGCCCTCATGTCTTTCGTGTATTTGTTTAGCATTCCAACTGAAGCCGTACAAACCGTCGTTGCGAGATACACGAGTGCATTCAATGCTCGTCGTGAACAGGGCAAGATAAAAGACCTCCTCATTCGAAGTTTGCGCAGATCAATCGCATTCGCTTTCTTAGGATTCATTCTTTTACTAGCCTGTACTCCCTTCCTTTCCTCATTTTTTTCCATTCCTGCTGGGCTTGTTGGCGTTACAGGAATTATCCTTTTTGTATTGTTTACCATTCCCGTTACTCGAGGAATTATTCAAGGTAAAAAGCGGTTTTTTGCACTTGGGAGCAGTTTGCTTATAGAGTCCTTCTTAAAGATAATCATTGCACTTACTTTAGTTATTGTTGGGCTTGGAGTGTACGGGGCAATGATAGGAGTAATTGTTGGGCTTGCGTTCGCATTCGTTATAAGCTTGTTCGTGTTACGGGATGTTGTTGCACACACTCGTCAAACAGAGACCTCTTCTTACTTTACTAAAAGCAATCTGACCGTGTTGGCTGCGATAACGGCGGTAGTACTTCTTTACAGCACCGATATCCTTTTTGCGCGTAAATTCTTCAATCCGATAGATGCGGGCGAATTTGCTTTCATCTCCCTCATAGGCAAGGTAATATTCTTCTCTAGCGCGGCCGTAGCCAAGGCCATGCTACCCCTCTCGACAGAGGGATTCGAACAGGGACATAAAACGTCTCGTATTCTGAAGAAAGCGATTGCGTTTGTGATGGTTATCGCCTTGACGGCCCTTGTGTTCTATCTCCTCATCCCGCAAGAGATAATTTGGATAATCGGTCTTGGTTCGGATGCTTATTTGGGGGGTGCGGAGTTCCTTTTCACTATGGGCCTTGCCTATTCGTTCTTTTCAATTGCGAACATTATTGTCCTCTACAAGATTTCGATTAATCGTATTGGAAAACACGCTTTCTTCCTCCTGCTCTTCCCCGTCATACAGATTATCCTTTTCTACCTCTTCCATGAAACGCAAAGGGAGTTTAGCTTAGCCTTAGTTTGTTCTGGTGCTCTCTTTTTGGCGTATACGCTCGCAATTGCTCTGAAAGATTTGTTACCGCGACCCGATAAGTAGGTTTCTAGCTTGTTCTAGGTAGTTTTAAAAACGCTTTTCTATACCGAAATACATGCGCGTTTCAATCGTGGTTCCTGCTCAGAATGAAGAAAAAAGGATACCTTTGTTTCTTGAACAGTATGGGTCTTATTTTGAGCAATTAAGGTTAAAAGATGCATTGGACTATGAAATTGTCGTTGTAGTCAATAATACACAAGACCATACTGCCCCCGTTGTTCAAAGATATAGCCGTGCAAACAAGCGCATTCGCCTGATTGAGTTTAAGCAAGGAGGAAAGGGATTTGCAGTGATGGAAGGGTTCAAAGATGCCTTGCAGCGTCCCAATGACCTTATTGGATTTGTTGATGCTGACATGGCTACGCCTCCTGTGGCTTTTGCGATGCTTATAGAACGGATAGGAAGGCACCAGGGCATTATTGCTTCCCGTTGGAGAAGGGACAGCGACGTCACCAGGCAGAGTTTGCTCTTTAGGTTCAAGAGTTTTATTTTCAACCTTGTCGTGCGGAGCCTCTTCGGATTTCCCTATAGAGATACCCAGTGCGGAGCAAAACTATTCCGACGAGAATCGATTATGTACGTCCACGATAAAATGCAGATTACAAAATGGGCCTTTGATATAGACCTTCTTTATAAGCTTAGAAAAAAAGGTTTCTCGGTTGTTGAAACGTCAACAATATGGGAGAGTAAGGACGATTCTAAGATTAAGCTCATCAAGGCGTCTCTTGAGATGTTTCTCGCAGTCATTCGTTTGCGCCTTGCGTACTCCCCGCTTCAGTTTATAGTGCGCGCTTATGATTCGCTCCCGCAAGGGTTAAAAGTACATCATCGTATTTGGAAACAATGAACATCGCATTAGTTGCCTCAAAGGGAGGCCATTTAGGTCAGATGAAACTTATTTTTACCGAGAAGGTTTTGGAAGATAATCGGGCAATTCTCATTACTGAAGACTTTTTTAAAAGAGGTCTTGTTCCACGCGCGTTCTTGGGAATATTTCCTGCGTTTTATTTTGCGCCTGATGTGCTTAAACTTAATCCATTTAGGTACCTCAAGACGCTCATTGCAATGATTCGACTTTTTAAAGGAGAACGCGTTGAAGCGATAGTCACCAACGGTGCGCAGCTTTCAATCCCTGCGGTTATCGCTGGAAGGCTCCTTTCTATACCTGTTGTATTTATGGACACCATTATTCGAGTCAAAACCCCAAACTGGTCTGCGCGCTTTTGTTACCTTTTTGCAGATAGATTCTTGGTACAACACCGAGAAATGATGCACAAATATGGTAAAAAGTCAGAATATTGGGGCGGTGTTTTATGATTTTTGTTGCGGTCGGTACACATGACGGACAGTTCGATAGGCTTATCCGAAGAATTGATGAAATTGCCCCCTATGTTAAAGAAAGTATAGTTGCTCAGATTGGAGCAGGGACTTACAAGCCAAAAAATATTAAATTTTTTGATTTTGCGCCGAATTTGGACGAGTATTATCGCCAAGCGAGACTTGTTATTGTTCAATCGGCTACATCTCTTATAGAGGTTTCTATGAACTATCAAAAGCCAGTCATTACGGTTCCTCGACAAAAAAAGTATGGGGAGCATATTAACGATCACCAAGTAGAATTTGGCGAGTTCTTTGCAAAGAAAACAGGAATTTCTTGCTTTGTCGATGTTAAAAAAATAACCCCTGAACTTTTAAAAACATACAAAACGGTACCAGAAATTGACCTTGCGAACCTTGAAAAGTTACGAGAGAATTATCGTGCGTTTTTTAAATCAATTGCGCCCCTTGGAAAAGATCGCATCGATTATTTTGTTAACCTTGTTGATCCGAAAAAAACAGATAAAGTTTTGAATATCGGCATATCGAACATTCCTGAAATCGAGATGATTCTTGAAGATAAGGTTAGAGAATGCTGGACTGTCGATATAGATGGTCCGAAACTTAAAAAGGCAGCCCATTATCTACACAAAACAAAGCTAGTTGAAGGAGATATCACAAAAGATAATCTTCTAAAAAAGAACTATTATGATAAGATAGTTATGTGTGAGGTACTCGAACATTTAAAGAACGATGATAGGGTTCTGATGGGCATTCGTTCTCTCTTAAAACCCCGGGGTAAACTTATTATCTCTGTGCCCAATAACCACTTCTTGCACTACCTACACCCCGTTACCTATATGCAGCATGAACGCCAGTACACAAACCACTCTGTGCGCGACTTGATGAAAAAAACTGGTTTTAAAATAGAACATTTTAACGTGGTGGAGTGCTGGACGCTTCTAGCTAACCTCTACGTTCACTTGTTCTATAAGTACTTCCTTGGAAAGAGCAAAAACTTTCTTACGTTCGGCCGAAGAGCTAATCGCAGCTATCGACAAATAAACAAGGGCGGATTAGATATAGTAGTACGTGCGGTTAAGATTTGATGCGGGCGTACGAGAAGAAGTTTTTTAGTTTTAAGAGGGTTATTAATCCATACTCGAGCGTAACGAAGAAGACATAAAAGGGGTGTAGGAGCCAAAAGAGTCGCCCAGTTTTAAACGTTCTTTGAAAAGCCAAGACGCTCGGTACCGCGAACGAAAGATTTGACGCGACCATGAGGAAAAATCGAAGCGTGTTTGCGAACCCAGGTTTGACCCATTGAAAATCTTTTTCAGCATATTCCTTATTTATGAAACGATAGAAATAGAGCCCTTTCTTCTTCATGAATGTCCATAGATTGCTTGCGGTCTTATGGTACAACTTCACGTGCTTAGGGACTGCGACAAGCATGCGATGTTCGGCCATTTTTGCAAAAACATCTACATCTCGTGTGTACCCTCCGATTTTTTCAAAAACTTCTTTTACGAACGCACAGCCATTTGCTCCTCCAAAGAGCACTGAATTTGGATTAAGTCTGTGGAGATAATAGGCATTTTCTTCTAATTGGAACTTATGGGGATATAACTGCACCTGTGCAACGAGGGAGTAGGGTATCGCGAAGGGGTCTTCAACCCCTGCTGCATTTATATATTTGAGAAAATTTGAGTCCTCCTTTCTGAACTCTAAAAGGGATTGAGAGGCCATAACCTGCTTATTTCTAAAGGGAAGTACTATCCCCCTCAGCCAGCGAGGGTCTGAAATTAAGTTATCATGATCGAGCAAGATTACAATATCTCCTTTTGCTTTTTGTATTCCCATGTCCTTGCTCATGCCACGACCTTCTGAAAGTTTTTTCGGATTATGGAGAAGAGAGATATTCTTTTCTTTGTGCATGAAGGAATCGATAATTTGCAGAGTCTTGTCGGTTGAACCGCCATCGATTATTATTACCTCAAAATAATCGCGAGGATAGTCTTGGATACAGATGCCGTTTAAACATTCTTCTAGAGTTCGTTCAGCGTTAAGAATACCGAGAATAAAGCTTACCCTTGGAAGGTCTTTCTTTGAATTCATAGATTTATCTCCTTCAAAGGGATTTTTTCCATATATAGTTCATACCAAATTTCAAAATTAAGCAATACCCAAATTTTATGTTCATTTTTAAATGCGGTGGCGTTTTGCAAAAGAGCTTCGATGACTTCCTCTGAAAAAATGTTTCTTTTTTTTAATCTTTCAAGAAAGGGACGAACTCGTTCTAGTATTTCTCTATTTCCAAACCATTCAAATAGGGGAAGTGTGAAACCCTGTTTCTTTTTGTTTAGAATCTCGGGAGGGAGATAATTCGCGACTACTTGTTTGAAAAGTTTTCTTTTTCGCTTCTCTTGCGGGTTTAGGCCAGAAAAATATTCGAGAAGATCTTGATCAAGAAAGGGGGTTCGCACCTCCAAACCGAAGGCCATGCTCATTTTATCGGCCTTCATGAGAAGGTCATTTGGCAGCCATTCCTTGAAATAATAAGCTTGAGCCGCCCCCTCTAATGAAGAAGACTCTGCAAAGATACGGTCAAAAGCATCTTCTTCTGATGCTCTTGGAAATAGTGCTAACCTTTCTTTTGTATCAAACGCGAAATAAAAAAGCTCCTTAAACGATTCTTTTAAAGACGTTTTCTTGAGAATATTAGCAATTGCGAGAAACTTATGTTTTTCTGGATACGTTTTGTATTTTGCGATGGCGAATGCATATGCTGCAAAGGCCGATCTAAAGGGCCTTGGAAGATTTTGAATAAATTTTATCTCAGGAATATAATTGAAACTTTGATATCCCCCAAAGATTTCGTCCCCGCCTTCTCCCGATAATGCGACTTTTACATGTTTTGATACTTCTCGACAAAGAAAATATGTGGGAAGACAGGCGGGATCTGCAAGAGGTTCATCAAGATGCCATATTACTTCGGGAAGATAGTGTAGAAGATCAGAATCTACTCTAATTTCGTGATGTTCTGTCTTGAATTTTTCTGCGATAATTCGAGCATACTTCGATTCGTCTACTTTGCTATTGAAAGCGACCGAAAAGGTCTTTATGTTAGAGGACATCTGGGACATATACGCCACGATTGCGCTTGAATCGAGACCCCCTGAGAGAAAAACTCCTATGGGTACGTCCGACATAAGTCTTTTTTGAATTGCATCCTTGATTAACGAATCTGCTTTTTTTATAAGAGGTTCGCTTCTTACGTTAAACTCCGGGAGAGAGTAATATCTTTTTGATTCTAATTTTTTATCCTTATAGATAATATAACTTCCCGGCGTTACTTTTTTTATTTTATCGAACATCGTTCTATCCTTCGAGGAGAATCGTTGAGAGAGGTAGTCAGATAGTGTCGCGCTATCAAGAGAGAGAGGGAGAGAATCAACGGTAAGCGATTTTATTTCTGATGCAAACAGTAATCCTTTCTTTGTTTCGGTATAATAAAGCGGCTTTTTACCGAGCTTGTCCCTTGCAAGAAGAAGTTTTCTCTTTTTCAGATCATAAAGTGCAAAGGCAAACATACCTTCAAGCATAGAACAAATTTTTTCTCCGTAGGATTCATAGCCATGCACTATAACTTCGGTATCAGAGGCCCCTCTAAATAAATGCCCTTTCTCGACGAGATTTTCTTTTAGTTTTTTATAATTCCAAATCTCCCCGTTGAAGATTACCGCAATGTTTCTATTTTCATTGAACATTGGTTGATGCCCCTTGGGGGATAAATCGATGATGCTCAACCTCCTATGGCCCAAAGATATTCCTAAGGCCACATGAAACCCTACATCGTCAGGACCCCTATGCTTGATTATTTGAGTCATCTTCTTGATTAGTGAAGAATCTGCCCAGGTAAACCCTGCTATGCCGCACATACGCGATGTTGCCTTAGTTCGTATTTAAATATTAGGAAACTAAACGTAGCTTATCTCGTAGACGATTAACATTGCTTGTGTCTTTTGTGCATCGGAAAAGTAGGCTTGCACGGGCTTTAACCTTGGCTGGTTTTCGTTTAACCAGTCCTGTGTCCAATCGGGATGTCTTTCGAACACTGAAACCATTAAATATTTCGGATGACTCTCATTTACAAGTTCGTCAAGCATTTCCTTCTTTGAAGGCATGTATGAATAACTGTCGCTTTCGTTTCTTACAAGTGCAGGATAGGGTAGAATTTTTCTCTCTGCATAAGTCGTTGCTTGTGTATAGGAATTACTAAGTATTGTATCGTCAGGAACTGAGTTTTGCTTAATCCATAGAGAAGCTTCTTTAACGGGGAGGTAAGACGTTTTCTTTACTTCTATCAACGAATGCGCGTGTTGCACTTGTACATACGCAAGAAAGAGGAGTGCAAGAAGTATTACCACGAGAGGGGCTTTTGGGTGTAATTGTTTTGTCTTTTCTGCGATCGTATCGAGCCCCTTCGCTGAGAAGTACATAATGAAGGGGATCATGAGAAAAACCCACCGGTCTTCTATTATTCCCCGTATGTAAAAGACATAAAAACAGACCATCACAAACAATAGAATCAGTGAGAACAAAGAGGGGTCGAGTCTCCGCTCTTTATTCTTGAGATACAGGTCTGCCGAGAGCCCTATATGTAACAGAGAAAGAGCAATGCCGACCAGAAATAGAGCAAAGAAGAAGGGTTTGGGGAGTTGATAGAAAAAGTTCATAACCGTCCATCCCAGTTCCCATCCCTGTCCGATTCCTGTTCCTCCGATATAAGAAGGTGCGAACGCAACGGGATTTCCGAAAAGAACATACTGCCATATACCGAAGGGTATTAGAGCGAGGAGAAATGAAAGAAAGATTAGCCAATAATTTTTGTTTTTAATGAATAAAAATCCGTCCTTGAATAAAATGAATATTAGAAAAGATAGTGGAACGAGCAATGCTGAAATTTTAAAGTAAAATGCTAACGCGATGAAAACCCCCGTAAGAATTGCGAACGATTTTTTCCCTTCCTTAAATGTTTTCCAGAAAAACAAAACTGAAAGAAGTTGGAAACTGAGGGAAAAGAAATCTGGCTGAAATCGAATACTCCAGAAGAGAAAAGACCACACCACCGAGGAGGCGGCTGTTGCAATAAGTGCAATTCTTTTCCCAAACAGTTCTCGTCCAACGAAGTAGACAAGACCTATCGTACAAACCGAAGGAAGAAGGACGAGGAAGAACTTAAGTGAACCCTCGCCAAGGCCGAACCAAAGAAAGGGTATTGCGGCCAACTGAAAAAGAGGGGGGCGTTGAGGATTGATATCGTAAGGCACGCCAAATGCCCAATGTTTTGCAGTAGCCATGTATTCAGCCTCATCCCACCAAAGTGGCTGGCTGTACGCGTTGGCAAAAAAATAAAGTCTGACGAGAAAAGAGAAGACCAAGATCAAAATAAATAGGGCATTATGATTATCTTTGAGCCAAAGCTTAATCGATTCTGCCGATTTAGAGGACATTTTTCATTATACGCTTTTGCCTATTTATACCTTCGGAGGAACTAGGTTTTTAAGCTCTGTTAAAACCTGTTCAACAGAGATACTCTCAACGAGCCCTTTATCAAAAACATCGCTTTTTTCTGGAAAAAATTCATAAAGCCTTGGGGAAACAATTTTTTTCACGAGCCCATAACTCTCGAGTTCATTGGGGCTTGTGCAAAAAAAGAGAGCCAATACCTTCTTTTGTAGTCCGACTGCAGCATGCAGTGCGAAACTGTCCGAACATATGAACGCATCACATTTTTCTAACAAAGCAAGGAACTCTTGTTTAGAGTTGCTGGGATTATTGCGTGCAAACGGAATGCCCTCTGAAGTAAGCTTTTTAGAGAGTAGCCCGTGTTCATTTATTTCGTTCGGTCCTCCGAATAAAATAACTTCGTATCCCTGTGCCGAAGCTTTTTTTATAAATTCTTCAACGTATGATAACGACCAAACCTTTGAGGGCCAGCGTGAAGACGCACCCATATGTATTCCTATTAGAGGCCCCCTTCCAGAAATTCTGCTTTCGACGAATCGTTGTGCATATTCTTTAGCACGATCCCCTATGGGCAAGTGATAAACTTCTTTTGTAACGGGCAGTTCGGCTGCCGCAAACATCATCTCTTGATAGGTCAGGGTGTTCTTTTTCTTTAATTCATCATCGAATATTGTATTCAGATAATATTCTGCGCCTGCGTTGCATGCGGCAGGATACCCGTCAAGAGCGTAAAAACCATATTTCTTCTTTGCAGGCGTATGCGTTGCTATTTCGAGTGCAATTGCATCGGTATCAAAGTTATAGAGGATATCTGCTTCCAACCTCTCACGTAGGGGAATCGTTTTGATATGATGGATGTAATCAATACCCTTAACTAATTCTACTATCTCCTCTTTTGTAATAAGTGTAACTTCTGCTCCTGCATGGGCATCTCGTATAGCTCGCATCAGGGGGAGTGTCCTTAAAACGTCTCCTGCCGCACCCAATTTTATCACTATTATTTGCATGGTTGAGCTACGACCGTCATGTTTTAAAACTATTGGCCTTCTTCCTTGCATGCGGATTTATATCGCGGGAAAGCTCAGTACGAGTTCAGAAAGAGAATCGCTTAATGAAATTGCGACCTTATGTGAAAACCTCGGGTTTGAAACGTTCCTTCCTCATCGTGAGGTTGGTCTCTTTTATGAAATAAAAAATGCAGAGGTTATATTTCACAAAGATATTTTTGGAGGGTTACGCAAGTGTGATGTGGTTGTTGCGTTGCTTGAAGGATTACATGTTGGCGCAGGAACCGCATGGGAGCTAGGATTTGCTTATGCGCAAGGAATCCAGTGTATTGGATTGAAGACCGATGAGTCTCTTGAAGAAGCAGCCGATTACTTGAGCCCCATCCTTCTTTCTTCCGTTGATATTGTGAACACAAAGGAAGCGTTGCGCGACCGATTAAATTCTTTTAAGAATGCTCGGATAGAGGATTAGTTGAATGTGTGAAGGCTTCTCCTCTCCAGCCATCGGTGTATTTCCTTCCTTTTTTCATTTCTGAGAACGCTTTCTTGTAGATATAGAGGCGTGCACCAAAAGAGCATAGTGTCCACCACAGTTCACGAACCGTCTTTGGGTACTTCAATGCAAAAAGAGTGCCAAGTTTCACTTCGTTAAGAAAACTCTTTGTGCGAGGCATATCGGGAGCGATTTCTTTTAGTCTTTCGTGTGCTTTTATGTTTCGTACCTTTTGTGCAACCCAATCTGCCCAATTTTCTGGATTCTTCACATATACGAGCGCCTGCCGCGCGTATGCTATTTTATATCCCTTTTTCCAGATGAGATAGGGGATTACACTGTCTTCTGACGTTTCCGTTGGAAAATCAAGTAAAATTCCCTTTCTTATGGAAAAAAGATATCCCGAACACTCGAAAAAAATCTTTTTCCTTGAGAAACCTTCTCGCACTCGGTCGATACCATCCATAAATAAATGCGCCCAGTATCCATACATGGTTCCTCTTGATTCGAGCGGCACGGGATGTCCGGCAACACAGCCTACGCGCTTGTCTTTGAAGCGGGTAATAATCGCTTCTAAGGTGCCCTTGTCAAGGAATACATCGCCATCGGTCATAATAAAAATATCATCAGGATTGCTTGAGGCTCGTTCTTGAAAGAGCATGTTGAGCGCGAATCCTTTTCCTTCTCCGGGGTCGAGAAAAAAAGACCATCGAGCATCTTTTATCTGAGATTTTAGAAAGACTTCAGTTTCTGGAAACGGGTCGACCACAAGGACCTGTAAGTCTTTTCTTGCGGACTGCTCTAAAATAGATTTAAGGGCCTTGCATGTAGCCTTGGGTTCGTTATAAGAGGTAAGGATAACATCAATCATGCGACTTCAAGCGGGTAATGTGCAGGACGAATAAGAACCACTTTTTCTCCCGATGCGCGTTGTGCTTCGAGACGACATTTTTTCGCGCCTTGCTTGCTTGTTTCTGACAGCTCGCAGGCCGACACTTTAAGATGTTCGCCACCAACTATAAGCGAATCTCCTACCCGTACCTCGCTAGCTTTTTTCTTCATGAAAAGAGTACGTCTACAGGCTTATAAAGATTGTTTCTTTTGTTTTTTTATGAGGGGCGCACTTGTTCTTTGTTCTGGAGGAATTGATAGCGTCGTTACCGCGTACCGAATTAAGAGGAAAGATAATTATGAGGATGTGACTCTCCTTTTTTTTGATTACGGTCAAAATGGACAGAACCGCGAACTTGATTGTGTAAAATACCATGCAAGACAGCTTGCATGCGCTTTGAAAATCGTAAAGATTGCAATCGAGAGTGATTCGCTTATCCATAGCAATGCAAATAAATTTGATTCTGTTAGAAAGGAGCAGCTAAAAGATACGCGTTCGATTAGCGGACAATGGTATGTTCCTTGTCGCAACCTTCTTTTCTCGGCCTATGCCCTCTCTATTGCGGAAAAGGACTTTTTGGCTACGCAAAAGGTTAAAGATATCTTTGTGGGCTTTGGTGTAGAGGGCCGCGATAGTTACCCCGATGCGGGTAGAATATTTATTAAAGATATTAACTCGATTTCAAAAGATATTTGCGCAAAAGCCTTCGTTATGAGGGCGCCGTTTATTATGTCAAATAAAGAGGACATTATTTCTGTGGGTGCTGGCCTCGGCGTTAATTTTGCGAAAACCTGGAGCTGTTATTCGGGTGGTGAAAAACACTGCGGCACTTGTCTCGCGTGTGCATTACGTAAACATGGATTTTACTGGGCAAATATCTCGGATCCTACTTTGTATGCAGCTTAATTAAAGATAGAAATTTTTCTCCAAGCACTTTCCAACGATAGTTTTCTGCAGTTGTGCGCGCGGATTTTCTTATTTTATCTTTCGCCTTTTGAGAAAGACGAGCAATATACTTAATGCGTTCTGCAAGACGTTTCTTGTTTCCAATGGGAAATAGGAAACCGTTTTTTCCTTCTTTGATGATATCTTTATTTCCTTTATTGTTGCTGGCGATTACTATTTTTCCGCGCGCCATGGCTTCTAAAAGAGATTGGGGCAACCCTTCGCTTAGAGAGGGAAGGATAAAAATTTCGTGTTTGTCAAGTTCGTTGATCTGTTCCTTTTGGTTAAAAGTCTCGTTGATTATAGTTATGTTTGTTCCATCCGCCTTTATTTGATTTTGCAATGCAATAAGATATTCTCTTTCTGCGGGCCCAAAAAAGACAACCGAGGGGAGGGTTTCCTCTTCAGGGTGTAAAAAACCGAGCGCACGGCTGACCGTTTCGAGATTTTTTATGGGGGCGAGTCTGCCCGTGTATATAATTCCTTTTCCTTCCTTTTTCAGAGGAATGAAAAACTCTTCGGGAAGTCCATTAGGCACGTAGGCAATCTTGCTATCTGTCAAACCCAATTTCCTAAGAAAGGGCAGTTCCCAGCGTGTAATCGCGACTATTTTTGTGAATTTAGGGAGCGTTCTCTTTCCTATGCAAGCGTCATATACAAATACGGCTACCCCTGCTACCCATGAACGGGTTGCGGCCCTATCAAAAGGGGCGTGAGTGACCAGAAAAACTGGAATTCCCAGCTGTTTGCCTATCGAAAGCGCTTTTGTCGTATGAGTATGCCGATACGCATGGGCAATGATAACATCGGGTTTATAGGTGAGTGCTGCACGTCTAAAGTTCCAGTAAGTAAAGCTCTCACCACCTAGTTTTATGCCGGGGAAACGCGTTATTGAAACGCCCCCTTGTTTTTCTTTGTGCGGGGCTCGCTCGCTCGAACCTTTAATGAAATCGGACGAAAAAACTTCTACTCGATGACCCTGTTCTGCAAAAAATTGAGACTCTCTGTAAACACGCGCCCAAACGCCGCAACCGCCCGCACTATAGGTCGTTAATTCAAGTATTCTCATGGCATTTGTAACTCTCCTCTCTTTTTAAAGAAGTCTGCGTTATGTTCTGAAGAGTTCTGCGGGCCATTCTTCCGAGAGGTATTCGCTCTTGACCGTCATATCAGTAGGGTAATGAATTTCCCATATACGTATAGGACCACGCACCGTATCATAGTTAACAAAGTCTCCTTTGAAATCGGGGACGCTTAATCTCAACTGAGTTACGAGAGGATCATCTTCTGAATGCACGAGCTTGAAAAGGCCGTTCTCTTCTTGGAATAGGTAGAGGCGTGCAACCTGCGAATGTACTGTGCGATTGCTGAGGTACAGAAGCGAACCTTCATCTTGAATCTGGAGCCCATTCGCGCCGCTAACAATTCGAGGCATGATAAATATGCCTGCATCCAAACCCTCTTTAAAGTCTACTAGTTTTTCATCGAATGCGTACCTTAAAGGAATAAGATACTGATTTCCTTTATAGAAAAAGACTGCGTCGGGCGCACGAGTAAGTTCTCCCGTGATAGAATCTTTTTCTATAAGGATTGCGCCAAGTGCTGCGTTTCCTTTGGGTAGGAAGAGTTGCGTGCCATTGAGCATATAGAGAATGTCATCATCAGTCGGAATTCCGCCTGTGTAAACAAAAACGGTTGAATTCTTTTTTTCGAGAACTTGGTTTACATCCTTATTAAAGGTCGATATAAAACTAGTTCGGTCATAATTTTTGTCCGAACCTATACTTGAGAAAGCGCCGTACTTGCCAATATCGGTCGGATCAATAAGAAAATGAGTCGTGTTATGGGAGTACAAGAAGTCTAGTGCTTGCTCGTTGCTCGGGCCTGTAAGTGCATATCTCCCCATCATGTGGTTCCAGTAGGCCTTTGCATTTCCTCCGTCGAGAACAGTTGCACGTTCGCCCATACTTTGAACCCAATATCCATAGTCCCACCAATGACCAAAAACGGCCTCCTGCGCGGTATTATCTCGTGTCCAAGCCATTGCTTTCTGCCATTGCTGAGTATAAATGCTGGGAACATACCCTTGGGCAGATATCAGCGAAGTGTTGTAAAACGAGTATCCCACGAAACATAAGCTCAAGATTAAAAGCGCAGCGCAAAACACTGAAAGGTATTTTGAAGAGGACTTTGATTTATAGGATGTGTGAGCCCAGCGCGCCACTTCAACCACAAGATACGCCCCTAATATTGACGCAGCAGGTACGAGCATCATGATGAGGCGGACACCGCCTCTTGCCGAGAGTATGCTTATAATAAAGAAGCAGAGCAACAGCATGAAATTGAAATTGATAGCGCGTAATCGATCGAGTTCGTTTGCAGAATGGTACTTGAAATAGTATTTTCCCCCAACACCTAAAAAGACAAGAAGACCGAGGGCATAGAAGGCGAGGCTTGCGAAGTTAGTTCCATTAAAGAGGCTTGTGGGAGAGTATCTGCTGAATGCTAACGAAATAAGCATAAATGTGAAGGCGGCGACCATTATTAGGCGAGATTTTTTGTCAAACGATGCAATCGCGTGATAAAATGCAACAATTGATCCTACAAAAAACATCCAGAAAAGTAGCGGAAAATTGGCAAAGAAAGGTCCGAAACTGGCAGCCCATTCGGTGAAGTAGGGCTGTCTATTTTCTGCGACCGTGACGCTTACTCTGTCGGTGCCTGTGGTTATGAGAAATTTTTTGAGGGCAAGCACGTTGTGCACGATATAGTCTGGTCCAAAAAAGACGAGAGCGAAAAGCAGACCACATCCAATCGTGATAAGAAGAGAAAGCAAGGGTCGAGGAAGATTCAAAATTTTATATCTGGGGATTCTACGAAGGAAATTTGTTTCATGAACTAATGAGTCTACAATTAAAACGATTAACATGAGCACGACGGGGATTGTTGTCGTTGAAAAGAGCAGCTCAGATAATGAATATCGTTTAGTCCCCAGAAAAAGAATAACCATTGTGGTAACGAGCCACGTTGCGTAGAAATATTTCCTTTCGCGATCCATTTGTCCCAACGCGAATGAGAAAAATATGAGGGGGCCGACAGTTATGAGTATGTACAAATATCCCCCCCACACGAGACCCATGACGGCTGTCGAGGCGCCCGCAAGAAAACCTAAGAGATACTTGTGCATCCCTTTCTTTGCGCCCCATCCTGCCATGAAAAAGTAGAACGCGAGAAAGAGGAAGAGAATTCCGCTTGCTTCTTTTTCAGGAATACCTGCAATAGTTCGGGGCAACAACGCGGGGGTGACTGTTAGCAAGAACGCGGCTACGATTGCGGAGGTTGTTGCCCATGACTTGCCCATATGTTTTGAGAAGATTAGCCTCGTCATGAAAAAGAAAGCAATTACTGAAAGCGCGAACATAAAAACAGGATAAAGTACTGCGGAGTGGGTTATTGACGTTGAACCGAATATGCTTGCAATTTTATCAAACCAGACCATCAAATAAACATGAAGGTTTAGTTCGTACGAAGTGTCAAATCCAAGAGGGACGTATCGCATAGTATCCAAGACCATGAGACTGCCATTTTCGACTATGTGTTTTGCCCAGCGAAGGAACAAGAAAGGGTCCAAATCGGGGCCAAGTGTCCAATCTCCCGTTGTTATATCTTTAAGCCCAGGAAGATTTGCCGTGCGAATTTTGATCGCTATGAAAACCACTAAAGCGAGAAATACATACCCCATTGCAGAAACGTTCCGTTTTGCAAATGAAATGAGCTTCTCTTTTCGTTCTCCGATGAGTCGTTCTTCTGACGATACAGAAAGGTTTTCCATCTTGTGCTAAGGAAACCTGTGCTTATATAAATCTTGTTTAAGATGTAAACTGATTGACTCGCAAGTATTAAAAAGGGATTAACTGCCCTTAGAATTCATGGTAGGATGGGAATCCCTTTTTTCAGGGTACCTTATATTCAACTCGATTCAGTTCGTAGTCTTCTTTATTCTAGTGCTTGCCCTCTATTTCTCAATCCCTCACAAATATCGTTGGTTCCTTCTTCTTATTGCGAGTGCCTATTTCTACATGTCCTTTGTCCCGATTTACATCCTCATACTCGGTTTTACTATTTGTGTCGATTATATAGCAGGAATTCTTATTGAAAAGAGCTCCGGCCGAAGAAGGAAGATGTTTCTCGTTGCAAGTATTCTTTCGAATGTGGGAGTACTTGCTGTATTCAAATATTACAATTTTCTCAATGAAAATCTTTCTTTTTTGATGCAGCCGCTCGGTATTGAAACGAACATCCCCTACCTTTCCATTTTATTGCCCATTGGACTTTCATTTCACACGTTTCAGGCAATGAGTTATACCATAGAGGTATATCGAAAAAACCAAGCTGCAGAACGACACTTTGGGATTTTTTCACTTTACGTTCTTTTCTTCCCTCAGCTCGTTGCGGGGCCCATTGAAAGACCACAGAATCTCCTACATCAGTTTAGAGAAAAACATTCGTTTGACGCTGAACGTACCTGGAGCGGACTTAGGCTTATGCTCTGGGGATTTTTTAAAAAGGTCGTAATTGCAGACCGTGTTGCTGTTTTGGTGGACACAGTTTACGCGTCCCCTTCGGCCTACCAGGGGGCGCCTCTTATTTTGGCAACGCTCTTTTTTGCCGTTCAAATTTATTGCGACTTTTCGGGATATACTGATATTGCCATAGGCTCGGCTCGAATTATGGGCTTCAAACTCATGGAAAACTTTAGACGTCCCTACTACGCGAGATCAATTGCTGAATTTTGGAAGCGATGGCACATCTCGCTTTCATCGTGGTTCAGAGATTATGTGTATATTCCTCTTGGAGGTAATCGAGTTGCGGTGCCTCGATGGTATCTTAACCTGTTTGTCGTATTCCTTGTGAGCGGACTATGGCATGGGGCCTCGTGGACGTTTGTTATATGGGGAGGTTTGCATGGTGCTTATCTTGTTATAGGACTTATGACGGCAAGATTCCGCACTACCCTTAAGGAGAGAATTGGGTTGAATCGCATCGCTTGGCTCAATGCAACGGTACAAATAACTATTACGACTGTGCTTGCCAGCTTTGCGTGGATTTTCTTCCGAGCGACCAATGTTTCCGATGCGTTCTATGTCGTACGTCATCTTTTCAGCGGGCTCGCCGTAGGGTTTACAGGAGCAAATCTTGGAATGAGCATTTGGGAGATTATAATCGCGCTCGGGGCAATAGCTCTTATGGAAATTGTACAACTTGTGCAAGAACGAGAGGGCAAGAAAGAATTCATTTTGAAACTTCCGAGGTGGATTCGTGCCACACTCTATATTGGGCTCATACTCATCATCCTCTTGTTCGGAGTATTTGAAAGGAGACAATTTATTTACTTCCAGTTTTAACATGAAAAAGAAGAATCTTTCGGCACAAAACGTGATTGCGTTTATAGCAGTTTTATTGCTTGTAATTTTTCTTGTCAATTTTATTTATACCACTTTTATTCTTCCTCAGAAAACGTTTTATCGAAAGGAGAGTTTATATCAAAATTATACCGCTCTCTCGGGAGGCCGTATCGAATATCTTGTACTGGGAGATTCTCACGCATTCCATGCGGTTAATCCTGCATATGTCCCTGGCGCATATAATTATGCCAGCGGAGCAGAAAACTATATTAAATCATTTTACAAACTCCGTAAGGTCCTTGAGAAGGATAACGAAAGCGTCGGGGCGGTTATTCTTGAGCTTGATCCCCACACTTTTTCGACAAGACTTACTGACGAGACCAACTTGTTTAACGAACTTGAGCTCTATTCGCAGTTCGTTTCTCTTTATGAAGTTCAACATGTAAGGAATGATTTCTTGATTAGACTATGGCTCGAAGCCAATATGCCGTTTATTGGGAACGGAAAAGAATTTGGAGTTCTCTTGAAAAAGACCGAGTTTAACGAAATCTCTGCGGGAGGGTGGCTCAAAAATAAAGAAAACTTTTCTCTTGTTGACAAAAACGCGTCTGCACTCTTTAACTATAAAAGCCTCTATGAAAACCAAGAAAGAATAAGCAATGTTTCGTTTGAGTATTTTATTAAGACCATTAAACTTGCACAACAACATAACGTGCCCGTCATATTCGTCAGTTACCCCCATACGCTCGAATATGACCAGATTATTACGGAGAAAAACGTAACAAAAGAGGACTATTATGCGCGAATATTTACCGAAGTAGATAAAACGCTTGGCAACTATACGTTCCTTAACTATTACTCTCTCTTCCCTGAAAAAGATTATCTTTTTGGCGACCCTGAACATGTCAACTATATCGGCTCTGAACTCTTTTCAAGACAATTATATTCTGATTTAGAAAATCTTGAAGTCGCTCCACCTCGAGAAAAAACAGTAATTGAAACAAAACGCAATTCGGAGTCGATTTATGGGATCTATCTTCTTTTGACGTTGGCTATTCTTGAACTGGGCGTTCTGCTGTTTCTTCTTTCAAGAATGCGCGTTAAAGTTTCTCAAACCGACGCAGCCCTTCCGTGAGTTGCTCTTGCAGGGGCGTCTTTTCAAGTTTTCCTTCAAGGAGCGCATTCACAAACCCCTGTTCATAGAAATAGAGCATTCCGCTTCCGGGGAAGCGTACTTTTTCAACTGAAAAGTTTTTCTCGGCATTCTTTTTGTCTGAGCGGGGCAGAACTCCTTTGTAAAAGTCCCTGAATACGATTTGGTCTGGAAATGAAACAAGGTCTATATAGAAGTGGCTGTACAAGACGTAATAATACGCTGCGAGCAAGTCGAGATAGTCTTGGTCTTCCAATCGTGCGTTGAGAATAGCAAACCTATTACGTTCCGAGGCTTTTTTGATAAAGGAAAAATGCTTAAGTTGCTCGTACATTTTGGGGAAATTTCTCTTTAGAAAGTTCTTCATCGCTCGGTCTTTGCGATATCTTGACATAGACGATGTAAAGAAAGGATATTTTGCTAAGAACGGCTCGATAAACCGCATGACATGATGTACATCCGTACCGAGATCGTATTTTTCAAAATAGTCCTTGTTATAATTATATAATTTCTCCAAGTCTTCCTTAAGTCCGAAAAAGCACTCATCGGCCATAAAAAAGGGTTTTGTGAGCTCGAACCAAGGAACCCATACTTTACACTTGAACACATTTCCTTTGGGAAGATTTTTTGTGATTTTGAGAAGCGTCTCCTTTTCAGTTGCGAGTTTTTTAATGAATTGCGGTTCGATATAGGTATCTGAGCGTGTCTTGAGGACAAACGTTCCTTTAGCGATGTGGGTAAGGCCGACTTCAAGTCCCTTCATCTGCCTCCAGATGAAGTCTTTTCCTTGATAGTACGGGCTGTTCTCATTTAGTGCGGGATCCTCTGCTTCGATGATTACGACACCTGCTTGCTTAAATGCTTCGTGCATATCGGGGTGCTTTGCGGGCTCGCCGATTCGCGTTGCGAGCATGATGGTGTCTACGAATCCCTCTTTCTTGAGTTGTGCCAAATCTTCTAGAGATTTCTTAAAGACCTCGTATTCTCGGATAAGGCCTGTAAAAAGAACAGTAATCTGCGTCTGCATGGAATTGTGTGTTGGATTCGGTTTAAAGCTTTTTCGACATAATCTGACGGCATAAACTTTAAATATCGAACTTGGCGCGCTTTTTTATGAACATTGATACAGGCAAGATAGAAGCGATATATAACTACGTACGTGCGGGAACGGGTCCCCTAAATCGTGCGGATGGGTTGTTTGTATTTGGAAGAGCAGACCATTTAGTAGCCAATAGAACGGCTCAACTGCTTGGAGAGGGCCTTGCAGACTATGCGCTTATTGTAGGGGGTATTGGAAAAGATTCTGGCCCGTTAACAAGATTACAGATTCCTGAATCTCACTATCTCGCGTCACTCCTGGTTGCTGAGGGGGTTCAGGGGGATAAATTGTATGTTGAGTCTCGCCCGAGAAACGGAGGCGAGTGCTGTGAGATGGGGCTTGGAAAAATAGTCGAGGAACGTTTGCCTCATGAAGACATGACGGTGGTTATTCATCCTACCTCTCTGAAACGCATTATGGCTATGCTCGAGCATAAGGCCCCTCAACTCGGATTTAAGACGCGATGGCAAGGAACGGGTACGCACTATACGTTTGACTCTCGAAGATTGATTGACCAAAAAGAAGCGGTTGCCGAGCTGTTGCGACTTGCTGATTGGCCCGTTAACAAAGATGCCGCGGGCAACCCCGATCCGTGGTGCGCACCGCAAGCAGATCTACCTTGGGAATTGGTGAATGTTGCACGAGCCTATAGCGCGGCTTGGAAGGCGGAGAGAAAATAATTTCTTAGTGATTGTGTTCGCTTTGTATTCGACCGTCTGGTCTGCCCGTATCATCTTGAATTCGCACGACATCGTCAACGTGGGGTGTTGAGCATTCAAGCATAACCAAATCGGTAAGCGCGCACACGCGGTGCTTCTTGGGAGGTAAGACCGTGATAAACGTCCCTGGACCACATACTCTTTTCTCAATTTCGCCTGCATCGTTTTCTAGCCAGACTTCCGCATGCCCTGAAAGAACATAGTTCGTTTCTTTTTTCTCTTTGTGATACTGAAAACTTGTTTGATTTCCTGCATTGAGGATTATCCTTTTGTAGCAATAATCCCCGTCGAAGTGTAACCATTCTTCGCGCCCCCAAGGCTTGTCTACAATTTTCGGAGGATTTCCGTAGAAATCTTTACTTAAGGGAAGGTCACTTGCCATTTAATGCTCCCTGGTAGTGCCCAATCGTGCCCATGATGTTGTTTATGATTGTTTCGTTCATGTCTTCTGATTTGTTGAGCTCAGAGAGTATCTTTTTATAACTATCTGACGTGAAATGATAGTGCCCTGCGATGGTCGCACAGAGGAATTTGTTTGCGTCGGTATTGGTATGCAACCATTTCTTCCACTTCCCACCCTTATAGACTTCGTCGACAAATGATTCTGTGTTAACTCCGTAGATGGAGCACTTGTTGAGCACAGTTTGGGTTTGAATGACGCCCAGTTGGGGGGCGATGTTCATAGCGTCTACGAGACCTTTACGTGAGGCTATTTCTTCTTTAGTAAGATAATCTGCGTTGTGCTCTTTGAGCTTTAGACCCTTTTCTCTTATTTTCGCACCCATTTGTTTTACAAAGGACTCATTGAAGTTGCCGACTTGCTGAATTTCCTTTACCAGACTGCCGGTCTGCACGACAAAGAACTCTGGCTTGCAAAATTGAGAAAAGAAATCAATTTCATGCGCAACTTCTTTTAGGTTCATAACTCCATAATTAGTCCCCATGTTCTCATCGGTGCCTATTTCGAGCATTATTTTCGGGTTAAGGCTTAAGCAGTATTCGACTGCTTTTTTTGCTTCACCCAATACAAAATCTCGATCCCCCTTAAGATGACAAAAATCTATGTGTATAAGATCGAAACCGTTTTCAATGTCTGAGCGAATCGTCTTATACGTATCTTCGAGGTCATAATTTCCATTGAAACCTGGGCCGCAGTGATCTCGGCAGACAACAACATTGCTCTGGGGATAGAGAGATTTCATGCTTCGTATAAATTCCATATAGTGCTTTGTCGTCCAGTTATTGACGTAGCCCCCTGCGTGGTCAATTTGATTTTTTGACGCGATAAGCATGAGTGGTGTGCGCATATAGTTAGAATATCTGAATATAGCTTCGATGATTTCAGAGCTCATAGGCCCTATGGCTAACTGTGCTTGTATCATTGTATAACTCCTAAGTCTTTGAGGGCAGTATATAATTTTAACTTACCCATGTGATACAGCATCATATCAAACGGTGCTTGATGAAGAGGGGCCATGTTAAGAAATACAAGCGCAGTGATGAGTTTAACTTTCTTGAGGTCGAAGCCGTTTTTAACAATGAATTCTTCGCACTCTTCTTTCGCGTCAAGAAGGTCATTACCAATCGTATAATTGTAGTAAACACTTTGCCCACTCATATCGAACGTGAATCCCCCTTTCTTTATTATTTGGTATGAAATATTAACGCCCCCGTACATCTTTGCGAGGTCGTAATACAAGTCCCCATGGTCAACCGACCCTCCGAAGTCTTGTCTCCAGTCAAGAATGACAAATTTTGGTAAAGAATTGGCCGCATTTCTCGTAACAAGAATGTTATCAAACTGTAAATCTCCGTGGAAATTGGTCGGAATTCCGTCTGTAATGAAATTCCAATCTATTTTTTTTAGGAGTTCGTTCAAGGGAGGTACTTGTACGCCATTAATAATGTTCCAGTCGTCCGCGAGGTTTGTTTTGTCATAGAATTTTTTCAACCGTTCGAAGGTTTTTTCTTTATAAAATTGTTCACACGTCGCTTTAAACCGTTCTGCTTCTTCATTCGAGAGTTCTGACTTTTTCCAAAGACTTGTTTTGAGCCAAACCAAAAAATCCTTAACAAGTTGACGGTTCAACACATTATACATAACCTGCCCATCAAGCTTTTTGTATGCATAAAAGTTCCCTTGTATACCTTCAATTTCTGGGCAAAGACCCTTGAGATTCTTTGAGCGTTTATATCGATTTTCGGTTATTCTTTTATCTGCGAAATATTTTATGACCTTTCCATTCACGAAGTAAATAAATTCATTTCCCTTGCTAAAGTCAAATCGTTTTTCTCCGCCTGAAAAGTTCTCATTTGTTTCTTTGTAACTTTCTAACGTGCCGGTGTCGAACCATGTGAATGCCGTGGGCACGAGTTTATTTTCTATAAGCGATTTGAAACCGTTTGAGACTTGGATTTGACCCTTAATGGGCTCTTTGTTGTTTTCGAGGGCGTTCCAGAAGTGTTCGTAGTCACGCACTCCGGCAAGACCGATGAATGCGAATTTGTTATCAGTTTTTATTTTATCGTCTAGTTGGTATATTAGGTTGTTTTTTATTTTTACCGTGCAATATCGCTCTGTTTCTTTAACGGGCGCAATGCCGAACCAGTTTTCGTTTGGTTCGGGGATATCTTCGAGGACAATTGTGTCTGATGTGACAAAAATAAAGGGGCATTGCAAGTGAGATTTACATTCGAGAAGCGCGTGACCGGGGCCGGTTCCGGGACCGGCATATTTTTCTGACTGCACGAACGTAAACCTGCGATCGTTGTGAGCTAATGTCAAATAATCCATGACCGTTTCTTTTTTATGACCGAGAGCGAGTACGATTTCGACTTGTTTAGGGAATTTTTCGATGATGTATGAAATGGCTGCCTTGAAGTTAATAGGTAATATCGAAGAATGAATGCTTCTTGTGAGCTCGCCCATTTGACTGCCTATCCCTCCCGCCAAGATACAGACTTTATAATGCATGGTTATTCCCCTTTGTACCCCGTTCCATCAGGATAGTTTTCGAGGGCGTGTTTGTATGCTATGGGCGCACCCGTGTCGAACCATGTGAATATTTTAGCCACCATGTTTTTTTCTAAAAGGGATTTGAAACCGTTTGAGACTTGAATCTCGCCTGCGATAATGTTTTTGTTGTTTTCGAGGGCGTTCCAGAAGTGTTCGTAGTCACGCACTCCGGCAAGACCGATGAATGCTAAGTTGCCCTCTACACGTACCTTGTCATCAATACGCACGATGTTTAGACGTTCATCAAGTTTCGCTGAACAAAATCGCGTTGTATCGGGCACTTCTGCCAGCCCGAACCAGTTTTCGTTGGGTTCGGGAATAGGCTCTTTAACGAGCGTGTCTCCCGAGAGAAAGACGAAGGGACATTGGAGGTGGTCTTTGCACTGCAACATCCCATAACCGGGGCCCTTGAATCCTTCGGGAGAGGGTTTGTCTTCGACGAAGGTAATTTTTCTAGTTGGATAGGCATACGTTAAGAAAGTTTTGAGATCTTCTTTTTTGTAATTGAGTGAAATTATTATTTCGACATCTTCGGGGAATTTTTCGATGATATGGCAGATAGTCGGTTTTCCTTGAACGGGAATGAGCACTTTGTTGTAATATTTTGAGAATTCACCCATTCGGCTCCCGATTCCGCCTGCAAGAATAATTACTTTGTAGTTCATTTTTTTGTCCCTAACAATTTTTTGTTAATGACGATGCAGGCATCACACACCGCCCCTTCCCCTGATTTTGAGGGAGTTACGTACTTTGCCCAGCGCTTGGCCTCTATGCGCGCGTTTGCAGGAGCAATACCGAACGCACAATCTCGAATAACCGGGGCATCGAAGATACCGTCCCCCATGAAGATGGTGTTCTCAAATCCAAACTTTTCCTTGATATACTTGTGCCTATCTCCTTCCGTTACAAGTTCAATCGGGTATCCCATGTCATCTATTCGCTTCTTTGAGATAGAAAATCCGCGTTTGTCGCTTGTTATGAAACGAATTTCGACTTTATCTCTAATAAGCTTGAGGCCATCCGCGTCGTGCGGACCAAACACCTTAAACGCCTTGCCTTTAGGTGAATAGAAAAACTGACCTGTGGTCATCACTCCATCTACATCTAAAATAAAATATTTCTTTGACATTGTGTCTGCGTATCGGCCATCTCAACACCGCATATATCATGCCGGTGTCCTTATCGGCGTCTTACACAATAGGTTATTCATTAGTACGAGGTTTATAAGGTTTATGAAAGTGTAGAGATATTTTCGAACAAAGTTTAAAAGGGCAGTTTAGATGTTTTTTTATGAACGAATTACTCTTTGGCCCTCTTCCCTATGAGGCGGGTCTGCAAATAGTCGCCGAACGAGTTGTTTCTGAGAAAAGGGCTCTTTTCCCCCTCCGCGCGATGACTGTTGCTGTTGAGGGTTTATCTAACACGGGGAAGTCGACTTTGGCTAAACGACTTGAATTTTGCCTTAATGAGGGAGAGATTGGCACGTTGTTCATTGAGGGAGATTTATTTCAGAAAAGCCGTGAAGAATCGATGGAGGCCTACGCCTCTGTTCTTGTGGGAGTCGCAAATGGGCGGGGCGTTCCAGACGATTTTCCTTCGAGAGTTTGGAACTATGGAAAGATGCAGACAGAACTGCTTGACCCTATTGGAAGGTTTAATGAGTCTTCCGATCTTGTTACTGCGTTAACCATGCGAAATGTTTTATCAGAGAAAAAAGCAGGCACCGAACATGATGAAACCTATACTCTCACTAGGAGGACAATTGCATTCATTGCGGGAATGTACTTGAGACAACTTCCGCAATTTGATAGGGTTCTATTTCTTGATGCCGCTCCCGAGACCGTTATACAAAGAAAGATAGAACGAACTGCACGTACGGGTGTCTCGCGGAACCCTGAAGTTACTCGACGTATGGTCTCTCAGATTGAAGTCCCTGCTATGCGAGTTCATCTCGACAAGAATCGTGTACAAGCAGGCCTTGTTTTGGATACTAACGATTTTGAAAGAGTTATGGGATACCGACTTGAGGGCTATTCTTCTCCTTACTATTGAACGCCACTTGCGCGTATTTTAAATATAACCGGTATTGAGTCTATTCATGCGCAAAGAGTTCGAGGAGCTTCTTGAAAGAGAACTTGTGCGATTGCATGACATTGGAGTGTCAAAGCGACCGGAGCGTGTAATAAAGGGATTTACGTCCGATCGCTGCCCTCGTGCGCTCATTGACGGCAAGCCCGTTCTTTTGTTTAACTCTAACGACTATCTGGGTTTACGTTTTAATTCGGTTATCCACGCTGCGGAGAAAGAAGGGCTTGATTCGTATGGCAGCGGCGCGGGGGCCGTACGATTCATTTCGGGCACTCTTGAGGTTCACACGGAACTTGAACGGGCGCTTGCACATTTTCACGGAAGAGAATCGGCCATGATTTTTTCTTCTGCTTTTTCTACGAACGTTTCTATCATTCAAGCGCTTGTGCGGGGGCCAGGTGCTGACTCGCTCGTGACGGATGACGTGCTTATAATTTCAGATGCTCTAAATCATCGAAGCATTATAGACGGCATTCGTATAGCAGGTCTACCTTCGCAACAACGGTTGGTATTTACCCATAACGATTATCATGACCTTGAGAGACTTGTGAAAGAAAATGCAGGAAAGTTCAAGAGAGTTTTGATTATTAGTGATGGTGTATTTAGTATGCTTGGTGAAGCTCAAAACGTAAAGAAAATACGCGACATCTGCGATAACCATAGTGGTTTGTTTGAGTTTGGAATTACGTTTGTACTTGACGATTCGCATGGTGTTGGTTGCTTTGGTGCAACAGGGAGAGGATGTGAAGAGGTTTCGGGCTCGCAGAGCGACCTTCTCGTGGGCACATTGGGCAAGGCGTTTGGTGTTGAGGGAGGCTATGTTGTTGGAGGGAGGGTTGTTATTGACTATTTGCGAGAATCTGCAGCTTCGTATATTTATTCAAATCCTATTTCTCCCGCGTCTGCCTGTGCGGCGCTCGCGTCAGTTCGATTTGTCGATAGCTCCGAGGGAGTTCGGCTTTTAGAAACGTTACGAGAGAACATTGCATTTTTCAAATCTGAAATGTGCAACGCGGGTTTTACGTTTGCTGCTGAATCTAATCACCCTATTCAGCCGCTTTTGGTGGGGGATACCCAGACGACAAAACAATTCGCTCGCAACTTGTTTGAACAAGGGATTCTTGTAACTCCCATTAATTATCCTGTTGTTCCCAAAGGGAAAGATGAGATACGCGTACAGCTCTCTGCGCTTCATGGGAAAAATGAAATAGCCACATTTATCAACGAAGCGGTTGGGTGTGCTCGAACGATTGGGCTTTTTAAGAATTAGCGAATCGATTAATAAATTCTTGAGGGAGATTATGACCTGTATATATCTTAAATTGATCTGCGGCTTGATACGCAGTGAGCATTCTTCCAGGAATAACGATCTTCTCAAGCGCGCGAGCGTCACGTATAAGTGTTGTGTCACCAACGACTGCATCTAGTACATATAAAAAGGGGGTAAGAAACTCTTTTGCGAGAGGGGTTTCGTCGGGACCCATTCCGCGATTTGTTGCATTAATTAACCAGTGTGCTCTGATAGAGGAAATTTCGCTCTCATCTATAACAGAGCCATTGCCAATTCTTTGGACCATGGACTCTGCATGTTCTCTTGTTCTGTTCATAACGTATAGATTTGCTCCCTTGTCAAGCACTGCAGCACCAAGTGCGTGAGCAACGCCTCCTGCGCCTAAGAGAACTACGCGTTTTCCGAACACATCTGACTCATTTAGTAACTTGCCTGCGCCCGTATAATCTGTGTTGAATCCTATAAGTCGCCCGTCTTGATTTAAAATTGTATTGACTGCACCGGTTCTTTCTGCGGAGACGTCTCGTTCATCAACCAGCTCGTAGACTCTCTTTTTATGGGGCATTGAGACGCTGCAGCCTTTACAATTATCGCGTACAATTTTTAACATCGATTCGAGTTCTGAAGCGTTTACTTTTAGAGGAATATACACATAATCTAACCCCAAGAACTCGTAACCCTGATTATGAAACTGCTGGCCAAATGTTCCCGGCCTTTCCGCAATAGAGATGCATACCTTCTTTGACTCTGGGCTCATTGAACTTTGCAAATGTCGTTGTTTAAAAAGATTACTAAAGCGAACCTTTTTTAATAGTAAAAAAGAGAAGAGACTATGTATAGCGTGAAGGACATCTGTATTATTATTCCGACGTACAACCGCGCAGAAGATCTCCGTGTAACACTCGAGTCGATAAAGCCCTATATTGCAAGGTTAGGGGAAATTATTATTGTTGACCAAAGCACCGATGATTTAACTAAAAAGTTAGTCGGTTCCCTAAGAAAAAAGAACATAACATACGTTCGATCTGATGTTCCTGCGCTTACGGTCGCGCGAAATAGGGGGGTTAAGGCCGCTTCGCGTTCGTCGAAGCTGATACTCTTCATTGATGATGATGTTAGTCTTGACAAAGGCTACTTTGATGAGATTGTTCGCGTCTTTAATGAGCATCCGAATGCTCTGGGCGTCGGAGGGTATTACCTTGCGCCAGGGATGTGCGAGGGACGATTTGAACGGGCGATACGTAGACTATTTTTGATTGAGCATCATGCACGAAACAGCGCGCGTGTTCTTTCTGCGTATGGGGCAGTTTATCCATCGGAGCTTGATTCAATAATCGCTGCGCAATGGATACCGGGATTCAACATGACTTTCAAAAGAGAACTATTCTCTAAAATGAAATTTGATGAAAAATTGCGGCGTTATTCCCTTGCAGAAGATTTCGATTTCACGTATCGCGTACACTCTCTAAGCCCGGGTTCCCTCTACTTGACTCCCCTTGCAAAACTAGTGCATCGCGTTTCGAGCGTTGAGAGATATCCGGCTAAGCGAATAAGTTATATGAACCAAGCCCATCATTTCTACCTCAATTATAAAAATTTCAACAAGAATGCTAAAGAAGCGGTCATCTTTCTTTGGGCCGTTTTCGGAATCACGTTTCTCAGAATCGCTCTCTATTTGATTAAGCCCTCCATGCGCAATCGACTTAAGTTATATTATTATTTCACCTCCCTCGTTTATTGTATGAGCCATCTTTCTGACGTGAAAAAAGGTATCTTCTATATTCCTGACTAATTATTTTGTTGCTTCGACTGTGTAGCCCATTGTCCAAACTCTGGCGCGATCAATAGCGTCGAGGTGAAAAAGAATGAATGAAAATAAAATCTTGAAGATTACTAGGTCAATCGCTGCGAGAATAATGTATAGCGGTTTTATGTGCTTCCATTGCTCTGCGAGGCTATTAAATCGCAATGCGTCAGCGAGAAATTTGAAGTATCCGCCCATGGGTGAAATTTTATACTTCTTGAACCCTGCAGACTTTAGTATGCTTTCGAGGCCATATTTGGTAAAATAAAAATAATTGTAAGGTGCTTGATGAATCATCCATCCTTGGGGTGTCGTCAGATAGAGCTTTCCGCCTTTTTTCAAAATACGATACATTTCGTCCATGACTTTTTGAGGAAACTCGACATGTTCAAGCACTTCTGTTGATAGAACTGCATCATACGCGCCAGTCGACTTGGGAATATTATCGAGGCTACAGGTGAAATCAAGAATCTTGTCTGGATCGACAAAGTCGGTCGATTCATATCGGCAATGGCGGAAAAACGGCTTATAGGGGCAGGGGCCTGCGCCTGCGTCCAAAACCCTTGCGCCAGAGGGGGTTTTTTTGGCGGATTGCTTAACGAAGGTCTCTATCGCATGACGACGAGGATTTAATTGTAACCTGAACGACTTCGGAAAGAGGTTTATGACGCTCTGAATTCTTGTATCTCGACCCGTCACTCTGTCTTTTGTCACAGTCAGGTGATGGGCGGATTATTTTTAAATTGTTGTTCCATCCAAGAATATGCCCTCTGAAGAAAAAACAAGGAGATATCTCAACACCTTTGTGCGTACTTCGATTTTTGTACTTTTTAGTATACTTCTCTCCAAGGTTTTTACTTATGCCTATAAAATTACGATTGCACGACACTTTGGCGCAGAAGTATACGGAAATTTCTCTTTGGCAATTATCGTAACCGGATTTTTTATTGCGTTCGCATCGCTCGGATTTTCTGACGGCTTGGTAAGGTACATATCGTATTACTTAGGGAAAAAAGATGTCTCTCGAATAAAATATTTTGTTATTTTCAGTGTGAAGATTATGATAATAAGTGGCCTCCTTGGGGGTTTTGTTCTCTTCTTTTCTGCAGACTATATTTCGCGTTACTTTTTCCATAATGTTGAGATTTCTATTTATCTTAAGACCTTCAGCTTAATCGTGCCCCTATCATTGTTGGGCAGCCTCGCGATTGCGCTCCTCAGATCATATGAAAAGGCAAAGACTGCTTCGTTTATTGTGGGCATTTTCCATAATGGGGTTCGTTTTTTGCTCCTTGTCGCCCTTATTTTTATGGGTTTAAGGCTAAACTCTCTTTTGTATTCCTATATCATTTCATATGTACTTGTTGTTTTTGTTGCGTTATATTTTGCTCGAAAAAATTTGAGAGACATATCTCACAGTGCAGACTCTTTAAGTGCTACTGAGAAAGGGAGTTTGAGAAGAGACATTTTCTCTTATTCGTGGCCCCTCATCTTTGTAGGTCTCCTCTTCAGCATGTTTTATTGGATAGACTCGCTCGTGCTTGGTTATTTTGCAGATGCAACCGTTGTAGGATATTATAGTGCAGCGGCCACCTTGGCGGGGCTCTTTATTATGGCGCCCGATCTGTTCAGCCAACTCTTTTTGCCAATTGTATCTAAAGAACTTTCGAGAAAGAATGGCAGCGTTATTAGGAATATCACCAAACAGATTACTAAGTGGATTTATATGATTAATATCCCTCTTTTTGCTGCGCTATTTGTTTTCCCTGGTGTGGTTTTGAATCTTTTCTTCGGCCAAGAATTTGTGGCGGCACAAATACCCCTTCGTATCCTTGCGGTGGGGGGTCTCTTTTCCAGCTTTATCAATACTTTCACTGCGCTGCTCTCTGCCAAAAAGAAGACTAAGATGATACTCTATAACTTTGGAATCTTTTCGGCACTTAACCTTGCGATTAACCTCTTGCTTATACGATTTGGGATGATTGGAGTTTCTATTGCAACGACTCTTTGCTGGATAGGCTTTTATTCTGCATTGTTTTTCCAGATACGACGACAGTACGGATTTTACCCGCTCCAAAAAGCCACCTTGAGGATGACCGTTGCATCTCTTTTCCTTGTTGGAATTCTTTATCTTTCAGCACAACAATTTTCTGCCACTCTAATGGGGATGATCGGAGCCATGATTTTGTTCTGTGTGGGATATTTGGGAGTTTTATTTACAACGAGAGCGCTTGATGAGCGCGATTGGCTAATTGTTAGCGACCTAAAAACAAAATTGACACGGAATAGTGGCCCTCTTACGCGTTCTTCCCAGAATGAATGACCTACATTTAAATAGCGTACAACGTGCTAATTTTATATGGAAAAAAGAACTATCCTTATAACGGGGGCCGATGGTAGGCTTGGAACTATGTTGCAAACGCTTGATTGGGGCGATTCCGTTTTGCTTACGCCCGATAGGAATGAATTGGACATTACCGAAGAATCAAGTGTAATGCGGTATTTTGAAAAACAGCCTATAAATGCCCTTGTGCATTGTGCTGCACTTACCGATATGAGCAGGTGTGAAGTGGAGCCTTCTTTAGCGATTGCAACCAATGTTGAAGGGGCTGCACATGTGGTACGTGCGCTTTTGAGGCATTGCCCTCGAGCACGATTTGTGTATCTTTCGACAGACTATGTTTATCCCTCGCTGGAGGGGCCTTATAAAGAAAACGACTTCGTTAAACCCTTTAATCTCTATGCGACAACTAAACTTGGCGGAGAATGTGTTGTACAAACGTGCCCCAACCATTGCATTGTTAGAACGAGTTTCTTTAATCCTGACTGTATCCCGTTTGATTCTGCCCCTTCAGATGCGTTCTGTTCGAAGATTTCTTTTAGAGAAGGAGCAGAGGCAGTACAATTCCTTTTGGAAAGCGATTTTGTGGGAGTTATCAATGTTGGCAGAGACAGAATAAGCCTCTATGATTTATTACGTGCGTATCGGGCCGATATCAGGTCTGTCTCGCTTGAAGAAGTTAACCGCGCGGCACCCATTAAACGAGCGCCTGATTCTTCTCTGGATGTTCGTTTGTGGAAAAAACTCCGGGGGTTGCAATGAGTTTCTTGGACGTACGCTACGAACAAGGTTTTGATGTTCACACTAATGAAGAGAGGACTATTTCCGCCTTACTTAAAGGAGATATACCGGAGTTTAGGGCGGAACAGGTCCGAATTGTGCACGTACAAAGAGCGGCTACCTTGGGAAATCACTGGCGAGAGTATGCAGAGGTATAGGGGTGGTTGGTAAAGCAACGATTGTTCTTGAAGAAGTGATTACTAAAGAAAGAGGCACATACACTCTTTCAACAGGCGATAGGCTTTTTGTGCCTAAGGAGGTAGCTTTACGAATTAGTGCAGAAATGGACCGAGAAGGAAAAACACACAAATACGTCGTTGATTAGGCTGCGGATCGTATAAGGGCAGTTGGCTTAAACAGTTTTGCAAAAAAAGTTGCTATTTTAACTGCACGAGGGTGCTTTGTTCTTCGTAGTATATTTACTAAGAAGTGCTTAAGAAGTTGGGGATTTACAAAGATGGAGTAAAAGAGGGCTTTATAGAGTGCAGCACTTGTGAATAACCTTTTCTGGTTGCGCGCCACTATGAGGTCCAAGTCCAAATATGTAAATAGAATATGGTCTGTGTTAAGCACAGGAATCCGAGTTATTTTTTTGGTTCGTACAAGGGGGACTGCTAAAAAGGCCATTTCTTCTGGGTTGATAGGCATCTTCTTTCCTTCATATAAAGACGCAAATGTATCCATGTGCTTGAGAAAGTAGTTCTTTTCTACCATGTACTGGGAGACATCGATGTTGTCATAGACGTAGCTCTTATCCTTAAGATAATTGTAGGCATAATAAAGAGAGAGAGTCGCATAATCTCCTATAATTGATGAGTTGAGATATGCGTCGCAGATGGAGACGGGTTTTCCTACGACTTGCATAGAATAAGTCTGGAAATAGTCCCTATAAGACAGCGATTCGTGGTAATTACTCTTGAAGCTTACGTAATGTGCATCGCCAATTTTTTTCGTTATGTGGTCTTTGCCCTTTTTGAAGTCTGATTTTTCAAGATAGATTGGATGCTCGTTAACCCTCTTTCTTGCAACTGCGCTGTAGAGCGGGCGTTTATCTTTTTCTATTGCATAGAACGCGTCGCCAAGCAATTTTTGATTTGAGAATTTCTTGGTTACCTTTTCATAGGCTTTCTGAGCAATTTTTTCTCTTTCTTTTTCGTGCTTCAAGTAATACACAATTTTTTCGTACATTTCCTGTTCGCTCTTAAACGTTACGAAGTCGACTCCTTCTGTGAATTTAGGAAAGTATCCTTCGACGTATTCGGTGAGTGCGAATGACTTACAGGCGTTTACGGCTATGGACCGCTCAAGAACATGGGGCACTGCAAAGAAGTTTTGAGAGAAACAAAGACTAATTTTTGATTCGTTGATAAATTTTACGAACGCTTCATCAGAAAGCTTCCCGATATAGTACTCTTTAAACTCTGGATAATCGTCCCATCCGGCACCCGCGAGTTTAAAGTTTACTTTTTTAGTTAAAAGATAACGCATATACCTCAGACGATCTCCCTTTGGGGTGCCTACAAACACTACGTCATATTTTTTCTTCAGGTTGAGAGGTCTGAACTTTTCAATGTCGGCGCCGAGTACGTCAAACCAAGGTATTCCCGCTTTGTCGTACCGTTTTGTGAACTGCAATTGACTAATAAGTTGATAATCAATCACTGCCGAATAGGGCACCGTGTAATGATCGAACTTTATGTCATCGTCTCCGTTCCAATGAGTAACTTTGACGTTAGGTAATATTTCCTTAATTTTGAAGAGAGTCTCTGGATAGAATTCGTCCCATACCAAGAACAGGTGAAGGTAGTCAGGTTTTTCTTTTCGCAGGGTTTCAAGAAAACGTCTATTCATCTCCTTCTTACCGTGCTTATATGTTTCCTCTTGCGGATCAAAATTGACGACCTCTTTGAAAATTTTGCGAAGAGGAATATTGTAGGCCTGGTTGATTATCCAGTTAACATTATTAACGGACCACATTGCAAGAAGCATTTTCTTGTTAATTTTCTGAGGCATGGGGCTGGCACGAACAAACCCTTTAAAAGATTTACTGCCGTCAGAAGGCTTATAAATGAGATTTATCGTGCATATTTATGCAAAGAAAGAACTGCCTTGTTTGCGATTCGCGCGAGCTTGTGGAGATAATCAATCTGGGAAGTCATCCCTTCGCAGATACGTTTGTACCTGCATCTAAAGCAAGCGAGGCAGACGCAATTTACCCGCTTGTGTGTGACTTGTGTAAGAATTGCGGTCATGTGCAGACTCGCTACGAAACCGATCCCGCCTTGCGTTATTCGGGGGTAGATTATTCGTATACTTCCTCAAATTCGACGTTTGCAACGAACCATTGGAACGAGTATGCGCGCGAGTTAACTACCTCTCTCGATTTGCAATCGAGTGCACTGGTGGTTGACATAGGTTCTAATGACGGATACCTTCCCGAACAATTCATGAAACAAGGAAGCAAGGTAGTGGGAGTTGACCCTTCCGCATATATGGCTGAATTGGCGAAGAAAAGAGGGGTTGATACCATTGTAGGGTTATTCGGGCAAGAAATAGCCGAGCAGATACTCGCAACACGCGGGCAGGCCGACCTAGTGACGGCGAATAACGTCTTCAATCACGCCAATAACCCTCTTGAGTTCGTGAAAGCCGCGACATTAGTGCTCAAACCGACAGGAAGCTTTGTCTTTGAACAGCCCTACTGGTTAACAAGTATCGAGAGCGGAAAATTTGATCAGATTTATCACGAACATGTGAGCTACTTTAGTGTGCGTTCGTTGAAAACGCTTCTTGGTCGTGCAGGACTTAGCATCAAAGAAGCACGCATCGTCAATTACCATGGGGGTTCATTACGCATTATTGCTCAGAAGAAAGAGGTTGTCAAAGAAGAACCTGCCCATGTTCAAGCAATGATTGTTAAAGAAGAAACATTTGGTCTTTTTACGCCCAAATTATATTCAGATTTTATGCACAAGAATCGCGTGCAACGAAATAGGTTTATGCAACGATTGCATAAATTGAAAGAAGAGGGGCATTCTATCATTGCGGTAGGCGCACCCGCTAAAGGAAACACCTTCCTTAACTTCTACGGGCTTAACAACACGTTGATAGATTACGTGACTGACTCCTCACCTTACAAGCAAGGAAAGTATACCCCTGCAACAAGAATCCCTATCGTGAGCGATGATATATTTTCTAAATATGGCAAGGTGTATGCACTCGTCTTGTCCTGGAACATTGCTCCTCAGTTGAAGAAAGTTCTCGAACCCCTCAATAAGAACATAGAGTTTATTTCTCCGGACGGGTGCTGATGATACGAAAAATCTACTCCAAGGTTGACCCGGCGGTTCTTCTCCATACGGTTTATACGCATGAACCCTCTGAACAAGGCACAAAATCTCGTCTTACCGAATCAACGCATTTCTTACAGGCCGTTTCATTTAGTATGCCTGCCGGCGCTGAATCAAGGCCCCATAAACATAACGCCCAAGAACGCGTGACGAGCCATACTCATGAGGCGCTTTTAGTCTTCAAAGGGTCCATTGAACTTTCAATTTACGATGTAGATAACACGTTTCTCGAAAAAATTAATTTGAACGAGGGCGATTGTTATATTATTTTTGCGGGAGGGCACAGCATAAGGGCGCTTACGCCTGCGCACCTGTTTGAGTTCAAAAATGGACCTTACAACGGTCCTGATCAAGACCGAACGTTTCTTAACTAACGAGTCCGCGACCCTTTAGAATTTCTTTTGCCTTCTCAAGATAATAACCCTTCGATTTTTGAGTGCCTCGTTCAATGGGGATGAGGCCTTCTTCTTCAAACTTTTCCTTGAGATCTGCTTCGACCATCATTTCCACAAGTTCTTTAAACTTGACTTTTGTTTTCCAATTAAGCGCTTTTTTTGCTTTTGAATAGTCGCCCAAGAGTGCCGGAACTTCTGCCGGTCGTTTAAAGCGATCGTCTGCAATGATATAGTCTTCGTAGTTCAATTCGACCAAAGAAAATGCCTCTCTTAGGAAGTCTCGCACTGTGTGCGTTTCGTTGGTGGCGATAACAAAATCGTCGGGCTTATCGTGTTGCAATATTTTCCACATTGCTTGAACATATTCCGCGGAAAAACCCCAGTCTCGCTTTGCATCAAGATTTCCTAATTTCATTTTGTCTATCTCTCCGGTAACGATGCGTGCAAGCTCCTTGGTAATCTTTCTCGTCACGAAATTATGCCCTCTTCGCGGAGATTCGTGATTGAATAAGATTCCATTTGATGCAAAAATATTGTAAGCGTTTCGGTAAACTTTTACTAAGTGGAAAGCGGCTACTTTAGAAACGCCGTAGGGGCTTTGTGGTTGAAAAGGAGTTTCCTCATGTTGAGGAGGGGGTGAAGCACCAAACATTTCAGAAGAGGAGGCTTGATAGAATTTACAGGGGAGTTTCATATCTCGTATTGCATCGAGCAAGCGTAGCGTCCCAAGGGCATTGATATCAAACGTTGAAAGTGGGTTGTTAAAGCTAATTCCCACGTGGCTTTGCGCTCCCAAATTATAGACTTCATCAGGTTTAACAATTTCTAAAATAGATCGTAAACTTGAAGCGTCGGTTAAGTCTGCAAAATAGAGTGCGAAATCGACTTCTGTATTTTGGACCATGTCTTTGTTATAGGTTTTATACAGATGGTCTATGCGATTTGTGTGTAACGTAGACGCGCGGCGCATGATTCCTCTGACCTGATATCCTTTCTCTAAAAGGAATTCTGCCAAATAGGATCCATCTTGTCCGGTTATGCCTGTTATGAGGGCAACCTTCTTCTTTTCCATGAGCGTTGGCAAAGAACAGACAATTTAAACCTTTTTATTGTTCTAAGAGGTCATAAAGAATGTTTAAATAACAAGCGAGGTTTTGGAGCCCATGCTCGACTCATCCGCTACCTCTTCTTTTTGGGAGAGGGCTATTGACTTTGTATTTTCAAACGATAGTAGAAAATGGTTGATTGCCATCGTGATACTGGGTGCGTTATTGAGATTCATTGTCGCTTCAAATGTTCCGCCCGTGGCTGATGAAATGGTACATGGCGTGCATGCCATTGGATTATCGAAGCTTGCTCCCCTGAGCACGATGACCCAAATTCCGGTCTGGCTTTATTTGACCGACTATACCTATCGAATATTTGGTATCCACTTGATTACTGCGCGGTTCCTCTCGTTTGCCTTTGGCACGCTCTCAATTATACTCGTGTATCTTCTTGGTTCTCTCCTCTTTGGTAGGAAGACGGGCCTGGTTGCTTCGTTTCTTCTTGCAATCTCCGCATACCATATAACGTGGACGGCAAGTTATCAAGACCAAACTATGATGTTTTTTATATTGCTTGCATCAATTATATTTATTAAAGAGTACAAAAAGTCAGGCACAATATCGGTTTGGGGTGCAATCCCCCTCGGGATTGCTTTTCTTGTTAAGATAATAACGGGCGTGTTTGTTCTTGTGTTTGGAGCATTTATGTTGGGAATTCTTGTTAAAGATTATCGGATAGATATGAAAAAGTTTAAGATTAATCTCAAGAGAGTGTTCCTATTTGGAGGAATTATCGTACTTTCGCTCCTCCCTATTTTGAGTTACGATTATTTTCTGTACAAGGAAAAAGGAATAGTTGACCAGCCGTTTGCTCAATTTCTCAAAATTAATCCCGAGTTCTATACGGGTCCGGGGCTTGCTCATGGAGAAGGATTTGTATTAAACAAACTCTCCAAAAATGTTTATTCGGTTGTTACGGTTTATTTTCTTAAGGAAGATCCTCTTATTTTCATTATGGGTTTGATAGGGCTTGTATTCTTCTTTAAAGAAGTGAAAAGACGCACTTTCGGAGAAAGATTTCTTGTTGCCTTGGGCATTTTTTCGTTCTTTTTTATTGCGTCGGCAATTGTACTCCAGACGCATTACACTACCTTTATGCCTTTACTTGCCCTTTCGTCGGCTTCGGTTATTATCCCTCTCTCTGATAAGCTAAGAAGCCGTGCACGTCCGTTGTATAGTTTAATGATTATATTAGGAGTTATTTTGTTGGTAAATATATATTCTATTCGGGAACCTCTTACGTCGAAGAGTGCCGTTGATAAAATGAGGTCGTTCGCTATAGACTCTATTGACCAGAACACGCTTGTACTTGTTGATGCGCGCATTTATGTGGGCACAACCGTTTGGATGTTTAATGATAAAGTTTACGCAAGTGCTTCGCACTTGAGCGCGCTACTTCAAGCTTCAAACCAATCTGGAAGAGTTTACCCCGTACGAACGTTTTTCGTGGAGTGTTTGAATGACGATTGCGGATGGGGTACGGTTAAAGACCAACCTGATTTCAATCAGTCCATGGAAGCAATTGTTTCCGCATTTCAAACAACGAAAAAAATAAAAGAGATAGAGGGAGGGGGTTCGGTCACGGGGGTACGAGAATCCGAAATTGCGGGCGAACCTTACTTTAGAGTATACGAGGGAATCCTGCCTCTAAATCCTGACGTGGTGCAATCCGTTTACCAGACGCATAGTCATTTCTTTTACCACATTCCTCGCGATGAACAGCCCCAACAAGCGTTTGATTATTATAAAGTAAGAGGCGGATTTGATGCACTACTTAATCTCTTTTCTTACATAATATTATATGTGGCTCTGGGACTTGCCTCGCTTTCTGTATTGGCCCCTTTCGTGCTTGTATATCGAGAAAGATTTCAAGACTAACCGTTAACTCTTTCCCGCAGATATCGTTCTAAGACATTTTTCCATGAAGAAAGAATCGTTTTAGAGTTGAGAACTTCGCTCGCAGAGCGTTGGGGCCCTTGCATGTCTGCAAGACTTACCGCGACAAGTTCAGAATTGCTGTTTAAATGAACCTTCATATGAGATAGGATTTCAAAGGCAGATGCTCCTCCCTCGTTGACAAGATGAATCGTTCCTGTTTTGCCATACTTGATTGCGTGGGAAAGGGCATTCACAAAGTCTTCCACATAGGTAGGTGATCCCTTCTGATCGGAGGTCGCCTTGAGAGGAAGATTTTCTCTAAGAGACGTTATCGCTTTTTCAAGGAACCCTGAAAAACCGTCCTTTTTATTGGAAAATCCGAAAAGCCATCCTGTGCGTACAACTAGATTCTGAGGGGAGCTTGAAAGAACAATCTCTTCAGCCATTGCTTTTGTTTGACCATAGATATTCTGAGGATTGGGAGAATCATCTTCGGAGAAAATGGTTTGTAAACTTCCATTAAACACGGCCCCTGTTGATATCAGGATAAGAGGGACCTTAAGAGATTTAGCAATTTCGGCGATGTTTTTTGTTCCGAATACATTGATTCGATAGGCTTCAAACGGATTCGTCTCGCATAGCCGTATAGGCACGGATGCCAAATGGAGAATTGCAGAAGGATTACAGTTTTGTATCTCATTTTTGCAGGAATGACTTGTTACATCGCATTCTGCATGCGAGAGGCGTATCCCGAAATCGAGTTCGCTTGCGATTGCGCTGTTCCCGCCGGTGACGACCACCTTAGAAAGCTCAACCAAATGAAATAACCTCCAACTTGGGAAAGGGTATAATCACTCTGCCCTTTTTTACGCGTTGTTGGAGTTTTGATATGAGATGGTCTTTGTAATTCCATGAGAGAAGCAAGAAAGTTTTTTCATCGCTGTTGTTGAGCGCATCCCATGACTTCACAGGGACATGAACGCCCGGAGCCACTTTTCCAATCTTGAGCGGGGTGTCGTCAATAAGATATTCTAGATCGTTCGGAGTTATTGAACAATAATTCATAATAACTACCCCTCGTGCGGGAGCGCCAAGCCCGATAAGTTTTCCGTTAATCTTCTTTTCATTTTCAAGTAGTTCTCTGAGTCTAGCCCTATATTCGGTGACTTTCTTTCCCACGTTTCTGTACAGTTCTTCATTTGCGAATCCTGTTTCCTTTTCTTTTTTGAGAAGATTACTAACTGAAGAAGAGACTGGTCCGGCGTATTCTTCTTTCATTGCGAAGACGCGCAGTGAGCCTCCTTGTGTTGGAATTCTTTCTACGTCGACTACTTTCAAACCCGCCATTCGGAACGTTGATAGGAGCGAATGGAGTGAGAACGTATAAACGTGTTCGTGATAGATGGTATCGAACTCTCCGTCAAGGATTGTTTCTAGCGCGTAGACCCCTTCCATTACGAGCGTTCCTGCATTGGTTAATGCAATTCGTGCGGCTTTGAGCAAATCAATGTTATCCGGCGTATGGGGAATTACGTTAAGAGCTACAATTAGGTCAAATTTTCCTTTTTCTTTTACTATTCTTGAAGCAGTGCCCGTGTTAAAGAACTCTGCGACGTAATCTATACCGCGGTCTTCATTTGCTTTTTTCAAGTTTAATGCAGGGTCGACACCCACAACGTTTTGTGTATGTTGTTTGAAAAAAGCAAGGAGCGTGCCATCATTTGAACCAATTTCAAGGACTTTTTTTGTTGCATCGATTCCCATTTTGATGCTCAAATAGTCTGCGACTTCCTTGAGATGACTCACGTTTGTTTGAGAACCTGCAGAAAGATGTAAATAATTCCTGAAAAGGTCTTCGGGTGGGACAATTTGTTCTAATTGGACAAGAAAACAATGGGGGCAATATGCAAGGTTGAGAGGATACGCCTTTTCAGAAGCGATTTCACTTTCAGAGATAAAGGCATTTACGGGAGGAATATTACCTAACTCTAGAAATCGATTGAGCCCCTCATATCCACATGATCTGCATTTGAGGTCCGTCATGTGCTTGTCTCGATTAGTGCCTCTTAAATACTTTATTGTGGTAAATTCCAAACTTAGCCAAGATGAATTGTGCGAGTACTCCAAAGGTCCTAATTGCATACCATGCTGCCCCTTTGAGCGCGTGAGAGGTGTGTTCTCCTTTATAATCGGCCTCTACGGGCACTTCTTTTACGACAACTCGGTAGTACGCGGCTTGCGCAATGATTTGAAAACTAAATAGATAATCGTTGGTGTTTGCTTCGTAGGGGGCTTTTTCAAGAAGTTTTCGACCATAGATTCTGAACCCCGTGTGAAACTCGGTAAGCTTTAAACCGAGGATAATTCTGTCGAAGAAGCTAAGGAACCGATTTGCCACAAAACGTATGAGGGGCATGCCGTTCTCAAGCGCTTTCCGGGGGACCGAGAACCGAGAGCCGAGAATGAGTTGCGCTTTTCCTTCTTTCATATAGGGCATCGCAAAATGAATTGATTCGGGATTAAATTGTGCCCCATCGCCGTGAATTTCTACGATATAATCTGCGCCCATTTCCAGTGCCTTTTGCATACCTGCCTTGAGATTGCCGCCGTACCCTCGATTGGGGACGTGTCTGAACGCCTTCAAACCGAGGCTCTTCGCAACTTCGTATGTGCCGTCTTTTGACCCGTCATCCAACACAATTATATCGTCAAGGACCCCCTTAGGAATTCGTTGCAATGCGCGTGGAAGCATTTTTGCTACATTGTAAGCGAGAATAACGCCGATTATTTTTGGCTTCTTTTGCGGAGACATGTGCATAAGGTTATAAAAAATGTTTATAAACTTATAGCTAACCTGCTACGAGATAAACCAAGGTCCCTTTATCAGAGGCCATTATGGTCCCCTTGACCGTTGCTCCAGCGAGGGGTGGTCGCAAGGCTGTACGTAATGATGGGTTCACTAATGACTTTCTTCATGACTTCCATGTTGTAATACTGGGGGCTATCCATGTTGGCCAATTCGGCCGATTTATGGGCGTTTTCTATTTCTCTAACTCCGTGTTCTACGTCGCATTCTGCCTTGAAGTTACATATGCGTTCAAACTTTCGAAAGTTAACACGGTATGAACGTGTGTCCTTATTATTTTCTACTTTTTCTATGACTGATTGGGGAAAATACGAATGAATGAGTGGCACGAGGTCCCGTATCATGAAATTAAGGTGGCTGTTACCGACATTGAAAATCTGTTTGTTAACGATACAGGCGTCTTCGTTCAAGACTGTCATGATGGCTTTGGAGGCGTCCTTGACATGGAGGAAGGGGCGGTATTGTGCGCCATCACCATTGAGGAGAATGCTTTTTCCTTGGAGCGCTCGTTTTGTCATAACGTTTACCGCGAGGTCGAACCTCATGCGAGGAGAATAACCGAAGAGTGTTGCAAAACGCAAAATAGTTACGGAGAAATTTGAATCGGCTAAGGGAAGCAATTCATTTTCCGATTGTAGTTTTGAAAGAGCATAGAGCGTTACAGGGCCGACGTTAGATTGTTCGTCAAGGAACGTATCTCCGCTTGCGCCATATACACTACACGACGAGATGAAAATAAATTGTTTAACTCCTTCGGCCTTTGCTCTGCGAGCAAGCGACATGGTTGCTAAGAAGTTGGTTTGAATCGTGAGATTAGGGTCGAGGTCTCCTGAAGGGTCGTTTGATATGCTTGCCAAATGGATAACGGCGTCAACACCTTTGAAGAGATTTGAAATGTTTTCGTGGTGGAACATGTCTAACTCAGTAATTTTGAGGTTCGAATTTGACTCGTGGGGGGTGAGCGAGCCCTTTCCAAAATAAAGTTTGTCGATTACATGAACCTGGTGTCCTTCTTTAAGAAGCTGGGGCGTCAATATCGAGCCCAAATAACCCGCCCCTCCGGTAACTACTATTTTTTTCCCTCTCTTCTTATCGTTGTTTATAGAAGAATCCATTTTAATCAGCACAGAAGTTGATTTATAAATTTTGTGGGCTCCAGAAAGAGCTATTCTTCTATCTTTCGAATCATCTCGGCGAATGCGGGTCGACTTATGAGGACGCCCGCAGTTATACCGATAATGGTAGTAATCGCAAACCCTTTGAAGAGGCCAGCCCCTGCCCAGTACAGGGGCAAGAGAGAAACAAGCGCGGTGGCATAGGCAGACATGACTACAAAGATGGCTCGCTTCATTCGTTCTCTCATCGAAGCCGTACGTGCTCTGCGCGCTTCGTCTAGGATGATTATTTGTTGGTCGACTCCTGTTCCAATCGTAGCAAGAATTCCCGCAATTGCGGGCAAGTCTAAATTCCACCCTATGAGCGCTGCGACGCCCAATATGATAATAATCTCTGAGAAGGACGTGACGAGGACTGCAAGAGATTCTTTTATTTTTCGATATCTGATGAACACAATTATGCTGACTACAACAATTGCGGCCATGCCCGCTAACAGAAGGATGTATACAAACTTGCCTCCGAGTGAGGGAGATATAGTGTCTAATTTAACAATTTCTAACTTGTGGGGAAGACTTCCTGTGATAAGCACAGTTTGCAATTTATGCATGGACGCACGAGCATCGGCGAGTGCTTCCTCCTGAGTCACGCCGCTTCCTGAACCTTGAATTGAAATTTGAGTTGTTTCTCGTCCTTTGAGGTCTTTGCTGATGAGCAACGTATCAACAATTTTATCGTCAAGGACAAGCGTTAAATTACCCTTAAGATATTGTCCGCCGGTCACGTAGTCAATTTCTATTTTTTCGGTTATTTCGGCGTGGTGTTTCGCAGCATCCGGGCTTAGATAAAGTGTGAAAGCGAAATTACAAATATAACCTCCGCTCTGTGAGGGGAAACATCCCGTTACGCCTGCGCAAGTCGCATCATTTCGACAGACTGACGAGATATCTTCGTTTCCGCCTACAAAAACCGTTTCATTTCCAATGCGCGCTTCGAACTTTCCTTGTTTGGCAACGAGATTTTCTAAATCAGAGGGGCTTGCGCCTGCAACTTCAATGAGCATGAACTTATTGCCCTGAAGGTCTTTTACGCCTCTAATTTTAACATCGGAGATTCCAAATACGTTAAATCGATTGTTGCTCACGGCGATTAAGTCTGACAATTGTGCGTCTGAAATGTTTTGCTCGGGGCGTACGAGGGCGCGAGCACCCCCTTGAATATCGAGTCCAGACTTGAGCCGTGTTCGGGGTTTATTTTGTACGGTGAGACCGAGCGATTCATTTGTGAAAAAAACGAAATCTGCGTCTTCCGTTTTTATTTCGATTCTGCTGGGTGCTATCTGGGAGTTATTGTCCCCGAGTGCACGTGCATAATCCGAAACTTGTTCTATTGCTTGACCGTTGACCTCTATGATGTGGGCCCCTTGACGAAGACCTTCTTGGAACGCCGGAGAATCTGGTTCTACTGATTTAACAAGGACTCCTGACTCAAATGAGGGTCGAATAGCCAAGATTGAAAAAACAATCGCAATGATCAATACCCACAAACGCCAGCCCATTTTCATAGGGTTTTCTTAGCCTCCGCGTACCATTTGAGCAGTGATGCGTTGGTTACCCAACAATTGAATATATCGAAGCAAAGACCGATAAGAATGATTGTGAACATTTGAGAAAGGATTGGAGAAAGGGAGTGTGTGAATAGAAGTGCAATCCCTATGGCTGCAATCGCGGTTAGAGTCATAGTCATTCCCGTCTTAAATGCGCCCCAGATGCGGTGATTAATGCTTCCTTCTTTGTCTTTGACGACTCGAGTAGTGAGCATAATATCCGCATCAACCGAATATCCGATAAGCATGAGTAGTGCGACGATGCCCGCGGTTGACAATCGAATACCTAACATGTCGATGACTACAATAGTCATGATAATGTCCGCAAGACCTGCAATGATAATCGAAAGGCTTCTAATCGGGGTTCTGAAAATGATAAAGACAACTATGGCCATGAGGATGAACGAAGCAATGACTGCGATACGCAATTGGTTATAGAAACTGGTTGAAAGAGTAGCACCTGTGAACTCTATTGAAGAATTTTCAGTGGACAGAACAAATCCAAGGTAACGTTCGAGAGCCCCTTTTATTTCATCAACTGAAGCAGATGTTTCTACAAAAAATCCGTGCTGGGCGCCCGTGCGGATGTCCGTCATCGATCGGACAGTCAGATCGGGAAATTGCGTGCGCAACGATTCTTCCAGAGCCACGATATCAGCTGATGAAAAGACCGTTATCGTGGTTCCGCCCGTTATTGAAACGTCTTTGTAAAAGATATCACCGTTTTGCGTATAAAATCCGTAGAGGTAGATGAGCGACCCTAAAAAGAGAACAAGGGGGACAAGCAAAAGCAATTTGTAACTTTTGTCGTACCAGTTTTTTTGCACTTGGACGTTTTCGTGTGTGTGTTGTTCCATGAAGTTATGCGCGGTACGGGAATCGAACCCGTGACCGCTGGTCATTTCGATAAGCTTGATGCGTATCTTGGAAACCAGCTATTTTGCCATTAAACTAACCGCGCGTATAAGAAGTTATCTACGTCCCTGTTTTAAACTTTGTGCAACGCTCCCGGTAGGATTTGAACCTACGACCTCCGGGTTAGGACCCCATCGCTCTATCCAGGCTGAGCTACGGGAGCATTATCTACGTTCTCGGATTCATTCTTGCTCGACCCTCCTCGCTTTGCTTCGGAGACTCGCTGCGATGAACCGAGATGTGGGTGCTAGGATTCGAACCTAGGAAAGCACTAAGCTAACGGCTCTTGAGACCGTCCCGTTTGACCGCTCCGGCACACCCACGGTAATTAATGAACAGGCAAACGGGTTTTAAAAGTTCCTATTGAACTTTAAAGCCGCGAAAGTATTTTATTTTAGATGTTTAAAGGTTGTTATTCAAGCACATAAAAAGATATAAACAATTTTAATTCGAATCGGGTGTGATTACTTTCTTTGATAATCTTGAGCGATTTAAATCTAAACTGAAGCAATTGAAAGCTGAATTCGATGTTGATGCATTGAACAAGCTTGACTTCCCTTTTTTTGACAGGCAACGGCGTTATGCTGTTTTGAGTGTTCCTCTGTATACTAACACTCTTGGGCGAGCAATAATTGTTATCTCTCAAAAGAATTGTGCTGTTTTCAGCGACTCTTTTTTTAGCGCGCACTCCAAAGAGTTACAATCTATTCAAAAGAAACCTTATGGCGAAAGCACATTGCTTACCTTTGCCTTTTTTAAAACAGTCATTAAGAATTATTCTCACGAATTTGAACGCATTCGTGGGCTCATGAATGAACTAGACTTGCAGCCGCATCTTGATGGGATTGAAATTTCAGGAAGAGACTTGCGTCGGCTTACCGATAGATTTGAGGAGCTTGTACAACTCATGCTGGTTCTTAAAGAAAAGGACATACGAGAATTTGATACAGAATTATTGGGTTCGAACTATGAACTTTTGAGCGCTGAAGCGAGATACTGGCTCGAGCGGTGCAGAAGTCATATTTATCGCGTGGCTTCATTGCGCACCAAGTCTGAAATGCAATCTAATCGAGAACTTAATGCGACCATGGGACGATTAACGTTGATTATGACCTTTCTTACGATTACGAGCATTGTCGTTTCAGTCCCTGGAACAATAGGGGCGATATTCGGCATACCTGCCCTTTCGGACGCTTTCTTTAAGCCTCATACCACGCTCCTCGTGTGGATTCTGATGGGATCAACCGCCCTTTCCATATTGCTGGGATATGTGTACTGGCTTTCCTTAGGGTTGCGACAAAAGAAAGGTTTTTAAAGTGTTTTGAGAACGGATTAGTGAAGACGGCCACAGCTGTCGGGAAACACCTGTTCCCTTTCCGAACACAGAAGTTAAGCCGACTGCGTCCGGCGCGTTAGTCTCCGAACAGAGGCGAAACACGGATGTCGTCTTCTTTTTTTATTATACGAATATTTTTATAGTGTGGATAGGGGAAAAGCCCATGAATCGCCCCGTCACGGATGAACAATTTGAACAGACTGCGCGTCTTGCGGTTTCTCGTGCGTTAAGCCCCGATAGGGGTTTCAGAGTGGATAGAGCAGAAGCATACCATTGCGCTTCTGGAAAACCGAGTGCATTTATTCGGCCTACTCTTGCATTTCGCACAGCAAAGACTTTGGGAATTGTAGGGGGTTCGAGTGCACTAGGAAAGCATCGGGTTTCGTTAATGGACATTGCTCGTTGTGGGGCCGCATTACAACTCGCGCATGAGAGCACGTTGCCTGCTGACGATTGGATGGACCAAGAGACGAAACGACGTGGACAAATCCCTTTGTATGCGCATCCCGATTATGGGCCAGAAGTGGCAGTTATGACGAGCTTGAGGCTCTTATCGCGCGTATATTGTCTTGTTGCGCAAACCTCGTTCTCAAGCAAAACAAAAAAAGAGATTACGCTCCTATTTGACCGAACTGCCCAAGATATTTCCCGCGGACAAGAAATCGACCTTTTTCCCCCCCGAGCACTTTTTCCTGAAAAGGTTATAGAGGCGTATCGTAAGACGGGGGCGTTGTTTGGATACTCTGCCGAATTGGGAGCCCTTGTGGTCGGTGCCTCTAAAGAACAACGCAGCCTTGCTCGAGGAATAGGAGAATGTGCGGGTGTGCTCTACCAACTACGAGATGATATCACTGATTTATCGCGCGATACCTCTGAAGCGAAAGGGAGAAGGGGGGTGCACGGCGTTGCCGTTTCGTTGCCTGCAATTCTCAACCAAGGAGAAGTTCGTGCTGTTGAAAAAAAGTATGTTGCAAGGATTGAAGAGAGTATTGGGGCGTTACCTCGTGCAGAACGTTCTCCGTTAGGCGAGTTCGTAACTGGATTCATTTCTAGACTGAAGTAGCAACCTTTTAGAATAACGCCACGTTGAGATTGAATGGTCGTGCACTCGCCTAAACAAAAAGTGAAAGAGAAGATAGACTCATTTTTTGAAAGAAAGTCTTTTTCTTCCGATGAACTAAGGAAGATACGAAACGTGGCTATGAAACATCGAATTAAATTCGGAAATTATCGCGCCCGGTTTTGTAAAAAATGTTTTACCGACCTTAGAAAAAATACTACGAGGACAACGAAGCAATACAAAACGACTCGGTGTCTTTCTTGCGGTTATTTTAATAAGATTAGAATTTCTTAAATTTAGTTATCTTGGGAAGCAATTCTGCATTACCCAAAAGCGCCGCTCTGCAACAATATCGGTCAAGGCCCAAATCTTCGAGAACCCGTGAAGGTTCTTCACCGTTGGCTACGCGTGTTTTGTAAGGTTCCCACAATTGTGCAATGGGCTTTCCACACGAAAAGCAACGAATAGGGATTATCATGCGTATAGTCCGAGCGGATGGTTTTTAAACGTTTCTCTAAGACCAAACGAAACGTTCTTAAATGCACAAGAAACCGCATCCGTATGGAAACAATCATAGAACTAGAACATGTAGCGAAATACTACGAAATGGGAGAGTCTCTCGTAAAGGCGCTTGATGACGTTTCGATTCATATTGTCAAAGGCGATTTTGTTGCTATCATGGGGCCTTCGGGTTCAGGAAAATCTACCGCGATGAACCTGGTAGGGAGTCTTGATACGCCCACCAAAGGAACTATACGGCTGGATGGAAAGGATATTGCCCACTTTAACGAGTCTGAAGTTGCGCAACTCAGAGGAAAACGTATAGGATTTATATTTCAAAGTTTTAATCTTATTCCTAACTTGACGGCAAAAGAGAATATTATGCTCCCGTTACTTTTTCAAGATACGAGTAGAGAACGTCGAGAAGCGCGCGCTACGGAACTTCTTAACATGATTGGATTGGGTGATCGCATGGATCACTATCCTAATCAACTTTCGGGAGGGCAACAACAAAGAGTGGCAATTGCTCGGGCGCTCGCAAATAATCCGGAAGTCATCCTAGCCGATGAGCCAACAGGAAACTTAGATACCAAAACAGGGGAACAGGTAATGGATTTTCTGAAAGCGCTTAATGAAAAAGGCACGACGATTATTATGGTTACGCACGACCCTGAAAAGGCGCTGAATCATGCGCGCACTATTTATTGGATGAAAGATGGAAAAATAGAGAAGGTGACTCGAAGGAAGGGTAGTATGTGGAAAAAGGCAGATTTGTCTTAACTACGCAGTTACAAAATACAAATGTTTTTAAACAGAGAATGAGGGGAAAAATCATGAAAGCGCTCTTTGTAATCACTGCACTGGCTTTTCTTCTGTCTATAGCTCTGCCTCTTGTCTCCGCAGTTGTTGTGCAGAGCGTTGAAGCCCCCTCCCTTACTCCTGGCAAAGAGAGTTTTGTCAGTGTTACCATAAAGAACACGTTTGATGATGATGTGGAAGATGTTTCATTTGGATTTCTTTTTTCAGGTACCGCATTCGTTGCGACAGGAGGGTCTGAAGAAAGTACTAACGAACTTCGCGACGGAAGAAGTGAAGACTTTACATTTCAAATTAAGCCCTCTTACGATGTAAAGCCGGGGGACTATAGTATTCCGTATGAGCTAAGTTATACTCTTAATGGAGAACGTTTTATAAAAAAGGGTTCTGTTGGGCTCCATGTGGGCGGCTCGCCTGAAATTAGAGCAAGTGTTGAACCCATCCTACCGATGCTTGAAGGAAAAGATACCCTCACTCTCAAAATAATCAACGACGGCCTTGCCGATGCACGATTTGTTTCGGTAGCCATCGATGTTGAAGGTATGACGTTGCTATCTGACGATGAATCGTATATCGGCACCATAGATTCGGATGATTTTGAAACGGCTACCTTTGACGTTCGTTATACGAGGGAACGTGCAACGCTTATTGCGACTATTAGTTATCGTGATTTGGACAACAATAGATTGTCTGAAGAAGTGCGGTTGCCGATTAGCATATACAATCGAGATGAGGCTATTGCGCGAGGGGTTATTTCCCCTAGTTATACGCCTTACTACATTGGGGCAGTGGTTGTCGTTGTCATTTTGTGGTTTGTTTGGCGGGCGATTCGTAAAAGACGTCGAGCACGATTGAGTGCGTCTCGTTAGCAATGTTCAGAGATATTGTTGCGCTTGCGTTTTCTAACGTAAAACACCGAGGGGTACGCAGTTGGTTGACGATGTTGGGTATTTTTATTGGAATTGCCGCTGTTGTTTCATTGATTTCGCTCGCACAAGGATTACAAGAGGCAGTTACGGGCCAGTTTTCTTCCATCGGACCTGACCGCCTCGTGGTGTCTAATGCGGGAACAGGTTTTGGACCTCCCGGAAGCACGGCCGTTCGAGCATTGACCGAACACGACCTTGAGATTATTGAACCCGTACCTAATGTTAAACAAGCCGTAGCGCGCCTTATTCGTGTTGTTGAAGTTAGTTACAACGAAGTTAGCGAATATGAATATATTGCGAGCATCCCTCTAGAACAGGAAGATGTAGATGCGATATATGAAACGCTGAATGTTGGCGTTTCTGAGGGAAGGTTGCTTAAATCGTCTGATCGAGGAAAAGTTTTGCTTGGTAACGATTTTAGAGAAGGCGATGATTTTGATAAAAAACTTAGGCTTGGAACGACCATCGACGTACAGGGCACCCCATTCGAAATCGTTGGTTTTCTAGAAAAAGGAAGTTCATTTCAAGTCAATAGCGTTATTCTCATGAGTGAAGAGGATTTGCGAGATATACTTGCATTGGATGACGAAATTGATATGATCATGATTATAGTCTCTGACCGAAACCACGTTGAATCCGCGGCCACCGCAATAGAGCGGGCGATTCGTAAAGATAGAAATCTTGATTTAGGTGAGGAAGATTTCTCGGTTGAAACGCCCGTACAGGCGCTCGAAGGAGTAAATACGATTTTGACCATTATTAATGCGATTGTTACGGGCATCGCCGGAATATCATTGGTGGTGGGAGGAATTGGAATTACAAATACCATGTACACTTCGATTTTAGAACGTACAAAGGAAATTGGAATTATGAAAGCGATTGGAGCAAGAAATCGAGATATATTATCGATATTTTTGATAGAGTCAGGATTGTTGGGATTGGTTGGCGGAGTTATTGGTGCGCTCGGGGGACTAGGATTGGCATTTTTCGTTTCGTTTGCTGCAGGAAGTGCGCTCGGGGGGCTTGATTTTGGAGTCACGTTCTCTCCGCTACTTATTGGCGGAGCAATCTTATTTTCTTCTGTTATTGGTATTGGGGCAGGTGTACTCCCTGCAATTCAAGCATCGAGATTGAATATCGTGGAGGCCATGCGTTCGTGAAATCAGATTATCTTATTTTAGGAGCACGTAATCTTTCTCGAAGAAAGGTGCGAAGTTGGTTGACGATGTTGGGCATCTTCATCTCAATCGCGACCATATTCACGCTCGTAAGTCTTTCTTTGGGTCTTCAGGGCGCGATTAATGAGCAGTTTAGACTTTTGGGTGCAGATAAGTTCTTTATTCAGCCCAAAGGTCAACTTGCGGGGCCGGGCACAGGGGGTGCCGTTAGTTTTGACATTGAAGATGTAGGTGTTGTTAAAAAAGTAATAGGGGTCAAGGATGCAACCTACTGGACTGCAAGCCCTGTTGAAGTTGAATTTCATGACGAGAAACGTTTTTTGAGCGCGGCCGGATTTCCTCTTGATGAAGGCGATTTATTCTTGGAAAATGGAGCATATAAGATTGACGAAGGACGATTTCTCGAAGATGGGGACCTTGGAGAGATTATGGTGGGCAGTCAATTTAAGTATCGGAGTCTATTCAACAGACCCGTGCACGCGGGGGATACTCTTCTCATTAATGGGTATGAGTTTAAAGTGCGCGCCGTGATGCAACCCTTGGGAAACCCAGGTGATGATCGACTTATCCTTATGGCCATTGAGGATATTAGACGTATAACCGAGGTTGGTGAGCGAGTTGACATGATTATCGCTCAAGCCGAAGAGGGATATGATATTAATGAAATTGCTGAAAGAGTCGCAAAACGATTGCGAACACATCGAGATGTTGAAGAAAAAAATCGGGACTTTACGATTCTCACACCCGACGAACTTATTGCTACCTTTGGGAGTATTTTAGACATCGTGACCGGGTTTCTTATAGGGGTCGCTGCGATTTCACTTTTGGTGGGGGGAATTGGCATTACAAATACTATGTACACTTCGGTTTTAGAACGTACAAAAGAAATTGGAATTATGAAAGCGATTGGGGCAAGAAATAGAGATATATTATCAATATTTTTGATAGAGTCGGGGTTGTTGGGATTGGTTGGCGGGGTTGTGGGAATAGTATTGGGTATTACAATTAGCAAAGGAATTGAATATGCGATTATCACATTATTTGGTATAACTCTGCTGCAGGCCGCCTTGCCTTGGTGGCTTATTGTAGGATGCCTCATATTCAGTTTTTGCATAGGGGCTCTTTCGGGATTGATACCCTCTTGGAGAGCGAGCGGGCTTAAAACGGTTGACGCACTCAGATATGAATAAAAATACACAAAACTTTAAATAGCATTATTCAGTGACCAGTCTGAAAAAAAAGATGGCGAAAAAATGTGGCTTTTGCAAATCCGAAATTGCCGATGAAGAGGCGTTTGAAGTTTGCCATCGTTGTGGAGAGGGGATATGGGGCCCCAAGATGTTTAAGACGATTAAAGATAATATGAACGGGGCGCGCGATAAAGGAAATCTTTATCAAGGCTCGGTTTCCTCGTAGGAAAGCTTTTTAAACTGCATTTCTAAGATAGTAACATGTCCTCAAGTCGTCCTATTCGCAATAAGGGAAAATTGTCTTTTAGTCGTTACTTTCAGAAATTTAAAACAGGAGAGCGAGTGGCGCTTGTTAAGGAGCAAGGAACTATGGCTCATTTTTCCCATCGTATGCAGGGAAGAACAGGAGTCATTATTGCACAACGAGGATCGGCTTATGTTGTAGAAGTTAAGGACCTTGGAAAGATTAAACAGATTATTACACATCCTATTAATTTAAAGAGGGTACTAGTCAGCGCATGATTCTTTCTATGAAGCCGCTTCCGCTTGCGGAAGTCCAAGCCCAGATAAGCGAGATGGATGAGAAAACACCTTTGCACGATTACATTAAACAATACTGTAAACTTTCTGTTGAGAAAGCTCGCGGTCTTGAAGAACAACTTCGGGGACTTAACAATGTAAAAATAAAAGAGGAATACCTCATTAAGATTATTGATTTCCTGCCTCGCGATGCGGAAGAGGTTCATAAGATATTCAATGACGTTTCATTGGACGAGTCGGAGGTCAATGCGATTATTAATGTCGTTAAGGATTACTAACTATGAGAAAGAAGGACGACCATGCAATTGTATTAGATTACCTCCCTTATGGATACCCGCTTGAGGGAAAAATGCAACCTGTGGTGCAGGCCGTCGGCGAAAAGTACCTCGCATTACTTCAACTTGCGCCTGTACGAGGGACCACATTCACCCCTCATGAAAGGATTTATATAGGCCCAGATAAGCGAGATAAAGTACATTTCATCATGGGTAGGCTTCCTCAAGAGAAGCTTACCGAGCAAGCAAAGATCCGATTGCAGGAATATGTTTCCAAGGTTGTCGGGGAGCGTGAGCAAGAGTTTGTTGATTTCTTCAACAAGGCCCAAGCGATTAACACGCGCCTTCACCGTCTTGAACTTCTTCCTGGATTTGGTAAAAAGCATACGAGTGAAATATTAAAGGCACGTGAAGAGAAGCCTTTCACTTCGTTTGATGAGATACGACAACGCGTTACAAGCGTTCCAGACCCCCGAAAGGCGATTGAAAAGCGCCTGATTGAGGAAATTATGGAATTGCAGCGCCACAATCTCTTCGTTGTATAAATGGAAACAAAATCAGAAAAAACGGAAAAACAAGACGCAAAGAAACGTCCTCCCCAAGCTGAAGAGCTGGGCGAAGTACTCGTTCGTATCTTTGGACAAGATATGCTTGGAAGCAAAAGTATCTATGTAGGGCTCATACGCATTAAGGGCGTTTCGTGGGCCGTGGCTAACGCGCTTTGTTTACAACTTGGATTAGATAAACGCATAAAGGTGAAGGACCTTTCAAAGGATCAAATCGCCAAGATTGAGAAGGCTCTTCAAAATATTACATTACCTATCTTCTTGCAAAATCGTCGACGTGACCCTGAGACCGGATTGCATAAACATCTTCTTACGAATGCGCTTGATATTCAAAAAGAATTTGATATTAAACGACTCAAGAAGATTAAGAGTTATAGGGGATTGCGTCACGCACAGGGCCTCCCTGTTCGCGGACAACGAACCCGCAGTCATTTTAGGAAGAGAGGAGGTCTTGTGGGAGTAAAGCGAAAAGATGATTCGAAAGCATAAAAAATATTCTAATCCTAGAAAGAGATACGATAGCGTGCGCATCAGTGAAGAGAATGCGTTAGTGGAGCGATATGCCTTAAAGAATAAACGGGAGATTTGGAAGTTTGAAGCGAAGGTTCGCTACTTCAGAAATCGTGCAAAGGCACTTATTACAGCCCGCCCTGAAGAACAACAGGCTCTTTTTAAGAAACTTGTTGCGATTGGACTTCCGATACAGTCAGTTTCGGACGTTCTTGCACTTACCAAGGAAGATTTATTAAAACGGCGCCTTACGAGCGTGCTTGCGCAAAAAGGGCTTGCACGAACACCTCGAGAAGCACGCCAGATGATAAGTCATAAACGCGTGCGCATACATGGAAAAGCGGTAAGTGCTCCGGGATACCTGGTTAAGACACACGACGAGCATGCGATTCAGGTCAAGCAACCCAGACTGCCCATTAAACAAGAGGAGGAACCTGCACATGAGTGAAGAAATCGTTGATGCGAACGCCGTAAAACCAGTGAAAGAAGAAATCGAACCCGTTGTTCCTGAACGCGATGAGCGCGTGGGAATTGTGTATATTTATAGCACATTTAACAATACGCTTATTCATATAACTGACCTTGCAGGGAATACCATTTCTCGTATTAGTGGGGGGATGGTAACCAAACACAGCCGGCTTAAAGCTAATCCGACTACCGCCATGTTCGCGGCGAAGAAAGCTGCAGAACGTGCTCGAGATGTGGGAATCACGAGTCTTTACGTGCGAACGCGTGCGCAAACTAATGCCCCCGGTATGGGTCCTGGAGCACATGCGGCCGTTAAAACACTCACTAAAGAAGGATTCAAAATATTGAGCATTGTTGATACCACTCGTGTACCACGTGGCGGCCCTAAGAAGAAAGGAGGCAAACGAGGCAGAAGGGTTTAAAAGACCCTTGCTCATCACGTTCGCATGGAAATTGTACAGAACACTCCTGAACGCCTCGTCGTTAGAATGCCTGCCAATGAAACTTTAGCTAATGCGCTTCGTCGTAGCATCACTGAAATTCCTGTGTTGGCTATCGATGAAGTAGAAATTCATAAAAATGATTCGGCACTCTACGATGAGATGCTTGCGCATCGTATTGGTCTTGTACCTTTGAAAAATGAGGGGGCAATTAGTGAAAAAACAGAAGGTACACTAAAGTTTTCAAAGAAGGGCCCGTGTACCGTGTATGCGGGAGATTTAGAAGGCGATGTTGAACCCGTTCACCCTAAAACTCCGCTCGTTTTGCTTGAAAAAGATCAAGAAATGGAGTTTGTAGCGATGGCTCGCGTTGGTCGTGGCATCGAGCATGAGAAATATACTCCCGGTCTTGGATTTTATAGGCATCTTTCGTTAGTTAGTTCAAAGAATACTCATGTACAAAAACTAGCAGAAAACGCACAGGGGCTTATTAAATCAGAGAAAGTCAAAGATGGATGGATTTGCGATGTTAATGAGTCGGTTGCTGAAGAAATTAATCGCCTTGATTCCGATGCCCTTCATGAAGCGGAAGAAATATTGTTTATCATAGAATCATTTGGCCAAATGGCTGCGAAAGATATTATGCTCAAGGCCGTACGTGCACTCGGTGAAAACGTTGAAGCGTTCGAGAAATCACTCTCGTAATGCTCACGCGGGGATGCCGGAGCGGTCAAACGGGCTGCCTTGAGGTGGCAGTGGCTTAGTGCCTGCGTAGGTTCGATTCCTACTCTCCGCATTACATACTATGGCAAGCATCAGAAGCTTACGAAGACACATAGGGAGAAAGACACATCCCATCTTAGTGGAAACGCTCCTCCTTGCACGAAAACAAAAAGCATGGAGGCTCCTTGCTCAGAAGATTGCGAGTTCGACTCGCAATCATGTGGCAGTTAACCTTGGCCACTTAGACAAAAACGCAAAGGAAGGAGACACTATTGTGGTCCCCGGCAAGGTGTTGGGCACGGGAGAGGTCACTAAGCGATTCAGAGTCTGTGCACTGAATTTTTCACAGGTGGCTCTAGAAAAACTTAAAGCAGCAAAGATCGAAACAGTTACTATCCTTGAAGAAATTAAAAAGAATGCTAAAGCGGAGGGCATTAAAATCGTACAATGACTTCTCCTGAAATAGTTATAGATGCGGCTAATGCACTTTTGGGTCGGCTTGCGAGTTATGTTGCGAAACGGGCTCTGCTCGGCCATAACGTCGTCGTTGTTAATTGCAATCACGTACTCCTCTCAGGAAATAAAGCGTTTATCGGCGCACATTATCGTGCACGACGAGCGCGTGGGGGTTCTGCACTGAAGGGGCCCAACTTCCCTCGATCTCCTGAACGGATTGTTAAACGGACTATACGGGGTATGCTCCCCTATAGACAAATGCGAGGAAGTCAAGCATTCAAACGGATACGCTGTTATAATGATGTGCCTGAACAGTACGCTTCTACTTCACTTATTAAAGCGGGAAAAGAAAAACCCATAAAAACAATGAGCTTGGAGGCATTGTCAAAGATACTATGATTGCAAAACCTCTTTTCGTTGTGGCAGGCAAGCGCAAGACGGCTGTTGCAAAGGCATTTGTTTTTTCGGGCAAAGGTCATGTTACATACAATGGGCAACATTATGAAGCGTTGCCGTTTTTCCATAAGTTAGCTATTTCTGAACCTTTGAAGATTGCGCAGGAAACGCTTGGCGCTCTTTCATTCGATATTAAAATTCGTACCTCTGGTGGAGGTAAAGAAGGTCAGATTCAGGCTGCTCGTCTTGCATTGGCTAAAGCACTGGTGCGTGCTAGTCAATCTCTTGATTTACGAAAAGCCTATCTCAAATATGATCGTGCACTGCTTGTTGCAGACACGCGTCGCAAAGAACCGTATAAACCTGGCGACTCAAAGGCGCGCGCAAAACGACAGAAGTCGTATCGTTAAGTGTGTTAGCATAACATTCTTAAATCTGTTATTTCCTCGAACTAGATGCTTGTACGGATGTTGGGCGGGCTTGATTTGCTTTCGGCAATTGTGTTCCTCATGATTATTTTTGGCCTCGACCCGTGGACGCAGTTTGTGCTCTTCTGCGCGGGACTTCTCTTCTTGAAGGGTTTATTTATTTTAACAGGAGAACCGCTAAGTGCAATAGACTTGGTTAGTTCTCTTACACTTATTTTTTCATTATTGTGGATGCCGTGGATGGGGCTTGCATGGATGTTGGCGCTTCTTTTACTTGCAAAGGGAATTGTTAGTTTTATTTAGACATAAGTGCGTCGAGCGGATTTTCTATTCGTTTCAGTTGCTCTGAAGAAACGTGTGTGTACAGTTGAGTTGTCGATAAAGACGCGTGACCGAGTAGTGTTTGAATCAGACGTATATCGGTGCCTCCTTCAAGAAGGTGCGTTGCAAAGCTATGGCGCAAGGTATGGGGAGTCACTTTTTTCTGGAGGTTTGCTTTGTCTCGTAGGCGTTTGATTATTTTTTGCACATTTCTGGTAGTAAGTGGTTTTTCTTTAGAGAATAAAAATTCATTCTGCCTTCGCTTCACGTAATCTTTGAGTTCTTTCCCGAGCTGGTCAGATAAGATAAACATGCGGTCTTTGCCCCCCTTACCGCTTCGGGCCCACCCAATCTTCTCGTCGAATCGAAGGTCTTGCACACGCAACTTCACAAGTTCTGACACGCGCAGACCTGACGAATATAAAAACGAAACCATGAGTCTCGACTTCATGGTGTCGCAGGAAGCGATTAATGATTTTACCTCTTCTTTGGTGAGTACCTCGGGCAATCGTTTTTCCTTTTTAGGCACTTTTACCGTTGCAAATTGTTTTTTGAGGACTTCGACATAAAAAAACTTAAGCGATGCCGCAGCCAACATAGTTGTGCTTTTTGAACGCGCTTCGATGAGTGAGGCGAGATAGTTTTTCGCATCTTCTTCTGTTAGGTCCGAAGCGTTTTTGTGCGCATGTGTAATAAATTTTTTCACGAAAAAGGTATAATTGCGCACCGTAAGTGGAGAAAATCCCCTTAGTTTAAGTTCTGTTTGTAATTGTTCTATCTCGCCCATTCTTTTCTCACGAGAAGAGAAGCGTTGCGCTATTTAAGCTTTTCAGAAGTCATGAAACTTCTTTGGAAGTTACGATGCACCCTTCTGCGAGGATTGTTAATTCAGAAATAGGGGCGAGCGATTCATCAAATACATACTTTTTTGTTTCTCCCTTTTCAGGAAGCGTACATCCGCCACATTGTGCACCACACGTCCAATCGATACTATCTCCGTCCGCACTTGTCATTCGTAAAATAATTGCATTGGGTGAAGCAGAGTTCGGTACGTGCGTTATTGTTGTTGTGAGTTTTCCTTCCTCGTTAAGTGTTGCCGATTCTATAATAAAGGGAGTGTTTATTTGAAGCTGTGCGCATGTCAGCGCGGGAGCAAACGAAATACGTAGCGTTTGCGTAACTGCGTACCCTACTCCAATGGCAAGAGAAGTAGATATAATCATAATGAGCAGGGCGGAAATAGGCAGGCTTGCGCCCTTACGTGGGGGCGCCCCTAAACTTGACACGGGCTGTTCCCTCCCGAGAGAATTGATTCGAAAAAATAGATTTTAGAAGAATCGTCGGTTATTTGTACAGTCCCCTGCTGTGCTTGTGAGGGTACTTCGACCCAGAACCGTGACTCGGTGTATACTTCCCCTTGTATCTGGTCTGTTCCGGGAGCGTCAGTAAATAACGAGTTCCCTGCAAAGAACGTTTCAGCAAGGATTTCTCCCGCAGGACTTGTCATCACCATAATATATTCTGTAGAAATTTCTCCAGAAGGACACCCTCTTTGTTCTTCACGAGAAAGAATTGACCAGGGGATTTGTGCACCATTAATTTCTAAAAGAGTATACGTTTGGGCATCACAGGAGTTATCGATGCGTATTGCGTTGCCTGTTACTTTTGACTTCTTTTCTCGAGCCTTTTGTAATGCGATTCGTATAAGTTCAGAATTATATACCCCATATTCAGAAGTGGATAGTGTGCGCATCACGCCTTCATCTATCGAACGTACAAACGATGTCTTTGAACAGCCTTCGAAACATCCGTCTATGGTTGTTTGAAATCCGTCGCACTCGGCTTTACAATTTTGCTGGCGGGGAGGAAGTGCGGCCCCCACATACTCTTCTGCAAGCCCAAATAGATGGCCCAGCTCATGACGTAATACCTCTTCTGCAGGGTGATTTCTATTTATAGAAAGCACGTTTTTGTACATGGAACTTCTGATTTCCATGGGATAATCGGCAAGGACTATAATCGCGTCGTGGGGGCAGGCCGCTGCTTCTTTTAGGAGGATATCTGAATAACAAAATGCGGCAATTTCTTTGTAAAGCGTGCAGGTGGCCTGGATGTTGGCGTTATCGATATAATAAAAATTAATGCGCGTCTCTGCCTCTGAGTAAGGAGGTTCAGCCAAAAAGTGCTCTTTGTAGCGTTTGGAATCCGACTTTGAAGCCATGAACACGACGTTGAGCGCATCTGGGCCCTGATACGAGAGTATGTTGCAATCCGAAGATGGAGGGGAATCTGAAAGCAGAGTGTCGGGACGGGCAGCAACCGCCATCGTTATAGAGAAAGCAACTCCGAAGTTAACAAGCGCAAGTATTGACAAAAAAAGAACCTTCTTATTCATGCTTTCTGTAACGACCATATCCTTAAATAGATTCTCGTTTTAGGAGGTGTATGCGACGGAGTGTGCCTCAGAGACCACTTACCTCTCGAAGAGGAATTAACCCTACGCTCCTCTTCTTCCTGTTGGGTCTTGCTCTGTTGATTGTGGGGCTTGCACTTCCTGGTCTTGACACGCTTGCACTTGCGGGAGCATTTATCGTGTTAGTTTATGGAATCGTGATGGCCGCATGGATTTTTTTCAGAGAGCCCTAACATCACTATCGATATCTTTATATCTTTTCGAGGAAGAGATACTTTGTGAAGTTTGTTCTCCTTCCCGATCACGATGTGAGTACGAAGGCGAGAATGCACGACCTTGCGTTTTCTTTATGCGACGACGCAGAATCGGTGCACGTGCACCATTATAGTCATTGGTATGGTGCTTCAAAGACACCCTTCCCCGACTCGGAGTTTGAGCATTTTGTAAGTTCTACAACCGCGATGGAAAAGGTTATCTTTGTAAGTGAGGGGCGCGGGGCTGAATTAGTGCTTAATGCGTTACAGAAAAATTCCGTTGAACCGCTGGCGTGCGTATTTATCTGTGCGCGTGCAGTTCCTCAAACCAAAAAAATTTTGAAAAAAACGTGTATTCCTGGGCTATTTTTGAAACGATGTGCGAGCTCGGGTGCTCGTTTCGGAAGACAGATGGAAGCTGCATCACAAGAAATACAGGCGTTTGTTAATTCGATTTCTAAACGACAGTCATTTAAACCTTGAGGGGTGAGATTGTATATGGTCGCGTTGTTGCCTATTCTTATATGGGTTGCTCAAATAACCATTGTGGCTATATTCGTACAAACGCTTTATTCTAAATTTACGGGGGCAGCAGAGTCTATTGAAATTTTCTCTGCGATTGGCCTCGAGCCGTGGGGTCGTTATGTTGTGGGTAGTTTGGAGCTTATCGCATCGATTCTGTTGCTCGTACCCTACACTTCGTGGTATGGGGCGTTACTTTCTTTGTTCATTATTGTTCCTGCACTTATTGTACATTTATTTAAAGTCGGACTCGTAGTACATAACGATAGGGGGCTCTTGTTCGGCCTTGCACTCGCCATATTCGTTCTTGCTATTGCCGTTCTTCTGTTACGATGGAACCTAGGGCCGTTTGCATTTAAGACGAGTTAGATAGTTTTAAATAGAATTTAAGTCCGATGTGGTTATGGGGCAATTGTTGCGAGAGTTTTATGAATTTCTTAATGAGTATAAAGTTATCGGGTTGGCCGTTGCTGTTATTATTGGTCTTGCTGCAAATGCGCTTGTCAGGTCGCTTGTAGACAACATTGTGATGCCCCTTATCACGCCGTTTATTCCGGGTGGCGCGTGGGAAACTGCGACTTTGACTATTGGGCCGGTTGTATTGGGGTGGGGGCCGTTTCTTGCGGCGCTCATAAACTTTATTGTAATTGCGTTTGTTGTATTCTTAATTGCGAAGTATGTGTTTAAAGAAGAGAAAGTTTCTAAAAAGTAATTAAAGTGTTCTTGTGAATATGGCATATAGAAGGTTTTGCCTTTCTTCGTTGGCTTGGGGGAGTAACCTGATTGCGCGAGGCCATCGTTCGCGGTGAGGACTAATCCGTTCCCGATGAGGTCGTCTGCGAACGTGGGCGTTTGGGTTGCGATTCCCCTTAGTTCAAAGTTGTTCCTGTAGGGCGCTTCTGCAGTATCTGGGCCAAGAATCGCTCGAGCGACGTCATACCCTAAGGAGGTTATTGCCCAGAGTCGTGCCGAGCCCAATTCGGGATTTTGGCTCGCGTATTTCATTGCATCTCGTCGTGACATCACCACGTTTAAAATTGATGGCGCGCGGGGTACCGCAAGCTTCTTAAACCCTTAATTGTAGCGCCCAGTATGCCTCGAAAAATTATAACCTATGAGCGTGAAGAAAAACATGAAGATCATGAACCTACGCTTGACGCCGATATAGAATCGCTTCTTGAGGAACCCGTCGATGACGATTAAGGAAGGAGATAGGGTCGCCGTGAATTATGAGGGGCGATTTGAAGATGGCGTCGTGTTTGATAGTTCAACGCACGGCGACCATTCGCACCCGCTTGTATTTACCGTCGGACAGCACGAAGTCATTCCGGGGTTTGAACAGGCCGTCGTTGGTATGAACGAGAACGAACGTAAGGAAATAACGATTCTTGCAAAAGAGGCCTATGGCGAACGAGATGAGCGACTTATGCGCGCCGTCCCTCGGAGTGAGATTAAACTGCCCCAAGGTCAAGAGCCCGCCGCGGGTATGGCTCTCATGACGCATACTCCTGACGGACAACCTATTCAGATATTTATACGAGATGTAACTTCCGAAACGATTACGCTTGATCTTAATCATCCGCTTGCGGGTAAAACGCTCTTGTTTACGATTACCGTCGTGGGCGTCAATGAGTCTATCAAGAAAGACTCTGCGCACGAGCACAGACACTAAGTTAGTAGCTATCTTGTTGAGGTTGTTCCGGTAGAGACGGGGAACTGCCAACTGCAGACTTCGTACGGAATATAGCGACACTTGCATACGAGTTGATTAACGTCCTTACCGCCCCCGCCCCCTGTTAAGCAAGATTTTGTTTCTCCGCTTTGATCTCTCGTACACGTACCCCCTTCAACGTCTTCGCATAGGGGAAGAATTGCTACATAGTCCTTGCATTCTTCAGGAGGGAACTTGTAATACTTTAGGCAGAGCGTGTCCTGTATCCAAGGAACGGGGTCTGATGTAGACTCAACACACGCATATTCATTTGTTTGGGGCTCGACATAGCAGAACCATGTCTTGCCGTTTTCATCGATGTAAATGAGGAAATTAATTGCATGACTATCAAAAAAGACCACCTTACATACTATATCAGCATACCTCTCTTTAATGTCTTGGCAGAACTCAAAAGCGAAATGTCGACAAATATGGTTGGGCTCTTCGTAGGGTCCCCTCGGAGGAGGCAGAGGGGGGAGTGTGACTGGCGAGGGAGGGAATGTATCACTTAAGTAGATTGGCGCCTTGCATTCGGTTGCTTTATCGAAGGAAGCCACATCTTGCTCGCTGAAACTTTCAATTGCGTCTTGCGCGTAGAGATTCTCGTTTGTTTGAAGGCCTTTCTGGGGAGGGCTTAAATCGGGATTTTTTTCTATTAACCCGTATCGTTGGTCGAGTGCCAATGCGAGAAGAATAATAAAAATAACAATAACGGCCCAAAAAAACAACCTTCGCGTCATGTTAGTGCGCGTTATTTAGATTCGGGAAGGTTATAAAGATTACTCAGTCTCGGAAATTGATTTCGAGAATATTCAAAATTTGAGACGATACAAATCGTAAAAAAATAAAATAAGCGCACAATTAGTGTGCTTGGTAATTGCGCATTAATTTAGTAACTCCAATGACGAGCACCAAAAGCGCAAGGAGCCAGCCCCATACATCGAATGTTGCTAAGCCCATAATCCAAGTTTTAATAGGTGGAACGAGAAGCAAACCGATAATTGTTGCCAACCATGCTGTTGTTTTTGCCATGTGAACCCTCCTTTTTATGTGGAGAGTATCGACGACGTAGTTTTTATAGGTTTCTGAAGGCGGGCTCTGTGTAAAAATGTTCTTGTTGGGGGTAAACAAGCGATCACAATCTATTTTTGTAACCACTTGTTAGTACTATTAGACAGAAGATTTATATAGGGTTAAACGAACCTCTTTGCATGATAAAGGAAATGCAGTTACTAAGCGTTGATGATGCAAAGAAAGCAACTCCTGTAGGTCTTCCCGTCTTGCTTGATAATCGGCTAACAAACGGGCGACGCACGTTTCATCGTGCAAGTGCTCGAGATATTGAACCTCGTGCAAATGCTTTCTCTTATGTTGCAGGTGTTCGAGGGACATCGGGAGTTGTTGTACAATTTTACAGGGTCCCAACACAGCTAGGCACATCCATCAACGTCGAACCCGAGCTCTCCCCCTATGATGCAGCCAAACTAAGGGAAATGCGAGGATATCGATGATTAATTTCTTGATTAGTCCGAACTTTTTACCTTTGCTTAATTATTTAATTTTTGCTTAGATTCTTTAGCATTAGTTAAAACGAACTTCTTATGGGTGCTTAAACTTATAAGCAAAGGCAGGAAGGTTTAACATAAATTAAAACGAACCTATTCCTGTTTTTTGAATAGTGTATCTGGATCAATGGGTTTTTTTGCACTGTATCCTTTTTTTATGAGCTGTTCATAAATCTCCTGTTGAAATGTTCTGTGGTGTAGCATTTTGTGATGGTTGGGGCAAAGTCCCACAAGATTTGCAGAATTGTTATTTTTATGATTGTGATCTAGATGATGCAAATCGACAATTTTGTCAAATCCGCAAAGGATGCATTGGGTAGTTATCTTTTGATAAAGTTCGTTATCGATATTGTGCAATTTTCTACGGTTGTAGGCCTTAACTGCTTCAATTTGGAAAACCGAGCTATAACACCCTCTGCAAAGCCCCCTCCCGTGGTACGACTTTTCTTGTTTACAGCGTTTGCAAATGATCTTTGAAGGTTTCCAGCTATGTTTTCGATAGCATTTATAACACAGCCCTTTTGCATGAATCTCTGTGTTTTCTTGACAATGTTTACAACCCATTCAGGTTGGAAGAGGTTCGATTATATAAAAGTTTATTGAAACTTTTTAGTGATGAACCTACAAAGAGGTTCGATTATATTTTTAGTTAGTAAACTACCGTTAATATATCTTGTGCGAACTCTTATCCGTAAGAAATTCTGTGACCTTGCCCTACTTGTGAAGCGTGCCATCTAGCCCCTTTAAAGCTAAACCATGTTAAAGCCCCGCCTAATATTAATAACCAGAGGGCCCAGCTAAATTCCCCAGATAATATTGCCCCAAACCCTCCTAAAACCATGAATATTCCGATTGCGCCCAGAAGCACATTAGTTTTATATTTCTCTCGGCTTACTCGATCACCATAAGATTCGTGAACAACGTGCTGATATCGAGACATTTTCTAATAACTGGAGATTATATTAAATAGTTTTCGATTGTCGGGCGCGTTCGGCGCTTCGCGCCTTACCTTTAGTGAGGCATTGTTTTTAGGGGTAAAGGGACTGGGGCTTTTTGTATTAATACGAACTTTATTGATGTGCTGGAAGTTTTAAGCGAGAGCTAAAAGATTGTGCAAGGGCCGTTAGTTGCCGTATGTGTCGAGCTTGAGTTTTCTTATTCCGTAGCTCATCAAAGGAAGTATTAATCCTATGCTCGCGCCCATCCAAATCGCAGCAGGGTGCGCGGTACCTTCGACAATACGCGTGAGATTGTCGACATCATTACGTAGGGTGTCTGAATTGTTGACTAATGTGTCATAGAGTTGGGCATCGACATCTTTTACGGTTTGGGCTCGTTGAAGTTCGGCGTTTGCTGATTCGTATCTGGATTGAGTTGTGGGTAATATGGTTTGCGCCCGTAGTTGTTCTTTTTGGTTGGGGGTTGCGAGGTAATGACTGATGTAACCTCCGGCTGCCGTTGTGGATGCGAGCATGGCTACACCCCTTGTTAATCTTTTCGTAAGATTCATAGTCGAGAGTCATTAATAGAGATATTTAAACATTTATATTGGGCGGCACACGCGTGTTAATACTTATACAATACCTTCGCCCGTACCATTTTGGAGTATCCACGCGAGGTCTTCTACTAATTTAGGGGTAGCGTCTTCGGGGCAATCGAAACTAAATTGAAGTGTTGCGCCGTTCCCTGCTCCGAGCAACATGATTTGGCAGATGGACGTTGCATCATACTGCTCTTCGGGTTTATCAGTTCGAGAAACAAAGACTGCCCCTTTACAGCGTTCTTCGAATAAGTAAGCAAGCTCCATAGAAGGCCGAGCATGAAGGCCCCTCTTGCTCTCGACTATGAGGGGTGCAAGAACATAGGCTCTGCCTCGGTACCGATTGGGCAGCCCGTAATGATCGTTTGTCATGGAAGAGGGTTAAAAATTCGTTTTAAAAGTCTTTTGGTTTACGTGGAAAGGTTTGGTTTTTGCTTAAAGGTTTAGGGTGAGAACTGGGGAAAATACTGGCCGAGAAGTTGTAAAACGCCGAAGACAATTAAGTAGAGACCGATAGCCCATCTCAGGAGCCTAGGAAATACGAGAACGAGGATACCAAGGACGAGGGCCAGGAGACCAGATAGGACGAAGGATATTGCGACCATCGGTTAGAGTGTCTCCGCGCCCATATATAATTTTTGCCTTTCGACTTCAAGGCGCCTTAGAAGATCTTCGTGCCCTCGGGCGAGATGTTCCACGATAGGTTTTACTTTGGGGTCTTGTTCTAAGAAGTTGAACGCTGCGCGGCCCACGTAGACTCTTTCGACGGTGTGACGAATTGTGCGCGTACCATTCCACATTTCGGGGGTGGGCAATTCGTCTCCTTTGTAGTTCGCAATTACCGATGCGACGGCCGATGCAATTATTGTTCCGCGCCCATCGCATTGGCGAAATCTGGCTAAGAGATAGCTGTCTTCTTGGGGTCCGGGAGGAATAACGAGCAATTCGCCCTCGGAAAGTGCGCCTAACTCTACTGAACACCCGGTGTCGTAACGAATACGAATCGAGGTTCGGTCACAGGGATTAAGAAAATCAGCAGGAATACCCATTAAAAGATAGTTAGATGAAGGATGTTTAAAAAGATTTGGGTGTTTGTGTGTTCATAAACGGGTGTTTAAACAGGTGTTTTATCGACGATAGAACTACTCTCGGAGGATCTGTGAGGTTATGAATATTAAGAGGACGCCGAGCGCGGTGAGGGTGAACGCCGTGTACACTTCGGTAAGATAGTGGTTGGGGACGACGTCAAGAATGCGCACGACGTAATTTTGCATGGACTCGTAGATCGCGTTTCGCCAGGCGTAGGCTATGCTGAATCCAATGGCGGCAGTAATAGCAAAACGAAGCTGTTTTCTGAACTCTTTTTTGAAAGATTTATTGGTTTTGAGGACGTGCATGGTGTTTTTTGTTTTTATGCGTTTATTGCGTTTATTGCGTGTTTTTTGCTAATTTATGATGTTTTTGTGCACTTTTAAGGTGTTTTTTGTTTAAAAATGTATGCTCGGCGCACTCGGCGCTTCGCGCCTCGCACGTATTGTGACATTATTTGATCGTTGGGGGCCTTTCTCGCTTAAAATTTTCTGTGAGTGGCCTAATTTTACGCGTAAAAACGGGTGTTTAGGGGTGTTTAAACAGGTGTTTTCTTTTGGTTTAGGGGTGTTTAGAGCCTGTTTAGGGGTGTTTAAGAGGTTGTTTGATTGCTATGGGGAGAATTGGCTTGCAGACCGTAATCTTTATATATACGCTTGTTTTAAGGGTTTTATGTTTGGATGGTTATTCAAGAATAAGCACAAAGAGCTTGAAGAAAAAACAAAGGAAGGGTTTCATTCCGTTCGAAAAGATTTTGAGAAGACTGGTGCGTGGATTAAACACCTAGATGCACGGGATAAACAGCTGTTTGACGCGTTGGACGCGTTAAAAATCGATTTATCGTCGATACAAGATGAGGTTGAAGCGTTGAAAGAAGCAGTTTCTTTGGTGAACTTTGAGACGAAAAATAAACAGCTGTTTAAAAAAACGGCCGTTTTACATAAACAAACAGCTGTTGAACCTGTTTACGAATCTGTTCAAACACCTGTTCAAACAGGCAGTTTATATGATATTTTGAATGACCTTAGTCCGAACGAACGCATGATTGTGTTTACGTTGCTTAACGCCCAAGATGGTATGAAATTGAGCTATGAAGATCTTGCACGCTTACTGGGAAAAGAGAGGGCCACTATTCGAGGTCAGATAAATGCAATAAAACAGAAAAGTGAGGGGCTTATTGAGGAAGTTGTAGAGCCCAATGGGAAGAAGCGAGTGTTTATACGAGAAGAAGTTCGCAACAAGCTGGTCAAATACGCAAAAGTGAGAGTTGGGGATAGTGAAAAACCGGAGAAAAAGAGTAAAAAACGGCAAAAAAGTGAGCATTTTGAAGCAGATGTGGGAAATTCGGAAGAAACGACACTTTCGGGGGTAGAAAGTGAGGATTAAATTGAATTGGGTCTTGGATTCAGAAACGGTTGTATGCGAGGGATGAGCCTTGTATGCATGAGACCTTATGCGAATGAACGCAGAGGGATGTGAGGGGTCGTGTCTGTGAAAAAAACACGTCTCTGATGTGGAAAAAGGGAGTGATGAGAAGTTAAAGCGAACTTCTTTGATGAGAAAGGAATTTAGCGCGAGCTTTTTATTACTTTATTCGGCTAGACGAATTAGTCAGAGTTCGCGTAGTTGGTTTATGGTTTGTAATGAAGCGATTCGCTTGAGATCTTCGGATATGCCGAGGAGAATTTTTTTGTTGTTCTCCTTGCGTTTCTCGACGGGGATTCCTTTAGCGATGATTTTTCGGATATAATCTCTTATAGAAATTTCGGTAAGGTTGAGCGACTGTGCTAGTAGGTCGTATGTAACTTCAAGGCCGGCTTCGTCGAGTTCATACACTTTCGTGAAAACAGCCATTTCTTGGTTTGTAAGTCGTTTAAATTTAATGCGAACTTCTTTTTTTAAGCCGTCAAGAGAAGCCAGTATCTCTGCGACGTGAGAAAGATGATCTATGGTGTTTTTTGCGTGTGTTGCCTGACTTTTATGTGTTGGATTAAAGTTCGGTTTAATTGGAACCCCCTCATTTCCTGTGTGTTGGTTTGTTGGTTGGTTTGTTGGTTGGTTTGTTGGAACCCCCTCATTTCCTATGGAAATAGGCTTAAAATCGGTTTTTAGGGCTTCTGAAGCCTGTTTAAAAGGTTCGGTTAATCCTTGTGTTGGAACTTGTAGGACTTCGGTTGAAGTATCGTTGGGTTGTGTTGGATTCCCCTTGAGCAACGATCTTAATTCAGCAACTTGTGAGGTTAATGACTCGATTTGTGCACGAAGCGATTCTACGTCGGCCTTTGCGCGTGCAAATGCTTCTTTGATAGGATCCATTACTCTTTTCACTTCCTTTGGATTATAAGGATTGTTGTATATAAGCGATATTCTTTTAAAGGGGGCTGTGCGAATTTGGATATGGACGTATCGAATCTTTCACGATTAGTTACTTCGGGTGACTGGGTGTTGATACACGACAATCCTTCCTGTCTTGAGGGCGCGTTTATCGGGGTGTTTCGCAAGTGGGCTCAGTCAGGGTCTCCCTGCGGTCTGCGCGAAGGAGTGTACCTTGCTTCCCCCGTGTATACTTTGGGAAAGACCTCTCTTCGAGGAGCTGATTCGACTATAAAAGTTCCCGAACTCTGTCTTATTACGACTAATCTTCTTGATGCGCAACACATGACTTGGGCAGACACGTTTATCGGTGCTGAGCGCATTGGGGAGGCATGTAGGGGGTTTGAAGAGATTGGGGCGCGCCTTAAACGAGACCCGTTTTATGCGGGAATTGCGCATTATTTTGTATCGGAAATTCAGAGACCTACTGTGCTTTAAGAGTTAGAAGTTGCATTCGTTTATACGCGTCGAAAGCGTTATTGGCGAGTCGCCAGCGCTGTCTACGGATAAAATCATATCCTGCGGCGTTTTTTGTTATTTTTACGACTAACTTACGTTGTTCAAGATTAAGAAGAAGGCCCTTTACGAATTCTTCGTCTCGGGCGAGTTCTCGGGCTATTGATGAGGTATACTGGGGTTCGGGAGCTTTTGTATAGAGGTGTGCAAGGATCTGCTCGCTTATTCTGTCCTTCGTCTTAGAAGCGATGTGGGGCATTTGAGTTTTACGAAAGACGTACTTATAAGATTACCCGTTATTCTTTAGTTGTTAGCGAAAGCGATATAAACTCTGTATTGGACGTTCGCGTTATGTCGGGGCTATTAACCTATGCCGAACCTGTACGAAACGAAGACGTAGCGAAGCTTTTGCACCCCTTGGTGAGCGAGTGGTTCTTTTCTACCTTTAAGGAATTCTCGTTAACTCAGCGGTACGGTGTGCCGTTAATTCACGGACGCAAGAACATACTTGTGAGTGCGCCCACTGGAGGAACAAAAACGCTTACGGCGTTTCTTGCGATTATTAATTACCTTGTAGATCTTGCGGCGAGGAAAGAACTTGAAGATAAAATTTATGCCGTGTATGTATCTCCTTTACGGGCGTTAAGCAATGATATTTTTGTTAACTTGGAACGACCTCTACAGGAAATCAAGGAGCTTGCTCTCAAAAAAGGTATTGCGTTGCAGGAAATACGCGTCGGGCTTCGTACAGGGGACACGACCGTGGGTGAGCGGGCGAAAATGGCACGAAGGGTTCCGCACTTGTTTGTGACTACTCCTGAAAGTTTGGCAATTATCATTACTACGACGAAGTTTGCGACTAATTTGGCGGCGCTCGAGTTTATCATTGTGGATGAAGTTCATGCCTTGGCGAATAAACGGGGTGTACACCTTAGTTTAACCCTTGAGCGCCTTTCTGATTTTAGCGTGATAGAACCTGTGCGTATCGGATTGAGTGCAACTATTGCCCCTCTTGAAGAGATTGCTCGATTTTTGGTAGGATCTGAGCGTGACTGTACTATTGCGCACGTCAAACTTGTAAAACAGGTTGACATTGATGTACTTTCGCCTGCACGAAACTTGCTTGAAAGCGAAGCCCCTGAGCAACAGAAGCGCCTTTACCAACTCCTTGATGAACTTATTCAAAGTCATAAAACAACACTCATTTTTACTAATACTCGAAACGCTACTGAAAAGATTATTCATTACCTTGATTTACATTTTCCTGGCAAGTATAGTGGGCTTATTGGGGCCCACCATAGTTCTATGAGCAAACAACGACGATTTGAAATTGAAGAGCGACTGCGGAAAGGAGAGTTACGCGTGGTTGTGAGTTCAACGAGCCTCGAACTTGGGATAGATATTGGTGGTATTGATTTGGTGATTTTGTTACGGTCTCCTAAGGGGGTTGCTCGTGCCCTGCAACGTATTGGAAGAGCAGGGCATCAGTTGCACGCACACCCCAAAGGACGATTTATTGCACTTGATAGAGATGATTTGGTTGAGTGCTCGATTCTTATGCGTAATATGCGCGAAAAAAAGATTGATGAAGTGAGCATCCCTCGCAACGCCCTTGATGTGTTGAGTCAGCAGATTTTTGGTATGGCGATTAGTAAAGTATGGTCCGTTTCTTCTATGTTGCGCGTCATTAGAAAGAGTTATTGTTACGCTTCTCTTTCCAAGGAGGACTTTCTTTCTGTTGTAAGTTATTTGGCAGGAGATTATGCGCTTGAACATCGTAACGTTTATGCAAAGATATGGTATGGCTCGCAGAAGCAAGAAATAGGCAAACGGGGTAAACTTGCGCGCATTTTGTATATGACTAATATAGGAACCATCCCTGAAGAAGGATTTATAGAAGTTGTAATTCAGGGCCCGGCTGCACGAAAAGGCGAAAGTGTGGGAACGATTGACGAGGCGTTTCTTGAACGATTGCATAGAGGGGATGTTTTTGTTTTGGGAGGGGCGCGTTATCAGTTTACGTTTTCACGCGGTATGAAGGCGTACGTTATTGCAAACGTCTCGCGACAGCCTACTGTACCGAGTTGGTTTTCTGAGATGCTCCCTTTGAGTTTTGATGTTGCTTGTGATATTGCGGCATTTAGACGACATGTGTCAGAACGAATAAAAAACAAAAAAGAGTGCTGTGCTTTTATAGAAACTTATTGTAGCTGTCGACCCGAGCTCGCAGAAGCGATTTATGCTTACATGAAAGAGCAGGAGGACTTTTCTTTTATTTCACATGATAAGGTTATTGCCGTTGAACATGTTAAATCGGATAAAGAATATCTTTTCTTTCATACCTTATACGGACGACGTGTTAACGATGCGCTCTCGCGAGCGTATGGATATGCGGCTGCTCAGCTTAGATATCGAGATATTGAATTAGGAATAAATGATAATGGGTTCTTTATTGCAGGAGAAAAACTTGATCCTAAGAAGATTATTTCACAGGTTACAACAAAAAATCTTGAAGAATTACTTAAGGGCGCTTTAGACAAAACTGATGTTCTTAAACGACGCTTTAGACATTGCGCTTCTCGTAGTTTGATGATTCTTCGTTCGTATAAGGGTCGTTCAAAATCGGTTGGTAAACAACAAGTTCATTCGATGTTTTTGTTAAGCGAAGTAAAGAAAATTAGTGAAGAATTTCCTATTTTACGTGAAGCAAGGCGTGAAGTTTTTGAAGACCTAATGGACGTTCCGCGCGCGATATCAATCTTAAAGAAGATTGAACAAAAAGATATTGTTTTGCGCATAGTTCAGGTTTCATTGGTTTCTCCTTTTGGGCTTAGCTTGCTTACGCAAAGTCATGCAGATCTTATTAGTATTGAAGATAGAGTCAATTTCTTAAAGCGTATGCATGCTTTACAATTACAAGTTATTTCTGAAAAGAAGGTAAAAAATTATGAAATATAGTTTTTTAGGAAAATCTTTGATTGTAGAACGTGCTGGAAAGAGAACCTTTGTTGTGGGCGATTTACATTTGGGGTATGACGAGGGTTTACGTAGTTCGGGGGTTTTTATTGTTAGCAATCTTTTTGAAGAAACAAAAAAAGAGCTTACTTCTCTTCTCGAAAAAGCGGGGCAGGTTGATGAAATTATTTTATTGGGAGACTTAAAACATATTTTTGGTCAAATATTAACTAGTGAATGGAAAGAAATTTTTGCGATTATTGAATTGTTGAGGATGTATTGTTCGAAAATTATTTTCATAAAAGGAAATCATGATGTTATTATGGAACCGATTGCAAAACGTTACGGGGTGTTATTGTACGATTATTACTTATTAGGAAATTGTGCTTTTTTACATGGCGATCGTGACTTTCCCGAGATTTACGATGCAAAAATAACTTGTTGGGTTGTGGGACATGCGCACCCTGCGATTTCTATTCAAGAGGGTGTAAAAAATGAAAAATACAAATGCTTTCTTGTGGTTTTGTATAAACGAAAAAAGGTTATTGTGCTTCCAAGCTTCTTTCCGGGAAGCCAAGGAATTGATATTAAATTACAAGATTTAGGTTTAATTTGGCCGTTAGACGTTAAAAGAGGACGCGTGTTTGTAGTTAATGATACGCAAGAAGTTCTTGACTTTGGCGCTTTAGAAACTATTCTTGGGCCTTAAAAGAAATTTGAGGAAGTTGCAAATGAGTAGGAATATTAAGTTCTTCTTCCAACTGAAAGGCCTTTAAATTACATTTTTTCCATAAAAATTTAACAACTGCATTTCTTAACGATTCGGCAACTTCTTTCTTTTTAGACCATTGTTTGATAACTTCTTTTGATTCGTTAGAATTTAAATTAAGAAATATAAGCCCTTCTAAAGAAATGGTTGCGTTTTTTGGTTCGTAATGAACGTCGAACTTAAATGAAAGACGTATTACTTCCAAATCTTTCATTGCTTCAACTTCATCTTTAACAATATCAATAAATTGAATATTTGTGTTAATATTTTTAATAGGTTGCCACTTTGTAACACGTTCGGCACTGACTTTTGTGTAATTAAATCCGATTATTTTCATGTTATTTAAACCAAATCTTCTTCAGAAACAACCACAAAATCACCAATTGCAATTATTGAATTGTAAGGAACAACTGTTTCTTTATCAGAAGTTATTTCTAAGTTTAAGTTCCTTGTATATACTGTTGGATCCTTCAAAAGCAGTTGAAGTAATTCTCCTGTTCTTGCTTCAAAAGTAACATCTTTGACTAATCCCAATCGTTTTCCTTCTTTTGTAACGACTAACTTGCCAACAATTTGTTTTAATGGCCTTTTTTCTAAGCTCATGTCTTGGACTGCCTTTGTGACTATATAAATTTTTGTGTAGTTTTTTAGATGTATTTTTTGGCTTAAACATTATTTAATTAAGTTCGTGTTAATTGACTCTGTCCCTATCGTTTCGTATGGAATTATGAATAACATTTAAAAAGAAAACAAATTGTTGTTCTTCTTCTTTTCCTTTTTAAATATTTATATATTATAATATATATTATTATATAGATATTTAATATTTATTTTTTCTTTTTTATTATTTTCCATGCGAAATGAGGGTGTGAGAGTTTTAATTCTATTTTTCTTCATTTTCTTCATTTTCTTCGGCTAATTTCTTTTTTTCTTGTCTTTTCACTAGAAATAGAGGTTGCAATAACGATAAGTTTATAATAACTTATTCTTTTCGGGTTGTATTAAAGAGGTTTTATGACAGCAGCGCTCGATAAAATATTTGATTCCTTTGCAGGACGCAGTTTATTTAAGAATAAATCGGTTTTACAAACTAATTATACCCCCGAAACGATACCCCATAGAAATGAACAAATAGAATTAGTTGCTTCCATTTTGGCTCCTGCGTTACGTGGCGAACGTGTTAGTAACCTCTTTGTGTACGGAAAGACCGGAACAGGCAAGACTCTTTCTGTTGCTTACGTTAGTAACGAACTTTCTAAGCGAATTAAAGACGAAGGAAATACGTCATTGAAGGTAATTTATATCAATTGTAAACTTAAAAAGGTTGCAGATACCGAATATCGTATACTTGCTGAACTTATTCATCATTTGGGAGGGTCCGTTCCTTCTACGGGGTTGCCTACCGATGATGTTTATAATCGCTTCGTGGATATCATCGACCAGCGAAAACAACTTGTTTTGATCGTTTTGGACGAGGTCGACCAACTCGTAAAAAAAATTTCTGACGGGTTTCTTTATACACTCACACGTCTTAATTCCGAACTTAAACAGGCTCAAATAAGCCTCATTGGCATTAGCAATAGCCTTACTTTTATGGACGACCTCGATCCTCGTGTTCGAAGCTCTTTAAGCGAAGAAGAACTTGTTTTCCCCCCTTATAATGCGCTTCAATTACAAGATATCCTCAAAGAACGAGCGTCACAGGCATTTAATGAAAACATTCTTCAAGAAGGTGTTCTCGCGAAGTGTGCTGCGTTCGCTGCTCGTGAACACGGAGACGCTCGACGGGCGCTTGATTTGCTTCGCGTTGCTGGAGAACTTGCGGAGCGAGTCGGTTCCCCACTAATTGAACTTAAACATATTGACGAAGCCAATAGTAAAATCGAACGAGATAAAATGCTCGATATTATAGAAAACGAACCTAAACAGTTTCAACTTGTTTTATATTCTATTATTTGTCTTTTTGAAAACAAAAGTCGAGAACATATATTTACCGGGGACATTTATAATAAATATCAAGAGATTTGCGAGCGTTCAAAAAATGAATTTCTTACACAGCGTCGCGTTTCAGACATCATCGGTGAATTTGATATGTTGGGCATTATTAATGCGCAGGTCATTAGTAAAGGCCGCCAAGGCAGAACGAAAGAAATCAAACTCATGATACCTTCTTCGATTTTTTCACGAGCGCGTGAAATTTTAGTTAACTCTCTGGAATTATGAACTCTGACATACTACGGCTCATAAACGAACGAGGAATATTATTACAGCGCGAGCTTTTTGAACTTGTTATGCAATTTGACGATATTGAAAAAGCACGCACCTTTCTTGATATTTTGGAACGCGCCTGCGGACAAAAAATGATAACGACTGGGGCATTATCCGGGCGCATGGGTTCTTTTTCTCAAGGTCTTGAAACTTTTTCTGAAGAAATGCAAAATATGATTAAAACTACGCTCGTCACGGTCGGCGTAAGCGTCGAAGTGCAAAAAATTGTTTCTCCCGTCACCTCATCCGCTGCGCCCGTCTCTTCCCCGTTACGATATCAGGTTTTTTGCGCAGATACCAAATCTCATGAGAAAGTCGATGTTTCTGATTTTGTAGGACATTTTAGAAGTCGTTACGTACAACTGCAAAAAATTCTTATGCAACGGCCGGATATGCAAAACCTTGTTTCGCTTAATAAAATACCTCGAGACCGGCAACGATTCAGCGTTATTGGGCTTATTGCTGAGAAAAGAATCACAAAGAACAAAAATTTGATTCTTACGATTGAAGATCTTTCTGGACGCGTCAGCGCAGTGGTGCGTTCCGAGTCCGAATGTTTTTCAAAGGCACAGGAGCTTCAACTTGATGATGTCGTTGCTTTGCGCGCGACCGGAGGACGCGATTTCCTTTACGTTCATGATGTCGTGTATCCTGATTCTTTTCGAGAACGCACACGTTTCGAAAGTGATGCCTGTGTTGCCTTTGTTTCAGATATTCATTGTGGAAGTCAAAAACATCTTGGTGCCGAGTTTACTCGCTTTCTTGACTGGTTAAATACTGACAACGAGCTTGCTAAAAAAATTGCCTTTATCTTTTTTGTCGGGGATAATGTCGATGGGGTGGGGGTTTTTCCTGGTCAAGAAAGATTGCTTACTCTTAAAAGTTTAAAGGAACAGTATGGGCTTTTAGCTAATTACCTAAAGAGAATTCCACAACACATTACTATGTTTATGTGTCCCGGCCAGCACGACTCGGTTCGTGTCGCTGAACCCCAACCCCCTATAGACGACTTTTATGGGTCCGCTTTGTATTATATTCCCAATCTCGTTTTAGTTTCTAATCCGACGCTTGTTAAACTTTTTGAGGGCTCGAACGAGTTTAGAATCCTTATGTATCACGGTGCAAGCGTTCACGCATTTATTAATGAAATCGAAGAATTGCGACTCTTAAAAGCACATCGATGTCCCGCGAAAGCGGTGCGTCATATGCTCAAACGACGTCATCTTGCGCCTTCACATGGGGTGAGCACTAGTATCGTTTATGTACCCAATTCTCAAAAAGACGCCCTGGTAATCAGTGAGGTTCCCGATATACTTTGCACGGGGGAAGTACACCGTCTTGACGTTGAAAACTATAACGGGACTCTTATTCTCACAGGGAGTTGTTGGCAAGCCCAAACCGAATTCGAAGAAAAGGTTGGAAATGTACCCGACCCTTGTAAGGTGCCTATCTTTAATCTTAAAACAAGGGAGTTAAAAGTTCTTGACTTTGGTTCCGAATGACCCTCGACATTCATCAACATTTTTTAGATATTGATCTGGGAGTAAAGCAGGCTTATTCTATTGCAGAAACTGCGCGCGCGAAAGGTTTTGATCCGGCCTCTCGAGTTGAAACTCCGATCGCTACTTCGCTTGCCGAGAAATCGGTTGGTCTTATTTCAGTTATTTACCCTCAACTTACCGATTCGGGTGTTGTTCAACGCATTCTTGAACTTGAAAAGGAATACGGTCCCCTTGAGATGTCTGTTTCGTTAAAGATTGCTGAAGAAGTTGCGCGGGAACGATTTTGTAAGTTTGAAAACCTTTTACAAGCGATTGAAGCGGGCATTCGCGTTGGCTTTGCGTATACTACTCTAGGGGTTGTTTCTTCGCCTCTTGAAGGGTTCACTGGTCTTAAACTTGGTAAAACCGCCCAAGGTGAGGATTATTTTACTGCCCTCTTTTCAGGACCCATACGAAGCGCGGGAACGACCGCTGGGTGCGTGGTACTTATGATCATTGATTATTTGCGTGAGTCTTTTGGATTTGCCCGTTACGACCCAACAGAAGATGAAATACGCCGGTATGTTACGGAAAACTACGATTATCACGAACGTGTAACTAATTTGCAGTATTTGCCCACTGAAGAAGAAATTGCGTTTTTGGCACGGCATTTACCTATTCAAATTTCTGGTGAGCCTACCGAAGACAGAGAGGTTTCAAATTACAAAGACTTGCCCCGCATAGATACTAATTTTATTAGGGGAGGCATGTGCCTTATCTTTTCCGAGGGCCTTGCACAGAAAGCACAAAAGGGGCTTCGTCTTTTGAAAAAAGCTCAAGAACGCGGGTTTCAAGCAACAGGCTGGAACTTTTTGGACGATTATGTGACGTTACATAAAAAACGAGAGAAAGGTACTGGAGACACATCACCTACTTATATTAAGGATCTCGTTGCTGGCCGACCCGTATACGGACATCCTTCTCGTTCGGGAACTTTCCGCTTTCGGTACGGTCTCACGAGGACTAACGGTTTTTCCGCAACCTCCGTGCATCCAGCCACCATGGCCTTAACGGACTCATTTATTTCATTTGGGACTCAACTCAAAATAGAAAAACCCACCAAGGGTTGTGCTGTATCGAGTTGCGATTATATTGATGGTCCTATTGTAAAACTTCTTGATGGAAGTGTTAAATTTGTGCGTTCATTTGAGGAAGGAAAAAAATTATATCCTCACGTGTCTGAAATTATTTACTTGGGGGATATCCTTGTTTCTTTTGGAGATGTTGTTAATCGAAATTACGAACTTATCAAACCCGGATATGTTGAAGAGTGGTGGGGATTACAGCTTGCTCGCGCCCTTCCCGCTGATGCTCCCGCTGTCGATTCTCGCGCGGTGTCTTTTTCAGAGGCCCTCTCGTTTTCTCGTGTGTATGGGGTTCCGCTTCATCCTTTTTATATTTACTATTGGAGTCAGATTTCTTCGGAAGACTTGTTTGCTCTCGTTGACTGGGTTGCGCACGGTTCTTTTCTTGGCGATCGTCTTGTTCTTCCGTATACCACCTCTGAACGCGAACGTTTTGCTCGTGGAAAGCGCGCGCTTGAAATTATTGGATGTGAACATTCGGTAAGCCTCGAACACGTTATCCTTTTCGATGTTTCTGCGCAAGCGCTTCTTGCTAATTTAGGAATTGATGTTTCTAGAGAAATTGATTTCGAATCGATGGTTAATAGGGTCGAAAAGCAGGCCGCACTCTCTGTTTTGGAAATTATTAATGCCCTTGCGCTTGCTCCTATTAAAGATAAGGCAGGCACCTTTATTGGCGCCCGTATGGGTCGGCCTGAGAAAGCAAAGTTGCGTAAACTTCCTGGAAGCCCGCATGCTCTTTTTCCAGTTGGTGATGAGGGGGGGCGATTGCGCAGTGTTCAGGCAGCCCTTGAAGTGGGGTCTGTTAATTCTGACTTCCCTCTCTTTTTCTGTGCTTCTTGTCAGATTTCTTCGGTTTACGGGCGCTGTCATCGCTGCCAAGGATTAACCGAGCGAAGGTATTATTGTCCTGATTGTGATAAGGTTATGGCTCAGGTTTGCCCCGATCACGGAAAGGGGGTTCCTTATCAAAAACAGACTGTTGTTCTCGCAGATTATTTTGAAGCGGCTCGCTCATTGAGCGGCATGCGACGTGAAGAAGTCCCTCTTCTTAAAGGAGTACGCGGAACGTCAAATAAAGATCACCTATGCGAACCGCTTGTTAAGGGATTTTTACGAGCAAAATATAACCTTCATGTGAATAAAGATGGAACTATTCGTTACGACTTTACTGAAATGCCCCTCAATCACTTTAGACCATTCGAAGTTCGTACTAGCGTAGAACGTTTGCGCGAGTTGGGTTACACGCATGATATTCGCGATTCTCTTCTTGAACGCGATGATCAAGTTCTCGAACTCTTTCCTCACGATGTGGTTCTTGCATCCTGTCCTGATTCGGATGACGAGCGTGCGGATGATGTTTTTGTTAGAATATGCGGGTTTGTCGACGAAGAACTTGAAAAGCTTTATGGTCTTCCTCGGTTTTATAACGTTAAGCGGCGTGAAGATCTCATAGGGCACCTCTGCGTTTGTATTGCCCCCCATATTTGCACGGCAACGGTTGGACGCATTATTGGTTTTTCTAAAACTCAATCTCTTCTTGCATCTCCTTACATGCACGCAGCCATGCGTAGGGACTGCGATGGTGACGAAGCTGCGACGATTCTTCTCATGGACATGCTTCTTAACTTTTCTCGTTCCTATCTTCCCGCACACCGTGGCGGGACTCAAGACGCCCCCTTGGTTCTTAATACCAAGATAAGCGCAGGAGAAGTGGATGATCAAATTCTTGACTTCGAACTTGGTCCTTACCCTTTGGAACTTTACGAGCTTGCTGAACAGGGAAAACACTCTTCCGAAGTTAAGGTGGATACCGTTAAATCTCGTCTTAAGGCGGGCAAGGATCCCTTTGTTAATAAAAAATTCACTCACGATTGTTCAGATTTCAATCATGGCGTTGTCAACTCTTCCTATAAACGGCTTCCTACTATGGATGAAAAAGTAAGTTCTATGATGAATTTGTGTAGCAAGATTCGTGCAGTCGATGTTACTGACGTTGCTCGTCTCGTCATAGAAAGACATTTTATTCGAGATATTCGCGGTAATCTGAGAAAGTTTTCTATGCAGGTTTTTCGTTGCGTCTCTTGTAATGAAAAATTTCGGCGCCCACCCCTCGCGGGCAAATGCGCAAAATGCGGAGGAAAGCTGATATTTACTATCTCCGAGGGAAGTATTGTTAAGTATCTTGCGAGCGCTTTGCAGTTGGCTCGTACTTATAAGGTAAGTTCGTATCTCCTCGAGTCTTTGGAGATTGTTGAGCGAGACATACGGGGGATATTTGGCAAACCTCTTGACAAACAGGAGCAGCTTCGCAAGTGGTTCTAACGTAGGTATTAAAAACTCTCGATTTAGTTCTCTCTTATGCGTGTGATTCTTCGTTCGCGGGTTCTTTTCTTCTTAGCTCTTGGATTTTTTCTTATAACGAGTGCTCTCGCAGCCCACATAGTTACTAATGTTCTTACTGGAACCACAAGTTTTGGTACTGTAAACGAAGAGGTTTCTGTTTTGTATAATTTTACCCTTAACAATACCGATTCGGGTCTTGCCGCTAATATCACTCATGTTAATATCACCCTTCCCACCAATTTTAGTTTTACTTCTGGAACCGTAGGCACCAGCTTTTCTTATGTTTCTTTGACCGAGAGCAGTTCTTTGATAAGCTTTGTAAATGTGTCTGGACTTGTCCTTAACGCTAGTTGGGGGCAGATTTGGTTCAACGCGACCGCGCTAGTTCCAGGTACGAATTTCAACATAACTGTTTCCACGACGAATTTTAGTGGTTCGCAGCATCAGAATCTTACCGTTTCTGTTAACGATACAACTTCGCCCTCAATTATCTTTGTGGCTCCAGGGTTAACAACGCAGTCAAATCTATCTCGAGAATCTATTGCGGTTAACGTCTCTGCGTACGACGAAGGTTCTTTGGCGTTTATCAATGTAAGCCTTTACAACCTTACAAGTATCCTTAATTCAAGTAACGGATCTTACGGCTCAGGGTCTTTTTTTGTTAATTTTTCTAATCTCTCTGACGGGGTTTATCTCGTGAACGTTACGGTTAACGATACGAACAACAATGTGAACAGGACCATTGCCGCTCTTCGCGTTATTCTGGACCATATCGCTCCTTCGGTTTCGTTGTCCCAAGTATCCAATAATCAAACTTCGATTAATATTTCGGTTAGTGTTACCGAAGCTCATACGGGCTTAAGTGGCTCTTGTTCGGTTGTGAGCGGGGGCGGCACGGTTAGTGGAAGCGGATCTACCCAATATCTTCTTCGAAATGGCCTCGATTGCGAAGAGGGGTATACGTTCAATGTTAGCTGCACAGACACCGCTTCGAACGTCGGTTATGGCTCTGGTTCTTTTTCTACCGACGATTGCGATTCTAGTTCAAGTAGTAGTGGCGGCAGCAGTAGCGGGAGTAGTGGAAGCGGATCTACTTATTGGGATCGAACTATAAGTGTTTCATCGAGCGATTTTGACAAGGGGTATTCGACCATTCTGCAACAGCGAGAACGTTTGCGTGTTTCTGTGGGCGGGCTTGACCATCACATGGGGGTTATTGATATAGACAGCGACGATATCACCATAAATATTTCTTCGGTACCCCAACAGGCAGTTTTGAAAATCAATGTCACCAAACTTTTTGAAGTTAGTGAAGATAGTTATTATGATCTTTCGGTTACGCTTCGTAGTATCAATTCATCCGAAACGGGGGCCAATATCACCATCTACTCGGTTCACGAGCTTACTCCTGCTGGTGCGGCCGCCCTCGCAGCGTCTAACTTGGGGGTGCGAAATTCAAGTTCTAATGAAAGCACTTCGTCCGCTGCGCTTGGCGCTCTCTTTTTCGAGAGCTCTTGGTGGATTTGGGTCATTATCGCGCTTGTTCTCGTTGTGGTTGTACTTGTCGCGTGGAAGCTGTACGATCGCCACCAACGTTCTTTAGGGTTGCGCGTCAGTTCTGATTCATCCTAGATAATACAAAATTGTTGGGATAATAAGGCACCCCATGAGATGCGTTCTTTTTATTTGCGATAGAAGCGCATATATTCCTAATGCGGCCCCCGTTATCAGGATTAGGGCTCCTTTCGGTCCCGAAATAATTAGTACGGTTGCACCTATAAATAGAAGGGCCCCTCCTGATAGCTTTCCATAGCTTATTTTGCTTATTATTTTACTACAGCGCTGCGATATTTTTTTTGCAAGGAAGCAAGCACCTAGGGTTATTGCCACAAACGTACCCATAAGAACAAGAATTTTATTGAAGGATATTTCGGGCACGAGCGAGATTATATTTGCTGCTGCTCCCGTTCTTGATTTTCCTATTGTATACATCACCAAAATGCTTGTTGCCATGACATAGGTGCTCATTGCGCTCGCAATGGCAATGAACCTTCTATTGGTTGGCTTTGTTATCTCCGAGGCCACCAAAGAAGCGTATCCCGAGCCTAATGCGGGGAGCACGGTACAGAAAGGGCCTATACAGGCAACTTCTCCTAGTGTTTTTAACCAATCCCTTCTTCTTAAGGTGTTTGCTACTTTGATTTCGCTTTGTTGAAGAGGGATTTCTGTCTTTTGTTTTGTTGCAAGTATAAGCCCCGATGCTCCAAAGAGCCCTCCTAAAAGTGGAAAGAGCGGTTCTCTAATCGGAAGATTAAGTGCTGCATATCCTAAGAACCCTGCCGAAATAAAGCAAACCATCGCGGGCAGGGGTTTTTCTTCTCTCATTATCATATACAAAGAGACTCCTCCTAGAGCCAGGGGAATTGTTTCCGTTAGTGTTTTTTCGATAGAAGGGAGCACATAGAAAAAAAATGGCGCGGTTATCAAGAGTCCTGCTAATGCCGTTATTACTCCCCCCATTACTAGCAGCGTGGCTTCGTGTCCCTTTCCTTCGAGGAGAAGCTGATGTGCGGGAAGTACCGAAAGCGCCGTTTCTTCTTCGGGAGCCCCCAAGTAGATTGAGGGAATGAAATCAAGCACGGTGTGTGTCGCCGCGAGTGCGATGATTCCGAATGCTATTGTAAAGGGTTCAATTGTGATATAAGAAGCGAGCAGAGGGACAAGGACAGTCATTACAAGATTGATGTGGATTCCTGGGAGGAGGCCGGTGAATATTCCCCCAATTGTTCCTGCTAGAACCGCAAGCAGAATTTCGAGAACCATGCTTTAAACAATACACGTCGCTTTACTTTATAATTTTAGTTCTTTCTTTATTACTTTGGCACGATTGCGGCGGTACTAAATTCTTTTATTTTTGCGACTTTTTTCACTTCTTCCAGAGTTACCTTTTCTATTTCCTTTTCATATTCGTAATATTTTTCGACATTTGAACAAAACTCTGCGTGCATAAGGTCGTTCATCACTTCGACGCTTTCTTCTCGTGAAATCTGCTTAAGTCCCATGAGCCTTTCTTTTGCTTCTTTGAGGTCTTTTTCAGTCATATTTTCTGTGTTCTTGAAACCTTCTAGAATTAATTTTTCTACTTCTGGGATGGCCTTTTTTGTGGTGCCTACGTATATTGCATAGTATGAATAATCTTTTTTTGCATCGAGTGTGCTTTTAACACTATATGCAAGGCCCCTCTCTTCTCGAATGGTTAAGAAGAGCTTCGAAGACATTCCATTTGCGAGGTGGGCATCTAAGACTTCGAGTGCATATACCTCTTTTTCGGTTGCAAGAGGGGCGTGTATTGCGAAGAGGTAATGGGCCTGGTCGAGACCGGGGCGTTCTTCCACGCTTTTCGCATTTTTCTTGACGACGGGCACGATCTTACTCTTTTTCTTTTCTGATTTGAATTCTTCTTCAAGATGTTTGCAAAGTTTTTCAGCATCAATATCTCCTACAAACGTTACAATGTAATTTTCGGGAGAATATTTTTCTTTGAAGTAGCTTGCTACAAACTCTCTTTTGAGGGCACTTACTGTTTCTTTGGTGCCGATTACGCCGATACCGAACGGTTTTTCATAGAGGTTCTCGTTTATTTTTTCATATACGTGGTATTGAGGAGAATCGTGGTACATTTTTATTTCTTCAAGAATTACCTTCTTCTCCTTTTCGAATTTTTTTTCATTAAAGACAGGGTTTTTGAGAATATCTATTAGGATATCGAGTCCTGCGAATGCGTGCTTGCTTGGCAATTTGAACCAGAAACTGGTCACGCTGTCGCTTGTGAATGCATTGATGACCCCTCCCTTTTTTTCTATCTCCCGTGAGATTTCCTCATGTGTTCTGGTTTTTGTGCCCGTAAACACAAGGTGTTCCATAACGTGTGCAAGGCCCTTGATATCTCCTGTTTCATGTGCCGCACCAAATTTGTTTGTTATGCTGAGAGATATGACTGGAAGATCTCTATGTTCTCCTATTACAGTTATTCCGTTTTTGAGTATTTTTTTGAACCGATTCATAGTACGTTCATTTGTAAAAACTTAATAAAGGTTATGTGCTCTCTTTTTTTATGCCTATCAATGCAGGTTATGAGTATTTCAACGCTGAAAAGCGGTACTTGGACGCTCAAACACTCGACGAGAAAATTACCGCGCTTGAAGAAATGATTAAGGTCGCTCCCAAACACAAGGGAAGTGAAAACCTTCTTGCAGAACTCAAGACGCGCCTTAAGAAGTTTCGTGAAAAGTCTGAACGAGTCAAAAAAAGCGGAGGAGGTAAAAAGGGAATTAAGAAAGAGGGCTATCAAGTTGTTCTTGCAGGTCTTACTAATTCGGGCAAGAGTGCGCTTCTTGCTGCGCTTACTAATGCTCGCCCTCTTGTTTCCCCTCACCTATATACTACGCTTGAACCTGCTCTTGGAACGATGGATTACGAGGGGGTTAAGGCGCAAGTGGTTGATCAACCCAGTATCGGCAATGGTGCGTTTGATGTTGGGCTTGTGAACAATGCTAATTGTGTTCTTGAGGTTGTTGAAAAACTCGAGGATATAATTGAAGTTGAAAAGGCTCTTGTGCGCTCGAGCGCACGAAAGATTGTGGTGTTTAATAAAATAGACCTTTTCTCCGAAAGTGAACGGCGTAAGATTGAAGAGCGATGCAAGAGCAGGCGGTTTGATTATGCGCTTGTTTCTGCAGTTTCTGGGGAAGGCATCTCTGATTTAAAGCGGCGGATTTTTTTGGGCATGGGGGTGATACGCGTTTACATGAAAGAGCCCGGAAAGGTTGCAACCACTATTCCCGCGGTTTTGCCTACAGGGAGTAGCGTGAAAGACGTTGGCGAAGGAATATTTCATGGGTTTACTCGTACTGTTAAAGAAACACGCGTGACGGGGCCGAGCGCGAAATTTGCGAATCAAAAGGTCGGATTAGCTCACGTATTGAAAGACAAAGACATTGTTGAGTTTCATACTCAGTGATTCTGTCCCGTGTAGGCTTCTTTATAGAGTTTCTCGAGTGATTTTCTGTTTTTCTGTATTGGTGCGAGAAGGGCGATTATTTCTTTTCCGAGCGCGTTTTTTATGTCTAAGGGGTGCAGTTTCTTAGCAATAAAGTCTCTTTCTAAATCCGCATAATCCGTATAACGAACGTTGCCTCCGAATTTGTCTTGTCTCTCTATCGTTAATTTTTCTTTCTTATCTCCCTTTAATGTAAAAATTACATATTTCAAGAAAGCCATGACTCCATTGTCTGCATTACCTGGCTCGCATTCGGCCTCTCTGAGTTTGCGGATTATTGTTTCGCTGTCGTCTAATACATCGATTTTGCTGCTCGGGATGCTTGCACTCATCTTTTTACCCACCAACCCCGGAATCATCGGATTCATCAGTTCAACGCGCGCGCCGTATCCTATTTTTGGCAAATATTCTCTTGCGAAAACAAAAATCTTTCTTTGGTCAAGTCCGCCGAACTGGATATCTGCCTTAAGGTATTCTTCATCTAGTGCCTGCATCAAAGGGTAAATGAGGTTACCTAATTTTGGATTTTCGTCCATCTTCACTACTTCTGAAGCTGCCTTTGTGGCGTCTTTTACATGGACATGCATATTCATTTTTAATAAATCTTCGAAATATTTTGGTTGCAACTGTATTTTACTTCCTTTTACAAATTCTAATCTTTTCAATTCGACATCTAGTGCCTGCAACATAAGGGGGATTAGCGCCTCATAATATTTTTGTCTTTTTTTTAAGACTTGCCAAGAAACGCCGTCAAGAGCGGCGTGTAAATCTGCGATAAGTACCTTTACCGTAAGTCCTGCATTAAGAAAATCTCTTAACTTGAGAAGGGGGAGAAAATAGGCTACGTGGGGGCTTCCGGTAGGCATGGTTCCCCAATATACAATTGGATTTTTCTTTTTACTCAATAAATTAACAAGCTCTTCCTCACCTATGACTTCTTGTAAGTTGCGCTTGATTAAATCAAGTCGGGCATCTACTTTCATAAGAACAACGAGGGAAAGCTTAATTTAAACCTTTTTCTTATAGGTTTATGCGAGTCATTGCTTTGGTCATCTTCTTGTTGGGGCTCTTTGTTCTTTATGGGGGGTTCCTTTTCAAACCCGTTCCTTACGATTCTTCAGATCCCTCATTCGTTCGTACCCCGGTCTATCTTTCAGGGGTTGTTAGCTCCGAGCGCACCCTCTCCTCTGATTTTCGAGTTTTACATATCAATAATGTTTCGGTTGCATGCTCGTGTACGCGTTCGTATCTTGAATCTCGTATTTTTGTCGTTGGGATTAGTGAAGTCTACGAAGGAGAGCGACAAGTCCGCGCACTTTCTGTCAGGGTTTTAGGATAGATAGTTTGCATCCCTCACTTGTACGAATTTATCTGCTTTTTTTCCGAGACAGCCCCTTATCTCCTCTTCCCGGGCATTTAGAATGTTCCGCAGCGTTTTGAATTTTGATAGGAGTCGCTTTGCAGCCACAGGACCTACCCCCGGAAATCCTTCTAAAATGAATTCTTGTAGCTCTTTGTTTGTTAATTCATTTCTCGTTGGTCGCAGACTGCTTTCTCTTTCTACTCTTTCGTTTCCAAGGAGGCATAAATATTTCGCAGTTTCTTCTTCGTTTTCGGTGTATATAATGGGCATCTTATGATTAAAGATAATTGAAATTATTTTTCCTCGCAATGCATTTTCGTGGACTCTTGTTGGGGCTTTGGGGATGCCTTTCTCTATTATTATCAAGGGGGATTTACACTTTTTTAGCCCTTCTAGTTGGCCTTCGATACGTTTGTCTATTATCGAACTTTGTAAATCGTTCCAGGTTTTTCTCTCAATCGTCTTATCTTTTACGAGATAATCTCCTACTTCAAGTTGTTCCATTTTTACTTCGCACCCTCTTTTTATAAGCTCTGCAATTACCAGTGAATTTTTTTCTCGGTGGTCTGCAATGATTAGTATCTTCTCCTTTTCTTCTTTATTATTTGAAAATATATTTAGAAATTTTGTCACTCCTCTAAGTGGCTCTTCTTCTTTATATTCTTCACGGGTATTTGATTGTTACTTGAAATCGCCCAGCGTTTTGAATTTTTTCCCTGTTTTTTCGTTTTTTATCGTTTCTTTTACTTGATTAATTGTTTTATACATTTTCTTTTCTCTCGCATTTGATGCGTAATGGCTTATCTCATCTTTCGTGTCTTTGGTTATGAGGATGAACAGCTTTCCAGGGGCATGGCGCGCGGTTCTCCCTGCGCGCTGGATTTTTCTGATTGCGCTCGGGATGGGTTCGTAGAAGATGACTGCATTAACTTCAGGGATGTCGAGCCCCTCTTCCCCAATCGAGGTCGCACACAGTACATTTATCTCTCCAGTCTTGAATTGCTCAATGACGCGTTTTTGTTCTTTTTGCGACATTCCTCCGTTCTCTTTTTTTGCTTGACCAATGAAAATAGAAGGCTTTACTAACTCTTTCTTTTTCAGTTTTTCAACAATCTGGTTTGCCGTCTCTCGAAATTGGGTAAACAAAAGAAGCTTCGCTTCGCTGTTTTTCTCAAGTTCTTCATTTACGAGCTCGACTATTTTTTCTATTTTAGGGTGTTCTTTGCCCGATTCTTTTAGTTTGGTTATTGAAAGATATGCGGCCTGAAATTCTGGAGTCTTCACTAAGCGCTGTACTCCTTTGGTCTTCTTTTCTTCTGCTTGCTTAAGAAGCCCTTCGAGATACGTTTTAGTTCCGGTGAGTGTTTGGGTTTCGATGAGCTCGATTGCGTGTGCTATTTTTATCGCCTGAGCGCAGAGAGACATGCCGTACATCGCGTTTCCGTTTCCGCTATTTGCCTGGCGGGCAAGGTTAGTTTGCAGTTTAAGCAAGGATATTTTATTTGTTGGTCCGAAAAGCAGACTTCGTGATTTGAGTTCATCTACAAACCCTTGATGGAGTCTTTTTAACAAGGTCTTTGGTTCAATGAACTCGGGAGGGAAGATCGCTTCTATTTTGTTAAATGTTAATTCGTGCACGTAGGGTTTTACGTCATTTGATTCGCGTGAACGGATTTCAACTTCTTCTATTGCAAGGTTTTCGCATATCTTTTTTACAATGTCATAGTCCGAACCCGGAGATGCGGTGAGCCCTAATATCCTCTGATTAAGCGCCTGATTTTTATAGTAATTGACTACGGTGGTATAATCATAATTTTTGAGGCAGCGATGTGCTTCGTCTATGACGAGGAGAGATACTTCGCTTAAATCGTATCTCGTTTTTTTTAGATCGTTGGCCACACACTGAGGGGTTGAAAAAATGAGGTCTGAAGTTCTCCAGAGCTCTTTGCGTTCTTTTGCTGGAACCTCGCCGGTGAACAGGTTGAGCTCGGCGAACAGTTCTGGCAAGTTCTTTTTGAACGTTGCGTAATGTTGTTCTACTAAGGGTTTGGTGGGGGCGAGGATAAGCGCTTTGCTTGGACGATGTTCTCCTAAGCGGTGCATAGTAAGAAGGAGCGCAATGAGGGTTTTTCCGATTCCTGTTGGGAGTACCACTAACGTGTTTGCTCTCTTTGTCGTTTCAAGAATCGTTTTTTGATAATCTCGAGGAGTAAGTGAATCCATAGAATCTCATCCCTCTTGATCTATAAAAGGATTAGTATCTTTTTATAAGCGAGCGTGATTCGGTTACTTGCTCAAGTGCGGGCTTTTTTTGCAAAAACTTTCGTACAATCCAAATGCAAATCGAAATTGCAACGACTGCTCCACTTATTTTCCACAGAATATTCATTATGGGATCACCAATGCGGCGACCGTCATTGCTATTGTTATAAGCCCCAATGCTGTGTAGAGCACCTTAGAGCCCATGAAAATTTGTGCTCCGTCTAGCTTTGACCAGGGAATCATGTTCCAAAACGCATAATAAATTGCAATGGAGGGGAGCCCGTCTATGGCTCCGGCATATGCAATTATTGCTAGGAGCAGTACCCCCATTACTCCTGCTGCACCCACTAGCGCGTTGTGCCAGTCGGTCATCTCGGTGAAGCTGTAATATCCAAATCGCTTCGCAGCTCTTCTTTTCAGAGCAGAGGTTTGGTAGGTTAACAGAGTCATGCACTTTGCTGCACCCAGCGAGAATGCGCTTACAAATAAGGGGAGAATAATTCCGAGGGGGGCGTGTTTTGTGAGGTGCTGTCCTGGTTTAAATCCGTATCTTGAAGCGTACCAAATATCGTGTTCAACATCGGCATCAAGTGCCTTCGCGGCTATTTTTTTCGAAACCCCATTGGATGCCAGAATTAGAAATGCAAAAAAAAGAGCGGCCCCTAACGAGTTCAGGTTAAGCTTGATTATATCTCCGAATCCAATAACTATTGTAAGGGTTACGAGCGCGAGCGCCCACGCGATTACCTCTCTGTTTTGCATGAAGTATGCCGTGTTCTGTTTTATATAAGTGTTTCTTTTTATCTGGGATCTATATTTTTTATCACCGCAACCTATAAATAGGGATTTGTATAGTTTTTCGCATGCTTCGTATACATAAGGCGCTTGAAATAGTGGGTAAGCACGCATATACTTCTGAGGGGGATTATTTTGGGCTTGTAGAGGAAGTTAATCTTCTCGATAATAAAATTGATGGGTGGAAAGTTCGTGTGAGCGGGGGCTTTGCAGGGTTGCTTGGCGGTGCTCGCGGAGTTATTATTCCTCATCAGTTCGTTAAAGCCATTGGTGATGTTCTCATTGTTAATAAGGCTTCGTTGCCGGTACGCGATGAAGGTAGCGTTGTGGATGTTGCGGCGAGCGCGAGCGGTTCTCCCGACGCGAGCGCGTCATTAGGTAAGTCTTCGTTTTGACGGAATATTTAAATAGATTCAGCTTTTCTGTGCGCTATGGCTTGGACGATTCTTTCTCACCCGTTGTTTGTTGAAGTTGTTTTGCCTTTCATCCTTGTTTTTGTTGTTCTTTTTGCAGTACTTCAGAAAAGTAAGATTTTGGGAGAAGGGAAGAAGCAGATTGACGCTCTTGTTGCTTTGGTTATCGGTCTTCTTGTTGTCTCTTTTAGTCATGCAACGGGCGTTATTGTTTCGCTTATGCCTCTTTTAGCGGTGGGTACGGTGGTTATTCTCGTGTTTATGCTTTTATATGGTATGGCCTTCGTAAAGAAGGACAGTTTTGATTTGCCGAATTGGACAAAGGGCCTGATTGGGATTCTTGCGGCGATTGCAGTTATTATCTCGGTGCTTGTTGCCACGGGCGGTTGGGAATACTTGGTAGATCTTTACGAGGGGTCTGATGAGGGTTCATTTTGGATTTCCAATGCCTTAGTTATCGCGTTGGTTATCGGAGCGTTCTTTGCTTTGACACGTAACGGTGGCGAGGACAAGAAAGATAAGTAAACAGAAACGTATTTAAATAGCCGTCGTGTTTTTATTGGATGATACATAGTTTTGTTGGTGTGACGGGGCTCTTCTTGGAAACGCTTTCTCTTCGTGATTTGTATTTCGAATGGCATACTACCGGTATCTTTGAGTTTTTGCTTCCCACCATTCTTATCTTTGCCGTTGTTTTTGGGATTTTAACTTCGACTAATATCCTTGGCGGTCAGCGAGGAGTTAATTTCATTATTGCCACTGCGGTTGCTCTTTTGGCTATGCAGTACCCCTTCATCTCAGAGTTCTTTTCACTTATATTCCCTAACCTTGGTGTCGGATTAGCCATTCTGCTTGTGGTTCTTATAATGGTTGGCCTCTTTATCGGTAATGAAAATCGTCGTGAGTGGGGTAACATTCTTGGTTACGGGGGCCTCGGTGTTGGTGCTATTGTAGCTATTGTTACTCTGAATCAACTTGATTGGTTTGGGTCTGCTTGGTGGATTGAAAATTGGGTCAGTGCCCTTTGGATACTCATCCTTGTTTTGGTGATTGCACCTTTAGTAGTCCCCAAGGCCGATTCTAATAAACAAGATAAGCCCCTCACGCTTGGCCCTATGCGTTCCTAACCTATGGTTGCGGATTTATCTGGTGTGACTTATTTTGCTCCGATTGTGGCCTTTTTGCTTGTATTTCTTGTGTGTGCTTTACTCTTTCTCAAGGCTAAAATTTTAGGAGACAATAAATGGATGGCTATTTTTGTTTCGTTACTTATTGCGGCGTTGTTTGTGTCTTTCGGAAGTGTGCGCCGTTACGTTGAGGTTGTGACCCCGTGGTTTGCTGTATTTATGATATCTCTTTTTTTCATATTAATGATTGTTGCTTTTAGCTTCCAAGGGAAAATTCCCGAGGGCTTTCAAAAAGGTCTTGGGCTCCTGTTCGTGCTCGGTCTTTTAGCAGCCTTTATTATATCGGGTGTAACTATCTTTTCAAGTGAGCTTGGATTTTGGCTTCCCGGTTCGGTAGAATCTTTTGACAATCCCCTTTATGCATGGATATCTTCGCCCCCTATCCTTGGGGCCCTTATTCTTATCGTTTTGGCTGTTGCAGTTAGTTGGGTGTTAGTTAAGAAAGGATAATTTTACTTTCGGTGTTCGTGATGGGGCGAGTTTCCGTGGTGTTGGTGGTGCCCGTGTGGCAGTGATTGATTCTTTGGTTTGTTCTCTGACATCGAAAGGAGTTTTGCAAATGTTTTTTGAGTTTCCACCATTTCTCGTTTAATGTCTTCTACGTTAGTTACATAATCTCCTACCTTTCGAAGAACCGACGATTGAAGGGTGTCCATTATTTTTTCAATTCGTTTTAATCGTTCATCAAGGTATTCTATTCGAGATTCAACGGTCGCTTTCATATCGGCTATCTTTTCTATATGTTTTCGCAACTCGCTTAACTTTTCGGCAACGACCTGTTCGGCAATTTCAGTTGTGAGGTCTGGGCTCGTCGTGTATCCCCCATACGTTCCTTCGGCATACTGTTGGGGGGCGCCATAATCTTGGGGCTGTTGTACTACATATCCCTGGGGTGCTTGCGGGGCGTATCCTGCTCCGGGTGTAGGGGGCATGATTTCAGGTTCTTGTTGATTCATAATTGAACGCTCCATTCCGTCCTGTGGTTCTGCTCTTGCTTCTGATGCGCCAGGATATATGTTTAGGGGCTCGGTATCGGGCTGTTCCACGGCGGCCTTTATTCTACTCTGGGCGAGTGAATCTGCAATGTCTTTGTAGTCTACTCCTCTTTCGCGAAGGTTTTGAATTATTTGCTCGTCTCCAATTCCTTGCTGTTGCATCTTTTTTACCTCTTCTAGCGTGGTCATGTTAGTTGTGTGTTGCTATCTTTAGGGCGTCAAATTGTCTTTGAATCATAAGCACTTCTTCTTTTCGCGCAAGGGTTGCGGTATATTCCGATGTTCTTTGTGCAAACTCTTTAAGCCTTATTACATCTTCTTTAAGTTGCATAAGTGTTTTTTTTATTTCTTGTAGTACTGCAGATGTTTCTTCTCGTTCTGTAATCATGTTTTGTCCAATCATTAAAATTCTTTCTTTCAACAATCTTTGTTTCTCTTCAATGTCCCGTAACCTGGCTCCTGCGTCGGGCATAGCCTGTTGCATGTAATAATCTTCAGCCATAACGCGTTAGGGCGATACGAGTTTAAATAGCTTCTGTATAGAAATTTATATAACGCTCTTTCTTTGTTGTTTAGTATGATGTTTAAACAGAATGCTCCTCTTTTCAGTGCCGAACTGGAACGTAAAGAGGGCGAGACTATTCTTTATATTAATTACATGGGTGCACCTTACGTGCCTTCTCTTGCAGATTCTCCAGAAGTAATGGCCCGAACTATTGATAGCATTTTGGATAACTCGGGGGTTTCTCGAATCGTTTTTGTTCAACAACGGAACTATCATTATCCTTTTGAACAAGTTGCCTTACTCGAGGAGTTTGGCTCGCTTTATCGATATCTATTGCAGCAGGAACGTATGCTTTCGCCCGAGAAGTTGGCCCTTTTTGGCGATGTTGCTCGCGCACATGAATATCTTTCGTATGTTATTGAACTTATTCGACAAGACCCCCTTGGTTCTTATCTTGAACTTAAGCGTCTTCTTCGCACGCTTCGTTCGTCCACCGATGAATCTGACAAGAGTCGCTTGAATTTTATCAGGGCGCTTGAACGAATACAGGCGCTCTTTGAGAAGACCACGATTATCTCGAAAATTGTCGATATTGTGGATAGCTATGCCTTTGGAGACAGGGCTCCCTACGCCTCTTTTTTCCGTCCGGATATTATGCCTAATTTTACTTTTACCCGATTAGTTTCACAGATTCCCGATAATGCGGAACTCATCGATCAATATGATATTCTTGCTGACGATGAAACAATCACCGTTACTATTTTACGACGTCCGCATGAAACGACGCATCTTTATCATATTGTCCCTCCCGAATACACGTTGCCTGAAGAGCACCATCTTTTATTGAATCTGGCCCGTGGCGTGCTTATCGAGCATCAGCCCAAGGCCGAAGAATTTATCGATGCAGAACGGACGAGGGCCGTCTTTTTCAATGTGGCTCGCGATTTGTTGAATGAACTTGCTCAGAGCAAAAAGATTGTGCTCTCTTATAGAGAACTTCGCACGCTTGCGAGAATTCTTGTTAGGCAGACTATTGGGTTTGGTCTTGTAGAAGTGCTTCTTCTCGATAATAAACTCCAAGATATCTACTTGAATGCCCCCATTGGGCAGACTCCTATTTACCTTCGGCATTCGGATTATGGCGAATGTACGACAAATATTATCCCCAGTTATGAGGATGCCGACTCGTGGGCAGCGAAGTTACGTTTACAATCGGGTCGCCCGCTTGATGAAGCAAATCCTATTCTCGATACCGACTTATTCTATGGAAAAGTACGTGCTCGTGTTGCCGCTATTCAGCGCCCTCTTTCTCCTCAGGGAATTGCCTATGCAATCCGTCGTCCTCGAGATGAGCCTTGGACGTTGCCTCTCTTTATCAATAATAAGATGATTAACTCTTTTACTGCAGGACTTTTAAGTTTTCTTATCGATGGTTCTCGGACGCTTCTTGTTGCGGGTACGAGGGGTTCGGGTAAAACCTCTCTTTTAGGCAGTCTTTTGCTCGAAATCTTGCCGAAATACAGGGTTCTGGTTATTGAAGACACACTTGAACTCCCCGTAGACTCACTTCGTAAGCTTGGGTTCAATGTGCAACGTATGAAGGTGCGTAGCGCGCTTCTCGAATCGACGAGCGAAATTGAAGCTGCAGAAGGTATACGAGCCAGCTTGCGTTTGGGAGACTCTGCACTTATTGTTGGTGAAGTGCGTAGCGCAGAGGCAAAGGCGCTTTACGAGGCCATGCGTGTTGGTGCTCTCGCGAATGTTGTTGCAGGAACCATTCATGGGGCTTCCCCCTATGGTGTTTTTGATAGACTTGTTAATGATCTTGGAGTACCTGTGACTAGTTTCAAGGCTACCGATCTTGTGCTTGTTGCGAATCCGATTAAGACTCCCGACGGATTACACTCGATGAAACGCGTTGTGCAACTTTCCGAGGTTCGTAAACATTGGTCTCATGATCCTCTTGAAGAAAAGGGATTTGTTGATCTTTTACGTTACAATGTGGAACGGGATGAGCTTGAACCAAGCGACGAACTTATGAATGGCGAATCTGAAATTATTAAATCGGTTGCAGCGGGTGTGAAAGGATGGGCGGGTAATTGGGACGCTATTTACGATAACATCCTTCTTCGGGCTCATGTCAAGCAAGAAATTGTTCACATGGCTCGAACGCACAATCTTCCTCGTTTGTTAGAAGCGCCTTTTAATGTACAATCAAATCATGTATTCCATTTGATTTCAGACAAGATCTCTCGTGAACGAGGGCTGCCCGTTTCTGAAGCTGTTTTTTCTTTGTGGAAACAATGGCTTATTGAGCAGACTAAGTCTTTTTAACTCGCCATACTTCCAAGGGCCACCGCGGCAAGTACCGATAGCGTTCCTATGGCAAGTGCGGCAGTCGCTATGTACAGGTACATGCTTCTTTTGAGGTTCTTAGCAAGTTCGTGCCTTTCTCGTAGCGGGTCACGGCCAGAATCAACCGTTACGAGCGCGGCCGTTAGGATAAACGCCACTTGCAGGATGTATATCCCTATGGCTATTTGAAGGAAATAAGGAGGAATCATCTTGTTTATTTCAAAAATAGTTACTATGTCGCTTAGCGAGCCTAATCCTGCAAGTTCACTTTCAGATTCTAGTTGTGTAAATGCTTGAAGTTTGTTAAGGATTGCTGCAATCATTGCTCCAAGCCCGACAACGATGCCCGCCAATAACGGGGCGAGGAATGTCATGTTTGATTTCATGTCTGAGACGACTTCGGCTAACAGGTCGTGGAGTCGCTCGTCAATTTTGTGCATGTTTTTTACATATTCTGATATCGACATGAGGGAGCGAGCCGCAACCGATAGACCCTTCTTTACCGATTCAGAAAGAATCTGCATGCTCGTGGCAATGATTGCCGAGGGGTAAAATATAATCGCCCCCCTCTTTTTATTAAATATCGCTTCTTCTACTGACATTCCTGCTTGTTGGATGTTTTGATTGACTAATGCGAAAAAGCTTTGTGTTCGTTGGCCTTGGGTTGTGCTTGCTACTTTGGCAAATGCAATTTCTGCAGGCGTTCCGTCTCCTAAACGGTTTCCTAATTGGAAGAGGGAGTTTGTAAATTCTTCTTCGAGCAATCGCGTTTCATTTCTGGCTTTGATTAAGTCCTTTGTTTTCATTTTATATGCGAGCGAAAAGAAGAGGGCAAGTGAAAGTGGGATGAATAGGCTCAGAAGAATTGCTCCGGGGCCATAGGGGCCCACGGTTGAACCGTCTTCCGCTTGCTTGAAATCGAATATTTTGATATCTGATTCGGAAAATAGGCCAAAGGCTATTTCACTGACGAGATAATCGTTTTGCAGGCCAAGCGGTTTTGTGATAAACTCTACTTGAAAGAGAAACGGCAAGGTGCCAATAAGGAAGAGAGGGAAACATAGGATGAATGCGATTATCCAGGGTTTTTTAGACGCAAATTTATAATAATCTGGGTTGAGTTCGAGTACCGACGTTTCTCCGTGACCTCCTGGTCGTTTGAATAACACTTCAGACGTCATGTAGAATACAAAGAACGGGATTATGACGTTAAAGATTACAAAGATATGATTCCATTTGAGCGCCCCCCCGATGAGCACCGATGCAAGAGGAAGTAATGCAAGCCCTAATGTTGGAAGAATTATTCCTAACATGTATAAATTGGTAAGTGGTGCCCTGATTTCTCGCGTGTATTTGAGCATTTTTTCGTAAACACCATCGAGAATAACTTGTAACGATTTTTCGAGTGTTTGTACTCGTCGCGATTCGTCTGGTTCGAAAAGACTCGATTCAATTAGGTGAAACGCTTCGGCGAATTCGGGGGCGTAATCCCTCCAATTTTCAAGGTAATGGTCTAATGACTGCTTTATTGTTGAAAACTTTCCTACTTCTACATCCCAGAATAACTTTCTGAAATCGAGTGCGAGTGGCGCTTCAAGATTTCGTGCTGCAAATTCAACTGCTTTTTCAAGATTCGACGTGTGTTTCATATACACGACGACGTACAGAATAGCGGGAACCATTTGGGATGACGCTTTAAGACGCCAAATATTTGCAAGTCGCTGCGGTAGCGTGTACACGTAATAGAACACGAAAATACTCGTTACCAGCCCTAAAAAGAAAAACAGGAACTGGAATTTTTCAGTTACCAAAAATATGGATAAAACGGAGAGCGTTGCAACAAGAAACGTCAGAAGAAATGCAATTACTGCAAGCGTTATGGTCTGGCTGGGTGTAACGTCGAGGTGTGCCATAGAAAGTTGTTTTTGCACTTTCTGTTCTTCTTTCGGGCTCAGTTTTAGCTTTATTATTGAACCGAGCGCTTGGCACCAGCGTTGGTAGCGTGAGTTTGCAGGCAGCATGTCTTGCTTGAACTGTTGATACTCGTGTGTGAACTGCGTTTGCGATTCGCCTATTTGGGACTCTATTTTTGCCCCGTATTTTCGCAAGATATCTTCTGTTGTTGGCATGCTGCACCTCTTTCTGGTTAATGTAGTGGGCGACGATTATAAACGTTCCGAGCAGTATGTTTATTAATTGCTTTTTTGTTGGAAGGTTATGTTTGGCAAGGGGTTGATTTGGGATCAATGGATCGGTTGGATTATCGCTCTGTTTGTTCTTGTTATGGGGCTTATTGCGTATAGTATTTTGAGCGGTCAGGAGAATGCGGCGCTTGAGTTTATGGGCAATCTGCTGCGATTTGGACGATGATGAATCGGCGCGGGGATGAAACCGAATCTCGCACGGGGTGGTTACCTGCGATTCTCGCGGTCTTGGTTTTGGTCGCGCTCGTTATTCTTGGGGCTCGGTTTGGCTTGATTGAAAAACTGCAGACGCTCAGACAGGGATTTAATCAGACCATCGATCCTAATACCGGCGGTGAAGCACTTATCGCGTATAATCTTGAGGATGGCAAGCTCTATTACTATAGCGGGTCTTCGTTTGTTGCCTTCGGCGCGGGGGCCGCGACTATTTTTGGGAAAACCTTTGATCCTGCAACATTGACACAAGCGTTTAGAGATTATTTGCACCAACCTCGGGGTGAAGCGGTTACTGATCGAACGTCTCTTCCTTTGGCTGTCGATCAGTTTTATAAAACGGGTGCACTCACAAGAACCAAGGAATCCTCCTTTGTTAATAGTTTGCCAACTCTTGCCCCCGTTATTGTTGCGTTTCGTGATGCAGGTAACCCTTCTTATCGAGATAGGCCTACGTGCGCACTGAATAAAGGGTATGAATTCGTGGCGGGCGTCTTTGGGCATCCAGACTATGTTCTTAATGATAATCGCATTCCTTCATCAGAACTTTATACACAATTTCTTCCTGCGTCGAGCAAACTTTCGGCGAGTTCCGGTTACTTTTATTTAACTCCGTCAAACGAAATTTATCTCTGCTTGCTTATTGATTCGGGAGATCGCCTTGTTCCTATATCGGAAAGGGTCGATTCTTCTCTTTCATCGATGATCATCTTGCGCGATTTGGCGATTGCGTGGAGGGACAGCATTTTTGTAGGGGGAAGTAGTCCGCAGAACATTACACTCTCTTATACGGACACCAAAACAAAACAATCTCTGTCTCAGACGGTTCCTGTCGAGAAGAAAGACCTCTACATTTTTGCGCGTGTGCGTTAGGAATGTTTAATAATTTCGTTTTTCTTGCTCTCTTATGAAACGAGGAATGGTCGATGAGTCAGTGATTCGCTGGATTTTGTGGATTTTGATATTTGTACTTGCTATTGGAGCGGTAGGATACTTGTTTTATCGTCTGACGTAACGATTATAAATCGTCGGACTCTTGATGTCTTATGTATACACGAGGAGATTCTACTGTTAGCCCCTTTGTTATAGGGTTTATTTTTCTGCTTGCAGGGTTCATTCTGCTTGCAGTTACTGTGCTTCCTAAAATTTTTGGAACTACGAGCGTCGCTGATAGAGAGGCCTGTCATTTGTCTGTTTTGGCACGTGCCAGTTTACCTATTGGTAAGGAAGTCTCGCCATTACAATGCGCCCCTGAGAAAGTCTGTATCACGGGGGCTCTTCTTGGAGAATGCGCTCAGTTTGCGGGAGAGACGGGCGTTCGTCGGGTGCGCGTTGATGGGTCCGATGCTTTTCGAGACTCGGAGATTATTGAACGAGAGATTGCAAACGCTATGCTTGATTGTTGGACCATGATGGGTGAAGGGAAAGTTGATGTTGTTTCTAAACCCGGTCTTTTTGAGAAAGCAGGGAATACCTGTGTTGTCTGTACGCGGGTTGCGATTGATGCTTCGACGGTATCTGATTCGGTGTTACGGGACGTAAATGTTAATGATTATCTTCTTACTGAGCAGGCGCTCGGCTCCTCGTTAAAATATATAGAACGTTTTCTCGATAAGGGTATTGCTTCGTATACTGGTCAAAGCGAGGCCGGCACGACTGACATTTCCACAGGTACGAAGCCCCTTGCGAGCAGGGATCTTGTTATCTTGTTTTCTCAAATTCGTACTAACGATGCAAATCAGGCTGCGAAAATGGTGGCGTTAGGCGGTTTATCTTTGGGCGCGGGCGGATTACTTACTTCTAGCGGTCGTGCGGTTGTAAAAACTGCGTGGCCCTTGGCTATTGCGTATCTTGTGGTTGTCGGTGTTGAAACTCTTTCAGCGTATCAAACGGCTCTTGAGGGTCAAGCGGTGGCAATGGGATACTGCGGTGAAGTCAAAAGTTCTGAAAAAGAGGCAAAGGCGGGGTGCTCTCTCGTTAAAACGGCGACGTTTGAGGCCAACGCGATTAATGCGTTTTGTACTGGAGGATTGGAGGGCAATTTATGAATCGTATAGGTTCGATGTTCTTCCCTGAAGAATCGCTTAAGATTGTGCTTGCAGTTATTGTTGTTGCAGGCATCGTTCTTGCGGGGTTTCTCCTTGTTGGAAAATTTCGTGAGAATAATGAACAACGTAATGCACAGAAATTTATCGATTCGATATTGAACCGATACGCGCGCCTCGAGGTAGGGGAAAATAACACGTTTATTTTTCAGGGATTTAGGGGAGGAGGTAATTGGTATTTGACTGGTTGGTCTGATTCGAATCCTGCACGCCCCCAAAAATGTTTTTTTGCCCCCTGTTTATGTATCTGCAAGAAAGGGTCTATTTCTTTAAATTGTCAACTTGATGGTTTTTGTCGCAATCTCTCTGAACCCCCTGTTGTTTCTGCCGCGGCCGTTGAGAGCTATACATCTAATCCTTCTGGCACGGGTGGTGGGGGGCCCGGATTGCCGGTTCTAAGAACGCCCTCTTGTATTTCGGTGGGCGATGGTGTGCTTGCACTTAATTTATCCAGAACTGAAACTTCGTTTTCGGTTTATTCCTCGGTGAAGAATTCTGCGAATGCCTTTTGCGCCTTCTAAGCGGTAGTTTTATATTGCGTTTTGCTCTGTTTCGATTATGGGTTCACGTGGTGAGAGTCTTTTGCAGAATGAATGGATTATGATTCTTATTGCACTCCTGCTTTGCGTGGGGGGCCTTCTGTTGGCAAATAGTTATCGAAATAACGCCCCTCTTTGGGAATCTTTTTATGCTGCTGAGCTTGCGCGCCAAATCAACCTTGCTGAACCGGGCACCGAACTTGTTTTTGATGTGACTCCTGCACTTAGTGTCGCGGGAGAAGCGCGCAAAGACCCCCAGTCTCTTTTTTACTTTGATAACGAGAAGAATCTTGTTGTCGTTTCCCTTCGAGAGGGGGGCGGACATTCGTTTTCTTTTTTTACTACCGCGGAGGTTGTGAACGGAGGGGTTGCGTTGCCTAGCAATATTCTTCGTTTGCGCATACCGTAATGGTTGTACGTACCGGAAGCGGGGATGCATTGCTCATTGCGACGGCTCTTGTGGTCATAGCCATTACGCTTGTAGGTATTCGATTTGGTATCGGTGCCTTTTTTGCGGAAGGGTACGATGCTCGCGCGATTGATGCCGAAACTCTGCGCTTTGTTATAGAGCGTTGTCTTGAACGTGAGAACATGTTTGATCCTCTTTTTACACTTGAACGGTGTGGGCTCGATACAGCCGTGCTGAATTCAGAACATGTTGTGCTTTTACATCGTGAGGACGGGCTCAATTTTAGTCATGGTGTTCACAGTTATGCTACAACCTGTCTTTTGCGTGGCGCTGCAGAAAAACAGAGCTTTCCTCTTTGTGTTTCGTTTTCGGGCACGTTTGATGGCCAAACGGTAACGGGTATTGTGGGCAGCGCACAACGTGCGCGGAGGACTCGCTAATGCAACGCAGAGGTGTTGTCGGAGAGGGGCTCGTTATTCCTCTTGTTATTTTAGTCACGCTGGTTAGTTCTGCGGCGTTTGTGTTTGCGGTTTCTGCAACGCTCTTTGTTAAAGCCACTCCTTCGTGGTCGAGTGCTTCTTCGTTTGACTCGTCTTCGAATTCTTTCATGCTTCTTGACCTTTTTCTCTCTGATACTTTGAACGGTGTTTCGGTCAAAGAGGTGCTTATGGGTCTTCCTGATCGCGAAAGCCGCGAGCAAGATGCGCTTGCGCTTGAGAAGCTCTTCTCGGAGCGTTACGGGTGCGGCGGTACTAACTCTTTTGTTGTTCTCTATCTTGGTTCGGAAAGAACTGTTGCGCGATCTGATAGCTCGTCAACGGCGATTCGGTTTTCTTTAGGATATCCTGAACGGCTCTATTCGGGTAACGGGTTTACGACGGCCAGTCGCGTGTACGATGACGGGGGTGTGATTCTCTTTGGGAGTTATGCTTCTGCGCATCCGCAGTTTGCCTCTTCGAATGTTGGTTCTGCATCTATTGCGGTCGATGGGAAGGTGTTATGTTAGCGCGACGTGCCCAACTGGGCTGGGCCTTTTTGATTATTATTGTGCCTGCACTCTTTGCAGCAACATACCTCGTTGTTCTCAGTTTTCGAGACGATTATGAAGGAAATTCGGTTCCGTTCGCAGAGGTTGCTTCGTCTTCAGTTTACTCTCGGCAGTATGCCGAAACTGTTTTGCGGTTTGTTGTTAAACGGGCCGTGCAGGAATCGGACGTTGCGCCCTTCAGAGAGCGTTTTGAAGAACGGTTTGTTGCACTCATGCGCGAGTACGATTCGGGTGATGCTCGGTTTGGTACGTTTTTCAAAGATGTGACTGAGCGTAAGCAGTACACTCTTACCGAAGCAGGAGGCGTTTACACGCTTAAGGTGTCGGGCATTCAACAAACCACCCGCTCGGTCAATGGAAAACATCAGATTACTCGTACGTTTGATCTCGAGGTGCGCTTCACTCGCGACGGGTTGTTGTGAAAAGCTTTATAAACAATTGTCTTCTTTAGCTCTCATGCGTAGTGTGCTTTCGAAAAGAGGTCAGGAGATGTCTATATCGACGCTTGTCCTTATTGTTTTGGCTATTATCGTGCTTGTACTTGTTGTTATTGGGTTTACCGGTGGATGGAGTAATCTGTGGGATCGTATTTCTAATTTAGGTGGCGGCAAGGAGAATGTGCAACTTGTTGTGCAAGCCTGTGGGATTGCGTGTAGTTCGGATTCACAGTATGATTACTGCTCGAGGCTACGAGAAGTCAACTTTGGGAAGGGGAATGTTCCTGCCAATTTCGTTGCCACCGATAGCGATGGCGATGGTAAAATAAAGGTCACGTGTGGCTCGCTGGCCAAAGCGAACGTTGGAGGTTTAGTGTGTGATTCGTTTGCTTCGACTTCGGGTTGTGAACGGGAGTTTGACGATCAAGCAACTGCTCCTTCGCAACCTTCTGAGGTTGTTGGGCCACCAGCGCCTTAATTTTTCTAATGATTTCTCGGCGCGGGATTGAACTTGCGGTTTCTACCTTGGTTGTGCTCGTGATTGCGATTTTGCTTCTTATTGGCCTTGCGTTTTTCTTGACGGGAGGATTCGCACGCCTTAAGGATACGACGAAGCCATTTACAGATACTACCGAGTCTACTGCCATTCGAGAGGCATGTCGATTGGCTTGCACAGCTGAAAACTATCCCTCATTTTGTTGCACTCGCTACTCTTTAGGTGATGAAAGCGTGCTTTGTACAGATAGCCGATTGGATGTTGAATGCGCGGCTGCTCAATGCGAGCAAGTCTTTTGTCAATAGCGCAATTGTTATAAATCGTTCTTGCCTCTTTAATTTATGAGTGATTATGTTTCTGTTGAACGGCGAAAAAATAAGAATGATAAACGAGCTAAGCGGCGGTTTCGCGTCTATAAACAAGGCGGAACGTTTAGGGGAACCGAAGTTGCTGAGGGGAAAAGCCACTAGAGTTATAAACTATCTTTCTCTTTGACAGGTATGCAGGAGTATTATTTTTTATTCGGGTTAGGCTTTGTTTGGCTTTGTTTTGCCGTTGTGCAGGACTTACGCACCCGTGAAATTTCTAATTGGTTGAATTTCTCTCTTTTGGGTCTTGCTCTTTTTTATCGAGGGTTTGTTGCATTTGACAGTGGCAAAGCGCAGTTCTTTTGGTGGGGTGTTGCAGGAACGTTCTTCTTTGTTGCTCTTGGGTATCTCCTTTACTATGGGCGTGCCTTTGCGGGGGGCGATGCTAAGCTCCTCATGGCGTTAGGCCCTCTTATTCCCTTTGAGAGATTCAATGACCTCGTTGTGCTCGGGTTAGGTTTTGTGTTTGTCCTCTTTTTAGGAGGTTCGATTTATAGTTTGATTTATACGGCCGCTTATATTCCCTCTCGTTGGAAGCCCTTTAGTAACTGTTTTGCAGCCCGATGGAAGTCTTCTCGCTTTTTTATGTATCTCTGTTTTGTTTTAGGGGTCGTTATTGGCCTTTCTATGGCTCTCCTTGATGTTGTCGCAGGTTTGCTTTTTTTGGCGGCGTTTGCGTTGCTTCCATTTCTTTACCTTTATGGGAAAACGGTAGAATCTTGTTTTTTTATCAAACGAGTTCTTCCTTCGAAGCTTGCCGAAGGAGATTGGTTGGTGCGTGATGTTTCTGCTGGTGCTCAGGTTATTCGGGCGCGCGTTCATGGGCTAACTCTGAAAGAAATTGCGATGCTTCGGAAGGCCAAAAAATCGGTAACCATTAAAGAGGGTATTCCGTTTAGTCCCGCTTTCCTGTTGGCCTTTCTTGCTATGGTATTCTATGTTTTAAGATAATCGTGTCTTTTTTTTGAGAAGGTTCTTGTTTAACGGCCTGCTTTTTTACACGAGGTTTTCGCTCTTTTGCGGCCAAGCGTTTTTGCATTTTATCAAGTTCTTCTGCGGTTGCTTCGTAACGTGGGGACGTTATTGAGAGGGGTTTTTCGTAACAAGGGATCACGTTGATTACTTGTTCTTTAAATTTTGTTTCAGTTTGAATTTCAATTCCTTCTGGCGCTAACTTCGATTTCATTCGTTTTGCTATTTTCTTTGCAAGCGTGAACGCTTGCGTGGGTACCTGTTGCTTCGCGGTCACGGCGCTCAGCGGAATGATAAGTACGTGGCCTTGGCTCACAGGTCGTATGTCTAGCACGGCGAGTGCGTATTTGTTTGCATCTATTTTCTTGCTTGGCAAAGAACCGTTTACGATGAGGCGCATAATGTTCTTTTCAGGTTGCTTAGTCTTTTGCTGGTTAAGCATAAGTTCTAGCGCTTCGGGAGACATTTCATCTATTTGTTGTTGGGCTTCTTCGCGTTGGTCTTCTGGAAGGTGTTGGATTTGAGACGAAAGTTGTTTCTTTAATTCCTGTATCTCTTGCGGCGTAAGGGCCATGGTTGTTTAAGCGCGTGCTCGTTTAAGAGGTTTTTGTTTTATAATAAATGTTTTGAGAACCATTGAACCATCTACCACTAATCCTGCAAGGGCGATAATGAGCATTACGAGGGCGTTTATTTTTGTAAGTGGCGTATTTGTTGTGAGATGGTATATTGCCAGTATTGCGAAGTAGCTGAATACCACAAGTCCAAATATATCGTAGAAAACGGGGTTTTTGAGAAGAGATGCAAAGGCCATTAGCCGAATGCTCGGCGATACTCTTCAATGGTTACCGAAGAGACGTTTTGTATTGTGGCGAGGCCCGATTCAATGAGGTCCGTGCCTTTTTCTTCGGGCAATGCACATTTGATGATAAGAGCTTTAAGTCCAAAGGCTATGTCTTGCTCGTCAATCGAAAGACTCTTTGCGCCGTGCTTCTCCATAAAGTTACGGATATGATTTTTTATGTCATGAAGCGGGGCCTGAGGCGAATCGGGCATCACTTTTATCGATAAAATTACGGTTGCTCCCATTACTCGTTTTGGAACTAATGGTTTTTAAATGTAGCCCCTTCATCTGTTTTGTCGTGGCATAATCCTTTTAAACTTGAAATTTAGTGAGTGTTAATGGCTAATTATGATGCGCTGCTTGATAGAATCGCTAAAGCTGCGAATGTTGCTCGTGATGAAGTTGAGCGTCGAATCGAGGGAAAGCGCGCCAAGCTCTCCGGCTTAATTTCTAAGGAGGGTGCTGCGCAGATTATTGCTGCCGAGCTAGGAATTAGCTTTGATAATGAGCTCATGAAAATTAATGAGCTTGTCGAAGGCATGAAGCGCGCGCACGTTGTTGGCAAGATAACTCAGGTTTTTCCTGTTCGTTCATATTCAAAAAATGGTCGCGAAGGCCAAATAGGCAGCTTTTTATTGGGGGATGAAACGTCTAATTTACGTGTTGTGCTCTGGGACGCGCATCACATCGATCTTTTGAACTCGGGCGCGCTTAAGGAAGAATCCGTTGTTGAAATTTTAAACGCGTCCATGCGTAATGGCGAGTTGCATCTTGGTGCATTTTCTGATTTAAAACAGAGCTCTGAGGTGCTTGCTCAGGTGCACACGAGCAGAGTCCTTATCGAAGGAAGTCTTCTTGACGCTAAGCCGGGAGCGTATCTTAAGATACGGGGCACTATTGTGCAAATTTTCGATCCTAAAATTTTTGAGGATAAGAAAAATCCTGGTCAGCAACGCGCTCTTGTGAACTTTGTGTTGGATGACGGGTCAGAAACAATTCGCGCACTCGCTAACGAACGCACGCTTGAGCAGTTTGGCGTGCCTTCTGCCGATGTTTTTTCGTCTGAAGCTTTTGTTCGCCACAAAGATGCGCTTTTAGGAGAAGAAATGTTCTTTGTTGGTTCGTGCAAGACTAACACTTATTTTAACCGCGTTGAAATGAATATTGAAAAAGTTGAACGTCTTAATCCTGAAGAATTGATTGTAGCGCTTGGGCGCAACTGATTTAAAGCTTGATTCGTTCTTTTTATTATGATGTTCAGGACTCATGTTGCCCTCACTCTTTTTTCTATTTTTTTCTTGATTCAACACGTGCAATACAAATTCGCTTTTTTTGTTGTGGCTTTAATTGCAGGCATCTTTCCTGATATCGGTTCGGGCTTTTCTTTGTTTGGAGGAACGCGTTTGGTTGGTTCTTCGCGCATTACATCCTCTATTCATGGCTTTTTTCATAGTCTGACGTTTGTGTTGGTCGCTTCCGCGTTGCTTGCGATCTATCTCCCCATTTACGCCCTTCCTTTCTTTTTAGGGTATAGTCTGCACCTCTTTGCGGATTCGTTTACGATTGAGGGAATTAAGCCTTTTTGGCCATTGCGTTACGAATCAAAGGGCCCCCTTAAGTCGGGGAGCTCTGTTGAATCTATGCTTTTTGTCGGTTTTTGTATTGTTGATTTTGTGCTCTTGATTAATTTCTTTCTCTAACGTGACATGTATTTTTCATTAGCACGATATTTATAAAGAACATCGGAATCGTTTTGTTATGGTGAAGGAAGAGGAAGTGGGTGCGGTTGTTTCTGAAAACCCTGAAGAGCGTAAACTGACCGACTTGCCCGGGATTGGTCCTGGTATCGCCACTAAGCTTGAATCTGCAGGCATTTATGATTTAATGGGTCTCGCGGTAATGGGTCCGAGTGCTCTTGCGGAAGTCGCGGGGGTGGGCGAGGGTGTTGCTCGCAAGGCTATTCAGGCAGCTCGTGGCATGCTTAATCTTGGTTTTATCGATGGTAGCGAGTTTGAACGTCGTCGTAAGGATGTACATTATATTACCACAGGGAGTAAGAATTTTGACGCACTTCTGGGAGGAAAGGGGGTTGAATCACGGGCGATTACCGAAGCGTACGGTGCCTTTGGTTCAGGAAAGACACAGCTAGGGTTAACACTTGCTGTGTATGTTCAGTTGCCTAAAGAGCAAGGGGGCGCTAATGGCAAAGCAGTTTTTATTGATACCGAAGGGACGTTTAGGCCTGAGCGTATTAAACAGATTGCGGAGGGTATTGGGGCGAATCCGGAGAAGGTACTTAAAAATATCCTTGTTGCTCGTGCCTTTAACTCTGATCATCAGATGCTCCTTCTTGATAGAATTGGAGAACTTATCAAGGAGGGTGAACCGATTAAGCTGATGATTATCGATTCGCTTACTGCTCATTTTCGCGCCGAATTTTCGGGACGAGGTCAACTTGCAGATAGACAACAGCGACTGAATCGATATCTTCATCAACTTATGAAACTCGCGGAGCAACACAATATTGTGGTGTACGTCACTAATCAGGTTATGGCAAATCCTGCCATGATGTTTGGAGATCCGACCACGGCTATAGGGGGCAATATCGTGGGTCATGCCTCAACGTATCGTATTTATTTGCGTCGAGGTAAAGCAGGGAGCCGCGTTGCTAAACTTATTGACTCCCCTAATTTACCGGACAATGAAGCGCAGTTTTTTGTTACTACAAAAGGTTTGCGTGATGAAGGCGCGGAAGAATAGTCGATAACGATACTTGTTCGCTTGTTTTTCTATGGTTTTTCTTGCTTTCTTCTTTTAGCAGATGGCCTCTTTGTTGGTGCATTTGCAGAATCTGTTTTTCATAGGCACGAACGCAGATTGTTCTTGAGGGAATACTCTTGTTTTATGTTGACGTTCAGGTACTTCTTTGGGTTGAGGGGGCGTTAATTGTATACCCTGTTCTCAGGAGTTGCGGGTGCGAGCCCCAGTTTTTTACGGCCCAGTTGTATAATTATGTCTAAGCGAGTAATTTTTCCTTCTGCATAGTCTCTCAGAAATTTTTCTGCATTTCCGTTGTATCTTGTTTCAACGATATTGACACAGGCTAATTGGGCTTTTCGTGCGCTTTCTGTAGGGTCGTCACCGGGTGTTGAAAGTGCGATATTCGCTGCTTCGCGCGCACCATTCGGGTGGCTTCTCAGAACGTCGTAAATTTCTCTTTGTTTTTCGGTGAGTGTTTCAATGTTCTTTGTCATGGTATGGGGTTCTTCCTTTTTGGGTTTTTAAAGTTATGCTATTCTTTTATGTCGTTTACTCTATTTGTTCAGAATTACGCCCCCGCGAGGAATTGAACCCCGGTCCCAACCTCCGCAAGGTCGTATTCTATCCGTTAAACTACGGGGGCGTGCTATTGGGGGGAGATAAGGGTTTTTAAACGTTGATTAGAAGTGCCTATCGAGTTCTTTTGAGTAGTCGTGAATCTCTTTTTTAGTAAACCAGAGCGCAATTTCTCGTTCGGCGGTCTCTGGTGAGTCTGAAGCATGTACGAGATTTCTTAAGACGCGTTCTTTAGTGTTTGCGAGCGCATACGACTCAATCATGGCGTAGTCCCCTCTGATGGTGCCAGGAGTGGCTTGGCGTGGCTCGGTGCTGCCCACCATTTTTCGTACGATTTCTATCGCATGAGGCCCTTGTAATACCATCGCGATAACTGGGCCCTCTTGTAAGAATGTTGCGTTCCACGATTGAATCAGGCCCCCATATTCCATGTAGTCTTTATAGGGGAATGGCTTGCCTTCGGTCTCCTTTGCTTTTTTTGTTTTTTCAAACACATTTTTTGCCCATTGCTCGTCTAGAAAATAATGCTTCTTGGCAAATGCCTCGTCTACCCAAACCATTTTCATTGCAGCTATCTTCAGACCCGTTTTTTCGAAACGAGTGATAATTTCTCCTACCAAGCTTCTTGATACGCTATCCGGTTTCAGCACGACCAGGGTTTGTTCTTTGACCATACTGTTCTCTGATTGGGTGTGTTTTAAAGATTATGGTCTCGTATATAAACGATTAAAAATAACTCGCTCTATCTTATTCAATGGAAGATTACAAAGCCCTTGCTCTGCATACGGACATTTGTAAAACGTGTACGCGCGTGGTTATCGGAAAAGGAAATTTACATGCAAAGATTCTGTTTGTGGGGGAGGCCCCGGGCCGGAATGAAGACGAACAGGGGCTGCCATTCGTGGGCGCTGCGGGGAAGAATCTTGACAAGCTTTTGGCACAGGTCGGTTTGAGCCTAGACGACATCTACATTACGAATATTTTGAAGTGTCGTCCTCCTGAGAATCGTGCACCTCTTCCCACCGAGATAAAAGCGCATACGCCGTGGCTTATTGAACAGATACGCGAGATGAAGCCCCTTGTTGTTTGTTCTCTTGGTAATTACGCGACGAAGTTCTTTCTGGCGCGGGGAGATGTTGATACAATGGGTGATCAGGAAGGAATTACTAAGTTGCACGGGAAGGTACAGGCGATTGAATTCGAAGGTCTTCAGATTAAACTCATTCCTTTGTTTCATCCGGCAGCTATCATATACAATCGCGCTCTTTTACCCCTCTGGGAGCAAGATATTGAGGTTGTTAAACGGGAAATTGCTCAGAAGACTTTATTTTAATTTTTTTATTTTTAGTTTTGGGTACTTATAATGTGCGTCGCGTGTAGGTTTTTTACAGATAGTGCATATTTCTCCGAGCGTATACCCGTGAATTTGACATGTTCGTAATATCATTCTTTTATTTCGAGGATGCAGTGTTTTTTCTTCGCTCGTTCTTTAAATTCTTCGAGCAGAGAGAGCATTCTTGAGTTTGCTGTTTTAAACTCCTTATCCTTTACAATTACATTGAATTTTGATGAACCTAAATAATGAACTTCTGCCTTGTTCGTTGTGAGTACTTCTTGAATATCTTTAAGTCCCTGTTCGCCTTGGCTTTTAAGCGTCAGTGTGCGTTTTATTTCCTTTTCCTTTTCCTTTTTTTCAGAGAGTATCTTTTTTAGCGTCTCCATTTGTGCCTTAGTGACGTATTCTTCCAATACTTCTGGTTTTTCGCGGGCTTTATCCAGCAGTTCTGCGAGGTCGTGCTCTTTTGCAATCGTTTCAAGTGTTTGGTCTGTTTTCTCTCCAAAAATTGGGATGAGAATTGCACGCAATGTGCGCTCTTTTTTGTGTTTCTCAAGTACTGCTTCACGTTCTTTTGCAGTAACACGCCGTAAGCTTAGTTCAAGATGGTCTGGTCTCACACGTAATATTTTACATACTATTTTCTTGCCAGCACTTACAAATTCTCTAATGTTCCGTATCCTTCCCGCCGAGACCTCGGAGAGCGTCATGCTTCCCTTCGTTTTATCATCCAGTTCTACGAACACGGTGGTGTTTTCCATCGATTTTATCGTGCATAAAACAAGGTCGTCTTCTTTGTAAGTCATAGTATTTCCTCCACATATGCCTTTATTTTAGCTTTTCCACCCGCATTGCGCACCAGAGACTCTTTGCACTTCTTGCACTTGACTCGGGTAGATGCCTTTCCAAATATGATATGGGCGGTTTTGCACCGCGGGCATTTTATTCGCAAGAATTTACTCTCCATGGTCTGTTTCGTTAGCGGTGAGGGCTTTTTTAAACCTTTATAATGTCGACCTCAAGCACTCGTTGTATCTCTTCTAAAAATTGTCCTTCTTGTTCGCGTGTTATGAGTCCTCCGGCGGCATTGGGGTGCCCACCTACCTCTCCTGAAAGGGGAATAAGGGCCTTCGCAAGTATTTCTCGCACATTTCTTCCTTTTCTTCCCGCAAGTCGCGCTGAAATCTTTATCTTGTCTTGGTCATAGGCCATTGCAATGATAATGGTTCCTTCAGGGTAAAGAGGGGAAAATGACATGATTGACGCAGCGGTGCCTATAATTGTGTCTCGTATTTTATCTTGCGCGTTTACAATAGTATAATTTTTTCCGGTTATTTTCTGCGTTTCGTTTATGAACCGTAATGCAGAAGATATGCTCTGCTTGTATTCGATATAGATTTTTTCCGCTTCTTTTTGTCCTTCTTTGTTTCCAAGACAGAAGTTTAATGCCGTTTCTGAGCGTCCCATGCGACTGCAGGCGTTTATCATCGCAGATAACTCTCGAGCGTCCTCTTGCTTATTAAAGAATTTTATGAGGTATAAGTTTCCCACAATTTCCTTAGTTAGTTCTCCTTTGGTACATCGTATCATAATGGAAGTTACGAGTCGTTGCATTTCTTCTTCGCTCAACTCGGCTAAGCTTTTGAATCCTGTTTGACCTCGAGGGATATTAGCATCTCTTAAAAGTTCCATTACCCCTTTGAACGAGCCCGTCACACCCGGGATGAATAATGACGTTGAGTATTCGAGTACTTTATCTACGGGGCGTGTTGCGGGGTATAGTAATAACCCTTTTTTCATTGTGACGTTTGCTTCTTTAAGGAGTTCGCTATACCCCTTTGTAAGATTGCTTTCAAACATGTCACCAATCATACCTATTATTGAAAGAGTTGCGAGGTCGGTATTATTGGAGGATAATTCTCGTGCAAATCTGTATGCTATCGCCGCTCCTGAACAGGGCTCTTCGTTATATAATAGGGGGTTAATCATCGTGACGTTTTTTGGGATTTCTTGAGCAATTTCGTGGTGGTCGAAAATGAACACGCTTGTTTTTTTCTCGCGTAGATAGTCTAAGCTTCCTGAAGCAAGATCAAGAAACACGAGCGTTTCTTTGTCCGACAATTTATCAATAAACGGTTTCTCGAGATTTTTTACTATTTGTAATGAGAATCGTTTATTCCATCTCTGTAGGGCTCGTGCGAAAATAGCGGCGGAGGTTATTCCGTCCGTGTCATGGTGGCTAATGACTCGTATTGGCTTTTGCTGTGCGTGTGCTTCGAGTTTTATAATTGCTTCTTTTAGTTGCTCTTTTAGCATTAGTGCTACCTTACCTCTTTTTACTAAGTCGTGTATGGAGCGCAGTTATGCGCGTTAACGAACGAATTGCTTTGTAATCATGTTTATGGGCTGCTGCATGTTTTGCTCTTGTTTCCATTTTCTTCTCACGCCCCTCTGCTTCTGAATCCTTCCAGAGATTTGCTTCTTTCAGTACTGCTCCTATTTTGAATCCAACCAGTTTTGCACGAGGTATTCCGTGCTGGTCTCGTAATGCAAGCCCTATTTTTTCAGCGGTTAATCCTTTTTTTGCAAGTTCAATTACTTGTTTCTTAATCTCTTCTGGTTGTGCGGTTACCCAGTTTGCTTTTGTTTCTGTCATGAGGGAGGTGTGTTTTTAGTGGTTTTAAAGGTTATGGTTCTTATGAAGAGGGATAAGATAACCAGTGGTCGAGCCCTTGTCTTTTAAGTCTTTCAATAGTTTTTCGTCCGATTTTGCTTCGGCAAGCGTGCTCGTATGCAGTTACAATCTTTCGTTTTAGGTACTCGTAGTCCCCTCTAAACTCTTCCCATGTTTCCGCACCGTATGCTTGATAATACTCTCGGGCATCAAAGAGCAGTTTAATTGATGTTGCTCGCAAGTTTAATACGCGCGCTTGCAGACGTTCGGAGGTTTTCATCGAATCATAGCCCCGCCCGGATTCGAACCGGGGTCTCAGGCGCCAAAGGCCTGCATCCTTGACCACTAGACTACGGGGCTCTACTAGTAGGGACGTTTAAGCTGTTAAAAAGGTTACGCTAATACTGGGCCTTATAGCGGCCGCGTTTTTCTACTTTTTCGAGCTGTTTGAGCACAAGTGAAGCGTTTTTTGAAGTTTTGTAACCTGCTACGAATGCTTTGTAGAGCAGGTCGTGGTTTTTAGGGTGTTTGGCTTCAAGTGCTTCTTTGAACACGTGAACGTCTACTGCCTTGTCTTCAACTTTTTGTGAAATGAATCCTAGTCCGAAATCGATAATATGGGTCTCTCCTGTTTGAGGATTGTATATCATGTTTGAAGTGGTTAAGTCTCCGTGAACAATATGGTTGTCATGCAGTTTTGCTGTTGAAGCACCTACTTTTTTTGCAATTACTCTTTTATTTTTTAATTTATCAAAGTTTTCTGCAAGTTTCTTTCCTGCGATATACTCGAGTTCGAGTTCTTTTTCTTGTTCGTCTACTCTTTTTATTTTTGCAACGGGAATCAATGTACTGGCTCTTTCAATCAGTTTTGCTTCGGCACGTGTTCGCTGTTTACGTAGTTTTTCATCGAGTTCGGGGTGGCGGTATCCTTTTACTATCCGTTTTTTAATAACTGTTTTGCCTTTTTTTTCGATAACGGCTTCGGCTCCTCGGGCGATTATTTTATTCATTTTATCTTGCCTAAATTTCCTCTAAGCGTTATTGCATCTATTGCTTCAAGTTCCTTTTCCATGTCTTTTTCCATAAGAGCATTGACTCCGATATAATCGGGGTTTCTTTCTTTGTCAAAATTTGCCACGAGCACTGCCCCTGATTTATTCAATCCGTTTTTGAATTCTTTCATTGCTTTTAATTTTATATTTTTTGATTTTTGGTAATGGTTGTTAGGAAGAGGGATTATTACTCTATGCTTTTTCTTTTCAAGCTTTTCTTTTATTGATTTGTACTCTTCGTAAAACTGCATACTTTCCACAATGATCATCTTCGTCTAGAATCTTCCTTTCATCTTCCTGCCGAATTTCTTTGCTAATTTCATCATCGTCTTTTGGTCTAAGGTTCCGGATTCTGCGATTTTGCCTTGTGATTGGACCATTTCCTTGAGCAACTTGTACTGTTTTATGAGCGCTCGTATTTCGGATGTGGTAGTTCCTGATCCCTTTGCGATTCGTGCAATACGCGAGGTCTGTTTTTCGAGGAGTTCCGGATTTTCTACTTCTGCCTGCGTCATGCTGTTGATTGCATGTTTCCATCGTTTTGCTTGACTTTGTTGTTTTTCCATGGCTTCTTTGGAAACGTTGGCTTGACCGAGCCCGGGAATCATAGCCATAATCTTGTCCATTGAGCCCACGTTTTCCATAGTCTCAAGTTGGGCTTGCAAATCGCGTAGGGTGAATTTGCCCTCTTTGAGGTTTTGTGTGGTTTTCTCGAGCTCTTTTTGGTTAGTGACTGATTCTATTTTTTCGAGCAATGCTTTGAGATCGCCCATACCGAGCAGACGGGAAAGAAATGCGTCGGGATCAAAGTGTTCAAGCTCATGCGGTTTTTCTCCCGTGCCTATAAACACTACGGGAGCTTTTGCTTCGGCACAGGCGGTTAATGCACCCCCTGCTTTAGCGGTGGAGTCCATTCTCGTTATAATGACGCCGGTGATATTGACTGCTTCTTTGAATGTCGAGGCTTGTTTCCGCGCTGTTTGGCCCACGTCTGCAGGCATGACGAGGAATGTTTCGGTAGGTTTCGCTTCTTTGGCGATTGCCTTGATCTCCTTTATCAATTCGCTGTCGAGTGCGTCTCTTCCTGCGGTGTCTATAAGCACAATATCATATTTTTCAAGCTCTTTTTGATAGTGCTTAAGAATTTTAAGAGGATTCTTCTCTTCGGGCGCAATGAACGCGGACACATTGACTTTAGCGCATGCTTGTTTGAGCTGCTCTGCGGCTGCAGGGCGATGTACGTCAAGCCCCACCGCACAGACTTTATGCCCTCTCTTAGCGTAATAGAATGCAATTTTGCTTATGGTTGTCGTTTTTCCTGCTCCATAGAGCCCCAGCATCATGAAGACATTCTTTTTTCCCAATTCTATTTTTTTCTGTATTCCGAGGAGTGCTCGTAATTCCCCATGTAATACTTTGATGAGATGTTCTTTCTTTTCAAGACCCTTTATGCGCTCATCATACGCCACCTTTCGAAGTTTCTCTGAAAGTTCAAGTACGATTTTGACGTTAACGTCGGCTTCAATGAGCGCGCGTTGTAGGTCTTTTACGAGCGATTCTACGACTTCTTTATCGAGGAAGAGCGCATTTGCTATCTTGTCTGTTGTTTTCTTTAATATTGACGAGAGCTTTTCAAGCATATCTCACGTTGTCTTGAGAAGGTTAATAAAGTTGTGGTTGCTTCGGCTGTCTGCTTGAGCGTCGCTCGACGGCTCGTGACACAAAGATTTATTAATTTGTTTTGGGTTTTTTCGATAGGCGAATATATGATACTTGAATCGGCATCTGAGCCCGACCTTATCGCGCTCGAGAGATTGGTTGAAGACCTAAGTGGTCGGTTTTTAGATGATCGTATACGATTTGTTCCCCTGTACCTTTCTCACGTTGGCGCCACTGTAGAAGGTATAACGGAAGCCGATCTTACCACACGTACGGGCGATAGTTCGCCTGTTGTTGCGCGCCGATGTTCGTACCTTGTGTGCCTTGACTATGTTGAACGTGTGCGGAGCGCAAGTCCTGACTTCGTCTATGTCTTGACTCCAAAGGGAAAGAGGATGTGGCTGCATCATTGTTCGACCGATTAATTCATTTTTCCTGAGTTGTTTTGCTCGATTCGATATTTTCTCGCTGAAATAGTTCTCTATTTGGAAGGGTTTTCTTAAGAATTGCGGCTTCGGTGTTCCCTTTATTCGTTGAGGCCGAGGTTTTTCAGAATATCTTGTTTTTTAAACGGTTTAAGGTCTTCGTATCCTTGACCCATACCTAAGAAATAGATTGGTTTTTGTGTTACGTGGGACACGGAAAGGGCAGTGCCTCCCTTGTCGTCTACATCGGCTTTTGTGAGGATGATTCCATCTATTCCTGCAGTTTCATTGAACATGCGCGCTTGTTCGGTGGCGTCGTTTCCTGTAATTGCTTCGCCTACAAACAATTTAAGGTCTGGCTGTGAGATGCGCACTATTTTTTCCATTTCTTTCATGAGATTATCTCGTGTGTACATACGCCCTGCAGTGTCTATAAGCACAACTTTTATTCCGTGAGCTTGGGCGTATTTTCTTGCATCGAAAGCCACCGCTGCAGGGTCTGCTCCGTACTGCTGCTTTACAACAGGTATCTTAATGCGCTGACCATGCGTTTCAAGTTGTTCTATGGATGCGGCTCTGAACGTGTCTCCCGCTGCCATGACGCAGGAAATGTGGTTCTTCTTTAAGTAATGTGCAATTTTCGCTACAGATGTTGTTTTTCCTGAACCATTGATTCCAAAAAAGAGCATAGTAAAAATCCCTTGTTTTTTCTTGATTGTTTCAAGAAGGTCTTGTGGTTCTTTGAGCAAGGTCTTGATTGACTCATTCAGCTGTTTTGTTATCTCGTTTACAAGACTTTCTTTTTTTAATTCGATTCCTACGAGCCGTGTTTCAAGTTCTTTTTTAAGTGCGTCAACTACTTCCAGGGCGACGTTGCTTTCTAGAAGCGCAAGCTCTAATTCATAAAACAATTCATTGAAGTCGCTCGTAGTTATCTTCTTTGATGAAACCTTTGCAAAAATCTTCCCGAAGAAACCTTCTTTCTTTTCTGTTTCCTTTTCTTTAATTGATTCGATAATGGGTGATTGTTCTTTTTCTTTTCTTGGCTTCTTTTTTTCGCCTTTCTTTATGTTCTTCGTTTTCTCTTTTTTCTCACTCCTCTTTGGCTTCTTTTCTCTCTCTGTCCCTAACCAATTTTTGAGCTTTTTTTTCAACGATTCAAACATATTTATTCGAGTGAGAGAACGTTTATAAGGTTTCAGTTGGTATTTTTGTTATGAAAGGGGTATTTGTAGTCCTCGACGGGGTTGCCGATGATTCTTTGCAGATATTCAAGGGGCAAAGTCCGCTTGAACGTGCTCAAACACCCTTTCTTGATAAACTGGCTCGCGCAAGTCGCATCGACTCTTGCATGGTGGTCAAAGAAGGTGTCGCCCCCGAATCTTCTGGCGCCATCTTGTCTTTGTTAGGATACGACTCTCAATCGGTTGCACGTGGTCCGTTGGAAGCTCTTGGAGCCGGTATTCGTGTTTCTCGCGGTGATCTCGTTCTCCGCACTAATTTTTCTACTATCGAGGATATTGCTTCATTGCGTTTGCTTGATCGTCGTGCAGGTAGAACATTGAGCACTCGAGATGCAAGGATACTTGCTCACGCAATCAATTCCCAAGTTAAGCTCCCGCATCCCTTTACTTTTTGTCCTACCGTGCAACATCGTGGCGTCGTTGTGTTTAAAGGAGGATTTTCTGATAACATCAGCAATGTTGATCCCCATTATGGCTCGGGGTCGGTTTCTGGCGCAGGAGAAGTTGTGCCTCTTTCGCATTCGCTTGACGATGATTCTGAGTCAAAAGTTGCGGCTAATCTTGTTAATATGTTTGTTCGACGGAGCTTCGAGGTGCTTGATGTGCACCCGCTCAATATTGCGCGTGCTAAGAAAGGTTTTTTTTCGGCAAACTTTTTACTTTGTCGTGATCCTGGTAGCGAAATTCCTCGATTGCCTAAACTTAAGGGTTCGTGGATGAGCTTGACGTATATGCCTCTCGAGGTAGGAATATCTCGTGCGGCTAAGATGGATATTCATACGTTTGCGTATCCTCCTTTGCAGGGCATTGATGTGTACGAAAATCTTTATTCAGGCCTTGCGCAGGCCGTTAAGGAGGCTACGCGCACGCTTTCTAGTCACGCTAATCACTATGACTATTTTTTTGTCCATTTCAAGGAGACCGATGTTCCTGGCCATGATAACAAACCTCTTGATAAAGTGAAGATGATTGAATTTATTGATCAACGTTTTTTTGCTTTTTTGACGCCCTTTGTTGAGAAGTGGGGTGTTCGGGTAGTTGTTACGGCAGATCATACGACGTCTTGTCGTCTTAAAACGCACACTGCTGCTCCTGTCCCTGTTTTGTTTTATAATCCCTCTTCTTTGCAAGCCCATAGTGGACGTTTTACGGAATCTTGTGCCTCACAAGGAAAATTATATCGCGGCTCTTCTCTTCTTGATAAGACTCTTCTTTCTTAGCGGAGGGTGCAGTAATAGTTATATAGCATGAACGAACCTCTTTTTTATGGACTACACTGAGTTGTATGAATTGCTTCGTAAAGAAAAATATGCTGATTCTTTGCAAACGTTGCCCAAGGGATTTGTTGATGATTTCTCTACGTACTTGCGCGAGCGTCGAGCTTCACTTGCAGATTCTTCGGATCTCTTTTCAGAAGAGGTTCTAAAATCAAAGAAACAGTTTGAGAATGCTCTTTCTATATTTAAGGAGCTTATGCGCATTCGTAAACGTAAAATTTTGAATTTGGTTTTTGTGGCTTCCGAGACGGGAATTATGAAACGTGATTTTAGCACTATGCTCTCATTTGAACAAGCTCTCTTTGAACGTCTTGTTCTTGCCGTTGAGGATGCAGATAAGGATCTCCAACAGCAGCTTCATGGTGCGCGCGCAGTTCTCGGAGAAAACAAAATGGTTATTGTACGTCAGCCGATTGCAGAATTTGTTGATATGAATGGGGGCGTCATTGGTCCCTTTGAGGCAGGATCGCTTGTTAATCTTGATGCGAAGGTGGCCGATATTTTACTTACCGAACAGAAGGTTTCTTTGGTTGATTAAAGAACAAGGTGCAGGCGTCGTGCCCACACCCCGTTCAGAATAAGGGTTGTGATCTGCATCACAAGGGTGGTGGTTTTCCCGTGTTTTTGGGAAGTATAACCCGCCCCTTTGCAGGGGCTGGTCGTTGGGTTGTTGTCATGGTATGACCTCCGTTTTTCATACTATCCCTAGCCGTGGGCTTTATTAGTAGGTTGTTAAACGTTTTTCCTGAATGAGCTTTCATAACCTTTAAAAATGCCTGCGTGTCGTTAGACTATGACTCGGTTCTATCTTGTTCCCCAATGGTTCTTTGGGTATGACATTGCGCTTGAAATCTTCTTTGGAATGATTACTTTGCTTATTTCTCTTTACTCTTTTCGTATTTATCGTCTGTCTTGTCAAAGGGAATGTCGGATTTTAGGATGGGGTTTTCTTTCGATTGCACTCGGTTATTTCACGTGGTCCGCACTTAACATTTACGTTTCTTCTCAGTTGAACGCCCCTGGCTTAGAGATTCCGCTTCGGCAGGTTACTTCTATTGCGACTTTGGCGGCTTGGGCACATATCGGCTTCCTTGTTGCGGGCGCTGCAACACTCGCGTACATGACGCTCCCTTCACGCTCTGAACGAAGTTATGTTGTTTTTGTTACACTTAGCTTGCTTGTTGTCGTGTTTGCTCTTAAGAAGGCCCTTGCGTTTTATTTTGTTTCTTCTTTCCTCATGTTTATCGTGCTTTCTCATTATCTTATACTCTATATGCGGCGTCGTCATAGGGGCACGCTTTTGATGTTTTTCGCATTCTTGTTTGTCTTTTTGGGTAACGTTGACTTTATTTTTGCCACGTTGCACCCCTTACATTACTTTGTTGGTCACGTTTTTCATTTGATAGGGTATCTTTTCGCGTTGGCCAGCCTCTTATCCGTTTTACGCTCATGACTAAAAAACGTACACGACTCGAAGTTATTCGCGATATTTTATCTGTGATTCGGGACCGAAACGGGAAGATTAAACCGACGCATATTTTGTACAAATCTAATCTATCGCATCCTATGATGGAGGAATATCTAGGAGAACTTATCGGGAAGGGGTTTGTCATTGAACACACCGCTGCCCGGGGTAAAACGTATTCGGTTACACCTAAGGGTCTTGAGTATCTGGCGAAATATCGTGCGATTATCGAGTTTAATCAGAGTTTTGGGTTGGAATAAACCCTTATTTGGCCCTGAACTCTTTAGGAACCTAGGAACCTCCGATGAGGGGTTTGAATCTGTTTAATCCTGTAACTGTTATTGCAAGAGAGTTAGTTTATGATGCTATCCTTAACTAAAGCTAATTGATTACCCTCAGAATCTTTGAAAAAAGCATTTCTCCCCCATGGAAAGGCAGTTATTTGATTCTCATCTACACTTATGAAATTAGCCATCTTTTTATCTGAGAAAAAGTTAACTCCTTTCTTTGTTAATTTTTTAACTTCATTATCTAAATCATCGACGTAAAATTCGAGGCCTACGGTTATTCCCGCATGTAAATAAAGATGAATCTCAGCATCTCCTACTTTTATCGCTGCCCACTCTTTGTCCTCATGACGGCAGTGTAATCCTAATGTTTCAGTATAAAACTCAATAGCTCTTTTCAAATCCTTAACTTTAACATCAATAATTGCCTTCATAAAAATAGGTCTTTTTTGGTTTATTTAAGCGTATTCTTCAACAAACGCCGCCATGTTTGTTGGTTATAAGCCTCTGGAGAGCCTGAAAGAAAAGTTTAGATTGTGTGGCTTTTATTTGTAGGCTTCCATTTCAATGTGGCAAGCACCCATACGTTTAGGCATCAACTTATAGATAAGGAGTTTGAGGGGGTTGCTTGCGCCATAATAGTAGCTAAATTTATGATTTTTGAACTTCCCAAATAAATGTTTTAGATGACTTGCGACAAACAAGGCATAATGGTGGTCTTCCTTTTCTCCTTGTTTTTGTTTGTGTCCGAAAGGATTTTGGCGTACAAATAATTTTTCATATGCTTTATTATGTTCGTGTTTTTTCATCAGGTGAAGCAACAAAAATCCTGCATGGTCTGTTCTGAGCCACAATCTCCCCCCCCCTTAGAACACGAAAACATTCATCTGAAAACATTCCTAAATTTTTGATATGTTCAAGAACCGACTTACAGTATATTTCATCAAAATAGTTATCAGGATAAGGGAGTTTTCCATTTATATCAGCAACTTCAGTGGTTGCTGAAGTTTTGAAAACATCTATTCTGTGAGTGCCGTACATATCGTTTCCACAACCCAAGTTTAGTATTTTTCTATCCATTTTCATATTACTTTTTTAACGAAGCCCTGTTTTATAAACTTGACTTCAAAGCAACACTTTGAAAACTAAAGACTGAAGCCTCTGGAGGGAATTGAACCCCCAACCCCTAGTTCTTTTGAACCATTCGCGCTTCTTTTCTCGCGCTCAGGTTTACAAAACTAGTGCTCTAACCATTGAGCTACAGAGGCATACTTGTGTTGACGAATGGGAGTTTTAAAACGTTATTGTTGTAGCTATCGGCGTTGGTTTTTGTAGCTAGTGAATCCGTTTCCCGTACCTTCTTCATACTTCTTAATCAATTTTTCTTTATCTTTTCGTGTGGGGGGTGTGAGCGTATATCTGGTCCGATTTTGGTCGATTACCTGATAAACCTCTGCGATAATAGTTCCGCCTCTTGGATGCTCGATGTCCGCGAGAAACTTTTTTCTTCCTTTTCCCAGCGATAACAAATGAATGAGCCCCTTTCTTGCAGCATCTTTCTTTGTTAATCTTACTGTTTCTTCTTCATCCATTAGATTTCAAGCAGTTTTATGCGGCAGTTTGCTTTTTCTTTTCTGGGACGATTTCCGCAACACGGATTTCACAGAGAGCTAGCGGGTAAATTTTCTTTAATTTAATTGAGATTTCTTTTTGGATTTTGTTAGAGGTTATCTCTGAGAATACTTCTTCCGCGGTGCGTACTTTTACATGCGATTCAAGATGTTTCTTTGCACCTTCGCGCAGGGCATTACGAATAGCGCGAGACACGCGTTTTCGAGCAATCATAAAGGGCTTAATCCTTAGTTTTGCATCTTTACATTCGGTCTCAAACGAATCTTCTATATAGTCCGTTCCCTTTCTTACCGAGCGTCGTATGTACGAGGGCATTACTTCAAGACTTACGGGAATACCTTCGAGCGTTCCGTTGTTATTCTTAATTTTTGCACGTAGTTCAAGATTCTTACCTCGTAAACTTCTTGTCATGTCGATGCGAACGACGCGACCTTCAAGTTCTTCGGGGGATGCGCCGTAGACGTGAACTTTTGTTGCTGTTAACGGTACCTTGACTTCAAAGAATCTTTTTTTGGTCCCTTTTATTTGTGCCATGTTACTTTGCTACTTTTTCTCCTACTTCTAATCGTGCACTGCGGATACCCTTACTTATTCCTTTCGCTTTCTTGCATACGGAGCAGGTATACAGGACCGTCATTTTCTTTGTTGCTTTAATTTTACGTTTCCAGCTCTTGATTGCAGGTTTAGAGAATCGCCCCATGTTACCATATCCGACGCCTTGACCTCGTAATCCTGCTCTACTTCGTGACCAGCGAGACATAGGGTGGGCACTTGAACGTCCGCGCTGTTTGGCTACGGCTACAGCTTGTAAGGTGTGCTTCTTGCAGTGGGGGCAGTATCGTTTTACCTTTTCTGGTAGTTTCATGAATTTCTCTCTACAAGTTTAATTCCTGAGCCAATAAAATTCTTTGAATTTTCTTGTTTCATTGTTAGACGGACAGATATGTGCGCTGGCCGTAGTCAGTCCGATGGGACGTACGGGTTATTGCGTATAAGTCTAGTGAGAAAGCGGTTTTTAAAGGTTGTTATTTCGTAATTCTACGATAGCCTACGATTTCTTTTTCGTGATAGATAGGCACCTCGGTAACCTTTTTGCTTGTTCCGGTTTTGAATGCAACGAGCGCGCCAAACACAAGCAAGAGTCCTCCTATCGAAAGAAGGGTTGACTCGGTAAGGGGTGCGGGAAGCACCACACTCAGTGCGTTTTGCACGGCGCGGTAACTTAAAATGATTGCAGCTAGTCCTAGAAAGACCGAGACGTATCCAATCACCTTTTTCATTTTCTTTTTACGGAAGGGTATTATTTAAACTTAGCTCGATGGTTTTAAATATCGCTTTTTGCAGCTTTTCTGAAGGCCTTGTAGTCTAATGGTAGAACGATCCCTTGACGTGGGATAGGCCGCGGTCCGATTCCGCGCAGGGCCATATATTCTTTAGTGCTCTTGTGCTTTTATTACTAAGTAAGTTAGTAATTTATGAAGTAAGTAAGGAAGCTTTATATACGTCTTTTTCTATGGTTCTTGGAAGAATTGTACAATGAAGAAGTATCTGCTTTTGATTGAGGATGAGAAGTTGTGGGGCAGGTTTAAGGAAACCATACAGAAGGACATCAATAGTGAGCTTATCGAACTTGTTAAAGAAAAAGTAAAACGAGGGGTTAAGCATGAGTAGACGTGGGCAGGTTGCTCTGTTTGTTATTATCGCAGTTGTGCTTATCGGGATAATTGTGGCCTTTTTCGCATTTCGTGATACGATTGGATTGGCCTCTATTCATCCCGAACTTGAACCGGTCTTTGATTATTACACTACTTGTATTGATGACGCGGTGCGTGCCGGAACTTCTCTTGCCGGTTCTCAGGGTGGTCGTGTTGAGCCTGGCGCGTATACGCCTGGGAGCGATTATGCTCCCTTCTCTTCGCACTTGTTTTTTGCAGGTACCCAAGTTCCTTATTGGTTTATGATTTCAGGAAATGGAATCACTGTCGAAAACGTCCCTACTCGTGCGAATCTTGAATCGGAGCTTGAAGCTTTTGTTTCTGATAGGCTTGCGTCTTGTGATTTTTCTTCATTTAGAGAACAGGGATTCTCAGTCAATGTTTCCTCGCGTCCTCACGTCGAATTAACTATGAATGATAGAAGCGTCGATGTTCGTGTTGTCGGTTCTCTTGTCGTTAGTCGAGCTGATCTGCGAGGGGTGCGAGAAATTCATGATGTGCAAGTTTCGAGCAAGCTCGGTAGTTTTCTCAATGCGGCTCGCACGTTTTACACACAACAGCAACAGAATTCTTATTTTGACAATTATGCTGCAGACATTTTGAGACTTTATGCTCCGGTTGATGGCGTTTCAGTACAATGTGCTCCTGAAATTTGGAAGACGCGCGAAGTCTTTGAAGAGTTACAGCGGGCCTTTGAGGCGAACTTCGCGCATATCCAGTTCTCGGATACGCGTTCGTCGTTGAATGCTTCTCGAGCGTACTTTACCATTCCTCATCGTTTTTCTGATTCCGCACGTGTCCTTTATTCTTCTGAATGGCCTGTTTTCTTTGAGGTAACCCCTGCGGATGATGAATTGATGGTTGCTGAACCCGTGGGCAATCAGAAGGGGCTTGGTGTTATGGGCTTCTGTTACGTGCCGTATCATTTTCTTTATGATATTCGTTTTCCCGTTATGGTTCAATTGTACGACGGTCAAGATGTATTCCAGTTTCCGATAGTTGTTCTGGTTGATAAAAATGCTCCTCGCTCTGCTCTTTCAACGGGTGTTGCTCCCGAGCCTGCGTCTGCAGATGTATGCTCGTTTAAAGAAGGTCGTGCGACTATCTCTACGTTCGACGTACAACTTAATCCTGTTGAAGCGGAGGTCTTTTACCAGTGCTTTGATCAGCGATGTCCTTTAGGTGAGACGCGTATCTCTGAACAAACTGCGTCTCTTAACGCTGCTTTACCTGTGTGCACCAATGGACAGCTTATCGCTCGCGCAGAGAATTATAGTGAAGCGCGCATTCTATTTTCTTCTAATAGCGAGTCTTTTGCCGAATTGATTCTCGAGCGTCTGCATTCGGTTCGCGTTGATGTACTCGTTGACGGTCGTTCTACAAAGGATTTAGCTATTATTCATTTTACGAAGAGCGATGGCACAACGGTCAGCGCCTTGTTACCTGAACAGCCCTCGGTTATGCTCGGAGAGGGATTGTATAACATTAGCGTGTATGTTTATGGTAATTCGAGCGTTAGCTTGCCTAGTACAACTCGACAAGAATGTACTCAGGTTCCGCGTGGGGGGATTGCAGGGTTCTTTGGAAGTACAGAAGAACGTTGTTTTGCGATAACGAGTCCGGAGACTAACATTGACTCTGCATTGCGCGGGGGCGGACGCTCGTCTGATATTTATCTGCTCGAGAGCGATGTTGCAGAGGGTCGTATCGCGCTCTACGTGAACTCGCTTCCTGCCCCCACAAGTTTTGAACAGTTGCAAACAAACTTTGAACTATTTGATGCAGCAACTCTGGAGGTGGGGGCTCCATGAAACGCTTAACCTTTCTCTTTTGTTTTGCCCTTATCGTCTTTTCTGCATTTTTTGTTTCTGCAGCTACGTCGGGTTTTTATGGTACGAGTTCAGGTTCTTCTCGATATGTCCAGTACCAGCAGCCCGATTTTCGTCATTATTATTCGGGTGCGCAGATTCGAGACTATTGGCCCATTCTTGCAGAGGATCAAAAAGAAGTATGTGAAGGGAGACAAGATTTGCTTGTTAACGTCGCTCCCCTCGGTTGCCAGCCCGCCGTTGTTAGAAGCGATTTACTTGCTGAGCAAAACGTTCCGATGTTCTGCCAGCTTGACGCTCTTCGTGTTAATCCTCTTGTTGAAATTAAACAAATTCGAAATATTCGATTTACGGGAACCTATCCTAAAGAGGTTGCCGGTGTCGGATTTCACCCTGCTCAAGCTGCGCTTCGCACGCGGGGAGATTTGTTAGGTAGCCCGCTTTTGAACAATATAGGCTATGTTGTCGTTTTATTACGTCGCCAGGCGAATGAGTCTGCTCAACCTAATTTTGTAAACTTCACGTTGCAGGCGCAGGTCGATTATTATGCGGATAATGTTCTTGGTGTCGGGACGAGTTCTTTTTACTTACAGCCCGTGAGCGATGCACAATGGGTAGAGGCACGCCTTCGTCAAAGTTTCTTTAATGGGCGTTATTTCATTCGTCTTGATGAAGTCGATGATGCACGTGCACGTATTTCTATTTATCACGGAGATTCGAGAGTTTCATCTACGACTGTAACTCTTGGGTCTAAGTCCGAACAGGTTATGTATCTCCCTGGTTCGTACTGTCAATTAGGTCTGCGTGCTTACTTTGACCGTTTTGAACCTGCTCAACCGATGGCTCAAATGCAGGTTGGTGATGACCTCGTTGATGTTGTCGAAGGAGGACGTTTCGCACAAGAGCGGTGTGTTGTTCGCTCAGTTATTTCTACGGGTGCAGAAGCAGGTCGGGTCGATATTGTGTGTGGCTCTCAATCGTTCAGCTTGGAACTCGCACCTCGTGTTTTTGAAAAGGGAGATCTTGTTCTTGTTAGTGGTCGTGAATCCGAAGGGGTCTTTAGCGTGGGGTCGGTTGATTCTAAAAAAGGGGTTTATTCCTTGCGTGCGACTAATGGGACGATTGTTTCTGTAGACTATCTTTTGGTATATTCTACGGAATCAGGGAGACTGACGGAATTCGAACATTCTGATAAAGATCTTGAAGCTTACTTCGCTAAGACTATCGCCCAGTATCGATTGCTCGCTCAGGATTATCCTCTTGAAAAATCTCTCGCTACACAGAGTATCGATTCGGTTGCGAGTTTCGGTCAGCAAGGTCTTGAACGTGCGATTAGTTTAGCTGAAGATGTGGGCAAGCAACGTACGGCTGCTGAACTTATAGGGTATTATTTGGAACTTTATCCCACTTCTGATCGGGCTTCTTACTTTGATCGACGTTTGCGTTACGACTATCGGCATGACTCTAATGCGGCAGTTGCCGTTGTAGATTTGAACGGTCAAACAACGAGTATTCGCTTACGGGCCATTATTCCGCCCCACGACTCTTCAAAGGCAGATTTCAGTTGGAACGGCCAACGATTTTCGGTTGCACTTGAGCGTAATTATACTTTTGCAGTTCAGAAATCATTAGGCGTGCTTTCATTGGATAAAGATCGCGTACGTGTTGTTGCCGATTGTGGTGGTACGACGAGTTCGCGTGAGGATCGTACACTCTCGCTCATTTCTCGAGTTCAAGGGAGCAGCGAGGGGCGTACGGCAGAGTTGTGCGGGGGCGTTTTGCGTCTTGAGTCTATTTCGGTGGAGAACTATGCGCACATACGGCTGGTACCTGAAGCACGTGGCCCTACCGTACAGACCAATTTTAGCGTAGGTGTTGGCATTGAACAGCGCGCAATAAAACTTGCTCCTGATAAGATACAGGAACGCATTGATACGCTTAACAAGACTATCGCCAAATGGGAATCTATTTCAGAAGGTCTTGGCAATGTTGTGAAAACCATGAAGGCGGCTTGCTTCGCAACTGCGGGCGTGCTCACGGTAAAGAATTTTGTTACGGGTCTAGATGGTACGGCGCTCGCTCGTCAGAAAGTCATGCGCGGACCTAATGGATGGACCGAGTATTGTCGAGGTCGTGTGAATGCTCAGGATGACGGACCGAGCTATAGTTCTCTTGGGGAATGTTACAAGGACAATAGCGCGCTCATTGATCAAGACGTCTCTACGATGTCTTCTCTTATACAGGCGGATAATACCTGTATTCGTGCTGCCGAGAGCGGGGCGACTCAGTCTTCGGGCACGTTTGGAACCTATGTCGATGGCGAGAAAGCAAAGCAAGCGTTCATTCAACGTTGTCTTAACGGATATGAGAATGAGCGTATTCGTTTAAGTGATGGTCGCGATGTGAGCGTTTCTGAGCTTACTAAAAATGTTTCGGGCAGTGGCACGGTTATGAGTTATCAAGAACTTAAAGACCTTAAATTGAATCTCGAGTTGCAAAAACGACGCGGTGATTCTCCGGTCGCAGGCGATCTTTCTCGCGAGCAATTGGGACGTCTTGGTGATCGCATCAGTGGTCGTATTGCATCTATTGAGAGCCAAGCGTCTATTGCTGATCTCGCGGGCGGTCAGGTGGAACAGATTCAAGGAGAGTTTTCACGTACGTATAATTATTATGGGCAGACTATTTCTGATGCTGGTCCGCGATATGGGTTGCTCTCGAATGTGCTTCCTACAGGTAGCGCGGTACAAGTGATTATGGTTCCTGATGAGGGCGTTTCTAAACCCTATCTTGCGGTACTCGACCCTGCCAACCCGACGACAGGGTTACGGTCGGTTAACCGGTATTATGCTTTGAAGGAAGAGAATGGCGCGTACGTGGTTAACGATTCAGAGCCCGATGTTATTTCTTCTGAGGCGGGGCGCACGATAGGTCAGTTCCGCCAAGTGACGCGGGCATCGTGTATCAATCGATTTGATTTGAGCGATGAAGCGCGCACGGCACACTTTTATGAAACGGAACCGTATAAGGGCATGCCTGCGCTTGTGCCGTTTGACTTTGAACAAGGGTGGTATGTGGGTACGCGTCAGACCGTCGCCGCGTTTGGAGGCATTAAAGCGTTTCAATCTTCAGGGCGACCGGTGAGCTTTTGGATTTGTAATGTGGGTGGTGACAAGCGGCCTGACTTTTTTGTGAACGGATTTGATGACGATATCTGTCAGCAGTTTAATCTTGAAACGGGAGCGCCCCTTACGAAGTTTTCGTGTTTGAGTGAGAGTGAAACGAAAGACCTTGTTGATCGCGCGGTGCGTGCGCTCGAAGAAGCCACTCATCAATATTCACAGGGCGCAAAAGATCGTATCTCTATTGAAGGTCAATCGGTTAGGGTCGGCGCTCCTGCAACTAATGTGCCGGGCACCCAATGTCAAGACTTCATGAGCCCCGATGATTGCAGACTCTTGTTTAATGTGTGTGATCCGGTGATTTGTCCCGCTTCTCGGTGCGACTTTGGAGGCAAGTATCCCGTAACTGATGTGATTCAGAGCGGGATTGTAGGGAGTGCGCTCTTATGTCTACCTAATTGGAACGAAGGAGTGTACGTGCCGGTTTGTCTTTCGGGTATTAAGGCCGGACTTGATAGTTATATCTCGGTTTTGAAATCGCATAAACAATGCCTTCAAGAGAATTTGGAAAGCGGGAAGTACATCGGTATCTGTGATCAGATAAGTGCGATTTATATGTGCGAATTCTTCTGGAGACAAGCGGCTCCTGTTGCGAATATCCTCTTGCCCAAACTGGTCGAATCGCTTTACGGTCAAGGCGGGGCGCGAGGCGGTGGCGAATATGCGACGGTGCAAGCCTCGTGGGACAACGCACAGCAGTCGGTCAATTACTTTACTCAAAGTTATGCCGCTAATTCGTTTAAGGCCTTCAATGTACGGTCGGTTGCGGATGCGGGCGGAGAGTTTTGTAAAGCGTTTATCTCTGCGAAGGCGCCGACACAATTTGAATCGCTTATTGAACCTGATAGCCCTCCGCAATTCCATGCGTGGTTTAGTCAAATTCCGTATAGTGATGCGACGGTGCCCGCCACGGCACAGTACAAAGTCTTTTATCATATTTTTGCAGGTGATGATCAGGGTGTTTCGTATCAGGTATACTTGAAAGATCCGCCTCAGACGTCGTATTATCAAAGCGCGAGCACTATTTACGTCGATTCGCAATATGTTTCGAAGGGAAGTTATAAAACTGAGACCAAAGACTTTACCGCTCCCTCGGGTTACCAACAATTGTGCGTGCGTGTCAATGATAAAGAGGAGTGCGGATTCAAACAGGTGAGTACAAGCTTTGCTATCAATACGGTGCGCGATGAATTTGTACAAGGAGAACTTGAGCGGACCGACATTGCTACCGAGCGTGAATGTGTCTCCGGACGCGTTAATCCGTCGGCGCTCTTGAATCCTAATCTGCAAGAGATGGGTCAAGAGGCTATCGACCCTGCTGTGTACAATCGGGGTGTAACTCGTATTTGTTCGACCGATAATCCCGGCAGAGCTACGGACCCTGCGCGATTTGTCAAGGTCGGTGTTTGCGACGATGCGCGTGTTGGATGCTGGCTCGACACCCAAAGCGTCGATCGAGCAATTACTGTAAACAATAAGGGAGCACGTAATGAGACGCTTGAAAAATTGCAGATCATGGCTGAGCAGCAGTTGCGAGACGATACTCAATTCCTGTTTGGAGATGACGAATTGCGCCTGATTGAAGATTTAGATGGACGTGTTATAAAGGGCTCATTGGGTGCGACCGAAGCCGATGGGATTGTTCGCGAGGTCGATTCTCTTTTTGGCAAGGTCATTGTAAACGCACAGAAGGCTGAACTTTTGTTCATTAAAGGAAAAGCCTATGAAGCTGTAACGAGGGGATTATGGATTGAACTAAAAAAGAAGTCTCTGCCCAAGACTACCGCGCCCCAAGATACGCCTACTTCTGGTTCACAATCTACCGAACGTTCGGATAGCTCTTCTCAAGTATCTAGCAAATCATCTCCTATTGCTAATCGTTATGCCCAACCTACAGACGGATGGACTATTGACTCCGCACTTCTTGTTCTTGATTCAAGTGATACGACGGTTGTTTATGCGGCTACGGGTGATGAAGGAAAGGCATTCACTATGTTTGTTGATCAATTGGCCAAACAAGGGATTATTTCTCCTAAGGAATTGAATGATATCGATGGTCGGTTTGGTTTGGGTCGAGAGGATGCTTCTCACGTTAACGATTTACTTCTGAAGAAACGCGCTCGTGAAGGATATCACGTTGTGTTGACGCCCGCGTCGGCTAGTTCCAGGGTATATCGAATTATGAGCGGAACGAGGGATACGGGGCTCTACATGACGACGTGGCCTTCCGTTGATGTGTTTACTTATTTCGTTGGCGATTCTGCGGCCTCTTCTCTTAACGCTGATGCGGCGAGGAAAGAGCGTCTACCCTTTGTTGATATTTTTGTTGATAGTTCCGCAGGCATGGTCTCTGTTGGAAAGGTTAAGTTTACGGGGGAAATCACTTATTTAGATGGTGATTATCTCAAAGATAAATTATCATTATCAAATGAAATAATTGATGATTTGAATGGTGCGGTGTTTGATGGCTATCGGTTTGTTCCTGCTCCTGTAATGCCCCGGGATTCTTCTTCTGATATTCCTACTGGGCCTGACTCCGGCTTTGATTAGTGTACCGTATAGGCCATATTTCTTATAATAACTTCAATAAAGTTTATTCGATTTTTGTTCATCCTTCGTCAAAAGGTATCAGTATTCTTGATGATTCGTTTGTGCTGGGAAATTTATCGAGGGCCGCGATAGCTGATGCGGGGAGCCTACACTCTGGCTTTGCGTTCAGAATAGCAGGTCATCTTGTTGTATTGTTCTAAATTCTTTTTTTATTTTCTCGGATTCATTCTTGCTCACTGAATTCTGTTCCGTTCGCTGCGATGAACCGAGATGCGGGGACTAGGTACTCGCGGAGTTTACTCCGCGGTAACTTCATTTCTGGCGAAATTGAAGTATTCGAACCGTTCGAATCTTTTTTATGCGGGGACTAGGATTCGAACCTAGGAAAGCACTAAGCTACGTGGTCCTAAGCCACGCCCGTTTGACCACTCCGGCATCCCCGCGTGCATATCTGAGGAGAAGGATGTTTTTTAAATGTGTGCTTTAGAACTACTTTTTGGCTTCTACCGGTACTGCTTTTTTCTGTTCGAATTCTTTCAACTTGTCTTCGATACCTAATCGTTCTATAAGCTCTTTGTATCTATTTCGGATGGTGACTTCTGTGATGCCTGCGACATCGGCGACTTCTCGCTGGGTGCGTTTTTCGCTGTTTACTAATGCGGCAACGTAGAGTGCCGCAGCGGCAATGCCTGCAGGGCCTCTTCCTGAAGTGAGCTCAGAGATATCTGCTTTTGCGAGGATTTTCAGGGCTTCATTTTGCGTTTTTGGTGAAAGGTGCAGGATTGAAGAAAATCGAGAAATGTAATCTTTGGGGGAACTCGGCCTTACTTTTATTCCGAGCTTTCTAATCATGAATCTGTACGTCCGTCCGATTTCTTTTCGTGGGACGTCTGACGTGGCTGCAATTTCATCAAGCGTTCTTGGAATGTTATACGAGCGACAGGCGGCGTATATACATGCGGCGATGACCGATTCCATACTTCTCCCTCTGACGAGGCCGCGTTGGAGTACGAAGTTGTAGACTCGTGCCGCTTCATCTTTCACGACGTTGGGTAGATTAAGAAAACTTGTTTCTCTACGAAGCTCGGCCATTGCGAGCCGGAGGTTTCTTTCTATGGATGTGGAAACACGTTCCTGCCATTTTTTTAAACGAAGAAATTTACGTGTCTGTCCGTGATCGAGGCGATAGATATCCGAAATCTCTCCAACGTTAGTTGTAAGTCCCTTGTCAAATTTTTGAATTGAAAGTGGCGCGCCACCTCGACCCTTTTTTTCACTTTTATCGAATTGACCTCCGGTGTCTTGTCCGGTGTCAACCATTTTTTCTTCAATGAGAAGTCCGCAGTCGTTACACACAATCTCGCCGCGCTGGTCATCATGGGTAAGGCTGATGCTTCCACATTCGGGGCAACGTTTGATATAACTCATCGACGGAGGGTATGAAAAGATTTAAAAAGTCTGTCTTTGGAACTATTTAAATGTTTCTCTTTTTTGACTATTTAATCGACGACAACATTTCAGTCTTCGTTTAGATATCTATTCGATGCGCTATTTTATAAGGACGGCATTTATCATGCCTTCTCGTGTTGGGCGGTTGGTTATTCTTGCTTTGCCCAGAGAAGTTTCAATTAGCGCACCCTTCATTAAACGGTTTTGACGTGCAAGGAACTTGTTTTGAGGGGTTTCTGCAACGTTTTTTATTTCAGCTTGCTGCATTTTCTTCCCATCCAATACGTTTGCAAGGTTTGTTCTCAGAATTGTACTTCGATATACTCCTCCTCTTGCACGCACGTGTTTCTTTTTGGTCTCACCTAATACCGCGTGGCGCTCTTGTGTTTTTCTTTCATAGAGGCGGGACTTTCTATTTGCGTGATATTTTCCACCGCTGACTTTTCTTCCTGCGTTCATCAAATCGTTTGCGAAGTATGGTTTAAATAGCTTTTGGAAGCGCAGGCCTTGTACTCTGGTCTTTCCAGTAAAAACCTCGATTTTTTGTTTAATCGTTATTTGCGGTGACAATAATGTTTAAATAGTGTCTTTGGAAAAGGTTGTCATGGCAAACTCAATTGAACGACCGTTGGATTTACTCAATGCGTCGCGCGGAAAGGAAGTGATTGTGCATCTTAAGGGTGATAAGCAGTTTGTTGGCACGTTGCGTGCGTTCGATATTCATATTAATGTTGTTCTCGATAATACTAAAGAAATGCACGAAGGGCAGATGGCTCGAAACTTGGGGCTTGTGTTCTTACGAGGAGATACCATCATCTATATTTCTCCTTCTGGCGCTTCTAATCATTAAGTTTTATTTCTTGTCTCTCTAAATCTTTTACAACTCGTGCGTTTTTGAATATCTTTTTTGCTTCATTTTCGATAAACTTTAAGTTTTGTTCGTATCGTTGTGCTATGTGTGTCAGTATCAACTTTTTTGCTTTCGCTCTTTTAGCAATCGTTGCTGCTTGACTTGCGGTCAGGTGTTTGTAGTTTTCCGCATATTCTCTTTCTTTTTCTGCATAGGTTGCTTCACATACCACAAGGTCGGCGTCTTTCGCAATTTCAATCGCGTTTTGATTAAATTTAGTGTCCATTATAATCGCTATTTTTGTGCCCGGTTGTACATACACGAGGTCTTTCGCTTTTACTTTCTTACCATTTATTACGACGTCTTTTCCTTTTTGAATTTCTCCAAGCAACGGAGTGTTAGGCAACTTTAATTTCTTTATTTTTGCTTTATCGAGTCGTCGCCGTTCTTTTATTATAAACGCGAATGCCCATGCGGGGATGCCGTGGTCCATGGGGGCGGCTTCAATTTTCCAATCGTCTGTCTCGATGTGACAAGGCAGTTCGTGTACGCTTATTTGTATATTAAATTTTCCGTATGTCTGTTGTAGTAGTTCGAGATGCCTCGCAGTACCCTTTGGGCCGTAAATGTCGAGTCGTCGCGCATATTCTGACATCTCAAGCGTTTCTAATAGCCCTGGAAGACCGAGTACGTGGTCTCCATGTAAGTGGGTAAGCAGAATTCTAGTTATTTTGCACGGGTTGAGCCCCGCTTTTTTTATTTGGCGTTGCGTTCCTTCTCCGCAGTCGATTAAGATTCGTTCGGCGTTCCATTCGAGCCATATTGCGGGGTGATTGCGTTCTGCTGTAGGGATTGCATTGCTTGTTCCAAGGAAAGTTACCTGAATGTTCACGACTTCTTTAACTGTTCTTTATTTATATAGGTTTAGTGAACTTGTTTTTTCTGGTCATATGCCTAAATAGTCTCGTGTTACTAGACATAATGGGTCGAGTGATTTTTTCGTTTGTTGCGTTTTCTTTTCTAGCTTTCTCGTTGTTTTCTTTTGCGTGCGCCGCGAGTGAGTTCTGTTGCGTGGGTAATGTGCAGATTGTCGGTGTTTGAATATTTTCTGAATGCTTCCTTTTAGATGAATTCCTTTAGTTTTTATTCTGATTGAGAGGTTCTTGTGCGCTAACTGCGGTTTCCTAAAGGTATTTAAACTTATTTTTCTTTGTGCGTTAATGATTAGCGTTATTGTTGAGCATTAATGCACGATGAATAAAAAAAAGTTGGTTATTAGGTTGTTAAAACGTAATCGTGATGGTCTTACGGTTGTTGAAATTGCTCGAACGCTTTCCATATCTCGGAATACGGTTGCGGTTGTGCTTGCAGGACTCATCGGTGCGGAAATGGTGCGTGTGCGTCCTGTAGGTGTTGCCAAGCTTCATTATTGGCGGAGAGGAACCTCATGAGATACATTCTTCTTTTAGCTGCATTATTGTTTATTGTGCTGCCTCTTGCGAGCGCGGCGACCCTCTTCTTTGACGGGTTTGAGTCTGGCACGCCCATACAAAACGGGTGGAACCTGCGTTCTATTTCGGCAGCGCAAAACTGGACTAATTCAAAGGTGAATCCGTTTCAAGGATTGCGGCATGCGCAATCACGACCTCTTTCGACAACGGTTCCTGCGAGCGTTATGTGGATTAATGTGAGTACGGTTGGATATACAAATGTTAGCGTAAGCTATTTCGTACGTCGTGTTGGGCTTGATGGTCCCGATGAATTTAATGTGACTTGGCATAACGGTACTGTGTGGGTGATGCTTGAACAGACGGGAAGTAGTTCTGCTAATGACGCTGCTTATGTAATGCGTAATTGGAGCTTGGGCGTGGCGGCGTCTAATAAATTGAACCTTACGATTCGTTTTGAATGCACGGCCGGAGCTGCTACGGAGTTCTGTCGTATTGACAATTTTAATATTACGGGGAATGTTTTAACTGACAGCACTCCTCCGCTCGTTAGTTTTATTACCCCCACCGAAGCCAATGAGTCGATTCTTTTGCGTTCGTTTATTCTGATTAATGTTACGGGGAACGATACTAATTTGGATAGACTAACGGTCCGCTTGTTTAACTCGAGTCATTCACTTCTCTTTACTAATCTATCTTCTTCAAGTCCGTTTTTTGTTAATTATTCTGGGTTAAGTGATGGAAGATATTATTTCAATGCAAGTGCTAACGACTCTGCTGGAAACGTTAACCATACGGAAACGAGAACGGTATTGATTGATGCTTTGGCGCCCGGATTGGCTATTGTTTCCCCCCTCCATGGAAATTACACCAATGCCCTGATTTTGATTAATATCTCTACGAGTGGTGCCGCGAGTGTGTGGTTTAATAACGGCACGGGAAATACGACGTACATAACCGAACTATATCAAACGTTTGGGCAGGAATCGAACCTGCTTATCGCGTACGCGAACGACTCGGTTGGAAATCTTAATACGACAAATGTCACTTTCTTTATTGATTCGCTGGTACCACACATTAGTTTTGGTGCGGGGACAAGTGCTTCGGGTAGTTCCGGTGTTCTCAGTTTGATTTATGTGGATATCAGCGCGAGCGATGCGAATGAGCAGAATATTGTCTTTAGTCTTTTTAATGCAACTTCATTAGTGGATCGTTCACAATTTGGTGCGGGCGCACGAGCGATTAACTGGACTAATTTAGCGAACGGTGTCTATTTCTACAATGTTACCATCAATGACACGCTCGGAAATGCTAACTGGACTGAAACACGGAACCATACGGTTGATAATGTGGCTCCTCTGGTAGATGCGCTTGTTCCCGTTGCAGACACTACTTTTGCGCTCAATGGTTCTATTGAAATTGGCGTCAACGTGAGTGATGCGCATAGTTTTGTTTCAAGCGTTATTGCGTCTCTTGCTTATCCTAATGGGACATTTGTTAATCTCTCATTAGAAAATGTTCAGGGGGTTAAGTACAATGCGACCTTTGTTGTCCCCTATCTATTCGGCCGTTATAACGTCAGTTTTTATGCGAATGATAGTCTTGGTAATGTGAATACTACTCAAACCACGTTTTTCACGGGTGCTGATGTAACTGCTCCGCGCTATTCAAACGCAAGTCAAACGCCTGTCAGTCCGACAACCTACGCGCCTTTCAGAAACTATACGTTTAATATAACTTGGACAGATGAGGTTGCACTTAATAGCGTATTGTTTGAATTTAATTCTATTAACTATACGATGGCGCTACAAGGCTCGAGCGTTTACTCGATTACATTCTTTGATCTTGCTGCCGGTACTTATGCTTATCGTTATCTCGCGAATGATTCTGCAGGTAATTGGAACTCCACGAGTCTCGATACCTATATTATTTCAAAATCTGTTCCGAATCTGAGTTTTCTCCTTAATGGAACGGAGAGTAACTTGAGCCTCATGTATGGTGATGGCGTTAATGCTTCTGCACTATCGGCCACGAACACCGTTCAATTGTATCGAAATGGCGTGAACGTAACCTCTGAGAATCATCTTTTTGTAACGCTTGCGGTTGGGCAGTACAATTACACTGCGACCGCGTTCGAAAATCAAAACTATAGCCTATTGAACCTTACTCGCTCAGTGTTTATTAGTCCGGCTATCGGTGCAGTGACGTTACTTCTCAACAGTTCTGCTTCTAATCAGACGGGCTTTTATGGTGTGTTGACTAACGCTTCTGCATCAACGCCGTACGGAGTTGTAACCTTGTATCGCGATGGTGTTGACGTGACTGGCGCCAATCATCACCTTATGCAACTCGCTTCTGGAGATTATAATTGGACGGCAGTTAGTTCGGGTAACGAAAACTATTCGAGTTCAAGTATAGCTCTGTGGAGCCATATTGCTCGAGCGCAGGGAAATGTAACACTCTTGCTTAACGGCTCTGCAGAAAATCTTACAATTTCTTATCCTGGGCAGGTTAATGCATCAGCTACTTCGGCTACGGGCGGCATCCAATTGTACCGTAACGGTGTTAATATGACCAACGAAAATCACCAATTTGTGGGGCTTGCGGTTGGGCAGTATAACTATACTGCTTTTGCACTTGAAAGCCAAAACTATACCAATGCTTCGACGTTAGTGCGTGCAACTATCATAGGTGTTGTGCCCGATTTGAATATTTCGATAACGCCTTCTTCGAACGTGGTATATCCTACGGCAACAACGGCTTTGGGAATAGGTTGCGTGGATGAATTGACGTGTGTCCTTTATCGTAATCATGCCTTCGTTTCTAATCCCGATAGCGCAACCCTCGGAGCGGGAACGTATATGTATGTGTATAATACGACGGGTAATGAGAACTATAGCTCTGCAAGTTTTTCACGCATACTTATTGTCAATCAAAGTACGGGCTTAGTTTACGCGTACGTTAACCATGCGCGCGCCAATATAACGATTGAATTGGGTCAGTCTATCAATCTTAATGCAACGCTTATTAAAGGGTCTGGTTCGATAGCGCTTGTGCTTAACGGGGAGATTATTAACAATGGGTCGTCACCTCTTTCTAACTTGACTCTCTTCTCAACTCCGGGTTTATTCAACATGACTGCAAGCTATATGGGTAATGAGAACTATAGCTTTGCGAGCGAGACTTGGTTTGTTAGTGTTGCATCCGATACTTCTGCGCCTTCCTTTAGTTCTTTCGTGGAAGACCCTAACAATGCAACTTCTTATGTGGCCGGGCAATCGTATCGATTCAATGTTACCGTTACTGAAAATTATATGCTCGATCGAGTAGGCATTGAGTTTAACGGTGTTAATTATTCGGTTCGCAACGTGTCGGCCGTGTTCACTTTTAATGTGGCCGATTTGGCTGCAGGAATTTATTCATATTATTGGTGGGCAAATGATACAAGGGGCAATTATAACATAAGCGAGATACGATACTATATCCTTGTTCCTGCCTCGGGGTCTTCTGGGCTTTTGCTTAATGGTTTAGCATCAAATCTGAGCGTGCCCTATCTTGTTCCCACGAATCTTAGTGCAACGACATCCCATGGTTCCGTAACTCTTTTATTGGATGGCGCGGATATAACGAGTCAGAACCATCTTAATGTAACAAGGGGAGCGGGTTTTTACAACGTTACTTCGTTTTCTTCGGAGGATCAGAATCACTCGAGTGCAAGTGTGACGTATTGGTTAAACATTACTCGATTGGCGTCTAATGTTTCTCTCTTCCTCAATCATACGCGAGCCAATATCAGCATTGTTCGTGGTACTCTTCTCCCTATTAACGGTTCGATTGATACTGGAGAAAACGGCCTTAGCGTGTGGGTTGACTCAACGCTTATTTATTCAGGAGCGAGCCCAAGTTATAATCTTACCAATTTCACTAGTATTGGTTTGGTTAATGTGAGTGCTTTTTATGCACAGAGTCAAAACTATTCTGCGTCAAGTGAGACCCGGTTTGTTAACGTGACCTATCTTCCTCTTTTGGAGTTGGTTTGCGAAGCGGGAGGACCGTATCAGTCAAATGCAACTGTCGTAAGCGCTGGAAACGTGACTTTTCAAGGCGCTGCGCTCAGTTCGCAGTTAGTTGTGCTCGAATTACGTAATACGACCGGTGGCGTTTATATGCGTAATGTAATCAGTGCGAGTGACGGGGGGTTTGAAGGTATTTTTGAATGGGTTCCCGTCGGGCTTTACGTCTTTAACGCTTCAAGTTCTTATTTGGGTCAGAATGTGAGTTGCATAGATGGTGTACAAGTGGGCGGGCCCGCGCAGATTGTTCTTGACAAGACTGTGGATCTTTATTCAGTTAGTAATGATACCATTATCTATAACGTATCGCTTCGCGTCCTTAACGTTGGGGCCTCTAGCGCCTTGGTTGTTAATCTGAGCGATGCGAATTCGAGTGAATCGCCGTACGATTTAGGAACGCTTGCGGCAGGGTCCTACACAGACAGAAGTTATTTGCTTAATTTCACTCGAGGGTCAACCGACAGTTTTGCTTTGCTTTCTCAAGCTTTTGCGTACGGAATTGACAGCTACTCGGGAGCCCCCTTACAGGTTAATTCGACTATCTTTACTATTAGTGTTCCTGGCTTTAGCGTGGGTAAACATGTCATACTCATCAAAAATATTGTGTATCTTGCTGAAACGAACCGCAATGTGACCTATAATGTGAGCACGTTACTTTACAACTCGGGTGAAGAGAACTTGGTCAACCTCGTGTATCTTGATGCGGACATTAATCTGACTTCTTTTGTCATTAATCTTTCTCGTGCAAGCAGTGTTACCTATTCTAACCTTGTCGTTATTGCTAAAGCCGCAAGCAATCAGCAGCATACGTTTGCTCTTGCGACAGCAACTAGTGATGCGTTGACGTTTTATGGCAACCAACCTATCGTGACTATTCCGGGTTACGGGGGTCCCGCAGACAGTATTGTTTATGCACCTGTACGTGTTGCTCCCTTGGCTTCTTTTGATACGGTTATCGAAGTGCGAAATATGAACCCTGACATCGGGCAAGATTTTCAGGTAGACTATTGGATTACAAGCAGTGACGAACGTGTTAATTTTAGTTCAGGCGCACAAACCATTTATGTGCCTGCTTTAGGAAGTGCGAACACGACGGTGAATCTCGTGGCCCCCGCAACTTCTGCTATTTATCGCTTGCGTGCGCTTGTTAGTTGGGCGGGAGGCACTGCAACTGCTTTTGATAGTTTTGAAGCGGCTTCTGAAGACGATGGCGGAAGTAGGGGTTCGGGAGGCGGCGGCGGAAGTACGCTTCCCGTTACGGGTGCTGCGGTGACTCCTCGCGTGTTACCTTCTGAGGGCGAGTTTTCACCTGAAGAAGTCATATGCACTGCACCTTACATTCGACATGGACGAGGCTGTTGTTTAGACAGAAATAACAATTCTATTTGCGATAGCGATGAAATATCTACAGGGGCGCCACGGAGAGGATTTTTCACGGGTCTTTTCACTTTCAATATTGATAGAATTGTAGTCGTTCGGTTTATAGATAATCTGCTTATTTTGCTTGTGTCTCTTGCCATTGTACTCTTTTGTATCACCACCGTTACTCGTCTGATTCATCGAAGACGACGCGATACCACACGGTTGACGCACCTTATGGGCGCAGAGGTGTATACCCAGCATGGAGTACATATAGGAAAATTAATTGATATAAATCTTGAGAACTATCGCATTCATTCTATCGTCGTTGAGCTACGTGCGAAACATCGAAATAAGCATAAAGGAATCGTTGTGCCCTATCGGTTTGTCAAAGGCATTAAAGATGTCGTTTTGATTGATGAGCTTATGTTGAAACAGGTTGGTTAGTCTTATTGCGTATTTTCTTTGTCGCTATAATCTTTAGATAATTCATTACTTCTTTTTTCGGGGAGAGGCTATTTACTTTTTTGTTTCGATTTTTCTTATCTGCCTTTTTCTGCGCAGAACCTCGCTTCAGATGGCTTTGAAAATAGTTGATCTGGTGGAAAAGGGCTTGTGTAAGTGCATGGTATCGTTAGGGGACCTCAAGCATAGTTACGTGATTATCTTATAACGATACGTGTCATTTACGCCTACGTTCTGCCAACGGTTATGTCGATAGACCGATTAATTTGATAGGCCGTAAATGTCGAGTTGTCGCGCATATTCTGACATCTCAAGCGTTTCTAATAGTCCTGGAAGACCGAGTACGTGGTCCCCATGTAAGTGGGTAAGCAGAATTCTAGTTATTTTGCACGGGTTGAGCCCCGCTTTTTTATTTATATAGGTTTAGTGAGTCTGCATTTTGTTTTAGTTTATTTCCATTGCGCGATAATCTTTATATAGCGTTTTCATTTGTGTAGTTAATGGTTGAACAAAGGGGTGTGTCTATTCTTTTTGCAATTGTTCTCGCTACCCTTGCTTTAATCGCTATAGGTCTTCTTCCCTCATCTTCTTTCACTGGCTTCTCTTTTTTTCAAACTTCTTCTCAATCGGAGTTTGATCAGGGGGTTTATGAGAATGTTAGTTTCAATGGTACGGCTGTTGTTTTGGAAGGTGCCAATTTGACTGGCAGCTATCTCAGTCTTATTTTCAACACCACTTATTTTTCTCGATGGGACAATGTTAGTTGGGTGTACGGAGGCAATTCCCCTATATTTTATGTGCGTGTCTGTGATGATGTTCTCTGCAGTGGCGACGCATGGGGTGCAATCCTCTTAGATTCACCTTCCACTCTTTTTTTTACAAATCAATCTTATTTTCAATTTCGCGCTGATTTTTCACGACCGTCTGTTGATATTGAAACTTCTCTTTACAATGTTTCTATAGGATATCTTGAGGTTAATCTTCCCCCTACGATTAACCTTTTGCGTCCGCAGCAGGGGGCCGTTTATACTTCGAATCTTTCTTTCTCTTTAGAGTATGGTGTCTTTGACAACTCCTTATTGGGTTGCGCCTATAGCCTTTCTAATGGTTTGGAAAATATAACTCTTCTTGATTGTGATAACACAACGATAAATATTCCGTTTGGTGAACATAGCTTGGTCCTTTACGCGCTCGACACGGAAGGTCTTGTTTCAGTAGCCCAATCAAATTTTAGCCTTGTTGAGAACTATTCAGAGCTCTACTTAATTTCACCCCCTTCTAATCATGTAACTAATCAATCTGAAAATGAGCTTACTTTTTATGTAGCCGATGCGGATCTTGATCAATGTGACCTTTTGTCAGATTTCACTGGCTTCTGGGGGACTAGCTCTACTAATGATACGCCATATAATGGAACGAATCAGTTTGGTATCGATATTGATACGGAAGGAACTTATAGCTGGGGAATTTCTTGTTTTGATTCTTCCGGTTTGAAGAGCACTTCTGCGAATCGAACTATCTCCCTCGATTCTCTTGCCCCTCAAATCACTCTTTCTAATCCTTCGGGATCGTTTTCTTCCCGGCAGGGTATTCCTCTTTCTCTCTCTGTTGTGGATGCAAGCGCAGTTACTTGCGTATACACTTTGACCAAAGTTGGTGCGGGTGCCGTACTTGTGGTAGTTATGCCCCAATGCGTAGGCACTAATTTCAACGTTGCACAGGATGGAGATTATCAATTATCCGTTTCAGTGACTGATTCTTCTGGTAATGTTGGACAAAGTTCTACGAGTTTCAGTGTTAGCGCCGAGTCGAGTTCCTCAGAGGGGGGCAGTGATGGAGGTGGGGGCGGAGTTTCTGTCGACATTAGCGGACTCACCGTTCCCAAGTTAGGTTACGGGCCTCTCCCTGATTTGACTATCCGCTCAGGCTATAGCGTCAATCTTTCGTTACAATTAATCAATCAAGGTAATCGATTTTTAAATAATTGTACTCTCGAAGGTGGTGGAATTTATAGGGATTGGATTGTTGGCAGAGATCTTGTTTCAATAAGCCCTGGCGAACATCGCGACTATGCTTTTAGCCTTAGTCTGCCACGTTCTCTTTCTTCAGCGGAACATATAATTGGGCTCGTTGTCTCCTGTAGCGAACTTGAGACTTCAATTCCTTTTCCAATCACTATAATTCCTGCAGAATTTGACTTTTCCTTTGATTCTTATGCCCGAAGCTCGGAAGGGCTTCGAATTAATTATTCTCTGGAAGACCTTACTGGATTTGGTAACAAGGTTTCTCTCAGTTATGTCCTTTATAACTCTGCTCTCCTTGAAGTAGTTACTGGTGCAGAAGTTATTCATTTGTCCCCCAACGCTCGTGAAGCCCATTCCTTCATTTTTGAACTGCCTAAGGACAGCTTTGGAGAGTTTACGATCGTTATGCAAATCTCTGCGGAAGATGACCACATCGAGTCGAAGCACAAAATTTTCCTTTCGGGATCTACTCTGACAGGGTTTGCTATTTCGGATAGAAACAAGCGAACTCTTTCTATTTGGGGGATTGTTTTAGTGTGCGGGTTTGTTATCTTTTTTGTGTTTCGTTACCTTAGGAAGAATTGGGTTCGTAAATCTCTTGCTTCGGAAAACACGCTTTAACCATACTTTTAAATATCGCCTCTCGCTTTTTTGACAATGCAAAGAGCGATTAGATTTTTCCTTCTTTTTCTTGCACTCATTATGCTCTCTTTCTCCGTGTTTTCTTCATTTCAGGGATCTTTATTAACTGGATTTGCGGTGTCTGACTCTGCGATAGTTTTCACAGAGACTAATTCTTCTGGAGAGGACTCCTCTTCGCTCGATTCTGAAATAATCTATTTTGGCCCCAACATCTCCTCTTCGCTCGCTTCTGACCCTCAACTTAGCTCTCTTCGTTCAGACATTATTGAACGGCTCAATCGTTATGGTAAATCTGAAGTCATTATTGTCCCTAAACCCGGAAGCAAGTTTAAATCGTCTCTTGATGCATCCAAAATTATTGAGGAGTTTTCTTCGGGAGGGATTGTTGCCGAGCTTTCCCCTGATGATTTCAAGGTTCTCCTGCGGGATAAGTCTATTGAATCTCTTGAACCAATTAACTATTTTAACACCTCGCTTCAGGATTCCACTGGTCTCGTTTCTGCTTCAACGGCCTGGAACTTAAAGGTTAATGGAACTAATCTTACTGGGCTTGGGCGTTCAATTTGTGTTGTTGATACGGGGATAGATTTTAGTCATCCTGATTTGATAAACAAAAATGTTGTGGGTTGTAACGTTTATTGTACTGCGTTTCCTTGTAATGTTAATTGTAGCGCTACTGATCTAAATGGCCATGGTACTCATGTTGCAGGCATTGCTGCCGCGAGTGGCGGTGTGTCGGGAATTGCTCCTGGAGCGCGCCTTGTAGGGGTTAAGGTTTTTTCAGGGAGTGCTGGAACGGGCGCATCAACTGCTGCGATTGTGAGGGGCATTAACTGGTGCACTACCAATGCGGAAATCTATAACATTTCGGTTATAACTATCAGTATTAGCAGTGCTACCCTTTATAGCACTGGCTGCGATTCTTTTTTCGCAAGCATTCGTAATGCGGTTAATCTCGCGTTTATTAAAAATATCTCGGTTACGGCTTCCACAGGAAATAATGCGAATCCAACTAAAATTAGTTCTCCTGCTTGTTTGCATAACGTGACTGCTGTTTCTGCAACTAATAAAGACGACAGTCCTGCTGTTTCTTATGCAAATTTTGCGCGAAATATCCAATGGCTTGTCGCTCCTGGAACAACGATTAATTCCACCTGTGTCTCGGGAGGTTATTGCATTCAAACGGGAACTTCGATGTCAACGCCCATGGTTGCGGGTGCCCTTGCGCTCATATCTGATGTTCTCAATCGAACGAATCAGCGTCCTTTGTCGCCGGCTCAGCTTGAACTCTTGCTTAATCGTACGGGAGATCTTGTGTTACACCCTAACGGTTCTTTTCGCCGTATTAATATTCATCGCGCTCTGCTTACGCTTGATGTGATCGCCCCTCTTGTTAATCAGTCGTATCCTCCGCATCTTTATCAAAATGCTTTATCTGAGCAAGTTTTTAGTTGTAACGCGACAGACTGGCAGCTTTCTCATGTGGGCATGGCTTTATATCGCCCTGGTCTTCCCGGACCCAATAAGCTTATTTTTAATGCGACTGCTTCTGTTTCGGGAGATTTTGCTTCAGTTAACTTTACAGTTACCAATCTATCCGCGGCGAAATACATTTGGTGGTGTTCTGCAAATGATAGCCTGAATTATACTTCACTCAGTGCTAACTTTACATTTATAGTGGGAGGGATACGTTCCATACTATCTTCGCCTTCTGATGGTGCCCTGCTTTATGAGGAACCTATTCCTTTTTATTGTAACGCGACAACTTCTGAAGGAATCGACGTTCTTGATGGTACTTTGTTCATCTGGGAAAATAAGTCCTCTGAAATCGCATTTACCGAAACGCAACCTGCGTCTTCTAATTCGACTTCTGCCTATTTTGACTTTGAGGTTTCTGGATTAGAAGATGGGCCCTATATTTGGAACTGCCTTGTGCGCTCCACTATTGGCGATTCTGCATTTTCCACCTTCAATCGTTCTTTCTTTGTTGATCGCACCGCACCCAATGTAACGCTCTTGTATCCTTTTGATGAGGTTGCATTTACTACTTCTCAAATGCCCCTTTGGTTTGGATTTGAGGTGGTCGATGATTCTACTCCTTTCTGCCAGCTTTTGATTGATGATGAACCTCTTAATTCCAGTTATGCTACTATGAATGGCACCTCTTCTTTCAATATGAGCCTCACTTTTTCTGCAGGGGCTTATGTTTGGGCAATCAATTGCACTGATGCTCTTGGTAATTTTTATCTTTCTGAGAGTCGTAGCTTCGATGTGAGTGTTGATTCGTCGACTGGCAGTGACGGGGGTGGTGGCGGTGGCGGTGGTGGAAGTGGTGGCGGTGGAGGAGGTGGAGGGTTTACCGTTGTACCTCATACAAATGATTCTTCTGAATCTAACGATTCCTCTTCATATTCGGGGAACTATTCTAATGATGTGCCTTTCTCAGAACCAGAACCAGGGGGAGGTGTGGTGACGGGGAGGGTCGTTGAAGGCCCTTTCACGGGAGATGTTCTGTGGTGGCTTTGGGCGATTTTATTCATTTTGGTCATTTTCTTTGTATATCGATACTTACGAAACCATTTTAACAGGACTTCAGCTCTCGGCTCGCCTACTTCTCGGAGGAGACATATCCCGATTTCGATACGAGACTCATGATTCCTCAACGCGTGCTTCGGTTTTATGCTCTTTTCTTTTTGTTTGCTGCAGTTATCGGTCTTCTCCATGCTTTTCTTTCTTTTTCTTTTTCTTATACAAGCCCTTTGACTGGATATGCTATTCTTTCTGAATCTTCTGCACCAATGCTCGGGCTTTTTTCAGTGGTGCTTGTGATTATTGCCCTTATTTTTCTGAAATTTGCTACGCGAAGATTTATGCCTCGAGTTGTGGCGCGGCGAATTGTTTTAGAAGATCTTTACGCGTGAGGGTGTAGCGACATTTTTAAATAACAACTTTTGTTGCGTTCTATAAGACCCCGTAGCTCAGCCTGGATAGAGCAACTGCCTTCTAAGCAGTAGGTCGCAGGTTCAAATCCTGTCGGGGTCGTACTTGCATGATTTGAACATCCTAAGGATATAAATCCTTAGTCCCGCTCGGTTCTTATGAACCTTCGGGAATCCTGTCGGGGTCGTACATCATATCATGAAACTGCTCTTTATATGCAAACACAATAGATTTAGAAGTAAAGTTGCGGAAGCTCTTTTTAATAAGTACTCGCTCGGACAACATCAAGCGAAAAGTGCCGGTATTAAACTTGATGCGTTTTTTCCCTATGTTGCTGCTTCAGTAAAGAACGTTTTGCGAGAATACGGCATAATTGATGTTGCCGATGCGCCCGCACTTGTTTCTCGAAATCTTATTTCTTGGGCTGAAAGAGTGATTGTAGTTGCAGATAACGTTGATATCTCTGTTTTTCCTCGCGATAAAACTCAACGGTGGTCTATTACTGATTGTAGTCAGGATGATGTCTCGGCGATTAAACTTCGTGTCCGAGACATTGACGGCCGTGTTCGCGACTTGTTAAAAGGGATTACAAAACGTCGCTAAACGTTTGACAGAACTGTTTTTTTGCTTCGTCAAACGCTCTCTTTCCATCGAGAGTTATCTCGTATACAATATTTCGCCCGTCTTTTTTTTCTTTAATGAATCCTTGTTTGTGTAAATGTTTGAGTGCAGGATAAATCGTGCCAGGACTCGGCTTGCATCCCTTTCTTCTTTCTATTTCGATGGCTATTTCTTGGCCGTGCATGGGCTTTTTTGTTACCATAAATAGTATGAGGAATGAAAGTAGCCCTCGCATGTCACAACATGATTTCTTCATTTTTTTAGAAGGCGAGGGGATTATTTAATAGTGTCGCTTATACGATATATCGGGTGACCGATATATTTAAATAGACCCGTGACCAAATATCGTATGTCCGATACTTTGTATACGCGGAAGATGAAAGGAGGTGTTTGTGTTATGGAAATGTCTTGTTCTAGCGGCGGTTGCTGCTCTTCAGGTCGCGGGTTTTTGACGCGTGCTGAGAAAGTGGAATTGCTTCAAGATTATAAGAAACAACTCGATGGCGAGTCACTTGGCGTTGCAGAACGTATCAAAGAGCTTCAACGATCTTCCGAGGAAGGAAATTAATCTGATTTTCTTCTTTTTATTTTTCTTTATAGTTTCTTTAAAAACTGCTTGGCTTTCGCTTATATATATGCGGGTGAAAAAAGCAAAGCTTTTAGTATCCTCGCATTCACTTTTGTTTATGCGCGGATGGCGAAGCGGTTAACGCGCTCGGCTGCAGCCCGAGTATCTCCCCGGTTCGAATCCGGGTCCGCGCTTATGGTTAAGCTCGGCATTTATCGCCATTACAAGGGGAATAGGTATCGTGTTCTTGGTGTAGGGAAGCATAGTGAGACACACGAGGAACTAGTTATTTACCAAGCGCTCTACGAAAATCACCATGGAATGGGTTCTCTATGGGTGCGACCTCTTGCGATGTTTATAGAAGAAGTTGAGCTTGAGGGTATAAAACAACCCCGATTTCGTTTTGTTGAAGCTGAAAAAGATATGGTTAAATAGTCAAAATTTCTCTCTTAGAGATGGTTGAGAAGAAGGCCCTTATGTTGTCTATAGATGAGCTTGCGGCTTTTTGTAAGCGAAAGGGGTTTGTGTATCCGTCAGGGGAGATTTATGGCGGGCTCGCAGGGTTTTGGGATTATGGGCATTTAGGTGTTGAACTCGTTTCCAATCTTAAACGTGCGTGGTGGCAGTATCACGTGCATGCGCGTAACGATGTTGCAGGCATCGATGGAGCCATAATCACAAATCCTCGGGTTTGGGAGGCTTCGGGACACGTAACTAATTTTGTTGACGTCGCCGTCGTTTGTAAGAAATGTGGTTATAAAACTAAGGTGGATAAACACGAATTGAAGAGCGCGAAATGCGATAAGTGTGCGGGGGCGTATGAAAATCTTGGAGAATTTAACCCCATGTTTACTACTCAGGTAGGCCCGGTCAAGAAAGATGCGCAGGCTGCTTACCTGCGTCCGGAGACGGCACAATCTATCTTTGCTAATTTTAAGCTTGTGTATGAACAAGCGCGGTTGAAGTTGCCCTGTGGAATCGCCCAAATTGGAAAGGCTTTTCGGAATGAAATTGCGCCTCGGGAATTTCTCTTTAGGTCGAGAGAATTTGAGCAAATGGAGCTTGAGTATTTTATAGCCCCCCACATGTCTTGTCCTTTTATGGGTGAAGTAAAAGATGTTGAACTTGCTTTGTATACGCAAGAGATGCAGGCGAAGGAGCAAAAGGCGAAGGTTCTGAACCTTTTTGATGCGTGGAAGAAGGGCGTTATTAAAAGTGACTGGCACGCTTATTGGCTTGCGCAAGAGTTATTGTGGTTCGTATCGCTTGGCGCTCGTGTTGAGAAATTTAGAGCACGGCAGCATACTTCTGATGAAAAGAGCCACTATGCCCTCGATACATGGGACTTGGAATATGAATTTCCCATGGGCTGGAGAGAACTTGCAGGCCTTGCCAATCGAGGTTCATATGATTTGACCGAACATCAAAAGGCTAGTAAAGAAAGTATGGCGGTTATTGTTGACGAGGCCAACGGAACGAAAGTTGTTCCTGAAGTGGTGTGTGAGCCTTCTCTGGGTGTTGGGCGCGCTTTTATCGTTTTCTTGTTGGAATCTTATGAACATAATCCTCAACGGGATAATGTTGTGTTACATTTACATCCGAGACTTGCACCCTATAAGGCTGCCGTTTTTCCCATTGTCAAGGGCGAGGAATACGAATCTCTTTCGCGTGAGCTTGTTACATCTCTTCGAGCGGAGTGGAATGTGCTTTATGACAAGAGCGGTTCGATTGGGCGACGTTATTCTCGCAATGACGAAATTGGAACGCCGTACTGCATCACTATCGATGAGTCGAGTGTAAAAAAGAAGACCGTTACTGTGCGTGATAGAGATACAACGAAGCAGATTGTTGTTAAAATTGATGCGCTCAAGAATGTTCTTCGGAGCCTTATTAACGGAGAGCTTGTTTTTGAGAAAGCGGGAAAGCTGGTTGAGACACGCATCAAATAATCTTGGCGCATTTCTCACAGATTCCCGATATGTCGAGTTGGAAATGGCATATCTTCCCCTTTATTTTTTCTTTGATAAAATCTATTTTTTCTAAGCTGATGTGTTCCAACTTTCCGCATTTCTCACAGATAAAATGACAATGGCTTGTTTGCTTCTTTGAGTAGATAATCTTTCTTGCGCAGATATAAGAATGAAGCTGCCCCTTTGTTCGCAATTCTTTCAGAAAACGATAAACGGTGGCTATCCCTAGCTTATTTTCTTTATCTGCTGTTTTTTTATAAAGCTCTTCTGCAGTAAAAATGGCATTTATCTTTCCTAATTCTCTTTTTAATACCTCTTTTTGGCGTGTTTCTCTGGTCGGTTTCATTTTCTTATTGATAAAAAGAATCAATAAGGTATTTAAATTGTCTTTTTATCTAATGTTATGTTTGGGGCATTTAGCTACGCTTTAGTGAGTGTGTTGCTTGTTAGTGCTGTTTCTTTGATTGGGCTTGCTACTCTCGGTTTTAGAATTGAGCGGCTCAAGAAAGTTATTTTACTTTTAGTCAGTTTTGCGGCGGGTGCACTTCTGGGAGATGTGTTTTTACATCTTATTCCTGAACTTGTTGAAGACGGGTTTTTGCTTTCTTATTCTTTTATCATTCTTGGGGGCATTGGATTTTCTTTTGTTGTTGAGAAGTTTATTCATTGGAGGCATTGCCATTTGCCCACTACTCGAGAGCATACGCATCCTGTGGCAACAATGAATCTAGTGGGAGATGGGGTGCACAATTTTATCGACGGTATCATTATCGGCGCGAGTTATTTGGTTAGCGTTCCTGCGGGGATTGCAACGACGCTTGCGGTTTTTCTTCATGAAATTCCTCAAGAGATAGGTGATTTTGGTGTTCTGTTGCATGCAGGATATACGCGAAAAAAGGCACTCCTCATGAACTTTTTACTTGCCCTTACTTCATTTTTAGGGGCTTTTCTTGTTTTTGCTTTAGGTTCGATAGAGGGATTTGTTCCGTTTTTGGTTGCATTTGCTATAGGCAACTTTATTTACATCGCGGGGAGTGATTTAATTCCAGAGTTACATAAAGAAGTTGGATTGAAATCAGCATTTTATCAACTTCTTTCATTGGCAATTGGTGTGCTTGTTATGGCTTCGCTTCTGCTTTTGGAATAGCAATTCATAAATAGTCTTTCTCTATTTTGTCGGTATGACTGATTGTGTTTTTTGTAAGATTATCCGGAGAGATATAAAAAATGACTTCATTGCTTCAAGCAATTCTTTTATCGCGATACGAGATATTCATCCAAAGTCGGAAGGACATACGTTGATTATCCCCAAGGAACATTATGTTACTCTGTTGGATATTCCCGATCGTCTTGGAGAAGAATTGCTTGCGTTTATCAAAAAGGTATCGGGGTCGCTACTTGATGAAAAGTATGGCCGTGGGTTTAATGTAATCATGAATAATCTTTCTTGCGCTGGGCAAGTTGTGATGCATGCCCATATACATCTCGTGCCACGTAACGATGGCGATGGGCTCGCCTCTTTAGCGTAATGAACTGCTACTTTCTTGGGCAGTAATGTAGCTCACAAGGGATGTCAACGCACCTTTGTATTTAGCTATATTCTCTGAGTTTGATTGGGGCAATCTTTCGATTCCATCTGCAAATTCGAGTAATGCGTATGGGAAGGTTGCTCCGTGGGGGATGTCATTAAGTTTTTCTAACATTTCTATTAATCCGCCCAAGTAGGTTGTATCTCTTATTGATCTTCTATTCCCTTCTATCCCCACTCTTTGTCGAAGGTGTTCCGCTAATTTTCCCAGATATTCTAATTCTCCGTTTGGAGTTTCTCCTTTCATCAGTTTATCACACGCATTGATGACTTGTCCAGCCGCGGTTCTTAAGTGGTCTTCTACTTCTCTTCGAGCGAAGTAGCGTCGGCTACTATCGGGCGGTTCTTCGGCTCGTGACGAATCTGGCATTATTGAAACGAGAAGAGCTAGTTTTTATTTTTTACTAATCTTAATATGGCTCTGGGGAGAGTTGAACTCCCGACTTCGGCCTTGCTCAATCGACAACTCTTTCGAGTTGTCGACACGCGCAGAACGTTTGTTCTGCGGTGGCTCCTTTTCTTGCGAATCGGAGCTTATGAGAGCCGCACTCTACCGCTGAGTTACAGAGCCGAACTGGGAAACGGGAGAGTGTTTTTAAGACTTTAGGATGCGCCTATTCAGAATATGCTTCTACGGGGAGAGTCTTCTTTTTGCCTGCTTCTGCCGTGGTTTTGATTCTTTGCATTTTGACAAGCCGAGAGATATATCCTGCTATTTTATTACGCATTTTCTTACTGGGCATAATTCCTTGCCCGAGCATTTTTTTGTTGCGATCGAATCCTTCTTCGAAGGGCATGTTTTCGCGCAACAGCTGTTTTGAGGTTCTCTTAACCAACATGGATTTTATTCTTCCCATGGTTGTTCTTTGGGAAATGGCTTTTTAAAAGTTCCTTTTTACTTTTGACGACCTCTAGGTCGTGAAAATGGGCGGTTTTAGAGGTTAATTTTGGCTTACGGCTTTAGTTTTTCAAGTTTAAGCAGGTTTTTCCACTGGTCTAGGTAGGGTTTGGCTGTTTTGTCAAGTTCCCCTGGTGTTAATATAAGCGCCGGCATTTTTTCAGATTGGGCTTTGTGCAGCGCAATTGCGAGGTCGTCTTCCGTGAGCTTCTTTTTTTCTTTGGCAAGGAGGAGATACTCCTGTTTTCCGAGCAGCGTGTCTATTCTCACTCGTGCGTTATACTCTTTTGCTTTTGTCGGGAGGTCTTCTAACACTTCGATTTCTTTTGCTGCAAGATATTCTTTTACGTTTCTTGTAAATGCACTTGGTTCTTTTGCTTTCTTTATCGCTTTTTCTTTTTTCTCTACCTTCCTTGGTTGCATTTGCTCTTTTTCTTCTTCACGTCTTTCTTCTTTTATTGCTTGGACGGTTTGTACTGTCTGCGGTGTTTCTTCAACGTTTTTTCTTGGGTCTGTGTGCTGTTTTGGTGTAACGATTGGTTCAATTATCTCTTTTGCGCGTTCATCGCTTGTTGTGAAAAACTTCCAAAATAGTTTTTCTGTACCGCTTTCATGTACGGTGATCGGTATTGCAAAATCCTTTAGTTTGCGTAGCGCCACCCTTATTGCAGGATCCTGTGTTTCGTCGTCAAGAATGAGAGAGTCCTTTAATCGAGATACCGCTTCTCGTTCTTTATGGTTGAGATATTGCGTGAAATTTTCTAACTGTGCTTCTTGGCCTGGCAAAAAATAGAGTGGCGACGAGCCCACTTTCATAGCGCTCATCATCACCTTTTTTTCGGCAAGCATCTCTGAAAGCAAAGCACCAATAAAAAGGGGGCTAATCCCTGCTTCTCGCGAAATACGTGTTGGGAAGCTGGGACCCACAGTTTTAATGACGTTTAGTATCTTCTCTTTTGTAGCATTGACTTTTTGTACGTCAATCATCGCTTATAGGCGTGGTTTAGTCGATATAAAGATTATGTTACTAGGGCCGCATCCAGTTTACTTGATAGTAGGTAACGTCATCCGCATCATCCACAATAGCCAACATAAGCTTTTTATTTGTCGAGGTGGCGATACGACTTTTTGCTGCAAAATCATACCAAGTGAACGGTTCGTTCTCTTTCACAGGCATGAGAAGCCATGCGGCATGGTCTTGGCCGGGCTTGATTCCTTTATCATAGACACGAAATTCGGCTCCGAATTTTAGCGCTGTTTTGACAATGTACCCTTTTTTACGCAGGTCACGCAACACCGCGAGCTTTACTTCTGCTCGTTTATCACTTCTCTTTGCTTTTTTTAGCAAGAGGGACTCAGAAATCGACTTTGTTCCACTTCGTACCTGCATTTTTTTGAGAGCCACAAGCGCAAGTGCTTCTAGCATCGTGTACTCGATATGACTCTGTTTTCTCTCACCCCATCGTGCTTTTTCATATAATGAGAACGCCTCGTGCGAACTTGAGGTAATCTTGTTTCCTGTTACTAATGCTTCCATTCTTTTCTTTAGGAAAGAGGTTTATTTAAGGGTTAAGGTCTTCAAGTGAGAGTACGCTGAGGCCATATTCTTTCACATCATCTCCCGACCAATACGGCATTTGTTTGGTATTCAGAACGAAGGTTATCTTTTTATGCAAGACGCGGCCCGTATACTGTTTTGCTTGGGGGGACCATTCGCGCAGAAGCAGCGTGTCTCCTTCTTTATATTCTGCGTCTTGTAGTCGTACATCAAATTTTTTCTTCCCTGATAGAACGGATTCAAACATATTCGGCCAGGTCTTCTTCTCATGTATCATCTTTTTTAAAGGAGCGATTCTATATAGCTCTATCGCAAGCTTTAAATCGATGGCATTCGGCGTTCTTATATGGTTTCAAATAAACCCAAATCGTCTTTAAATTTTAGCGCGATTGAAAAAAAATGGCAGAAGGCATGGGAGGCTGCGGGGGTTTTTGAGTCGAAAGAGGTTGCTGGAAAGAAAAAATATTATGTTCTTGGCGCGTTTCCTTACCCTAGTGCGAGTTATCTCCATATGGGGCATGTACGCAATTATGGGATGACTGACATTATCGCTCGCTACAAGCGCATGCGTGGTTTTAACGTTCTACATCCCATGGGATTTGATGCCTTTGGGCTTCCTGCAGAAAATGCAGCAATTAAAGACGGTACTCCTCCTAAGAAGTATACCGAAGATGCTATCAAAGTTATTCGAAAGCTTATGAAAGAGCTGGGACTTAGTTACGACTGGAATCGAGAGGTTGTTACCTGCTACCCCGACTATTATCGCTGGAATCAGTGGCTTTTTTTACGTATGTTTGAGAAAGGGGTTGCTTATCGTGCTAAATCTCCTGTTAATTGGTGCCCTAAGGATAACACGGTTCTGGCCAATGAGGAAGTTATTGGCGGGCGTTGCTGGAGATGTAACAGCGAGGTTGAAACGAAGGATATCGAGCAATGGTTTTTGCGAATTACTTCCTATGCTGAAGAGCTCTTACGGGAGCTTGATGCACTCTCTTGGCCTGAACGTGCAAAAGACATTCAACGGAACTGGATAGGTCGAAGCGAAGGTACAAAGGTTGTTTTTTCTGTTAAGGGGAGCAAGCACACACTTGAGGTGTTTACCACGCGCCCCGATACTTTGTTTGGAGTAAGTTTTGTTGCACTCGCTTTGCAGCATCCCCTTGTTGCGGGGCTCGTACAGGGAACTAAGCAAGCTTCCACCTATGCTCGCTTTCTCAAAGAGCACTCTGCTTCTGAAAAGTTTGAGTTTGATAAAGAAAAGAAGGGGTTCTTCACAGGTCGTTACGCCATTCATCCTTTAACTGGAAACGAGATTCCTATCTATGCGGGCACGTTTGTAGTTGCAGGGTATGGCACGGGTGCCGTTATGGGGGTTCCGGCGCACGATGCGCGCGATTTTGAATTTGCTAAAAAACATACATTACCCATCCTTTCAGTTATTGATTCGGGTACGTCTTCTCGTAAAGAGGCCTACACGGGCGAGGGCAAACTTATCAATTCTGATGCCTTCAGCGGACTTGAGAGCACCGATGCGCGAACGGTTATAACGAATGCGCTCGAGAAGAAAGGTGTGGGTGGCACGGTTGTCGAATACCGTTTACGTGATTGGCTTATTTCTCGTCAGCGTTATTGGGGAACGCCTATTCCTATTGTGTACTGTGAGAGTTGCGGAGTTGTTCCGGTTCCCGAGAAAGACCTTCCGGTGCTCTTGCCCGAAAAAGTGCAGTTTACAGGGAAGGGGAATCCTCTTTTGACGAATAAAGCGTTTCTTACTACGTCTTGTCCTGTGTGCGGAGGAAGCGCACGTCGTGAAACGGATACCATGGCGACGTTCTTTGATTCTAGCTGGTATTATCTTAGATATTGCTCTCCTCAGAGTCATGACGTCTTCGATCGCAAAGCGGTGGGTCACTGGATGCCTGCAGATCTTTATATCTTGGGTCCCGAGCACGTATCACAACATCTCATCTATGCTCGATTTTTTGCCAAATTTTTACGTGATCTTGGATGGGTGACTTTCAACGAGCCTTTTCCTCGGGTTTTCGTTTTAGGCGTTGTTCAGAAGGATGGTTTGCGCATGAGTAAAAGTAATGGAAATGCGATTACTGCACAAGAGGTTTCTAAGAAATACGGTATCGATGCGGCTCGATTGTTTGTTATGTTTGTCGCAGGTTCCGATAAAGACATGGAATGGGATGAACATGGAATAGAGGGGGCTCATCGATTTGTTACAAAATTCATTTCCCTATTTGATCTTCTGGGCGGCGAGGCTTCTCCTCTTATGGAGCACAAACTTAATACAACGCTTGCGCTTGTTGAGAAAAACTATGAATCTTTTGATTTTAACAAGAGCATTATCGCATTCATGGACCTTGTTGACTACCTTGCGCGCCAACCCCGAGTCCCTCGTTTTGTGCTCGAAAAGGTGTTGCTCATGATTTCCCCCGTTATGCCCCATCTTGCTGAAGAGTTATGGTCTCGTTTAGGAAATGCTACGCTTGTCGTACAGGAAGCGTGGCCGCGGGTTGACAACAGCAAGATAGACGAGCGTTTTGATATCATGGAGCAACAAACTGAGAAGACCGTAAAAGATATCCTTACTATTACTAACCTTATCACGTCTCGGGGCGGGACGTTTGACCATGTGTATATTTACGTGTTGCCTCATGAAAAAGACCTGTATCACGCGCAGCAACTTTCTCTACGGGTACAAAAACCGGTTAGTGTTTTTGCCGTTAATGATCCGCGAAAGTACGACCCCCAAGGCAAATCGGGCAAGGTTAAACCAGGGAGGCCGGGCATTTATGTCGAATGAGTTGCTCTTGAAAGAGCTACACGATTCTTATGCTTCTTTGCAACGTTCATCAGGTGTTCGTGCGAGCTTAGATGAGTTGGACGTGGCGTTTTATGTGCGCGATGCGATTTTGTCCGCAGGATATGTTAGTTCTCTTCCTTCTCAACAGCTCTGTGCTCGGATTGCGGATGTTTTTATGAATTGGAATAGTTATCTTCATGGGCTTGTGATGCCCGATCCTCATTTTTTAGTTCAGATGAATGAAAGCAAATTTATTGATTCTGAGGGCAAGAAAGCGATTCTTGCGCTGATTGCTCGTTCTATGGTGTTTGTAAGTAGAAATACTCTCTTCCACGCACGCGCGGATTTGAGGGAAGAAGCTCGGTTTATTGACGAATCACTTGCCTTTTGGAAGAACGATTATCAACCGACTCTTATCTCGATTCTTGAAACGTTACGAGCGCGATGGAGTGGCTGACTGTTGCTCTTTTTCCGTGAATTCGCTTATAAGGTTTGTGTTTGCCATTTTTCAGTGAATTGCTATTTAACTATGCGTGTTGTCAAAAACGTATTTTTTAGATTATTATGACTATATAAAAAAGTTAAACTACTATCTGGTATGAAACAAGCCTTGCAGCCCCTGATGCTTGCGCGGTGCAGTCGGTGTGGCACTTGTTTCGACCTCCAATACGACCTTGCGTCGTTGGGAGCCGATGACCGAGTTGTTACACAGCTCGGAAAAGCAGCACACCTTGCCGCGCGAGCCACCCTTTGTTGGAAATGCCGTTTGTAAGTGTTTACTTCCGGCTTTTTTCTTTTTTTGTTACCCTTATTCTTATCCTTTAGTTACTCCTTCTTAGATACAACAACCTAAAGGTTTAAAAAGCCCGAATTTGTAGAAAAAGCATGACAGCACAAGCACAATCTGTTGAAGTTGAAGCAGAACATAATAGCAATAGTCTTATCTATAAAATTGCTCCATGGGGAACCGCAGTAAAATCATTATATGACGCTGGTGCCAAAGTTATCAGTTCTCGTGACCTTGCTGATGCTCGTATTGCTCTCGGTTCACAATCTAGCGTTTCAGCCAATGGAAGCTACACAAAAGAAGGATTTATTTATGTTGCAGACCAAAAACCTCTTGTTGTTGCAGAATCTCCGCTTTTGGATGTTATGCTAGCAAGAGGCGCAAGTGACGCACACAAGGCTGAAAGCGAGGTTTTTTATGATGCTAAAGATGTTTTCGCACAACTTGATGAAGATGCAAATAAAGCTCCCCAAGACCGACGTGTCTTGCGATTAAAAAAAGATAAAAGCTATTCTGTTCCAACCAATCGATTTGGTGAAGATGAGTTGGCTTTGTTCTTATTCAAAGACAGAGCAACTGCTTATGGTACATTCTTGCGTTCTAACGACATTAAAGATATGCCTGTTTGGGTTGTTGATAAATCATATATTGATAAACAAGGTTCTCCTTTTGTTAGACAGTTGTGGCTTCACAGGCTTGACGTTGACAACCAGTCTGTTGTCTATGGCGACAACGGGGACCTCGACATGAGCAACAGGGTTCGCGGGGTGCGTCCGTCTGTCGCGAGCGAAGCTCGCGTGCGCTCTGCTGAAAGCACAGGGCAAGTTAGTGAAAATAGCGAACTTGCATACGACCCTGCACAGATTAGTGAATATCAAACTATCCTTCAAGAAGTTCGTAAGGGAGACCGCGCCGCTTCAGACCTAGAACAAGTCTTAGAGTTTATTAATGGATTGCCGGTTAAGAAGTAAAATTCAGTACATTCCAAAACAACTATTTCTTCTTACAACAATCATTAAAAACTGTTAATTTTTGTTAATCATGCCTCGGTCACTCTGTACTGATATGAACGGAGCATTACGAGGCCACACGTCTTTGTATTAGTCTTGCGAACGCAAGCAGTAAAATACAACTGCGACAGCCAGTATGCTATCCGGATGGCGAACCCTGAAGCAGTGGTGACGAGCATTTACATTCAGATAAATGTGTAATTGATTTCTGAATGTGGGTGCGAGTAAATTAGGTACAAGGGCTACCCTGTGTTGTGGCTTCACAGGCTTGACGATGACAACCAGTCTGATGTCAATGGCAACAACAGGAACCTCGACATGAACAACAGGGTTCGCGGAATGACCTCAGACCGAGGTTTCATACTTAAATGGAGACATATACTAAGCTCTACTCTGAGCTGTGTTCGATGGGCAATCTTACGCTTGCGTGGCGCAATGCACGCAAGGGGAAAACACAACAACCAAAGGTTATTGAATTTGATCGAAATATTACTGAGGCTCTTCTTGCTTTACATACTGAATTGACTACTAATAAATATCAGCCTAAACCGCTCGTTAGTTTTATTTTACGAGACCCAAAGACGCGTACAATATCTAAATCAGACTTCAGAGATAGGGTTGTTCATCACGCACTTATTACTCTCTTGAGGCCGATTTTTGAGAAGACGTTTATTTACGATTCGTGCGCTGGCCGAATTGGTAAGGGGACTCTTTTTGCACTTAAACGATTTACCTATTTTGCACGAAAAGTCATAGGAAATGGCAAGAATGTTTCTAATAGATATCATGACCAAAACAATGTTCGTGGCTATTGTCTTAAGGCAGATATTAAACATTATTTTCAGGAAATCAATCATGAAATCCTCTTGAGTATTATTTTCAGAAAAATAAAGGATAAACAAGTTTTGTGGCTTATTCGCCAGATTTTGAACAATACCTCTGATCCTTCGTGGGGGGGGGGGGCGAACGCCAAAAAGGTATGCCTCTCGGAAACTATACTTCCCAATTTTTTGCCAACATC